>Ga0068862_100005547_pt1 | contig 10539 bp, 12 predicted proteins | sample KBSSwiS52_FD_66598 | JGI IMG/M metagenome (GOLD analysis project Ga0068862, IMG submission 66598) | Switchgrass rhizosphere microbial communities from Kellogg Biological Station, Michigan, USA - KBS Switchgrass S5-2 | ecosystem: Host-associated > Plants > Roots > Rhizosphere > Soil ... | reverse complement strand
CGCGCATCCGGGGCTTGAAGAGTGACGCCATCGCCCAGACCTTAGGCTATGAAAGCGGCCCCGAACTGGTGCACGCCGACGATCTGGTCTTGCTCTGATGGATGACGCCGCCCCTCGCCTCGCTGCCGACATGCACGCACTTGGCGCGCGTGCTCGCGCTGCGGCGACCGCGGTTCGTAATGCCGAGGCGACTGCGCGAACTGCGGCGCTCACGGCTATGGCACGTGCGTTACGCACCGCCGCCCCCGAAATCCTTCGCGCCAACGCGGACGATGTCGCGCGCGCGCGTGAGAACGATCAGGCAGAAAGCTTCATCGATCGACTGCTGCTGAATGAAGCGCGCGTCGACGCCATCGCCTCGGGCATCGAGACCGTTGCCGCCCTGCCCGATCCGATCGGCGCAGTGACGGAAGAATGGACGCGGCCCAACGGACTCCGCATCCAGCGTGTCCGAACGCCCATAGGCGTCATCGGCATGATCTTCGAGAGCCGCCCCAACGTGGCGGCAGACGCGGGCGCTCTCGCCCTGCGAGCAGGCAATGCCATCATCTTGCGCGGCGGATCAGATGGCTCCGCAAGCGTGGCCGCAATCATTGCCGCTCTGCGCGGCGCCTTGCGCTCCGTGGGGTTGCCGGAGGACGCCATTCAAGTCGTGCCGAGCACGGACCGCGCTGCCGTCGGTATGATGCTCGCGGGCCTGGATGGCGCGATCGACGTGATCATCCCGCGCGGCGGCAAGTCCCTGGTGGAACGCGTGCAAACCGAAGCGCGCGTGCCCGTGTTCGCTCATCTCGAAGGCGTCTGCCATACCTACATCCATGCGGCCGCGAAACCGCACGAAGCCATAGCGCTTGCGGTGAATGCAAAAATGCGGCGCGTCTCGATCTGCGGCGCGACGGAAACGCTACTGATCGATCGCGTCATCGCCGCCGATCTCCTGCCGAAGATCGCTTCAGCGTTGCGAGAGCGCGGTTGTGAACTACGCGGCGACGCCGAAGCGCGCGCCATCGTCGAAATGAACGCCGCCACTGAAACTGACTGGCGAACCGAATATCTCGCGCCGATCCTTTCTGTGCGCGTTGTGAGCGGCGTCGACGAAGCCATTGCCCACATCGCGCAATATGGCTCGCAGCACACCGATTGCATCGTCACCGAAGACCAACCGGCGAGGGACAAATTCCTCCGCGAAGTGGACAGCGCCATCGTTCTGCACAACGCCTCCACGCAATTCGCCGATGGCGGCGAGTTCGGCTTCGGCGGCGAAATCGGCATCGCCACCGGGCGTCTGCACGCACGCGGTCCTGTTGGCGCCGAACAACTGACGACATTCAAGTACCTCGTTCACGGCACGGGGCAGACGCGGCCGTGAAGCGTTCTCTGCCCATCGCCTATCCCGGCATGAAGATCGGCCTCTTCGGCGGCAGTTTCGATCCCGCGCACGAGGGGCATGCGCATGTCGCGGAAACCGCGCTGAAGCGCTTGCAGCTCGACAAAGTCTGGTGGCTGGTCTCGCCCCAAAATCCGCTGAAGCCGAAATCGAGTGCATTCGCGAAACGCATCGTATCGGCGCAAGCGCAAGCGCACGGCCGCGCGATGGAAGTCACCGACATCGAGCAACGCCTTGGCTGCGCCTACACCTACCAGACGCTTCGCGCGCTGAAGCGGCTCTATCCCGGCGTGTGGTTTTTTCTGATTATGGGTGCGGACAACCTTGCCAACTTCCGCAAATGGCGAAACTGGCGTGAGGTGGCGGCGTCTGTCCCGGTGGTCATTGTCTCGCGGCCCGGTTCGAGCCCGGCAAATCGTCTATCCGCCCCAAAAGGCTGGATTTTCCTGACTGCCCGCCACCACAAACAGTCTTCCACAGCGCTCCGGGCCGCCAAGCGTCCGGCGGTGGCGAAACCCCGGCGGAAGTGATAGCGTTTCCCACCTCGTAGGCAGAAAAAGGAACTGGCCCTGTCGCCTGAAATGAAACGCGCGCCGGCCGCGGATACAGCCGGAAACGCCGCGCGCGATCCCAACCGTCCCGCTCCTGGGATCGATGTGGACGCTGCAACGCGAGTCGTTTTGAGCTCGCTGGAAGACGACAAGGCCGAGGACATCCTCGCCATCGACATTCGTGGCAAGTCTTCATTCGCTGATATGCTGGTGGTCGCCTCTGGCCGCTCGGCGCGCCATGTCGGCGCACTGGCCGATCACGTCATGCGCAAGCTGAAGGAAGCGGGTGTCAATGACGTGCGCGTCGAAGGCATGCCGCAAGCGGATTGGGTCCTGGTCGACGCGGGCGACGTGGTGGTTCACCTGTTCCGTCCCGAAGTGCGCAGCTTCTACAACATCGAGAAGATCTGGGCCGGTTCGCCCGGGCCGAGCACGCTGAGCTAAACTTGCGATTGTTAATCGCAGCGGTCGGCAAGCTGCGCGACGCGCCGGAGGCGGCGCTGACGGCTGACTATTTGACGCGCGCCTCCAATGCCGGCCGCCAGATCGGGTTCAAGTCGGTCGACATCGTTGAGGTGGAAGCCAAACCGTCAGGCGATGAGCGCGCCGAAGCCAGCGCCCTCTTCCGCGCGACGCCGGACGATGCGCGAAAGATCCTGCTCGACGAGCGCGGCGCGGAATGGACGTCGCGCCAACTCGCCGAAAAGCTCGCGCGTTGGCGCGATGATGGTTTGCCATGTGTTACATTCTGGATCGGCGGCGCCGACGGCGTTTCGCAAAGCGTTAAGGATAACGCTGATGAAAAGCTGGCCTTTGGCCGGCAAACTTGGCCGCATCGCCTGGTTCGGGTGATGATTTCCGAGCAGATTTACCGGGCTCTGACCATTTTGTGTCGTACTCCCTACCACCGGGACTGAAGATCTCCGGATGGGATGGTGGACATGGCACGAGGCGCCGAACGCGCCCGCGCCCTTATCGCGTGTGCGCTGATTGCGTTCACGGTGCAGGGAACGGCTGACGCTCAGACACGTCGGACCGCCGCCTCGGCGGAGCGCGAACGCCGCGCCGAGACCGTGCGCGCCGAACGTCTGCGCGCCCAAGCCAACTCCGCCCGCAGCGAAGTCCGCGCCCTCGACACCCGCCTCTCGGAAGCCGGCCGCCGTCGCGCCGAGGCCGAAGCCGCCGCCACCGCCGCCGAAGAACGCCTCTCGCTCCTTCGCGAACAGATTAACGCTGACGGCCTCCGCCAGCGGCGCTCGCGCGACGCGCTGGAGCGCGCCCTGATCAGCGCCGCCTTCGCACAGCGGCGGATCGAACCGGGCGCGTCGCGCTCGACCGTGTTCGCCCGCGCCATCGCGCCGTCGATCGCGCGCGACGAACGCCGCACCACGCAGGCGCTGGCTGAAGCGCGCATGATCGAAGAACAAGTCACCGCCGAGCAATCCATCCTCGCCGACGCTCAATCGGCCATCGATTCCGAGCGCGCCGAGATCGTAACCATGCTGGCGCAACGCCGCGCCGCCCAGGCCCAGTTCGCCAACGACGCCGCAGCCGCCGAGCGCCACGCCCGCGCGTTGGCGACCGAAGCCCGCACTCTGCGCGAGCTCGCAGCCCGGGTGCAGCCGGCCTCAACCGCCCGCAGCGGTTCCACAGGAGCAACCGTAATTCCCGCCGCGTGGCTGGCGCCGGCCGAAGGTCGTATTGCCCGCGCCTATGGCGTTCGCGAGGGTCAGGGCCCCGCGTCACAAGGCGTTTTGGTCACCACACGGGCTGGCGCGCAGGTGATTGCACCCGCGGCAGGTGAAGTTGCCTACGCCGGTGTGTTCAGAAGCTACGGCCAAGTCTTGATCCTAAACCTGGACGGTGGTTACGCTCTTGTTCTCACGGGGCTGGAGTCGATCTCAGCGCGCGTGGGCGAACGGGTGCGCGCGGGGCAGCCGGTCGGTGAAATGACAGCGACCGCCTCTCCGGCGCCGGAATTGTATGTGGAAGTGCGAAGAGGCGGCCAACCGGTCGATCCGGGGCGTTGGCTCACCGCACGAGGGCTTGCTGCAGACCGAGGCGTGCGGACTGGTTAAGGGAATCGGGCGATCCAATTCGTCCGGGGAGTAGGACGAGATGCGGATAGCTTGGATTGCGGCGCCGGTTGCGGGCATGGCTGCCCTCGTTGGCGCACTGGCTTGGTCGGCGCCGGAAGAAGGCAGCCGCGGCGATATTTACCGTCAGCTCGAATTGTTCGCCGACGTGCTCGCGCGCGTCGAGCAGGACTACGTCACCCCGATCGACGAACAGGAAGCGATGGAAGCGGCCATCAATGGCATGCTCTCCTCCCTGGATCCGCACTCCTCCTACATGGACGCCACCGATTACCGCGAAATGCAGACGCAGACGCGCGGCGAATACGGCGGCCTCGGCATTGAAGTGACCTCCGAAGAAGGCGTCGTCCGCGTCGTCTCCCCGATCGACGGCACCCCCGCCGCCCGCGCCGGGATCCAAGCCGGCGACTTCCTGACCGCCATCGACGGCGAAAGCATCGTTGGCCTGACGCTGAACGACGCCGTCCGCCGCATGCGCGGTGAGTCCGGCACACAGATCGTTGTGACGGTTGCGCGCGAAGGAACCGATCCGTTCGACGTCACCCTCACTCGTGAAATCATCAACGTGCGCGCCGTGACCGCGCGGGTCGAAGGCGGCGATGTCGGCATCATCCGCATCTCGACGTTCAACGAGCGCACCGGCTCGATGCTTCAAGACGCAATCCGCCAAGTGAAGCGCGAGACCAACGGCAACCTGCGCGGCGTCGTAGTTGACCTCCGCAACAATCCGGGCGGGCTGCTCGATCAAGCCATCGAAGTGTCGGACGCCTTCCTCGACGGCGGCGAAGTGGTTTCCACCCGCGGTCGCCAGCCGGAAGACGTGCAGCGCTACAACGCCCGCCGCGGCGAAGACCTCGCCGGCGTGCCGGTCGTGGTGTTGATCAATGGCGCGAGCGCTTCGGCGGCGGAAATCGTCGCGGGCGCGCTGCAAGACCGCAACCGCGCGCTGATCGTCGGCACCGACAGCTTCGGCAAGGGCTCCGTACAAACCGTGATCCCGTTGCAAGGCGGTCGCGACGGCGCGCTGCGTCTGACCACCGCGCGCTACTACACGCCGGCTGGCCGATCGATCCAAGGCCCGGGCATCGTGCCAGACATGGAAGTCTCGCAACGCCGCGTCGACCCTGCCCGTCTGCAACGCCTCGGCCTTTCGGAAGCCGATCTGCCGAATGCACTGAACAATGAATCGGGCGCGCAACGTCGCGGCCTCCATGTTCCCGACGATCAACCGCCGGAAAACTGGGCCGAAGGCGAAGACTATCAGCTCTCGCGCGCGCTGACGTTCATCCGCCAAGGCACTGTTGCCGAACGCCTTCGCACACGTGCGCAGACAGCAACAACGCGCCGCGCCGGCTGAGCTTTAACGCTTCAGCAACTGAAGTTAACCGCGTCCTTTGGTGTAGTGACGCGTTAGGCGAATTACGCGATTCTTCGCGGCAATGATTCGCCCACGCACGAGCGCGCCACGCCCGCCGCAGAAACCTGCGGTGGGCGGACGGCTGCCGAAGCGCCCGCTGCAGATCAATCACAAGATCGCAGCGCTGGGTGCGGCTGTTGTGCTGTCCGTCGGCGCGTTCGGCGCCATCCAAGTGTTTGGCGATCCAAGCGCGGCAGGCCCGCGCCGGATTCTCTCGCTGCAGCCGAGCGAAGCGTCCGCTGAAAACGTGCCGCGCATTTCATTTGCTGACGCCGCCGAAGCTGGCGCGGATCTCGAGCACTTCGGCCTCAACGAACTCCCGGCCTACACCGGCGCCGAAGTCGGCGAGATCGGTTCTGACGGTCAGCTCCGTGTCTCGGTGGTCGAAACGCCGGAAAGCGGAAGTGCTGCGCGTCCCAATGTACCGCCGCTGCCGCGCGCGCCGTTCACCGGCATGACCGAGCAAGGCCCGAACGGTCCGCTGCCGATCATCGCCGCCAACGGGCGCACGCCTGCGCAAGCTTACGCACGTCCCTTCCAGCGTCAGGCGGACCGACCGCTGGTCTCGGTCGTCGTCGGCGGACTTGGCTTCAACGCACGCGCCACCACGCAAGCGATCGACGAGCTGCCGTCGGAGATCACGCTCTCGTTCGTGCCGTACACCAACGATCTGCAATCGTGGATCGATCGCGCCCGTGCGCGCGGCCACGAAGTGATGCTCGAACTACCGATGGAGCCGTTCGATCCGGACGCCGACGATACCGGCCCGCAAACCCTGCTCGCCACCGCGTCCGCGCAGCAGAACGTGAACCGCTTGGAACAATTGCTGTCGCATGGCGCGGGCTATTTCGGCGTGACGAACTATCAAGGTGCGCGCTTCGCAACTTCAGCGCAGGCTTCCGGTCCAGTGGTTCAAGCGCTTCGCCGTCGCGGCCTCGTCTTCATCTCATCCGGCATCGGCCAGCGCACGGCGCTTTCGGCCGAGGCGCAGCGCGCTGGCCTCGCCAACGCCGCCGCCGACCGCATCATCGACGTCCGCCGTGAAGCGGACGCGATCGACGATCAATTGCTCAACCTTGAAGCGCTCGCGCTGCAGAATCAGAGCGCAATTGGCGCTGGTTTCGCGTATCCCGTGACCATCGAGCAGGTCGGCCGCTGGGCCAATGATGTCGAGTCGCGTGGCTATCAACTGGCCCCCGCGTCGGCCGTGCTCAATGCACGCGCCGCGCGCCGATGACAGAGCCAAAAGAACAAAAACGCTATCGTCCGAACGTCGGTCTCGCGCTGTTCCATCGCGACGGCCTGGTGTTTCTTGGCAAGCGCGCCGGCGCTCAGGGCCCCTACCAATGGCAGATGCCGCAAGGCGGTATGGATCGCGGCGAAACCGCGGAGGAAGCGGCGCTGCGCGAACTTGAAGAAGAGATTGGCGTAAGGGCAGAGCACGTCGACGTGCTCGAGGAAACTACGGACTGGCTCTATTACGATTTCCCCATCCACGTGCGCACCAAGATGAAGCCGCGCGGACGCTACGTCGGGCAGAAGCAGAAATGGTTCGCGTTCCAATTCAAGGGACGTGACGCAGATATAAGACTCGATACTCACACCCCGGAGTTTGTAGATTGGCGCTGGGCGACGCTGGAAAGTACGCCCGAACTGGTGATCCCGTTTAAGCGCCCCACCTACGAAGAAGTGGCGCGGCGGTTCAAGAAATACAGCGTGGGGGCTTCGCGGTGAGAGTTTGCCTTTCGGGCGCAGCAAGCGTGCGCCTCTGATGAAGCGTTTGCGTTCTGCAACACCCGTCGTGTTCGTGCACGGCGCGTTCTGCGGCGGCTGGGCGTTCGACGCCTTTCGTGAGCTGTTCGAAGCGCGCGGCTTCGAAACGCATGCGCCGAACCTGCCGCACCACGAGCGCGGCGCCGATCTCGAACAGCTCGCGTTGACCGGGCTCAAGGACTACGCGCATGCGATCGCGCATTATGTGCGTGAATTGCGCGCGCCACCTGTTTTGGTCGGACATTCGCTAGGCGGCTTAGTCGTACAGCTTGCTGCGGCGCAGATTCCGGTCGCCGGCCTCGTGCTGCTGGCGCCGAGCGCGCCATGGGGCGTGCCGCCGACGACATTGGACGAGCACAGCAACCATTTCGGTCTCACCCTGCTCGGCGATTATTGGCGCAGACCCGTGCCGCCGGACTATCGCGTTGCGCGCGCGACGACGCTCGATCGGCTCTCGCGCGATGATGCGCGGCGCGCGTTTGCGCGCTTCGTGCCGGAAAGCGGACGCGCCATTCGCGAAGCGGTGCAGTGGTGGATGGATACGTCGATGGCGGGCCAGGCGCCGGTCTATCGCATCGCCGCGCCTGTGTTGGGCTTGGCTGGCGGCAAGGATCGCGTGAACCCGTCGAGCACGGTGCGCCGCGTCATCGCCCGCTTCCCGGATGGCCAAGCGCACTTCCATGAGTTTCCGGAGATGAGCCACTGGCTCGTCGGCGAACCGGAGGCGCCGGAGGTGGCGCAACTCACGCTGCGTTGGCTTGAGGCGCGTGACATCCTGCCGAAAGCGGCGAAAGCAAAGAAGAAGCAACTCTCGCTATTCGGCTGGCGCAGCGAGGCGGCAGGCGCCTAGTTGCGCTGCGCCGGCGTGCGCGGCGTCGCAGGCCTAATCGTAATCAGCACAATCTCTGGCGGATTCAGGAAACGCACCGGAAGAATGCTGGTGCCGATGCCGGCAGATACATACATGCGTTTGCCGTCTTCCTCGACGAGGTGGCAGCCATAGCGCTTGTTGCGCAACGGCAAAATCGGCCGGCCGATCAACGGAATCGTCACCTGCCCGCAATGGCCGTGTCCCGCGAGCATGAGCGCAGGCCCACGCGGCATGTCAGCGAACGGGTCGGGCGAATGGCTGAGCACGATCGTGTCGGCGTTCGGCGGCGCACCATCTAGGGCCGCGGTGAAATCAGGATCACCAGTGTCGTCATCGGCGAGTCCGGCGACGACGATGGCGCCACCGCTGCGGCGGATGACAATATTTCTATTCCAGAGCGCAGCCGCCCCGGCATCTTGCAGCGCTGTGGTGATCGATTGTCGACCGTACCAGGAATCGTGATTGCCAAGCACGGCAACAACGCCATAGCGCGCGTTGAGCGCCGCGAAGGTGGCGATGCCGCCAAGGATCTCCTGCTGCTCGCGGCCGCTGCGTTCAGCCTCTGACTGATGGCGGCCCGCATAGTCACCCAGTAGCACAACGAGATCGGGCCGCAGCCTGTTCACACGCCGCACGATCCGCAACATCCGCGCCGAGTTGACATGTGGGCTGCCGACGTGCGTATCGCTTAGCGCGGCAATCCGGATCGGCGCGCCGTGCCAATCCTCGCTGACGATCTCGACCTCGCGCACGACGAGCTGGCGCGGTTCAACGAAGGTCGCGTAGATGCAAACCCAGTAGACCGCCTCAAACGCCACGCACGCCGCAAAAATGCTCCAACGCGGGCGTGGGGCGAGCGTGGCCCAACGCTGCGCCAACCAGATCGCCGACCACACGATCAGGGTCATGCCCAGCGCCGCGCCAATGATCGCGGGCCAAAGGTGAGGATGCGGCATCAGGTAAATTGTGCTCTGCGGTCCGAGGAGCGCAAGCACGAACCTGCTCGCCCTCGATGGGCGAGCTGTCAGCGCGCGACAGCGCGGTGACTGAGTGGGTGATTCCACCGGCCTGAGCCGCCACCCACTCCGGCGCTGCGCGCCACCTCGCCCATCAAGGGCAAGGAGGACTAGCGCGCCATCGCGGCGCGAATCGTCTCGATTCGCGACAACGCGCGCTGCGCAGCGTCGCGCTTGGCGTCGCTGTTGGCGTCGCGGACATCGTCCTGCGCGTTCTTGAGCTGCTGCTCGAGTTGCGTGGGATCGATGTCGGCGAGGTCAATGGCTTCTTCCGCCAACACGCTCAGGCCTTCGGGCGTTACGTCCGCGAAGCCGCCGTTGACGAAGATGCGCCGCTCCGCGCCCTCGTTGATCACCTTGAGCGCGCCGGGCTTGATGACGCTCATTACCGGCGCGTGGTTCGGCGAAACGCCGAACTCGCCTTCCGAACCCGGCACGACGACGTGATCGACCTCGCCGTTGAAGAGCTCACGCTCCGGCGACACGAGGGCGAAGTGCAGCTTGTCAGCCATGATGAATTAGAACCAACCCTTCTTCTTTTTCTTGTCCGGCTCCGGCGCGGGCGCGGCCTTCGGCGGCGGAGCAGCGGCGCGCTGCTGTTGGGGCGCTGGCGCTGCGGCGCGTTGCGCTTGCGGGGCCGGCGCGCTCCTTTGCGGAGCGGCGCCACGGTTTGCGGCATTTCCTGCGGCCCGTGGATTGGGCCCGAGCTTGTCTACAAACCACGTCATTGGCGCTGTCCCTCCGTTAAGCTGCCTCAGCAGCCAGACGTTGCGCCTTCGCAATGGCATCTTCAATAGTGCCGACCATGTAGAAGGCGGGTTCTGGGAGGTGATCGTAGTCGCCATCCACAAGACCCTTGAAGCCGCGGATGGTGTCCTTGAGATCGCAGAGCACGCCCGGCGAGCCGGTGAAGGCTTCGGCGACGTGGAACGGCTGGCTGAGGAAGCGCTCGATCTTGCGGGCGCGAGCCACGACCAGCTTGTCGTCTTCTGACAGTTCGTCCATGCCCAGGATCGCGATGATGTCCTGCAGCGCCTTGTAGCGTTGCAGCGTTTCCTGAACGCGGCGCGCCGTTTGGTAGTGCTCTTCGCCGACGACGTTCGGATCCAGAATACGCGACGTGGAGTCGAGCGGATCGACGGCCGGATAGATGCCCTTCGCGGCGATGTCGCGCGAAAGGACGGTGGTGGCGTCCAAGTGCGCGAACGAGGTTGCCGGCGCGGGGTCGGTCAAGTCGTCGGCGGGAACGTAGATGGCTTGCACCGAAGTGATGGAGCCCTTGGTCGTCGAGGTGATGCGCTCTTGCATGGCGCCCATTTCGGTCGCCAGCGTTGGCTGATAGCCGACCGCCGAAGGAATACGGCCAAGCAGCGCCGACACTTCCGAGCCCGCTTGCGTGAAGCGGAACACGTTGTCGACGAAGAAGAG
>Ga0068862_100005545_pt1 | contig 10540 bp, 12 predicted proteins | sample KBSSwiS52_FD_66598 | JGI IMG/M metagenome (GOLD analysis project Ga0068862, IMG submission 66598) | Switchgrass rhizosphere microbial communities from Kellogg Biological Station, Michigan, USA - KBS Switchgrass S5-2 | ecosystem: Host-associated > Plants > Roots > Rhizosphere > Soil ... | reverse complement strand
CCTACGTGCGGCGCATCATCCTGCGGGTACTCGCCGACAACGGCCGGCTGGCCCGGTTCCGCAAGGAGCGGCTCAGCGATCAGCTGCCCGAGCGGGCGGCCACCGACGGCAGCGACGCCGTGGACGAGCGGATGGTCCTGCTGTCCGCGCTCGCCGCGCTGCCGCCGCGGCAACGGGCCGTGGTCGTGCTGCGCTTCTGGGAGGACCAGTCGATCGAGCAGTGCGCCGATGTGCTCGGCTGCTCGACGGGAACCGTGAAGAGTCAGGCCGCGCGCGGCCTGCAGACCCTCCGGAAGCTGCTCGGGGACCAATTTCTGGCGTCGAAGGAGCGGGGCTGACGATGAATGACCTACACACGTTGATGGAACGGGCCATGGCCGAACAGCCGCCGTTGTCCATTACCAGGGAAACGGCCGTAGCCGCCGGCCGCCGCGCGCTGCGCCGCCGTCGCCAGGTGACGGCCGTGCTGGGAATCGCCGCCGCGGCCGCTGTGGCCGCGGGGGTAACGGCCGTACCGCATGTGCGGGGTACCGGGACTCCGATCGGCGGACCGTCCGCGACGGTGAGCACCTACGAGGTGCCGCAGATGCCCGCCGCCGACGGGGTGCCAGGCGCGGTGGAGCGGCCGTCTGCCGTGGGTACCGATCCGCAGCTGTTCCATTTCTCGGTGTCGACGGCGGCCTGGCCGGTGGGTGAGGTGTCGTACTCGACAGATATCGGCGCGGGTGCCGAGACCATCAGGGCCGGCGGCGGGTTGACCGTGACGGTGAGTCGTTCCCGGGGCCCGGCCGAGGAGACGGCAAGGTCCGTGTCCGGGGTGTCGATGGTCCCGCCTGGTTCGTCCAGCCCGATTTCGCCGCACCTCACCAGTAGCCCGACGACCGTCGACGGCCACCCGGCGACCCTGTACGCCGCCACCTTCCCGGACGGGAAGTTCCCGTACTTCGGTGTGCTGTGGCAGCCGGTGGACGGGCTGTGGGTCGGCGTGTTCGCCGCGACGGAGAACGGTGAGCAGGAGTTGTGGTTGGATGTGGCTGCGCTGCGCCTGGACCGGGCCCAGCGTATCGCCGTGCCGTTCCAGCTGGCCTGGGTACCCGATGACGCCCGGCTGGCCAGCCTCGAGCCCGGCATCTCCACGGACCAGCCGTACGCCGTCTCCTCGGCGAGTTGGGGTGACGACCATGGCAACACCGTCACCGTGTCGGTCGGGGCGACTTCGCGGCCGGTCACCTCGCCAAGCTCGCCGGACGACCCGGCCGTCGGATCCCGATCCGGGCCGACGCAGCCCAACCGCACAGTCGCCGGACACGACGTGTTGTGGACCGAACGCCGGTGCCTGCCGGCCCAGACGGTGTGCGGGGGCTCGTTCACCTCTGACGACTATGACGGGGTACCGCTCGATCTCACGGTGACTGGCTACGACGAGGCGACGGCCACCCAGATCCTGACCGGGCTGGCGATCAGCAAGAACCTGAAGGATCCCTCCACCTGGCCGGCCGAGCCGACCGTCCGTTAGCCTCAAGGTTTCGCGAGGTCGGGCGGCCGAAACGGGTCGGCGATCCGTCCGCACGCCGCAATCGTCAGACCAGGAACCGGGTTCGCCGCGATCCCAGAATCCCGTGTCGGGCGTGCTCTATGCCGCAGACCGCGCTCGTCGGTCGGACAGATTCTGCGTCACTGTGGGCGTCCGTGGCCGGCGAGGCCGCCAGCATCCCAGACGGACGACTACGGCGATTTGAGGGCGTGTTCGCATCATCGATGATCGTGTCTGGATGTCACGTGCCCCGGCGTTCGTCAGGATGTGGCTCACGCACGAGATCTCGAAACCGCTCGGTGCAGGCGCCGAATGCCGCGTAGTTGCGGCGCGCCGCCGCGAGGGCGAGGTCTCCATTCGGGCCACCGACGCTGTCGGGATCATCGTCGCCGTCGTCCTCCCAGAAACAGACCGGGCAGACGTAGTACGCACCGCACTCGGCAAGGGTGCGGTGACGACAACATGGACACAAGAACCGCCGTTTCCTCGCTCTGCTTGCTCCACCCACCCAGTGATGATCGCAGCAATGAACGGATCAGCTCCAAGGTCACGTGAGCGCTTGTGCCGCTGGTTCGTCGCTACCTAACGTCACGGAGGCTCGCGAGGACCATCCCGGTGGTCTTGACCACGGGGTAGGCGGCTGGGCCGATGCGGTGGCCGTCAGCCGCCTGCGTTTGCCGTCTGACGGGCAGATTCCAGCCTGGTCGGACCGAGCCGGGTGCGGGTATCGACCCGCCGGCGGTGTTGGTGCACGGCACCTTGTCCTGGGGCTCGTTGGCATTCGATCGGCAGCGGCCGCTGGCCGCATACCGGCGCCGCTGGGATGATCTTCGAGCGGCTCGGTCAGCATCGCTCAGGAGATTCGACTGTTGGAGGCACCTGACGCCGACGCCGACGAACCGCGGCCCGCCACGATCGGCGACTACGACGTCCAGGTCCTTACCGACGTCGGGTCGGACGGGCAGCCGCGGCCCGTGGCGGTCCTGGCGACACCGTCGATCGAACAGCATCTGCTGCTCTTCGCCCGCACCCTGTGGCGCCGACGGTAGCGCTATCAGCGATGAATTCGGACCCGCCGAGTTTGCGGTGCCGCGTGGAGGAAACCACGTGAGCCCGAAAGCGGCTTAGCCCAGGCGCGCCGACACGGGTCACAGGTGGTGCCGGATGACATCGCTGGAGTGCCTCGACCGACGCGGACGTCGCATCCCCCAGCCGGTCTGGGGCCAGTTACACCGCAACCCCGTGTACGCGCACCTGTGCTGTGACGTGGTGCGGGTTGAGAGCAAGGTCGCTGACGTCCACACCTTCTGGGTCGGCGTCGCCGGTCGATGTACGACGGTGCCCTTGTTGTTCCGGACCGTGCTGGTCCGCCGGTTCGTGGTTGGCTTGCCGCAGTAGGGCCGGCAGCGCGTGGTTCGGCATGCCCGCGTGGCTGTTGCGCTACGCGGGAGCGACTGTCCATCATGGATGGTGCAGTGCCCTCGTCTATCAGAAGGCGGCGCAGATCGGCCACGTCGCACGATGTCCGATAACCGACCCCCGGGGCCGCGTGCGCATCCGCCCCCATCCATCGTAGAGAGATCACGAACGGACCTACCGCACCGCATTCGTGCTGGTCGCTGACGCTTTCCCGGCGCGCCGCCATACCCCACCGCCGCCGTTGCCCACGCCTCATCGTCGATGTCTGCGATGGACCGCTCCCTCTACCGTCTCGGGACAGACCGCAGGCGAGGAGGACGGATGCAGGCGTGTCAGATGTGCGAGACCGCCGACGTCGATGCCGGCGGCTACTGTGCCGGGTGCGGGCGTCATCTCGGGCCGTGGTCGTACGCGACCTATCCGCCGGCTGCCGACGTGCCGCGGTACGACCCGGCACCGGCGCCGCGGTCCGACGGCGGCTCCGTCTATTTCGCCGCGTCGGCGTCCGTGCATCAGCCGGCCGTCGATTCGTATCCGGTAAGCCCGAGCGCTCCGCCGTACCCGCAGGACGCCCACGTGGTCGACGAGACACCGCCGGACCCGCGGGCCCGCGGACCGCTCACGACGATGTTGTTCTTGCTGACCGTGACGGTGGTGGTTCTGGTCGCGGGCGCCATCACCGTCGCCCTTTTCCGGTACAAGGACCGCAACGCCCGGCCGGACGGCGGCACCGCGCAACGCTCGCCCACGGCCGTGAACCCGCCATCCGCCGGTCCGTCGTCGGCCGCCGCCTCCGCCGCCTCCGCCGCTTTCGCCGTCGACCGGTGCGTGGTCGGCGAGTGGACCGTCACGAAGTGGAGCGTCCGGTACCCGAAGGTCGACCTCACGACCGATGCCGGAGGCACACTGCGACTGGCGGCCGGCGCGACGGGCACGTGGGACTTCGGCGGTGGGTCCACGCTCACCGGCACGATCAGCGGCACCAGAAGCGAGGTCCTGATCGCTGGCCGGGTCGACTTCGGGTTCCAGACCGCCGGCCAGGCACTCAGTTTCCAGAACGTCGGCAGCGACGTCCGGCAGGTGATCAACCAGGAGGACGAAAAGGCGACGAACGGGCTGATTTCCTTCCAGCTCGAGGTCGCCGAGTACATCTGCGTCGGCGACACGCTCCGGCTGAAGACCGACCAATTCGACGTCCAGGCAGGGCGAAAATGACAACGTGGCCATCTTTCCCCGCCGATGACGAGGCGGCCGGCGAGACCATGCGGGTCCTCCCGCGCGACGCGGGCGACGAGTTCAGCACACCGGCATCGCCGGGATACGCGCACCCGCCGAGCGGGCCGCCGTACCCCACCGGATCCAGCGGTGCGCCGTACGGGGCATCCGCGCCGTACGGCCCGCCCCGGCCGCCGGTCATCTCGGCGCCCCTACGGGCCCGCAACCCCTCGATCGCGCCGATATTCATGGTGACCGTGATGGTGGTGGTCCTCGTCCTCGGCGCGGTCAGCGTCGTCTACCTTCTCACCGCCGGACCCGGCGGCGCATCGGAACCCGGTCCCGCGGCGGCGTCGGCACCCGCGTCGACCTCGCCCAGCGCCGCCAGCCGCATCGACGCCTGCCTCGTCGGCGAGTGGAAGGGGACCAAGTTCCGGATCACGGACAACGAGACCGGCCTGGCGCTGTCCACCGACAACGGCGACATCTACCGGATTCGCGACGACGGCAGTGGCGAGGAGGATTTCGGGAGCGGTGTCACCCTGAAGGACGAAAACGACACGACGGTCGAGGCGATGATTCTCGGCAAGATCGGCGTCACGATCGAAACCGCCAACCAGACGTTCACCTACCGCGAGGTCAATGCCGACGCCCGCATGGTGATCTTCAAGTCGGGTCGGACTGTATCCAACGAGCGCTACGGCGCCGACGGGACTACGACCTCGCTGAAGTACGTGTGCAGTGGCGACGTCCTGCGGTTCACAGCCGACGACTTCGAGGCCGAATACCGGCGCAGGTAACCGCGACCGGAATGACCGCGCCATCCGCGGGCGGAGCCCGCGCGGCGTCGCTGCTCAGCCGATGTTTCGTCAGATCGGCGGCGGGTCGCCCGGCCTCGGTGTGGTTCTCAGCGCCCGGATCCTCGGCGAGTTCGGCGATGACCCGAAGCGCCCAGCAGCGGGCAGCACGGTCACACCACCCCGCCAGGCGCCGATCCGGATATCCGACGATCCTACGAGCACAGCCGCCGGCCACGATATTCGTTGGCCCGTCGCGCCTTCCCCGATGCACGCTGTCGAGCGTGGGTGTGCTGGACATGATCGCAAGCCGGGTGCCGGGTGGTGAGACGGTCGAGTTCCACCCGACAGGGGCGTCGATGGTGCCGCTGACCCGCAGCCGTCAACGGGTCGCGGTGGCCCGACGATTCCGTCGACGGTCGAGGTCGGTGACATTGTTCTCGCCCGGCTTGCCGGAACGATGTACCTGCACCTCGTCTCCGCCGTCGACGCCGGCAGGCACCGCGTCCAGATCAGCAACAGTCGCGGCCGGGGTCAACGGCTGGACCAGCCAGGACAAGGTCTACGGCATCTGCACCGCCGTCGACGGCATCGGCGGCCCGCACCTGCCGGGCAAGATCCGACAACCCTGAAGCCGCCGAGAAATGTGCCGCGGGTCGCTCGCGACACCGGGTGTACCTCACGTACTGGCGCGTCGCGGGACCAAAGCCGCGCCGGGCGGCTCTCGCCCGCGACACGGTCGGCGGGCACCGGTAGGCCGGGGTCCCACGCAGCCGGCCAACCAGCGAAGCGGCGCACCTCGACAAGGCGGTGCGCCGCCATCGCGGCGAGTACGGGTGCGAGGAGATCGGCGATGTGCTCGGTGGTCGGCGGATCGCCGACGACGCCGGCAACGAAGTTCTCGGCAATCTCCCACAGCGGCGTAGGCGATTCGTCGTCCAGCGGCTCCAGGACCAGGTACTCCGTGTGCGTCAGTCCATCAAGGTCAGCCACACGCCAGATCCTCGCACCCACCGCGGTGGACGGCTCACGCCAATACAGGACAACGTCCCACGTCGGTCACCAGACGAGCGGCCGTGTCCTGCGGGTCAGGGCGGCGGTGTCGAACCACCACCCGAACTCGGCGAGATCGCGCCACATCTGCGCCTCCAGCAGTTCGTAGCCGGCGAACTCCCATCGCTCAGTGACCGGTTCGCCGGTGGCGCTGCGGTGCCGACACGTGTCGATGCCCGGAGCCAGGACGTCCAGCCGTACGGGACGAGGCGCCAGCAGGTCGAGTAGGCGGTCCAACTCCGCCCGGTCAGCGACCACCGCGTCCATGAACACGGTGAACCCGAAGTCGATGAAGTTGGTGGCCAGCGAGCACATGTTGCGGTTGCACGACTCGTCCTGCCGCGCCGCCTCGTCGGCGGGCTCACCGTTGAACGGCACCTCCCGGGCCGAGTCACCGGTCAGCGAATCGCCCCTGTCGGCAGGCCAGGCCCAGTGACCTCGGGCTGCCCGCGCTGCCCGGCGAAGCGCAGGTGGTAGACCGCCGGCATCGGCATGTCGCGTGAGAACGGCCAGTCCGCCGGCACGCCAAATCCGCAGAGCGCTCGGGAGACGAACGTGCCATGGCTGCCGACCAGGACCAGCCGGCCGGCATATTGGGCGGCCAGCGCTCGCACCGCGTCAACAGCACGCCGTGTGAGTTGGTTCAGGCTCTCGCCGCCGGGACGAGCGGATGCGGGATCCGCCCAGCTGTTCTCGTAGTTCGGTATCCACTCCGGCGTGAAGGCGAATCCGTGATCCCATTCACGGAGCTCCCAGCGCGTCTGCACCGCAAGATTGAGAGCCTGAGCGGTGGGCTCAACGGTCCGGACCGCACGCAGATACGGACTCGACCACACCGCCGCCGGCCGCAGCGCAGTGAGCGCTTCAACGAGCTCCAGCGCCTGAAGCCGACCGTGCGGAGCGAGGGGACGCTGGAACTCGTCCGGGCCGTCCGCCGTAGGCACCATCGACGTCGCATGGCGGACCAACACCACCTGAGTCTGCATACAGGTCCACGTTCCGTCATCGGACAAGAACACGACGATAGCGGACTGCTCGCCAACCCATGTCACCCGCTCCGAGAAGCGGGCCTCGTCGGCGACCAGCGCCGGAAGATCACCGCTCGGCCTGGCCACAACTCGAGCATGAACCGTGGTCTGCATCCATCACCGCGAGTCGGCCTAGCGAACCCAGCGTCCGTCGATGGTCCGGGCGTGCTCATTTGCCGCTGTCCGTGCGCGGCTGGATGCCCTGCGAGGCCGGGCACGGGTGCCGGCCTGTTCGCCGGCTTGCTTGTTTGAGAGTGTGCGCAGCGTGTCGGCCTGGGCTGTGTTGGTACCTCCGCTGGATCCTTCGTACGCGCACCGGTGTGCCGCGGTGGCCGAGGGTTCAGCTGAGCTGGCTGCGGCTGCGTTGGCCACGGTCGCCGCACGCCAGACGGCCGCGCAGCGCGCCCGGGCGGTCGCGGCGGTGAAGGGCTGGTCCGCTGAGCAGCGTCGGGCGGCGGCGCTGCGCCTGCACCAGGATGCGGTGACGAGTGGGTGTCCCCGCTACTTCGAACGGCATCCCATCACGGTGGTGGCCGACTGCGGGCTGCCACTGTCGCGCGGCGATCTGCTGTGGAGCCTGCACCTGCTGGTCGACGAGCGCGGTCTCGACGACGGCGACGCCTATCGGCTGCCCGCGACCGCGGCTGCGGCCATGGATCGTGACACGCTCGACGGGCTGGCCGCGGTGCTGGAGGCGCTGCTCGACGAGGTCGGCGACAGCCGCATCCCGTCGGCCATTCGGCGCGACCTGTGCCAGCTGTTCGGCACCGGCCTGGACCGCGCGACCGGCAACGAGTCCTGTCCCGCGCACCTGTTCCGCTCCGGTGACGAGTTTGTACTGCGGTTGCGCACCGAGCGGGCCGCGTTGCTCGCCGATCCGTACGCCCGCGACGTGCTGCTGCACGCCGCAGCGCTGCGCACACCCGCACCGTCAGCGACGTGGTCACGCACCGCCGGCACTCTCGCCGTGCCCGCGGTGCGGATCGCGCAGGCGGTCCTCGAGCACTTCACGACCGTCGGCGGCCACGTCCACAGCGACACCGACCACGTCCTGCGGGGCCTGACCTGGATCGCGGCCACCGACACCGCACCCGACGCCACCGCGATCATCTGCCGCGTCGCCGTGACCGCCGGATCGGCCGGAACCGCCCGCCACCGCGAGCCCTTCGCACCACTGACCGCCGCCGCTGCCGTCAGTGTCCTCGCCGAGCGTGGGAGCGACCTGGCCATACCCGCGCTGACCGATCTGAGCGATCTGACCCGAAGCAGAAGTCTCCGCGCGCGGGTCAACTCCGCCCTGAACAACCTCACCCAACCCGCACGAACGCCGCCCCGGACCGGATAGCCCTAACACCACGAACAGGCCGGGACACCAGCAATCGCGTGCGCACATCTGCCGCCGTTTGCACGTGGCGGTCGGCCGCATATTGTCGTGTTCCGTGGCGAGACCCGGGCTGTGGTCTTCGTGAGCGGGCGCGCTTAAAGCGAGCTGACCTGCGAACCTGCTCGGGCGGATCTCGATATGATCGATTCCTATGTCCGGCCTGCCGAAGCAGTCCCTGCCCAAGAGTGGGCCTCGCCGACTCAGATGGGTGCTGGCGGTGATGATCGGCTTGCTCGTCCTGTGTGGCTTACCGCTCGGGATCGCGCGATACTTCCACCGCGACGACGATGCCCGCGCGGCGGACTACGAGATCGACAGGTACCTCAGCCTGGTGCAACGCCGCGACAGTGCCGGTGCGGATGCGATGCTGTGCGGCTCGGACGACAAGGGCACCGCTGACCTGCCCGGCATGAACCAGCCGGACTGGCACCTGCCGCCCGTCGAGTCGTTCACCGTGGTGCGTGCCTGGGATTGGTCGTCCGTGATCGACGGCCACGGCCGGGGTTACCGCGTGCGGCTGCTGTTCGCCGACAGCTCGGCCGCGGAAGTGGACCTGGCCGTCGAGGTAATCGGTGACCGACCGTGCATCGCCACAGAGATTCCGATCTGACCCAGATCGCCGATCGTTCACCGAGCTGCTCCACCGACGACGTGCGGATCTGCCGCCGTCACTGCACGTCTGCCGCCCCGGCCCTCGTCACGGTCCGTGTCGGTGAGTTGAGGGCTGTACATTCTGAACTGCCGATGTCAGCACCTCCGATCATGGCGATAAGCGAATGCCTTGTGCCCGCGATCTTGTGACGACACCGCTTCGGACGATCGATGTTCGGGGGTGACGGGCAGACCTAGAGACTCCTCCCACGCGCGCGGCTGGGGGTCCCGCCCGACAGATCGACGAGCCATCAGGCGTCACCCGTCGAGGAGGGCGTTGTCAGGGCAGGTGTCCGACGGCGCTCAGCGGTATCCATGTGCCCCGCATGAACGCGATCATGACCGCTGGGGTGCGGACCTGCCGCCGCGAGTTGCTGGACCGCACGCTGATCTACAGCCAGCGGCATCTGCTACCTGCACTGCGGGAGTATGAGCGGTTCTACAATCTCCACCGACCGCATCCGGGGATCGCGAACATTCGGCCGCTCAAGGCGCTGCCCGAACCGATCACCGACCAACTCGCCCGTATGAACATCCACCGCCACGACCGCTTGGCTGGCGTCCTCCACGAATACGAGCACGCCGCCTGACTGCCCGGATGGAGTTCTCGGCAGGTACAGCGTCGACTGCCTGCCGGTCACTGGTGGGTAGTCGGCGCCGTGTCCGCTTGTTCGACTTGCTGGATAAGTTGCTTCAGGTGGGCGATCTCGTCGCGGAGGGCAGCCTGACCGGCGGCGGTAAGGTTGACCCAGGTGCGCGGGCGCTTGCCCTCGTAGCCCTTCTCGATGTGGATCAGCTCGGCCTTCTCCAGGACGGCCAGGTGCTGGCCGAGATTGCCGGCGGTCAGCTGGAGTTTGGTACGTAGGAAGCCGAACTCGACCTGGCGGGCCTGGTGCGCGATGGCCATGATGCCGAGGCGGACGCGTTGGTGGACGACGTCGTCGAGGCCGTTGGCGGGGTGATCGGTCATCAGTTCTGCGCCTCGGCGGTCGGCCGGAACAGGGCGAATACCGCAGCGCCCAGCAGCAGCACCGCCGCTGGGATGAGCAGGTCCGGCAGGAAGTACCACAGCGAGGGCGAGTTGATGAACCGGCTGCCGAGGATTGCCACGATCACCAGGTAGCCGAGGCTGTAAGCCAGCAGTGCCCAGTGGCGTTCGACCCACGCGAGCACCAGCAGCGCCAGCCCGATCACCGCCATGGGACTGGCCAGCCCGTAGATCAGTTGTGCGGCCAGCCCGGCCTTGATCTCGACCACGTCGGTTGCGAAGGGGTCGGCGGGGACGGGAAGGAGCGGGTGGAACGTCAGCCAGATCGACACGGCCGCCATCAGGACGGCCAACGCGATGCCGACGATGACGTAGGGCCGGATTGGGGTGCCCACGCCGCGTCGTCGGGACCGCTTGACGTAAAACGCTGCGATCGCCGCGTAGGCGAGCACCAGCGCGACCGTCCAGTAC
>Ga0068862_100005543_pt1 | contig 10543 bp, 8 predicted proteins | sample KBSSwiS52_FD_66598 | JGI IMG/M metagenome (GOLD analysis project Ga0068862, IMG submission 66598) | Switchgrass rhizosphere microbial communities from Kellogg Biological Station, Michigan, USA - KBS Switchgrass S5-2 | ecosystem: Host-associated > Plants > Roots > Rhizosphere > Soil ... | reverse complement strand
GTATCAGTAAGGAAAGCAATCCGGTCCGTCTGAAGGGGGGCCGAGGGTAACAGCGTGTTCAAATCCTGCGGACCCGGGTTGATCAAGGTCGCGGCGTTGCGAGCGACGTCCAGGACGGTCTCCTGTGACGTTCCAATTGTCGCAAGACCACTTGCAGGCCTCAGAACATTCGGTAACTCGAACGTTTCATACATGCGGAATTTTTGGGCAAGGATTCTCAGGACCGCGTCGTCGACACGTTGTGCAAAAACCCTGTCCGTACGATATTGCTGTGCAAAAAAATCAAGGATTCCTAAGGTGGCCGTATAGGTATCTTCATTTTCGGAATTGATATTGCCGAGATAAAGCAGATCATTGCCTGCCGTCAGGGCATCCCGTGCCACCAAACGAGGCGTAAAGTTTTCGCCGGTTTGTGAATAAAAATCACGGAGCGCCTTGCTGCCTAATGCATCACTGACCATCAAGCCGCCATTGGAGCGCCAGGTTGTAAACTCTGGCAGGGAAATAATGGTGGAAAGCGCTGCCTCATCCAGGCTGACCGGACGGGTCGTTGCCCGGATATTCCCTTGAAACCCCTGATAACGGATATGAGAGACAAGCAGACCATCCACAAGGCCAGTCGGGTCCGCTGAATTTGTGACTGTAGAAAACGGAGGCAATTCGATCTGCTTTAACTGTTCAAGAGATTTGCGAACGGTCGGCACTTCCTCTTCCGGTGAACGGTCTGAATCACCGCGCCCCGGGAAATGTTTTGCTACGACGGTCATATGGGCGTTGCTTCCCATGTGCAGACCTGAGATATAGGCCCGCCCCATCTCACCCACCCAGAAGGGATCTCCGCCAAAAACGCGGGGTCCCAGATCAATATGAGTAGCAGGATTGGGTGAGTCGACCACATCCAGGGAGGGTCCCAAATATAAATTGAATCCCAGGGCACTCAGTTCACTGCCCATTACCGCCCCGACCTGCTGGGCGATTTCCGGTTTCCACGTTGCACCAATTGCCATCGCATTGGGCAGTGGAGTCAGTCCGCTCAGGATTTGGTCATTAGGCGTCCCATCACCTTCCTGTGAAATCCCAATAAACAAGGGCACATATACATTCGCGCCGGTTTGAGGCTCTGCCTCAGAAGTGGGTGTAGGCGTGGCATTCGCATCAACAGCTTGCAAGGCATTGATCAGCTGATGCGTGCTCGAGATCGTATCAGGTTCAGGAAGAAAATTATCATTCCCTGCCAGCAACACCACCCCACCCACATGCTGGTTGGCGATCAAATCATAGATATGGGTTTGATCGTGTGTATCTGTCCCCTGAAAGGTCACCAGGAATAACTGACCTACCTTTTCTTCCGGAGTCATCGACGCCAGGACAGCCTGCGCCTTCGAAATTTGGAGACGCGGCTCGGCTTGGGCGATGGGAATCGGCTGGAACAGGGAGGCAATCATGGTCAGCGAGGAAACTGCTGCCAGTAAAGGAAAAAAACGTCTCAACTGTTTTCCTCTCCCCGCTGAGGTGCCGCGCTTCCTTGCCGCGCGGCAAATTGGTTACTGTTTTGCTTCACTTTGATTCGCCTCTCACTTGTACAGCTCGCTGAGGATCGTCCGTAAAGATTGCATCCACGCCCCAGCGAAACAGGCGCCGCATGTCATCTTCCGCGTTGACCGTCCAGACATGGATGCGCCGATTCAGTCGATGCACACGCTGAACTTGTTGCGGGGTCACATCTGCCAAATAAGGGTGCAAAGCCTGATATTTGCCGAAATCAAACCCAAAGGAACGCGCCCAGGCGCCAAGAAAACCGCCAAAAGCAAGCAAGCCTATTGGAACCTCAGGCAAATAAGTGCGGGCCTTCGACAGATTTGAGGCGAAGAAAGAGGAAAACATGACATGTTTTTGCAGTCCGCATTTCTTGACGAGCATACAGACGGTTTCGACAAGATGGTCGCGGGGTGTATTGTAATTGGTCAACTCTACATTGATAAAGGTACGCTGTCCTACGGCATCAAAAACTTCTTCCAACAGGGGGATTTTCTCTCCCTGGAATTTCTCGGCGAAAAAACGACCTGCATCCAGGGCGCGCAGCTCCTTGAGCGGTAAATCTTTCACGCGACCATGGCTGCCGGTTGTGCGATCCACGGTAGGATCATGGATCACAATAACCTGTCCATCTGCCGATAGCTTCACATCCAGTTCTATGGCATCAGCATTTTGCGCCAGGGCCAATTCAAACGAGGCCAGCGTATTTTCCGGGGCGTGAGCCGAGGCACCACGATGCGCAAAGATGATGGGTTGAGGTAATGAGGTCAGCATGACAAAATAGACGGATTACGCATTACGAAACTTGTGATGCGTAATCCGTAATGCAAAGTATAAAACAGATTAGATGTCGACGAAATAGGCGTTTGCGGCGCGGTCAAGCATATCACGCGACATGGTCGGGGGGACCGAAAGATAGCTCGAAATGTCAAGGATCTGGTCGCACAGGTCGCGCGGATGAGAAGCGCGCAGTTTGCGATTACGTTTGATATACCACTCCTGCAATAAATATGCCAGTCCCTGGTCGCTGTACTCTACCTTTTTGTCCTGGGCAACCCGTTTAAATATTTCCCGATACTCTTCGTAGGAGGGATCACCGATTTCTATTTTATGGCGCAAACGACGCAGGAAGGCTTCGTCCACCAGGTCTTTTGGCGGGAGATTAGTGGAGAACACGATCAACACGTCGAAGGGAACTTCAATCTTACGGCCGTTATGGAGCGTCAGGAAATCCACGCGGTTTTCCAGCGGAACGATCCAGCGGTTGAGCAGATCGCGCGGTCGTACCTGCTGACGCCCAAAGTCATCAATCAACAGGATACCGCCATTGGACTTCACCTGGAATGGTGCTTCATAAAACTTATGGACTTCATCATAGACCAGGTCCAGTCCTTCCAACGTAAGTTCACCACCCACCACAATGAAAGGACGTCGGATCTTTATCCAGCGTGGATCACGTCGCTGGCTGGTGCGAAGATTTCCCGTACTCCCAGCCGTGTTTGGCATCTCTGCATCGGGAGCAAGCTTGTGGCTGACCTGATCGTAAACTTTGATGACCTGCCCATCCAGATACAGCGCAAACGGAATATACATGGACTGAGTCAACACGAGGTTACCAAAGGCACGCGCAACACTGGTTTTCCCATTACCGGGAGGGCCATACATGAAAATAGAGGTACCTGAATTAAGCGCGGGGCCCAGGCGCTGGAACGTGGACTCGGACATCACCATCTGCGACAGGAGCTGACGCATCATGCGCGAGGTCACGGTCATGCGTCCCGTCTTTTGGCGGCGGATCGCCTCGTTATAAACTTCAAAAGGAACCGGTGCGGGTCCAGCGTATTGACTGCGTTCCAGGGCTTCACGGGCTCGAGTAATGCCGACGCCTGTGATTCCGTAGGTATAGGCTCCTTCCCCCAGCCCACCCTGGGATGATTTCACTTCCAACATTTTCTCACGTTTGAGCACTTCCAAAATGCCATCGGTTACGCCGGCAAAGGGCAAGGCAATTAACTCGGCGATCTTAAAACCACTCATATATCCCTGTGAATACAGGATCTTCAGTGCCAGATCCTGTAACCAAAGAGGAGAGAGACCTGTGTCTTCTACAGAGTTGATGGGTGGTGGTAAAAAAAGTGCCGGGCTTGCTGCTGGTCTTCCAAGGGGGTTGTTCATATCGCCTCCCGTAAGGGCTGCTTTCTAAAAAATATGGTGAGTGCTTCCAAATTATAATGCTTCTTACCTTTTTCTCTCCGCTTGTCAGATTGCATTTACGTTAACCAGACCAATGAACTATTTTCGTATATAATCGGCAACACTATGAACCTCAGCGTTGTCATTCCAGTCTTCAATGAAGTTGAAAATATCGGGGAAATTCTCAAACGAGTACAATCCACCGGACTAGCGACTGAAATCATCATCGTCGACGATGGCTCCCAGGATGGCAGCCGCGATACCCTGAAAAACATCGATGGAAAAGAAAACGTCCGAGTGATTCTCCACGAACGAAATCAGGGCAAGGGAGCGGCCGTCATGTCGGGTCTGAGGGCAGCCCAGGGGGACATTTTGCTCATCCAGGATGCTGACCTGGAATATGATCCGCGTGACTACAACGTTCTGTTACAGCCCATCCAGGAGGGGAAGGCAGATGTCGTCTATGGCTCAAGGTTTCTCGGCGCACCCCATCGTGTGACGATGTTCTGGCACCTGATGGCGAACCGGCTGTTGACCTTCATGACGAATATTTTGTACAACACCATCCTGACCGACATGGAAACCGGCTATAAAGTATTCCGCCGCGAGGTGATCGAAAATATTAAAATCCGGGCCAAACGATTCGATTTCGAACCGGAATTCACGGCCAAGGTGTTGAAGCACAACTATCGCATTTTTGAAGTGCCCATCTCCTTTAACCCACGTGATTACTCACAGGGTAAAAAGATTGGGATGAAAGATGCCTTTGAAGCGGTTTGGACGTTGCTAAAATATAGATTCATGGACTAGGGGAAGGCGTTTGAGATGTATTTTTATTCACGGTCACGTTATATTCAAACACGTAGTCACCCGCTGGATAGTCTGATACCCCATCATTGATCTTGTCATTGAAGGTGGCAACAGCCTTCAATTTGTACTCGCCATTCACCCAATCTGTCATCAAAACCCCAAAATCGGCGCAAACCAGGCCATCGGTCCGGGTAAATGAAAGAGGATGGACCACCTCCTTTCCAAGTAGCTTGTCATCAAAATAAAGGCTGATCTTGATGTGTTCAAAGTTCTTGGTCAGGATGTCCTCTGTTGTCGTGCACCAGCCATAGCTGAAGTAGGTCGGGGTATCATCAGTGATCGTCGGGGTATATGTGATAGTTCCAGGTTTGGAAGTATCCTGGTCTGTATATTGTTCTTTGGCGAGCGCCTCCAGGCGCACAACTTTATTATTGGTCAAGGCTTCGATCACTTTGTTCGCATCCTTTTCCATGGTTGGCATAACCTCCGCGGCAGGCGTTTGATTCAACGGAATCATGCCAGGTAGCAGACAGGAGATGAGGAGCAACCCACTGATCATCATCACAAACTTTGGGATAAACCCTCTGGTCTTCATAAATAATCTCCTTCGGAAGGACGCCTCTGAATGGTTTCGATGATTATAACGCGAAGGTATAATCCATTTTCATGGACTGGCAAACACAGATCGAGGCTGAATTTGAAAGAGCCGAGCAAGCTCGGGCCCGCGGGAACGAGGGTCAAGCCCGCGTTTGTGCGCGCCGGGCCGCGGGCATCGCGGTTCGTGAATATTTGATGAGAAGCGGGATTCGCCCTCCCAGCACCAGCGCCTACGATTTGTTGAACCTGGTCAAAGAGGACGCGAATCTTTCCCCCAACTTAAAACTGATCGCCGACCATTTGACGTTACGCGTGACTGAGGAATTTAAGTTACCGGTCGACGCAGATTTGATCGCAGAGGCCAGAACATTTTGCAGGGACTTGTTAAAATAAAAAGGACCTCAAGACCTTGCCGGCCTTGAGGTCCTAACCAGTCTTTACATATGTTTTCTTCCCACCAGGTAGTAGAGTGCTCGGGCGATCGTGATCAGCACCATCATTCCCGACATAACCCCACCCAGCACAAAGAACATCCTCTGCCAATCCCGGAGGCGGGACACAATTTCCTCGGGTTGAGGAAAACGAATGCGCTCGCGTAATCGCTGAACGACATCCACCGGCGGGGTAACCGGCCGGAGTGTTCCAGCCAGTTGCGCTTCCAGTGCATTAATTTGATCATCAGATAGCATGTTACTTCTAGACATTTTATTACTCACTGATCGTCAGACATGACGACGATAAGGAATTTTGGTTACTCACTATCCAGGTTAATGTTCTGGTCACCCAATTGATCTCGGAGAGCCAGAAGGGTACGATGATAGAGACTTTTTACGGCACCTTCACTGCGTCCCATAATGGCGCCGATCTCCGCATTCGACATGTTCTCGACGAACTTCAGGATCAGGAGATTTTGTCGTTCGGCGGGCAGACGTCGGATCAGTCGCAGGAGCGCATCCTGTTCCTGGGAACGCACCAGATTCCGTTCGGGGTGATCCCCTTTCGAGGGCAGCACAGGCACGTCGTTGATCGGGATTTCCTGCCGTCGGCTTCGGTCACGATGCCAGTTGGCGACCAGGTTGTGGGCGATGCGATACAACCAGGCCGAAAATGGGACGCCGCGATCTGTATAATTTTGAATATGATTCATCGCCCGTTGAAAGACGCGGGCAGTTAAATCCTCCGCGTCATGGAGGTTCCCCGTACGATAGTAAACGTAGTTGAAGATTCGGTCGATGTAACGCCCGTAGAGCAGACCAAAGGCATCCCGGTCGCCCTCTGAGGCTCGGATCAACACTTCTTCTTCATTGAATTCGATTTCCGGCACGTTGAGTCCCTACCGGCGGGTCTACAGAAAATAACCCCGACGGGTTTTGGAAGTTACAGGGAGTATAACATGCACAATTTTCATTCTTGAAAGTATTTCACATAGGATTGGAAATCAGACTTTTATAAGAATTGGCTGATCGTTACAAGACTTATGCGTGCCGGTTGGTATAATGAAGGTTTGCGGTTTTAGCGTGGGTCGGACACTGGCACCAAACGTGGTTTACTAAGCAAACCATGCGGTGTTGCCAATCCGACTTCAAGATAAATGAAACAAATGTGCTATAATTGATTCGCTTTTCCCAACCCTGAGGAAGGTTAATTTATGACATCCAATTCGATTCGTGTGGTCGGCGCACGTGTTCACAATCTTAAGAACATCACAGTCGAGATCCCACGGGATAAGTTCGTTGTGATCACCGGCTTATCTGGCTCGGGGAAGTCTTCGCTTGCCTTCGATACGATTTTTGCGGAGGGACAACGGCGCTATGTCGAATCTCTCTCGGCCTATGCGCGTCAGTTCATCGGGCAAATGGACAAACCGGATGTGGATCATATTGAGGGTCTCTCGCCGGCTGTTTCCATTGACCAGAAATCCACCTCCCATAACCCGCGCTCGACGGTAGGTACCGTCACCGAGATTTATGACTACCTCAGGCTTTTGTTCGCCCGGGCCGGGATTCCGCACTGCCCCATCTGCGGACGCGAGGTGGCGAAACAATCTGCCCAGGAAATTGTCGATCAGGTCGAGAAGCTCCCTGAAGGTAGCCGGATCCTGATCCTTTCTCCCCTGGTGCGCGCTCGCAAAGGAACCTATCAGGCTGTGTTCGAAGAAATCCGTAAGGCTGGTTTTGCGCGGGCCCGGGTGGATGGGAGCGTTCATAGTCTCGACGATGAAATCAGTCTCGACCGCTACAAGCAGCACACCATCGAAGCGGTGGTCGATCGTCTCGTGATTTCACACGAAGGTGATAAGGATGAACAAAAGGCAGCCCGGACTCGTATCACGGATTCGGTGGAAACTGCGCTTAAGTTCGGCGAGGGGTATGTTTCCGTTAATCTGGTGGACAAAGAGGAAGATATCCATTTTTCGGAGCATCTTGCCTGTCCTGAACATGGCACGACCATTTCTGAGGTGGAGCCGCGCACGTTTTCCTTTAACACCCCCCAGGGCGCCTGCCCCGATTGTCAGGGGCTCGGCTCGAAGCTCGAGATCGATCCGGAACGCATTATCCCTGACTCGGATCGGACTCTGAACGAGGGAGCGATCGCCAGCATGGAATGGAGTGGACCGAAGGAGGAAGGCGGCTACTACTGGCAGGGTTTGGAAGCCGCGGCCAGGGCATACCGGATTGACCTCGATAAGCCGGTCCGGGAATTGTCCGAGGATCAACTCAAGATCATTTTGTACGGTACCGGCGACCGCCAGGTCCAGATGACCTACAAGAACTCCAATGGAAACGAGTTCCGTTTCCACCGGGCGTTTGAGGGCGTGATTACCAATCTGGAGCGGCGCTATCGCGAGACCAACTCTGAATTCATCCGCGAGAAGATCAACGAATTCATGTCCGACCGTCCCTGCCCCACCTGTCATGGCAAGAGACTGAATCCTGCCGCGCTGGCGGTGACCGTCGATGACGTCAATATCATCACCGTAACTTCCTGGCCTGTGCTAAATACATTGGAATGGGTCAAAAAGATTGCAAGCAAAAATTCGCCGCTGACTTCAAAACAGAAAGCTATTGCGGAACGCATCTTGAAGGAAATTACTGAACGATTGTTTTTCCTTGTCAACGTGGGGCTGGATTATCTAACGCTCAACCGCTCGGCGGTCACTTTATCGGGAGGAGAAGCGCAGCGCATTCGTCTCGCTACGCAGGTTGGCTCGCGGCTGGTCGGTGTCCTGTACGTGCTGGATGAGCCATCGATTGGACTCCATCCACGTGATAACGCAAGATTATTGGCTACTCTTAAAGGACTGCGAGATTTAGGCAATACTGTCCTGGTTGTTGAACATGACGATGAAACCATCCGTGAAGCGGATTGGATCGTGGATTTGGGCCCGGCGGCTGGCGAGCACGGTGGGCGCGTCATCGCAGAGGGCACGCCTGAGCAGATTTTGGTGCATCCAAAGTCGTTGACAGGAGCCTATTTGTCGGGGCGCTTGCAGGTTGCAGTTCCGAAGGAAAGGCGCGAGGGGAACGGCAAAATACTTAAGATTGTTGGAGCTTCCGCCAACAACTTGAAAAATATCGATGTCAAGATCCCATTAGGGGAGCTGGTTTGTATCACCGGCGTTTCCGGTTCGGGGAAGTCCACCCTGATGAGCGATATTTTGTATGGTGCACTTGCCTCGAAACTGATGGGCGCACGGACGATGGCAGGCGAGCACGAACGCATCGAAGGGGTTGAGCATCTGGATAAGATCATCAACATCGATCAATCACCGATCGGTCGCACCCCCCGTTCGAATCCCGGAACGTACACGGGGCTGTTCGATGAGATCCGAAAACTTTACGCCGAGCTGCCTGAAAGCAAAGTGCGCGGCTACAAGCCCGGACGTTTCTCTTTCAACGTACACGGGGGGCGCTGTGAGGCCTGCCAGGGACAGGGAGAGCTGCGGATCGAAATGCAATTCCTGCCCGATGTCTACGTACCTTGCGATGTCTGTCATGGCAAGCGGTTCAATCGCGAGACATTGCAGGTTTTGTTCCGAGATAAATATTCCATCGCCGATGTCCTGGATATGACAGTCGATCATGCTTTGGAAGAGTTCAATAACTTTCCACCCATGCAGAATAAATTGAAATTACTGCAGGAAGTGGGCCTTGGTTACGTGAAGGTGGGTCAACCTGCGACCACGCTCTCGGGTGGAGAAGCCCAACGCGTGAAATTATCCAAGGAACTCTCTCGCCGCGCGACCGGACGAACACTCTACGTCCTGGATGAGCCGTCCGTCGGTTTGCACGCCGCGGACGTGCACAAGCTGATCGAAGTCCTGCAAAGATTGGTGGATGCGGGCAACTCGGTCTTGATCATCGAGCACAATCTGGACATCATCAAAGTCGCGGACTGGCTGATCGATCTGGGTCCCGAAGGAGGCGACCGGGGCGGAGAATTGCTGGCCGAAGGAACACCAGAACAGGTTATGAAAGTAAAAGAATCGTATACAGGGAAATATTTGAAGGCACATTTGAAGCAGCACAACACCAATGGGTACGGGAAGGCCTAGGCAGGCATACCAGAAAACGGTAAGAAGTAGGCAAGTCACGTAATTTGGGCACTTGCGTCTGGTTTACCTGTGTACGTTCCCCGTTTTTCAGGTAGAATTGTTCCCGGTCAGGAGGGGTACTGTGTGCATCGGCATCGGTATCTCTTCTCCCAAAAGGAACCCAATGTTGAATCGAACCCCACCTAAAGCATCAAGTACTCTTAATTCTTTTCGTAAAAGACGCAGGTTACAAGGACCTATCCTGATGTATGGAGCCATCGGGCTGGTGGTGCTTGGATTCGTCCTGCTCGTCGTCTGGTTGACAAGACCCGGTCAGCCGCTCGGACAATACTTCGCCACAGATACCCCGACGGCTACCCTGACGACGACGCCCACCAACACATTGACACCTTCGATCACTCCAACCATTACTGAGACGCCCACTGCAACAGTGACCTTCACCCCCTCGGGACCACAACAGTACGTAGTTCAAGAGGGAGATTCTCTGCTTTCCATTGCCGATCGATTTAATCTCGGCAGTGATGGCGACCTTCTCATCTATTATGCAAATCTTGATCTAATGGAACGCAATCAGGGCTTCATCAAGGTAGGCGACAGCCTGCTTATCCCTGCTCCGGGAAGCGTTTTGCCAACCTCCACTCCGATTCCTCCCAATTTGGGACGCGGTACAAAGGTTGAATACCGGGTTTTGCCGGGCGACACGCTGGCAGGAATTGCTGTCAGGTTCAACAGCCTTGCTGACGAAATCATCAAGGAAAATCCCGACATTACAGATGCCAACGCTCTCCAGGCCGGGCAAATCCTTCAAATCCCGGTCAACCTTGTGACGGCCACCGCCACTCTCCCCGCTAC
>Ga0068862_100005538_pt1 | contig 10546 bp, 7 predicted proteins | sample KBSSwiS52_FD_66598 | JGI IMG/M metagenome (GOLD analysis project Ga0068862, IMG submission 66598) | Switchgrass rhizosphere microbial communities from Kellogg Biological Station, Michigan, USA - KBS Switchgrass S5-2 | ecosystem: Host-associated > Plants > Roots > Rhizosphere > Soil ... | reverse complement strand
CTTCTTCGCTTCGGCGCGGCGCTCGGCGGCGGGCGCCGGCGGGACGGCCGCAGGGAACGCGGGCAGGTCTGTCGCGTTCACGCGGTACGAGTCGACGTTGAACATCATCGACGTCACGTCGCGCCAATCCATGGCGGAAGTGAGACCGACCGGCAAGCGCAAATCTCCGAACGGCAAGTAGCCCGTGAAATACGTCGTAGTCGTGATGTCGCCGAGCGTCGTGCTCGGGCCGATCGAGCGCACCCACGCGGGAAGCTTCGTTGCAGGATCGACGGCGAGCCACAGCGTCGCGCCTTGATTGGTCGTGAATTGCACGACCGTGAGACCGTCCTCGGTGCTCACGGGCCCGAGCCGCGTCTCGGCATCTAGAGCCTCGAGCAGCGCCGGCACGGGATGGTCGAGGGCCGCGACGCCGGTCTGAGCTCGGCTCACGCGGTCCGGCGATTGCTCGGCAGCGAACGGGAACAGGTTGCCTCGTCTGTCGCGGTTCAGCGCCCGCCCGTTCTTCAAATCGAAAATCCGCTCGGCGTCGTGCGCGACGGTCCACTTCAATGGCGCGCGCGGATCCGGCGACAACGCGCTGCCTCCTTGTTGATTGACGTATTGGCCGAAGCCCGTCATGACGAGGTTGTCGAGGCTTTGCAGCCGCTGTAGACCGCCCATGGCGGCCGCGGCCTGCTCGAGCACTTCGCGTGGCGTCGTCGCCTGCCCATGCACAGCCGCCGCGGCAACCAACGCGATGGCCGCGATCACTCGCATCGAGATTCGGCTCTGCATGACTTCCCCCGGATTTCGAATGCTGCGGAGGCGCTAGCGTCGGCCGGCAGTCGAACCGCGTCAACGGTCACCGGCGCGCAGAAATCGAAGTCAGCATTTCACTCCATGCCACGAATCAACGTCTGAGGATGAATTCCCGGTCGACAGTTTTTCCGACCGGAAACCCGTACTCGCCCACCTTCAGGAATCCGTAGCGGCGGTAAAAGCGTTGCGCACCGTCGTTCTCGGACCACACGCCGACATAAAGCGGCGAATAACGCGTCTCGAGCCATTCCAGAGCCGCCTCGAAGAGCAAAGTGCCGAGACGCTGTTTCTGGAATGCCGACCGAACGTAGAGCTGCCGGAGCTCGCCTGCCGTGGGCTCCAAACCCCCGACCGGCAGCTTGCAGTAACCGGCGAGTGCAAACCCCACGGGAGGGCCTTCCGAGGCGGCCGCCAGCCAATACGCCATCCGCGGATCGGACAACGTTTCGAGACACACCTTTGGCGTGTATGAGCTTGCGACGTACGTCGCGAGGTCTTTCGGCGGATAGAGATGGCCGAACGTCTCCGTGAATGTGACCTCGGCCAGGCGCGCGAGCGCTTCGACGTCTTCCTCGCTGGCACGGCGGACCACGAAAGGTTCGTTGGACACGTCCGCGTCACCGTGCAAGAGCGGCCAGCTGCTCGCTCAGCGCCTTATCGCCGCGCTCGGTCACGACGCTCTCGAGACGCTGCATGAGCCTCGAGTTGTGTTTGTAGGGCGCGAGCGCCTCGATAACAGTCACGGCAACGGACACGCGCGCTTCCGCGAGGATCTCGAGCAGCCAGTCGAATGCGGCCTCGCTACGATGCGCCGCCGCGGCGCGCAGTAGCGCCCGGCGAAACTCCTCGCCGACGAGCACGCCGTCCCAGGCCTCCTTCAGCGGTACCAGCGCCGCGTCGAGCCGCGACTCGCCGAGCGCGAGCGCCGCGAGCTCGCGCACGGCTTCGTCGGCGTGCGTGAGATAGCCGGCGACGAACTTCAGCGACTCGTCGGGCTCGACGCCAAGCAAGCCGGTGAAGCACTCGCCGAGCACCTGCGGCTCGGCGTCGCCGGCGAGCGCCTTCGAGCGCAGCAGCAGCTCGGCCTCGCGAGGATTGCCGCAGGCGATCGCGCGCACGGCGCCCATGCGCGCGGTCGGGTCGGGGTCGTTCAAGAGCGCCGTGAGCTCGACGAGTGCGCGCGGGTAGCCGGAGGCGACGAGGCCCATCGCGCAGCTCGCACGCACGTCGGCTGCGGTGTCGGCGGTGCCGCCCCACACGGGCTCGAGCTGCCGATAGCGGAGGCCGTTCGAAAAGAAGTCGACGTTGCTGGCATCGAGCGCGACGAGCGCACGCGCAATTGCCTTCTTCGCGAGACAGCTCGGGTCGCTCTTCAACGGCTTGTCGAGGAAGTGCGCGAACGAAGACTCTAGCGACGGGATCAGCTCGTAGAGCAGCGCGTCCTCGGCGACGCGCGCGGCCCTCGCGGCGACGCGGCAGTGCCCCGCGAGCGCACGGTGCAGCGCCGCGACTTTCGCCGCGCGGTCGCCGGGCAGCTCGTCGAGCGCCGCGAGCTCCGCGTCGACATTCGGTTGCGGCCGGCGCGGCACGACTCTCGTCAGCGAAGAATGGTCAGCGGCGTCGCAGCCACTTCGCCGACGAGCGCGGCGAGCCGATCGGCCAAGTACGACAAATGCTGCGCACCGCGGCGGCCGTCCGCGCGCGCGGCGTTACCGCAAGCGCCCGCGGCATTGAGGTCCTCGGCGCGCCAGCCGATGCCCACCGGCTTCTCGGCGCCGAGCAATTGGTTGCGCGCCGCGAGCTCGTGCGGCAGACCTTTGAAGTCGGCAAGCGCCGCCGTGCGCACGAGATCGGGACGAATGTGCAGCAGCAGCGACGTCTCCACCTCGCCGCCATGGATGTCGTGAACGACCTCGGCGGGATCGAACAATCCGGGCAGCGCGCCGAACGCGAAATACGTCGTGCGCACGACCAGCATGCCGAGCTCGGAGCGCAGGCGCACGGCGAGCAGATCGACGAGCGTCTTCTGACCGCCGTGCGTGTTCAGCACGACGAGCTTGCGCACGCCCGTGCGTGCCACGCTGCGGCCGATGTCGGTCCACGCCTCGAGCAACGTCGTGTCGCGAATCGACAAGGTGCCCGCGAAGCTCGTGTGCTCGGGACTCAAGCCGACGTTCTGCGCGGGCAGCACGAGCAACATCGCGGCGGGCGCACGCTCGAGCGTCGCGCGCACGAGCGCTTCGTTGATGAGGGCGTCGGTCGAGAGCGGCAGGTGCGGACCATGCTGCTCGACGGCGGCGACCGGCAACAGGGCTACGGTCGTTTCCGCGTCGACGCGGCCGAAGTCGGCCGTCGTGAGGTCATGCCAAAAGCCGCTACGCAACGTAAGGAAGTCCTTGATTTGCCAGGTCGCCGCATCGTGCCGGGTTGCCGGAAGCCGCGTCAACCTTGGATAATAGTGGGCTCGAACTTTGCCTCGAAGCCCGTGCAGGAGCACCCCCATGAGCAGACCGGAACGCGTGGTCGCAGCCGATAACGAAGTACAAGAGTTGGTGGCCAAAGCCCGCAAGGCGCAGGCGATCTTCGAAGGCTTCTCGCAGGAGCAGGTCGACGCCATCGTGCGCGACATGGCGAAGTACGTCTACGACAACGCCGAGACGCTGGCGCGCATGGCCGTGGACGAGACGGGTATCGGCAACTACGAGGACAAGATCCTCAAGAAGAAGGGCAAGGCACGCGTCATCTGGAACAGCCTGAAAGGCAAGAAGTCGCGCGGCGTCATCGGCGAGGACCCCGAGAACAACCTCGTGTTCGTCGCGAAGCCGATGGGCATCGTCGCCTCCGTCTGTCCCGTCACGAACCCGATCGCGACGCCGATGTGCAACGGCATGTTCGCGCTGAAGACGGGCAACGCAGTGATCTTCGCGCCGCATCCGAAGGCGCAGAAGTGCACCGAGCATCTGACGAGCGAGTTCATGAAGATCGTGAAGTCGCACGGCGGCCCCGACAATCTAGTCCAGACGATCAAGAAGGGCTCCGTCGAGAAGACGCAGGAGCTCATGCGCTCCGTCGACGTCGTCGTCGCGACGGGCGGCGGCGCGATGGTCAAGTCGGCCTACTCGTCGGGCAAACCGTCGTACGGCGTCGGCGCCGGCAACGTGCCGGTCATCATCGATCGCGGCGTGGATTTCAAAGACGCCGTCGGCAAGATCGTGACGGGCGCCGCATTCGACAACGGCATCATCTGCTCGCACGAGCAATTCGTGTTGACGCCCGAGGAGCGGTACGACGAGACCGTCAAGCTGTTCAAGGATACGGGCAAAGTCTGGTTCACCGACGATGACGCGCAGATCGACAAGCTGCGCAAGCTCGTCTTCCCCGACGGGCATCTCAACAAGGACGTCGTCGGCAAGTCGGCCCGCGAGATCGGTGCGATGGTCGGCATCGACGTCCCGGCGAGCGCTCGAATCATCCTTCTGCCGGCCAAAGGCGCAGGTGCGGCCGATCTGCTCGCGAAGGAGAAGCTCTGCCCCGTCGTGGCGATCCTGCCGTACAAGACGTTCCACGATGCCGTCGCGAAAGCGAAGGCCAACCTGCTCGTCGAGGGCGCCGGGCATTCCGCGGCGCTGCACTCGAACGACGAGGGCAACATCCGTGAGGCCGGCGTCGAGCTGCCCGTGAGCCGGCTGGTCGTGAATCAGGCGAGCTCGCTGACGGCCGGCGGGTCGCTGACGAACGGCTTCGCGCCGACGACGACGCTCGGCTGCGGCTCCTGGGGCGGCAACTCGATCTCCGAAAACTTGGACTACAAGCACCTCATGAACGTCTCGCGCATCGGCAAGGTCATCACGAACAAGAAAGTGCCTACCGACGAGGAGATCTTCGCTTAGCTTCACGCCTCCTCGGCTGGCTCGAGCGGCCCCGGGCGGGGCCGCTCTCGTTCACGCAATCTGAGTTTCCAGTCATCCTGTTGTGGTGGCGGCGCCACCACCGGTGCGCGCCCGAACGGCCCGTTCTGGCGCGCCGCTAGCGTTTTCCCACTTAGAGTCGCAGAATCCCCCGCTGACCCATGGTGGTCAATTCGCAACTCAACTCACCACTCCCCGGGGGTTTTTCAAGATGAAACGGACAGCGTTGCATTCGGCGATAGTCGCCGCGCTCACCGGCTCCGCGGCCGGCCCGCAGATCGCGTGGTCGCAAGATAGCCAGCTCGAGGAAATCATCGTCACGGCCGAGTTTCGCGAAGCGAACGTGCAGGACACGCCGATCGCGATCACGGCGGTCAACGCCGAAATGCTCGACGCGCGCAGCCAGACCAACCTCTCGCAAATCACGGCTCAAACTCCAAACGTCTCCTTGCGCCCTGCCGGCTCGTCGTCGGGCAGCGCGCTCATCGCCTACATCCGCGGCATCGGCCAATCGGACTTCAATCCGTCGGTCGAGCCCGGCGTCGGAATCTACGTCGACGACGTCTACTACTCGACGATCACCGGCAACATCCTCGATCTCCTCGATCTCGACCGCGTCGAGGTGCTGCGCGGGCCGCAAGGCACGCTCGCGGGACGCAACGCCATCGGCGGCGCGATCAAGCTGTTCACTCGCAAACCGGACGGCAGTGACGACGCGACCGTTCAGTTGACGAAGGGCGAGTTCAACCGCACGGAGGTCAAGGGCGCAGCCGGCATGACGCTGGTCGAGGACAAGCTCTACATGCGCATCGCGGGAATCGCGAAGTCGATGGACGGCTATGTCACACGCCTCGACTATGCGTGTGCGAATCATCTCCCGCCCCCGGGCACGGCCGGCGGCCTGCCGACCTACTCGCAGACAGCCGGGTGCACGCTCGGCACGGAAGGCGGCCAATCCTACGCGTCAGCCCGACTCGGCTTGCGCTGGGACGCGAGCGACGACTTCAGCGTCGACATCGCCGCGAGCATCGTGAACGACAACTCGGAGTCGCAGCCCGGCGTGCTCATCGCCGCGGCGCCCCACTCCCACTCGAGTATCCCGATCACGTTCCAGGGCTTCGGGCCTCCGGTGCCGAACCCGGCGTTCGACTTCACGGGCACGGAGCCGGGCACGACGCTCGTTCCGATCTACTTCGACAATGACAACAGCGGTGATTTCACCGCAGGCGACGTGCAGTACGACAGCAAGTTCGTCACCGGCGGCACGTACACGAACTATGCGACGTACATCAACGACGGCCAGAGCACGCCGAGCCCGTTGTTCCAGGGCGGCACGCCTGGTGCGAACAACTCCATTTACAAGCCCTACGTCATCGATCCCGTCAACACGCTGAGCTCCTGGGACACGTCCGTCAACATGAATTGGCAGATCACGGACAGCCTGTCCCTGCTCTCGGTGACGGCGTACCGCACCTACGAGAACTCCTTCGCGGAAGACACCGACGGCTCGCCGCTCGCGGTGCAGCAACTGCTCCAAAGATTGGAGCACGAGCAAACGACGCAAGAGCTGCGCCTAAGCGTTGCCCTCGACGCCGTAGACCTCACGTTCGGCTATTTCTATCTCGACCAAAAGACGAACGAGGACGCTCGCGTCGACTTGCCGTACGTCGGCTTCGACTTCATCCACGGACCGGACTTGGTGCCGGCAAAGAACGACGCGATCTACGGGCAAGCGGCCATCCATATCAGCGACAAGACCGACCTCTCGCTCGGCGTGCGTTACTCGGAGGACGACAAGAGCTATACGTTCCATCGGCACAATCCCGATGGCACGACCGTGCAACCCTGCACGGGGTCGCCGCTGTTCTGGGAGGGCGTGAACCCGGCCAACTGCGGCGTCGGGCCCACAGGTACGCCGCCGGCGCCGCTGGTGCCGCTCGATGGGCTGAACGTCACCTACTCGAGCGACAACACGGACTGGCGCGTCGCGCTGTCGCACGATATCGGCGACGCTTCGATGCTCTACATCCAAGCCGCCACGGGCTACAAGGCCGGCGGCAACAACGCGCGGCCGTTCTTCCCCTCGCAGAGCCACGCGTTCCTGCCGGAAACGCTCGACAGCTACGAGGTTGGGTTCAAGACCACCTTGGGCGGAAATACGCGGCTGAACATGGCGCTGTTCTCGAACACCTACGACAACATCCAGTTGCCGACGAACGTCTGCTACTGGGCGCCGCCAACGGAGCAGACGCCGTGCGCGAGCCAGGACAACGTCGGCGACGCGGACGTTTGGGGGTTCGAGGTCGAGGCCGAGTGGCATCCGACGGAAGCGCTCGCGATCGACGCGGCGTACGGCTATCTCAACTTCGACTATTCGCGCGTGAACCCGATCTCGCCCGTCAAGCTCGGCATGGTCTCGCCGTACACTCCCGAGAGCAAGGCGAGCCTCGGTCTCCAGTACGGCTTCACCGTGGGAGGGGGTGGCACGCTGACGCCGCGGATCGACGTGGGCTACACGGACGAGGTGTTCTCGAACGCCGTGAATGCGCAGACCAACCACATCGATGCCTATACGCTGGTCAACGCACGGCTCACGTGGCGGTCGATGAGCGAGACGTGGCAGGTCGCGCTCGAAGGGACGAATCTCACGGACGAGTACTACTACGTGACGCTGTTCGATCTCTCCAACGCGGCAGCCGGTTACATCCACGGGCAACCTTCGCGCCCGCGTGAGGTGGCGATGAGCGTCCGGCGCAACTTCTGATCTAACGGACTCGCTTCCGACAACGGCCAGGGGCGCGAGCTCCTGGCCGTTTTTTTGCCCGCCAGATGGCGGGCATGCAGCAAATGCAGGAGCAATTTGCTGCGCGTTGCTAGTGGTCGTGGCCGTGCGGCCCGTGCGCGTGACCGTGCGCGCGCTCTTGCTCGGTCGCCGCGCGCACCTCGACAATCTCGATGTCGAACGTCAGCGTCCTGCCGGCGAGCGGATGATTCAAGTCCAAGTCGACGTTGAAGTGGCCGACCTTGATGACGCGCGCCTGCCGGCCGCCCTCGCGCGTGTTGACGATGACCATCTGCCCCACGCTGAACGGGCCGCGCGTCGCGAGATGCTTGACCGGCACGCGCTGCACGGCGTTCTCGTTGCGCTGCCCGTAGCCGTCCTCGGGCGCCACGGTCGCCGTGAGCTTGTCGCCGCTCTTCTTGCCCGCGAGCTCTTTCTCGAGGCCCGGCACGATGTTGTTGTGGCCGTGCATGTAGACGACCGGGCTGCCCTCTTCCGAGCTCTCGTTGAACGTGCCCGTATCGTCGCGGAGCTTGTAGTGGAACGAGACGACGCTGTCGTCGCCGATGGTCATGGAATCGCTAGTCATGGGCTGCTTTGCGTTTGGGGTGGTTCTTTCTCTTCGCCTTGACGCCGAGCGGCGGCCGCTTCGGCGCGTCGCCGCCGGAATCTACACTGATCGACAACTGTTGTCCGCACACCCAGGCCTTGCTCAGGCGCTGATGGATGTCCTTCGGCATTCCGGCCGGCAGGCCGACGATCGAGTGGTTTTCGAAGATCTCGATGCGGCCGATGTGAGCGGCGTCGATGCCTGCCTCGTTCGCGATCGCGCCGACGATGTTGCCGGGCTGAACGCCGTGCTCGCGGCCGACCTCGATGCGGTAACGCACGCTAGCGACGTCATCGCGCGCGTCGGGCCGTCGCCGCTGGTGGCGCGGCGCGGTGTCGGCCGGCTCGCCGCGACGACCGGAGCGCGCGGGGCCTTCGATGAATTGCTCGCGGCGCGGCTCCAGCGCCGGCGCCGGCGGAGGCAACAGCGGCCGATCCTTCTGCGCGAGATAGGCCAGCGCTGCGGCAACCGTCTGAGGATCCCGCCCGTGCTCCTCCGCATAGCTCGCGACGAGCCGCTCGAAGAACGCCAAATCCTGCGAGCTCAAGACCGACGTGATGCTCTCTTTGAACTGCGTCGCGCGGCGGTCCGCCACGTCCTCGCGGCTCGGGAGGCGCATGGGCTCCACGCGCTGGCGTGTCGCACGCTCGATGGCGGCCAGCATGCGCCGCTCGCGCGGCGTGACGAATAGAATCGCGTGCCCCGCCCTGCCGGCTCTGCCGGTGCGGCCGATGCGATGGATGTAACCCTCGACGTCGTGAGGGACGTCGAAGTTGACGACGTGCGTGATGCGCTCGACGTCGAGGCCGCGCGCCGCGACGTCCGTCGCGACGACGATGTCGAGCTTGCCGGCCTTGAGGCGTTCGATCGTGCGCTCCCGCGCCACCTGCGTCATCTCGCCGCTCAATGCCGCACTCATCATGCCGCGCGCCTCGAGTCGCTCGCTGAGCTCGCCGGTCGCTTGCCGCGTGCGCACGAAAATCAGCATCGCGTCGAAGTCCTCGGCCTCCAGAATGCGAGTCAATGCGTCGAGCTTGTCGAACCCGCGGACTTCCACGAACCGCTGGTCTACCGCCGCAACGGTAGCGGTTTTGGTCTTGACCTTGACCTCGACGGGGTCTTTCAAGTGATGCGCGACGACCTTGCGGATGCGGTCGGGCAACGTCGCGGAAAAGAGTGCCACCTGCTTCTTTTCCGGCATCTCGCCCAAGATGCTCTCGACGTCCTCGATGAAGCCCATGCGCAGCATCTCGTCGGCTTCGTCGATGACGACGGCCTCGAGCTTGCCGAGCTTCAGCGTCTTGCGGCGCAAGTGATCCTGGATGCGGCCCGGGGTGCCGACGACGGCGTGCACGCCGCGGCGCAGCTGCTTCAACTGAAAATCCATGCCCGTCCCGCCGTAGATGGGCAGCACGTGGAAGCCTTTCAGGTTACGGGCATACGTCTGCATCGCCTCGGCGACTTGAATCGCGAGCTCGCGCGTCGGCGTCAACACGAGCAGCTGGGGCTCGGCGCGGGCGACGTCGATCCGGCACAGCAGCGGCAACGCAAACGCAGCCGTCTTGCCCGTGCCGGTCTGCGCCTGGCCGAGCACGTCCCTTCCGGCGAGCAACGGCGGAATCGCCGCTTGCTGAATCGCCGACGGCGACTCGTAACCGACGGCCCGGACGGCGGCGAGAACGGGCTCGCTCAAACCGAGGCCATCGAACGACGGAAGGGGGGTGGGCGTGGTCATGGGGGCCGCGATGATCCACGAACCCGCGCCCGTGTGCAAATTCGAGGGGTGCCGGTGTTACGGTTTCGGTTCGCCCCGTAAACGCCTGCGGTGTCCGCCGCCGCGTGACGCGAACCGAAACCGTAACACCGGCACCTCCTAGTCTTTCAAAGAAAAGGGCGTGAAGTTCGTGTCGGTGTCGTAATGGTCCACGTGCTCGTGGCGCTTGAGCCAGGCGACGATCGCGTAGGTCGCCGGCGTCATGACGACCTCGACCATGACCTTGAAGAACCAGTTCGACGCGATCACGGCGAGCAACGTCTCGCTCGTCCAGATCCCCGCGAACGCAATCGGATAGAAGATGAGGCTGTCGACGCCCTGGCCGACCACCGTCGAGCCGATCGTGCGCGTCCACAGCCACCGACCGCTCGTCAGCACCTTCATGCGCGCCAGGACGTAAGCGTTGACGAAGTCGCCGGCCCAGAACGCGACGATCGACGCGACCGCGATGCGCCAGGTGTTGCCGAATACGACCTCGATCGCGGGCTGCAGCGTTGCGTTGAACGGCTCCTTCGGCGACGCGGGCAAGTGCACGACGACCCAGGCCATGACGCTCGCGAAGACCATCGCCAAGAAGCCCGCCCAGATCACGCGGCGCGCGCGCGCGTATCCGTACACTTCGGTCAGCACGTCGCCGAAGATATAGCTGATCGGAAAGAAGATGTTGCCGA
>Ga0068862_100005528_pt1 | contig 10559 bp, 12 predicted proteins | sample KBSSwiS52_FD_66598 | JGI IMG/M metagenome (GOLD analysis project Ga0068862, IMG submission 66598) | Switchgrass rhizosphere microbial communities from Kellogg Biological Station, Michigan, USA - KBS Switchgrass S5-2 | ecosystem: Host-associated > Plants > Roots > Rhizosphere > Soil ... | reverse complement strand
CGACGAAGGCGATTCGCTCGCCGCCTGCCTTGACGATGGTGATCTCGCCCGGCAGCCCGGTCTGCTCGATCCCGGCTGCTTCGAGTGCGTCGACCGTGTCGCTCAGCCCTGCTTCGCCGAAGTCGTAGGAGTGATTATTGGCGTTCGACATCAGGGTGAAGCCGGCGTCAGCGAGGTATTCGGCGTACTCGGGCGGCATCCGGAAGGCGAAGCATTCCTCTGAATCCGGGCCGCACTTGGGTGATTCCGAGACATCGGTCAGCGTCCCCTCGAGGTTGCCGAAGACGACGTCTCCGACCAGCTCGCCCTTGACCGGGTCGAGATAGGTGGCCGGTTCGGACGGCAGTTCCGGCGTGTTGCCGAGCATCGTGTCGCCGACCGCGGCGATCGAGATGCCGTCTCCTGCGCCGGAACGCGGCTGCTGCTGCGGCTGCTCGTTTTGGTGGTGGTTACGGCCCTTGGCCGCGGGCACGTCCTTCGCCGCGCCGGTCGGCGTCCGCACGGTGCCGTCGAAGCAGCCGCTCAGTGCGGTCGCGGCGCAGGCGGCGGCGACGGGCACGGCAACGCGCATCGGTAGGCGGCGCTCCACCGCTTAAAGCTAGGAACACATCCGGATGCCACAATCCGCACGTGGAGGCGAGCCGGCGATTCGACTTGGCGCTGTTCGGTGCTACCGGTTTTACCGGCGGACTCACCGCTCGCTACCTCGCGGCCAACGCGCCGGCCAACACCAAGTGGGCGATCGTCGGGCGCAACCGCGCCAAGCTCGAGGCGCTCGCCGCAGAGCTCGCGGCGAGCGAGGGCACCGCGCCGGCGCCCGAGGTGCTCGTCGCCGACGCCGCCGACCCCGCGGCGCTCGCCGAGGTCGCCGGCGCGTCCCGGGTCGTCGCCACCACCGTCGGCCCCTACGCGCTCTACGGCGGTCCGCTGGTCGCCGCCTGCGCCGCCGCCGGCACCGACTACTGCGACCTGACCGGCGAGCCGGAGTTCGTCGACCGGACCTGGCTCGACCACCACGAGGAGGCGGTGCGGACCGGCGCCCGGCTCGTCCACTGCTGCGGCTTCGACTCGATTCCGCACGACCTCGGCGCCTACTTCACGGTCCAGCAGCTGCCCGAGGGAGTGCCGCTCACCGTCAATGGCTACGTCCATGCCCACGCCCAGTTCTCGGGCGGCACCTTCCACTCGGCGGTCAACGGCTTCGGCCGCGCCCGCGAGACGATCGGCGCCGCCAAAGCCCGCCGCCGCGCCGAGCAGCGCGACCCCGCCCGCAAGATCCACGCGGCCTCGCCGCGGATCCGGCGCATCCCCGAGGTGGGTGGCTGGACGGCGCCGCTGCCGACGATCGACGGCAGCGTGATCCGCCGCTCGGCCGCCGCCGTCCCTCGCTACGGACCCGACTTCACCTACGGCCACAACCTCGTCGCCAAGCACCTGGCGACGATCCCGGCGATGACCGCGGGGGTCGGAGCGGTCGCCCTGCTGGCGCCGCTGCCGCCGGCCCGCAAGCTGCTGCTAACGCTGAAAGACCCGGGAGAGGGGCCCGACGAGGCGACCCGGGCGCGCAGCTGGTTCAAGCTCACCTTCGTCGGCGAAGGCGGGGGAAGGCGGGTCGTCACCGAGGTCAGCGGCGGCGACCCTGGCTACACCGAGACCTCGAAGATGCTGGCCGAGTCGGCCCTCTGTTTGGCCTTCGACGACCTCCCGGAGACTGCCGGCCAACTGACTACCGTTGCAGCGATGGGTGACATGCTTCTCACAAGGGTCCGCGACGCCGGTATATCGTTCCGGGTGAGATGAGACTCGCGAGTACCCCTGAGCACCTCGATGTCCTGATCGTCGGCGCCGGCCTCTCCGGCATCGGCGCCGCTCATCACCTGCAGCGCCAGCGCCAGGGCGACAGCTGGGCGATCGTCGAGGCGCGCGCGAGCATCGGCGGCACCTGGGACCTGTTCCGCTATCCCGGGATCCGCTCCGACTCCGATATGCACACGCTCGGCTACCGCTTCCGGCCCTGGGTCGAGCAGAAGGCGATCGCCGACGGCGACTCGATCCTCCGCTACGTCCGCGAAACCGCCCGCCAGGCGGGGATCGACGAGAAGATCCGCTTCGACCGCCGGGTGGTCGCTGCCTCCTGGTCGAGCGCCGAGGCGCTCTGGACGGTGACCGTCGAGAGCGCTGCCGGCGAGCAGGAAACGATCACCTGCGGCTTCCTCTGGATGTGCAGCGGCTACTACCGCTATGACCAGGGATTCACGCCCGAGTTCCCGGGGATCGAGCGCTTCAAGGGCGAGGTGATCCACCCCCAGCACTGGCCCGAGGACGCCGACTACGCCGGCAAGCGGGTCGTCGTGATCGGCTCCGGGGCGACCGCGGTGACCCTGGTCCCGGCGCTGGCCGAGGACGCCGCCAAGGTGACGATGCTGCAGCGCTCGCCGACCTACATCGTCTCGGTCCCCGGCGAAGATGCGATCGCCAACTGGCTGCGGCGGACGATCGGGGAGCGCCGCGCCTACGCGCTGGTGCGCTGGAAGAACGTCGGCCTGCAGAGCTTCTTCTTCCGCCTCAGCCGTCGCCGGCCGCGGCTGATGCGCAACGTGATCCGCCGCGGCGTGGTCCGCGCGCTGCCGCCCGGGTTCGACGTCGATACCCACTTCAACCCGCGCTACAACCCCTGGGACCAGCGCGTCTGCCTGGTGCCCGATTCCGACCTCTTCAAGTCGCTCGCCGAGGGCAGCTCCGAGATCGTCACCGACACGATCAAGACCTTCGACGAGGGCGGGATCGAGCTCGAGTCGGGGCGCCGCCTCAACGCCGACGTCGTGATCACCGCGACCGGCCTCAACCTGCTCTTCCTCGGCGGCGCGAAGCTGGCGATCGATGGCGAGGAGGTCGACCTCGGCCACCGCTTCACCTACAAGGGGATGATGCTCAGCGGCGTTCCCAACCTCGCCTTCACGATCGGCTACACGAACGCCTCCTGGACGCTGAAGGCCGACCTCGTCGCCGAATACACCTGCCGCCTGCTCGATCACATGGAGGCCGGCGGCTACGACGTCTGCGCGCCCGAGGTCAGCGACCGCTCGCTGGACGAGGAGCCGCTGCTCGACTTCACCTCGGGCTACGTCCTGCGCTCCCTGGCAGAGCTGCCGAAGCAGGGGTCGAAGGAGCCCTGGAAGCTGCGCCAGAACTACCCGCTCGATCTGCGCAGCCTTCGCCACGGGCCGGTCGACGACCAGATGCGCTTCGGCCGCGCCTCCGATCAGGCGATCAACTCGAGCGAGACCGTCCAGAGCCGCTCGGCGTTGGCCGGGTCGAGCGCGTAGGGAGCGACGCCGCTGTAGCCGAGCCCGGGGCGGCGGTCGACGGTCTCGGCCTCGTTGCAGTCCTCGAAGTAGCGACCGCCGATGCCCTCGAGCAGCGGCGAGGCGGCGAGCAGGACCGAGGTCGCGGCGCCCTGCTCCGGCGTCTTGAGCCGGATTTTCCCGCCGGCGGCGCGGCGCATCTGCTCCATTCGCTCGGGGTCGACGTGGCGCTGCAGGTTGGTCATGATCCCGCCCGGCATCAGCGCGTTGGCGACGATCCCGTCCTCCGCCCAGCGCCGCGCCGCCTCGACGGCGAACAGCACGTTGGCGCTCTTCGACTGGCCGTAGGCGGCCCAAGGCTCGTAGTCGCGGAAGCGGAAGTCGAGGTCGTCGAAGATCACCGGCGAGCGCAGGTGTCCGGAGGAGCTGACCGAGACGATCCGGGCGCCGTCGGGGGCGGCGGCGAGGGCATCGTGGAGGCCGAGGGCGAGGCGGAAGTGGCCGAGGTGGTTGGTCGCGAACTGCATCTCGTGCTCGTCGGGGCTGAGGGTCAGCTCGGCGATCGCCATCACGCCGGCGTTGTTGACGAGGATGTCGAGCGGGCCCTCCCAGGCGGCGACGAGGGCGTCGACGCTGTCGCGGTCGACCAGCTCGAGTTGGGCCACGAGAACAGCGTCGTTGCCGGTGCCGGCACGGATCTCGGCGGCTACGGCCTCGGCAGCGTCGAGCTTGCGGGCGGCGATCGTCACCTCGGCGCCGGCCTGGGCGAGTGCGCGGGCGGTCTCGATGCCGATTCCCGAGGCGCCGCCGGTGACGATCGCGCGCTTGCCGGCGAGGTCCACGCCGTCGACCACATCGAGCGCGGTGGTCTCGAAGTCGAAGGGAGTGGTGATCAGGTCTTGGCTGGGGGAGATGGTGTCGGTCATGGCTTCAGTCTGCGGCGGGACGGGCCCGCCCACAAGAGCCGCGCCGATCCTGGTAGCGAGGGAGCCCCCAACGGGCGAGGAGCGGGCGTATCGTGGTGGCGATGGCCGGCGAGAACCTGATCGGCGACTACCTGCGGGCGCGGCGCGAGCTGGTCCGGCCCGAGGAGGTCGGGCTGCCCGAGGGCGGCCGCCGCCGCGTTCCCGGGCTGCGGCGGGAGGAGGTCGCGATGTTGGCCGGGGTCAGCGCCGACTACTACGTGCGGCTCGAGCAGGGCCGCGACCGCCATCCCTCGGAACAGGTGCTCGAGGCGCTCGGCCGGGCGCTGCGGCTCGACGACGACGGGCTCGCCCACCTGCGCCGGCTGGCCGCGCCCGAGGTGCGTCGCGGGCGTCGCCCGCGCCGGCCCGAGCGGGTCCCGGCCGGGATCCTGGCGCTTCTCGACTCCCTCCACGGAACGCCCGCATACGTCTACGGTCGCTACATGGACGTGCTCGCAGCCAACCCGCTCGCGACCGCGCTCGTCCCCTTCTACCGGGTCGGATAAAACCTCGTGCGGGCCGCCTTCCTCGACCCCCGCGTCGCCGAAACCCACGGCGACTACGAGGGCGCGACCGAAAGCGTCGTCGCCTCGCTGCGGGCGCTGACCGGCCCCGACGTCGACGACCCGCAGCTGACCGAACTGGTCGGCGAGCTCTCGGTCCGCAGCGAGCGCTTCCGAGCGCTTTGGGCACGCCACGACGTCCGGCCCAAGCGCGCGGGGACCTCGCATATCGACCATCCCCAGGTGGGCGAGGTCGAGGTCGGCTACGAGAAGCTGCCGATCCCCGAGGCCGACCGGATGACCCTCGTCCTCTACCACGCCGAGCCCGGCAGCCGCAGTGCCCAGGCGCTGGCGTTGTTGGCGAGCGCGGCGGCGAGCGGGCCGAGTGCGCCGGACCAACCGGCTGCGCAGCCTAGCCCGGCTCGACCGCGCTCCGCGCCCGTGGGCGACTGAGGAGGCCGGCGCCCAGCAGTGCCAGGGCGGCGACCCCAAAGCGGCCGGTGCCCCGGCCTTCACGCCCGGGTACTCTAGGCGCCATGGACGACCAACAGATTCTCAACCGCATCGACGAGCTGGTCCAAGAGGAGGAGGAGCTGCTCCACCGCCACGAGCAGGAGGGCCTCGACTCCGAAGAGGAGGCGCGGATGGAGGAGCTGAAAGTCCAGCTCGACAAGACCTGGGACTACCTGCGCCAGCGCCGGGCCCTGCGTCAGTACGGCGAGAACCCCGATGAGGCCTCGATGCGCGACGGCGGCACCGTCGAGGACTACGGCTCGGTCTCGCAGTACGACGAAGTCGACACCGACTGAGCGCCGATCTCGCCCCAATCACAAAGCGGCGCGCCGCCCGAACCGGCACGGCGCGCCTAGCGATTAACAAAGGGAGCCGAGACTCCCCGTCGGAAGCTACCCCGCGAGCCTCCCTATACCTTCATTTTTCCTGTGCGCGTTTCCCGTCCGGTGAGGCGCGCCGACCCGCTCAGCTCAGGCCGGCGAGCTGCGGAAGATCGTCCGCAGTCCGGCAGAGAGCTGGGGACCGGTCTCGACGTCGCTATCCGCACCCTGCAGCACCCGGTCCACCTCCTGGGGCGGAAGCCCGGCGGCTTGGGCGACTTCGTTGAGGGAGTGGTGGCTCGAGGCCGATCTGATCCACTCGTTGCGGCGGCGCATCGCGGCGTCGCTCTCGGGGCGAGCGCGCAAGCACTCGGCGGTTTCGCGGACGATTCTCAACTCTTCGAGAGGCATAGCTTTCCCTGGTCGCGTGCTGCTCGACGATCGAGCCGCGATGGACAGCTGAATCAACCGCGACTACGACTTACCGGAAAGCCTTTCAATGCCTCGCGTCCATTGCTATCGCCAAAATTGGGGATCTTCGGGATCCTCTCCCCACTTTTCACCCCATGCGGTCCCCGCGACCGAGTAGCGCGCGGAGAGCACCGGTGACGGCCAGAGTTTTCGGGCAACTTCCGCCGATACCTTCGCGCCCGTGAGGTGCCTCGGACTGCTTGGGATTCTCCTCGTCATCGCGCTGGCAGGGTGCGGTGATGGGACCGAGACCGAGACCGTCACGGTCGAAGTGCCAGCGTCGGATGCACGCGAAGCAACGGCCACCACGCCGACCGACACGACGACCACCGGGGCGAGTGAGGACCCGCCGGTATCCGTCCTCCGCGAATGGCCGGACCGGTGGTGCGAAGTGCAGATCGGCGACTCGCGCGAGAAGGTCGCCCAGATCATGGGCGCCCCGCCGACCAAAGCGGACTCAGGTGTGCTCGCTCACATCCCCCTGATTCACCTCAACAATCGAGGCGAAAACGCCAACGAAGGCCCCGGCCCTGCGGCGACCTCGGACACCTGGGCGGTCCGTATCCCCGACCTGGTGCTCTTCAACGCCTTCTACGACGCTTCGCTCCATGTCCAGCAGCTCGACTTCGCCGGCCCGGACGGCTTTATCCCCTGCCCGGACACCCGCGTCCACTAGCTCTTGGACCCGACAGCAAGGGGCTCAGGCGGCGGGCTAAGCTGTCGTTCGCTCGTCTGGCGCCTTGGCGGAGTGGCTACGCAGCGGCCTGCAAAGCCTGGCTGACCAACCGCCTCAAACGGCTTGGTAGTGCGAGAAACCGGCTCGAAGGGGTCGGTTTTCTCGTTTTCAGATCTGGTCACGTCAGGCGACGTGAATTCAGGTATGGGCGCACAGATCGGGCGTGCGCCCATTTGAAATCAGGGCGTCTCGCTGGCACGGTCCCAAGGCACGAACCCAAACCCAGCTCTGGACAGCCCGACGAACTCGCTGAGCTGGGAGGTCGGCACTAACGCGGTCGACGAATGGCGCGGGAGGGCGCTATCCCCGACGGTGCGGCTAAGCGCTACTACCGGTCCCGCCTCTAATTCAAGTGGTCGGGCGTTGTCGTTTCCGGGGTCTATTGGCGCAGGAACCGCTCCAGCGCCCTCTGGCTTTCGCGACCGTGGCCCTCGTGGGCGTCCCTGAAACGCGCTGCGACCCACAGCAGCTCGTGGAGCGAAAATTTGCGCTTCTGGTCGAGCTTCCAGATCAGCCGGATCGCCATCCGCTCGAACACCGGAGCCTGAGCTTCGCCGGCAAGGATCGTCAGCTTCATCGCGTCGACATCGCTGATCGGGAGATCGCGAGCGAATCGCATCGCGTCGTCGAGATCTTTGCGCTGAAGGGCGCGCTTGAACTGCTGCAGCGGGTCGCTCGCACGGCCCATCGAACTCAGGCCGCGTTCCGGCGGGCGGACCCTTCATGCGGAATCTGCCACGGTTCCAGAACCCCGGCCCGGTGGTTCTCCGCCTCCTGTTCGGCTCTCGAACGTCTCCCCTCGTCAGCGCCGATCCAGCCGCAGTTCAAGCACCAAGCGCAGAAGCTGGTTTCGCTCTTGCCCCAACGTTCGACGATCTCGACAATGCAATCCCTCGGCACGAACGTATGTTCGCATCCGAGTCAACCCCTGCGAATAGGCGGCGGAGGCGGTCAGATTGGCTCTCAGTGCGTCTGAGATGGCGCTAGCTCTGTCCCTTCCGGCCAACTAGCGCATCATCGATGCTGCTGAAGACGAGACCGTTTTCGGTGAGACCGGTTCCCTCGAGCACCCTGGCAGTCTGATCGGTGGGGCAGCAGACGACGAGACGCCGTCCTTCATTGGCGAAACGCTGGTGGGCTCGGACAATTACCGCGATTCCAGTGGAGTCCCCTGATCGGGCGGGGTGCCCGAGGGCCCATTTACCAGAGGGACTGAACGACCTTGCCGTCGTTCAGGGTGACGATGGCCTTAGCCTTGGCGAACCAGTCTGCCGCAGCGGCCGACATCTCAGGCCAGTCTGCCGAAGCCTTCCAATGTGCAGCGACGCCGGCTGGAGACTCGTAGTACTCGTCGATCACGAAGGTGGTGTTGCCGGTCGGCTCCGAACTGGGGTCCAACGGATTAGACAGCTCAGCGCCCTTGGAGATCGTGTAGTCGAGCAGCGCCGTGTCGCCCTCGCGGGGATGGCCCTTCATCCACTCGGCGTGGCTAGCGAAGAGGCGGTCCCCCTCGGCTACGTCATCAGGCCCGACCGTGAATGCGATGACTAGGTGCGACTTTCCCATGTGCGACATGCTCGCTCCCCTCGCTAGGTGTATGCCGCTACCCTCCCAGTCGGTCAGACCGAAAGCAACCGCCTGGCGGCGCCTTGCCAGCAACCCCCTGGCGAGCGTAGGGATCGCGCCACATAAGCGGGACGCCGCGCTGCACCAACAGCACGACGCCCTTACGGAGAGCGTTCGGGAGTCAATCGCCGACCCCGTTCTCAAAGCGCCAAATCGCCTTGCGGTGGCCGCGTACGGTCCACTTGACGATGTAAGTGCCGGCAAAGGAGGGAGCCGCTGTGAAAATCCGGTCCCTTCGGCCGGCTGCGCCGGTTTCGCCAAACCAGCAGCGATGGTGGTTGTGATGGAGCCGGTGCCAGCAGACCCGGTACCGCGTGTCGGACGCACGGTGGTCGACGAACACGAGGTTTAGGCCGTCGCCGACGACAAAGTGATGGCCCGCCCCGGTCACAGCGCCGCCGACGTAGCCCGCGAACCTTGGCCCGGCAGCGTTCGCCGTTGCAGCGGCGGAAATCACCAAGGCCAAGGAGACGATCAGGACAAGGCGGCGCACGGTCAGAAGCCTATTGGGCGCTTCTCGGTTTCTAAACTACGGAGCTAGGCTCCCCAGCCGTCGAAGGGATCGCGGGAGCCTTCAAGGTCGAACCAGTACTCCCTGAACGCTCCGCAGATGCCGGCGGCATCGAGGCACGCAATGAGGCAGCCCGCAATGGATGCATCGTCAGCCGCCTTGACCCAGAACTCGGCCATCACCCGGTCGGCGTCTATCAGTGGCCTGCCCATCTGAACTTCGACCTCGCCCTGCGCGATCTGCTCCTTTTCAAGGTAGCGCCGCAGGGCCGACCGGCCTTCGACAGCTTCATCCGGGTGGGCAACATAAAGGACGTCCTCGCTGAACAACTCGAGGAAGCCAGCGATATCCCACGCCTGCCACGCCTCGCCGTATCGCTTGACGAAGCGGATTGGATTCGCGGCCGCATCGCTGCTCACGCCAATCATTTTCGCAGCGGTGAGCCGCTAGACGGCCGTCCCCGGCTCGGCGTACGAGCGAGCCAACTAGCACCACCCGGGTATCGGGGGACCGATGGAACGGTTGCCGCAGTCTCCTCTCCTCCCTGCGGCTCTTTCCACGTAACCGCGACGACCCCGGACCGCATCCCGGGGTCGTCGCATTTACTCCGCGCGAAGGTGGCGTCAGACTCGTGCGTCCGCTTCCTTCGCAAAGTTGACGCAGAGCTGGTAGATCAGCCACACGTCGAGCGCGATGATCATGAGCGCCCAGAGCGGGGCGGCACTGAACCAGACGATCTGCATCACCGCGTTCAGGGCGAGCAAGAACAGTGCGAGGACGCGGGCGACTTCGTTGCCGACGAGCAGACCGAAGCCGGTCAGTCCGACGACGATGCCGAGGATCAGCTGAATCCATCCCCAGGTCGTGATGTCGAGGATCATCACGCCGTGGCCGCCGACGACGACAATTTCGTCGTTGGCGATCGCCGCCACTCCCCAAAGGGCGTCCAAGCAACCCAAGACGATCATTGCGATTCCGGCGAAGGCGATCCACCCGCTCAGTTGGTTCTTCGCTGGCCTTGTACGGCTTCCAGCCTCCAAGTCCGTCTCCTTTCCCAGGGGCAATGGTGCCCAATGTCACGAACAACCGGCATTTGAGTTCGACTCCGGTGTGCTCCTACCTGCTGTGGCCGTCAAAGAACGGTTGGATCGTCGGCTCGAGCGTCGCTACACCAAGGCGGGAACGCGATCGTGCAAATGACCATTGAGGTGCCCGACGACTTGTTTGAGCAGCTCGCGGACCGAATCAGCGAGAAGCTCTGGCAGAGACGGGAGGATGCCCGGATCGGCTTCATGAAGGTCGACGAAGCCGCCGCTATCTGGCCTGCCCGAAGAGCCGTATCTACGACTTGGTAAGTACGCGGCGAATTACACATCACCGGGATGGTTCGCGGCTCCTTTTTGATAGATCTGAGCTACGAGAGTGGGTCCTCCAGGGCGGAGGTCTTCGGACCTGAAGGCGCTGCTTACGCACTTCTGTCTGAAAACCCCTCCATTACTAGAAGAAATTGGCCGGATGTTCGGGGGATCTCTTGTCGTTAGAGCTGATTCTCGGCATAAAGTGCGCCCGCCCTGAAACCGACCTGGGTAGGTCCCATGAGGAAGCTCAT
>Ga0068862_100005523_pt1 | contig 10562 bp, 11 predicted proteins | sample KBSSwiS52_FD_66598 | JGI IMG/M metagenome (GOLD analysis project Ga0068862, IMG submission 66598) | Switchgrass rhizosphere microbial communities from Kellogg Biological Station, Michigan, USA - KBS Switchgrass S5-2 | ecosystem: Host-associated > Plants > Roots > Rhizosphere > Soil ... | reverse complement strand
CGCCCCGGATGGCCCGATGGCGGAGTGGTGACGCAGCGGACTGCAAATCCGTATACGCCGGTTCGATTCCGGCTCGGGCCTCCATAGACCTGTCCGCCAAGAGGCGCTGACGGTCGGAAATACACCACATTCCGCTGGTTTACGGCCGTTCGCCGCGCGTCGAACATCGCGGGAAGGGAGTGGCACGAAAAACTGGCGGTGGCGAATGGCAGATCATCTTCACGTCATCACCGGAGGCCCCGGTTCCGGCAAGACGAGCTTGATCGCGGCCCTGGCAGTGGAGGGCTTCCGCCACATGCCGGAGGCCGGCAGGGCCATCATCCAGGATCAGGTCGACATCGGCGGAGCGGCGCTGCCGTGGGCTGACCGGGAAGCATTCGCAAGTTTGATGCTTGCGTGGGATATGCGCTCCTATCGCGAGGCGTCAGTCGCCGCTCGCCCGGTCATCTTCGACCGCGGTATTCCCGACGTCATCGGCTACCTGCGCCTATGCGACCTGCCCGTGCCGCCCGCGACGCTGCGCGCCGCCGAGCAGCGCCGCTACGCGACAAAGGTGTTCATCGCGCCTCCTTGGCCTGCCATTTTCCAGCAGGACGCCGAGCGGAAGCAGACGCTGGACGAGGCTGAGGCCACATTCCGCGCGATGTCGCAAACTTACACGGACCTCGGATACGAGCTCGCCCCACTGCCGCTCGCCCCGATTGTGGAGCGTGTCCGGTTCGTCCGAGAACTGATAGCGGCGTGAGCTCGTCGCGAGGAGCGGCCACATCTGGTTCGATTGATGGGCTGGGATCCAGGGGAGGTTTCCGGGGGTCGAGGCCTCGCCCGATAGGCTCGGCGCGGGCAGACGCCGACGGTCTATTTCGCGCTTACGGCTGGAGGGTCTATGTCGCCATCGCCGTGGTGGGCCTGGTAATTTGCCTGCTGGCCCTGCCTCGCGTCTCCTTCTCCCATAGACGACGGGACGGCGCCGCAGATGGCCACTGCCTGACGGATCACACCGCGGCATAGCCCCCATCCACGGGCAGCAAGGCACCAGCGATGTAGCTTGCTGCGGGCGAGGCCAGGAAGCGGACGAGGGCCGCCGCCTCCTGCGCGCTGCCGTGGCGGCGAAGCGGAATACGCCCGTCCACGGCCGCGCGTTCGGCACCTGCGTCCGGGCGCCCGGCCCAGTAACTTCTCGTCAGCGGCGAATCGAGCCAACCCGCCAGTACCGCGTTCACCCGGACACCTTCCGGCCCCAACTCTGCCGCCAGGCTGCGCACCAGCCCCGCAACCCCGGCCTTCGTCGCCTGAAAGGCATGTGTGAAGGGCTGACCCCGCAGCGTCGCCGTCGACGATATGATCGTGACGCTGGCGTTGTCGGAGGCACGCAGCCACGGAAGCGCGGCCTGAACCGCAAGGAACGGCAGTCGCAGGTTGATGTTCGCCGCCCGGTCCCACATCGCTGCCGTCCACTCCGCGACGGGCGCGCTTTCCATCGCGCTTGCGGCGATCACCACCGCATCGATCCGGCCCAACCGCGCCGCCGCTTCGCTGATCAGGGCTGCAGCGGCATCGACCGCCGCAAGATCCTGCGCGACGAACTCCACTCCCGGCAACGAGGGCGCCTCGGAGTCGGCCAGCACCACGCCGACGCCCTCGCCAGAGAACGCGACGGCGATCTCCCCGCCAAGACCGTTCGCGCCGCCAATGACCACTATACCTGCCATGCCCGGTCCTCCTGTTGCCAGAACGGCACCGAAGCACGAGCGGCGAAGGCTCGCCCATCGCCGGATCGGCAACGCGCCGCGCAGCAAAAAGCAACTCTCGGAAACGCGACGTGCCGCTACCGTCCGACCATGAGTTTAGCCGACCATTCCCAGGCGACCGTGTGCGATTTCGACAGTGCCGATCCTGCATCGGTGCGCCGCGCCATTCGCGACCAGAGATTCGCCGGGTTCACCAACCTTGCGGCGCGCGGTTTCGTGCGAGGCAATCTCGTCGCGGTGCCCGAAGCCGACTCCCATGCCTTTGAACTGTACTGCCGGTCCAACCCCCAGGCCCTGCCGATTATGGGCCGCAGCAAACCCGGGGAACGAACCATCCCCGCATTGGCGGCCGACCTCGACCTCGCGCGTGACACGGGTGGGTACATGGTGTTCCGCGATGGCGAGCTGGTGGACACGCCGAGCGATGCCTCCGGCGTCTGGCGGGACGACCTTGTGGCCTTCGTGCTGGGCTGCTCGTTCTCGTTCGAGGCAATACTGCAGCAGCAGGGCGTCACATTGCGTCACCTCGAGGAAGGCATTGTCTCGGCCATGTACGAGACAACGCGCGACACGGTGCCGGTGGGGCCGTTCGCAGGAAAACTTATCGTCTCGATGCGGGCGCTTTCGCCGGCAGACGCGATCCGCGCGACGTTGCTGTCGGCCCGCTACCCGCAATTCCACGGAGCGCCGGTCTCGCTCGGCCTGCCGAACGACCTTGGCATCCCCGACTTGTCGCGCAGTTACGACGGGCATGGCCTGACCGAGCTGAACGCAAATGAAGTGCCCGTCTTCTGGGCCTGCGGCGCCACCGGCCAGAATGCGGTGCGCGCCGCCCGTCTGCCGCTGTGCATCACTCACTACAAGGCACACATGGTCGTGACCGACCTGCCCCTCCCGAAGGACCTAAGCCATGCCGCGCAATGACCTGAACCTCGACGCCATCGTCGCGCATTACGACGAACACGGCTACGTCGTCGTGCCGGGTTTGCTCTCTGGCCCGGTGCTCGACACCTTGCGCAGCCTGACGGACGACGTCGCCGCGCGTGCCGCAACCGTCACCGAGGAAGACGCCTGGTTCGATTTCGATACCAGCGCCTCGGGCGAGCGCACCATCCAGCGCATCAAGAAGCCGAACCGTATCGACCCCTATTATGCCGAGCAGGCCGGAAACCCCGACATCCTGGCGGTGCTCACGCCCATCATCGGCGATCAGGTCCGCCTGTCGCACACCAAGATCAACATGAAAGCGGCCAACGGCGGCGCCGCTCTGGAGTGGCACCAGGACTGGGCATTCGCTCCGCACACGCACATGGGCACCTGCGTCGCCTCGGTCATGCTGGACGGCGCCTCGGCCGCCAACGGCGCGATGCAGGTGATCCCGGGCAGCCACAAGGGACCGCTGCTGGACCACCATGACGAGGACGGCTTCTTTTGCGGCGCGGTGGACCCGGCCCAGTTCGACACTTCGACAGCGGTGCTGCTCGAAGGGCCTCCGGGCACCGTCAGCTTTCATCATCCGATGACGCTGCACGGATCGAGCGTGAACCGTTCCGGCGACCCGCGCCGCATCCTGTTCTACGAATATGCCGCCAGCGACGCCTTTCCCCTGTTCTACAAAGTGGATTGGGAGGAATACGAATCACGCCTGGTCAGCGGCCCCTCCACGACAGAGGTGCGCTTCGAGGACAATTACGTACGCCTGCCCTTCCCCTCGCGCGCGGGCAGCTCGATCTACAAGATCCAGGCCACCTCCAATCGCAAGTTCTTTGCGGAGGCGCAGTAATGGCTCGTGGCAAGCGGGCTCGGCGACCCGTCGCATTCGTGACCGGCGCCAGCGCCGGCACGGGACGCGAGATCGCGCTCGCGCTGGGGGCGCAAGGCTATGACCTCGCTCTGCTGGCGCGTCGCACTGCCGATATGGAAGCCGTGGCGGCCACGGTTCGCGAGGCCGGAGGCGAGGCGCTCGTCCTGACCGTCGACGTGCGCGATGCCGACGCGCTGGACCAGGCGATCGACGCATTCCTTGCCTGGTCGGGACAGAGGGTGGACGTGGTGGTGAACGCCGCGGGCTACACCGGGCCGCTGTCTCCGCAGATCGGCGCGTTCGGGATCGCCGAGTTCGACAGCACGATGGCCACCAATCTGCGCGCGCCCTTCGTCGTCTTGTCGCGCATGCTGCCAGTGATGCGCAAGGCAGGCACCGGCCGGGTGGTCAATATCGGCGGCAACCACGGGATGCGCGGCCGGGCGGGCCGATCGAGCTACTCCGCCTCGAAGTGGGGCCTGCGCGGCCTGACCCGCAGCGCCGCACTGGAGGCCGGGCCGGACGGAGTGACGGTAAACTACATCGCCCCCGGCCCCATCGCCGTTCCGCGCATGAAGGCCAACTGGCGCGCCATGGCAGAGCGCGAGGGGCTGTCGGAGGACGAGGCGCTGGCCGCCTATGTGGCCGACATGGGCATTCCTCTGAACCGGCCGAGCGAGATGGAGGACATCGTCGCGATGGTGCTCTACCTGGTCGGCGACGGCGGCCGGAACCTCACCGGGCAGGAACTGGTGGTGGACGGCGGAGCGACGCTGTAGCGTCGGCGCCGGCTACGCTGGGGAAATTTCAGAACAGGTCGAAGTATTCCCGCTGCTCCCAGTCGGTCACCGTCTGGTTGTATCGCAGCACTTCCGCGCGCTTCACGAGCAGGAAGTGATCCACGAAGTCGCTGCCGAGCCCGGCGCGCAGCAAAGCGCTGCCATCGAGCCGATCGAGCGCGGCTTCCAGGCTGCGCGGCAATGTCTCCGCATCGGCGGCGTAAGGGGAATCGACCGAGGCGGGCGGCTCCATCTCGCCCTCGATCCCGGCGAGGCCGGTGACCATCTGCGACGCGAGATAGAGATAGGGATTGGCAGCTGGCTCGCCGACGCGGTTCTCGATCCGGCGCAACTTCGCCGCCCCCTTCCCCAGCACGCGCAGCATCGCGCCGCGATTGTCCTCGGCCCACGCCACCCGGTCTGGCGCGAGCGAATTGGGACGATAGCGCTTGTACCCGTTGATCGTGGGCGTGGAGAGCGGCGTCGCGGCCACCGCACCCGCCAGCAGCCCGGCCAGGAACTGTCGACCCACGCGCGAAAGCCCCGGCGCGCCGTCCTCGGGGGCGAAGGCGTTGGCCCCTGTCTTGCCGTCCCTCAGCGACTGGTGCAGGTGCCAGCCGCTCGCCATCGCCTCGGGCAACTGCGGACGACACATGAAGCTGACGTGATAGCCGTGCCGGCGGGCGACTTGCTTGGCAGCGCTGCGGAACAGCACCATGTCGTCTGCCGGACCGATCCCGGTGCCGGTCTTGAACACGAACTCGCACTGGCTCGGTCCGAACTCCACCTCCAGCGAGTGCAGCGGCAGCCCCAGCGCCAGGCAAGTGCGCCGCAGGATTTCGACGATCGGCTCGACCTGATCGTAACGCTGTTCGGTCAGGTAGGCGTAGCCCCGGTGGAGCAGCGAGACTTCCGGCGGGCGACCGGGTTGCCCCGCATCCTGGACAGCGAGCGCCGGGTCGTCCAGCTTGGTGAGGTAGAACTCCACCTCCAGTCCGCTGACGTATTCGAAGCCGCGCTGCGTCAGGCGAGCCGATGCGGCCTGCGCCAGCCGACGCGTCGAGGCGACCACCGGCCGGCCGTCGTTGTGGTAAAGGTCACAGAGCATCCAACCGGTGCCGGGCGCCCAGGGCAGCACGCGAAAGGTCGCGGGATCGGGCACCATGACCACGTCGCCGCTGCCGTAAGGATCGGAAACGCCGGAGGCGGCGGCACCCGCGAAAACGGGAACGACGGTGCGATGCGAAGTGTCCTTCACCAGCAGGGTCGCGGTGATGGCGCAGCCGTCCTCGAAAGCCCCCGCCAGCGACCCCGCAAGCAGCGTCTTGCCGCGCGTGATGCCGTGCATGTCGGCAAAGACGAGGCGGATGGTGGTAAGTCCCTCAGCTTCCACCCTGCGCAGGACATCGGCGGCCAGGTGCCGCTGATCGTCGCTCCAAAGGCCATGCGCCTCGACGAAGTCGCTCATTCGACTGCAGCAGCATCGGCGGGCGCCCAGGGGGCGGCACTGCGGCGCCGCGCGTCCACCTTTCGCCAATACGCTTCGGGATCGGCTCCGGCCGGAGCGACGCCGTCCACCGTACCCGGGTCCTTGACCGCCGCAGCCTCGGCGGCGTTCAGGTCGAGCAAGGGCCGTTCGCCTTGCTCGACCTTGCGGATCTGGGTCAGCAACATCTTGCGATAGGCGACGATGCCCTTGTCCGTGGTCCCCAGGTGCTCGCGCGTGCGGTCCTGGATGCGGCCCATCGATTCCACCGCCCACTGGTCGTGCACGTTGATGTCGTCGCCCATGCCCGTGTAGGTGCTGCGCTTCTGCTCGACCACGTCATAGCCATAGTCGTTGTGCCGGCCGAGCCGCGGCTTGTAGTCCGGCAGTTCGTAGAGCGTCAGGCGCTGGCGCCGCATTTCCGCCTTGTCGACCGCATCGCCAAAGCTGGTGAAGGCGGCGTACCAATAGCAGCTCTGGTCGTCGATCGGCACCTGCCACTGGGTGATAGTCATCGTTTCCGACAGCGGGATCACGAACGCTTGCGGAAAGAACAGGTTGGTGATGCGCACATGCGTCTGATCGTCCGGGAGCGGGCGCAAGGCGGTCAGACGAAAGCCGATCTCGGTCGGGCTGATCGCGATCTGCGGATTCTCGAACTCGCGCAGGACCTGGATCATCGTCATGTCGCTGTCGGCGGAGCGCGCGCGGAACTGCTTGCCGTAGGCATCCGCCTCCTCGTCCTCGAAGAAGCGATGGAGAAAGCTGGCATGGGCAGGGTCCAAGCCTACTTCCAGCGCCTGCAACCAGTTGCAATCGAGATAGCCCTTGAAGGCGAAGACGTGGCTGTCGGGCGCCAAGTAGCAGTCGAGTGCGGGGAATGCCGGCGGTTCGCCCTCGCCCAGAAAGCCGAAGACCATGCCGGCTCGCTCCACCACGGGATAGGCGCGCTGCTTCACTCGGGTGCACAGCTTGGAGCCCGTGGGCTCGCCCGGCGTCTGCAGGCAGTTCCCATCGACGTCGAACAGCCAACCGTGGAACAGGCAGCGCAGGCCGCCGTCCTCCAGCCGCCCGAAGGCAAGGTCGGCGCCCCGATGTGGGCAGTCGCGATCGAGCAGGCCCAGCCGGCCCTGATCGTCGCGGAACAGAACCATGTCCTGACCCAGGACCTTCACGGCCTTGGCGGGGCGCGGGCCTTCCAACTCCTCCAGCAGCGCGACCGGTTGCCAGTAGCGCCGCAGCAAGGCTCCCAGCGGGCGCGAAGGGCCGCTCAGGGTGATGAGGTCGTTCTGTTCGGGTGTCATGGGCGTTTGTCCGTCGATCTCTCGTCCGGCTTTCCATGCCCCAACCCGCCCGGCCAGCGTGTTGCTGACTGACCTTCGCACCGTTGCCGAAACATCAACTCCGGTGGCCTTGCGGGTAAGATTTTCCGATCACATAGGTATCGCGTATCCTCCCGCCTTGCGAGTTCCTGCCTGATGAGTGAAGCCCCCGACCAGCCCGGCCGCGTCATCCGTCACGTTGCGGTGTTCTGCGGGTCCAATCCCGGGCTTGGCGACACTTACGAGAAGGCCGCCGCCGAGTTGGGCGCCGCCCTGGCGCGGCGCGGGGTGGGCATCGTCTATGGCGGCACGCACAAGGGCCTCATGGGTATCCTGGCGGATGCCGCCCTGGCCGGCGGAGGCCATGTTCACGGCGTCATCAACCAGCGGCTGTTCGACCGCGGGCACCTGCACCCCGGCCTGACGCTGCACGAGGTTGTCGAGACGATGCGCGTCCGCAAGGAGCGCATGCTTGGCATCGCGGATGCCTGCATCGCGCTGCCGGGCGGCATCGGTACCCTGGAAGAGTTCATGGAGGCCTGGACGCTCAATCAGTTGGGTGAGATCGACAAGCCGGTCGGCCTCTACAATGTCGGCGGCTTCCACGAGCCGTTCATGGCCTTTATCGACACGATGATCGCGCAGAAGTTCCTGCCACCCGAGCATCGCAACGGCATCGTCGTGGAAGCCGATCCGGAGGCACTGATCGACGCGCTGACGGCTTTCGAGAAGCCCAACGTCCCCAAGTGGCTCTGAGGTAAGGCGTTTCCGGTCGCCGCCACGTGATGGCCGTCGATCAGCAGTCTGGCGACCGGAACGCTCATCGCGTCAGCCCCTCAGCCGGAAGCTGATGGCCTGGGCGCCTTCCCACAAGGTCTTGCGGCCCAGTTCGGGCAACAGTTCCAGCCCTTCGACTACGGTGAGGAAGTGGTTGCCGGCGAGCTCTCCCAGCTTGCTGGCGAAAGCCACGCCGCCATAGGCCAGCAGGATCTCGCACTCGCTGTAGCCGCCGGGATAGAAGATGAACTGGCCGGGGGCCGGATAGCGCGTCGTGTTCTCCCACGGCAGGTCGAAATCGGCATCGCCCAGCGGGATCCACACGCCCTCTCCGCTCCAGCGTACGTGGATCACCCGCTCGTTGTACGGCAGCATGGCCTTGAAGCGCGCGGCGGTGACCGGCGCGAGGTCTTCCTCGAGCTTGGCGACGAAGGAGAACGGGCCGGCAATGATGTCGACGAGGGTCATGATCTAGCCTTTCTTGGAAAGTCGTCAGGCGGCTGCGTGCAGCCTGGCGAAACCCCGCTCAAGGTCTTCGATCAGGTCTTCCACGGCTTCCAGGCCGACATGGATGCGAACCGCCGGGCCGGGAGCGAACCATTCCGCCGCCGAGCGCAAGGTCTGCGGATATGTTGGCACGACGAGGCTTTCGTATCCACCCCAGGAGTAGCCGAGCTTGAACAAGTCCATATGATCCATGAACGCCGCGAACTGCGCCTCCGAGCAAGCCTCCAGCACGAAGCCGAACAAGCCGGACGCACCATCGTAATCGCGCTTCCAGATCGCATGGCCCGGATCGCCGGGCAGCGCGGGGTGCATGACGCGATAGACTTCCGGTCGTGCCTGAAGCCATTCGGCGATGGCAATGCCGGCGGCATGATGCTGTTTCATGCGCAGCGGCAGAGTGCGCAGCCCGCGCATCGCCATGTAGATGTCGTCCGGACCGCCGCAATACCCCGAAGCCGACGCCGTCTTCTTCACCGGGATGAAGGCATCCTCGGTCGTCACCGCGATGCCCAGCATCAGGTCGGAGTGGCCGGAGATGTACTTGGTGGCCGCGTTGATGGACACGTCGACCCCGTGCTCCAGCGGGCGAAAGTTGATCGGAGAGCCCCAGGTGTTGTCGAAGATCGTGCGGATGCCGCGCGGCCGACATGCCTGTGCGATCGCGGGCACGTCCGTCATCTCGAACGTCAGCGATCCGGGGCTTTCCATGTAGACGACGCGCGTGTTCGGCTGGAACAACTCGACGATGGCGGCGCCCACTTCGGGGCGGTAGTACGTCACCTCGACGCCGAATTTGCGCAGGAAGGTCTCACAGAAGTCGCGCGCCGGTCCATAGAGACTGTCGACGATCAGCAAGTGGTCGCCCGCCGAAAGGAAGGCGGTCAGCGACGCGCAGATCGCGCCGAGGCCGCAGCTCGTGGTGATCGCACGATAGCCGCCTTCCAGCAGCGTGACGGCATCTTCGAAGGCACGCGTCGTCGCCGTTCCCTCGCGCCCGTAGGTAAAGCCTTCGAAGGCGCCCGAGGCGCGGTCGCGACGGGTTTCCAGAAGCGCGTCGACCGAATCGAAGAGCACCGTGGAGCAATGATAGACCGGTGGATTGACGACGCCGAAGTTGGCCTTCGGATCGCGACCGGCATGAAGCGCCTGTGTGTCGCGCCGGAAGCGGGTGACATCGGTCATGCTCAAATTGACTCCTTAGATAACGGTCCCGGCATCGACGAGGATGTCCTGCCCGGTGATCATGCGGCCGGCCGGGCCCGCCAGGTGGAACAGCGCCTCGGCGACATCCTCCTCGGTCACCAGCCGTCCCAGCGTGGTCCCCGCGACGAAGCGCTTGAGCGGCGCGTCATCCGGTTCTCCGTTGCGCAGAGCGGTCTCGCGGAACATCCTGTGGATGCGTTCGCCGTCCACCCCTCCGGGCGAGATCATGTTGACCCGCACGCCATAGGGCGCCGCATCCAGGGCGGCGGACTTGACGATGCCGCGCAGTGCCCACTTGGAGCCCGCGTAGAGCGCGAAACCGGCCATGCCCTTGTGTCCATAGGTTCCGCCGACGGCCACCACCCTTCCCTCGCCACGCGCGACCATCCCCGGCATCACGGCCGCCATCGCGTTGACCACGCCCAGGACGTTGATATCGAAGCAGTTGCGATAGTCGTCGGATGTCGCTTCCCAGATGGGCCGTCGCGGCGCGCCGACGCCGGCGGCGCAGACCAAAAGGTCGATCGGCCCGAGATGCGCCACCGCATCGTGCAATTCGCGGGCATCGGCGACGTCGGCGGCGACCGAAGTCGCGCTTATGCCTTGCCCGGCAAGCTCGCTCGCCGCCGCAAGGCCCGTGGCGCCGTCCCGCCCGACCAGGATGATCGTGGCCCCTTTGCGCCCCAGCGCCCGCGCCAGTCCAAAGCCCAGCCCGCGCGTGCCGCCGGTCACGATAGCCGTCTTGCCGACAAAATCGGCGGTCGAAAATCGGCTGTTCATCAAGGCGCGTTCTTCCGGCGACGGGATTTCGATGATGAACTGGTAGCGCAAACAACGCCTGTGCGAAGTTGACGATTAGGCGACGGCTCCGCGCCGAAAAAGCAACTCGGAGTGTATTGGCGTTGTCCTAAACGGGTCGCGCCGAAGCAATCG
>Ga0068862_100005516_pt1 | contig 10569 bp, 7 predicted proteins | sample KBSSwiS52_FD_66598 | JGI IMG/M metagenome (GOLD analysis project Ga0068862, IMG submission 66598) | Switchgrass rhizosphere microbial communities from Kellogg Biological Station, Michigan, USA - KBS Switchgrass S5-2 | ecosystem: Host-associated > Plants > Roots > Rhizosphere > Soil ... | reverse complement strand
CTTGCGTTGCTATGGCTGCTTGAGTTCAACGAGAAGGAATCGATCTTCCGGTCGATGGAGTTGACGATCAAGACCCGTGACACCGATCGCACTCAAGAGATCTTGAGAAAGATCTTTCGCCGTCGGCGACTCGACGCCGAAGTGCGCGAGCTTGATCCGCCGGAAGAAAAAGGGGAGATCGGCAACATCGTTTACTATCTCAACCTCCCGTTAAGCCTGACGACCGACTCACTCAGCGATCGAGTGTTGAAAGCGGATCCAAACATCGAGAAGATCCAGTGGTCGAAGACGAAATCGGCGAGTGATATTTATCAGTAGTCGGTGGTCGGTGATCGGTGGTCAGTGGTCGGTGATCGGTGGTCAGCGAGTCAGTGGAAATGAAAGGGCGTGCTACTCGATCGAGTGCACGCCCTTTTCTACTTTTTTAGGCTTGGACTGTTATCAGGGTCTTCGTCTTGACTGACCACTGACCACTGACCACTGCTACTGATTGACAGCGGTAGGTTGCGATACCGCGGCTGCCGTCTGCAACTTCTGGTCAGCGACACGCGTGCCCATTTTCTTGACGAACGAGCCGAGGGCTCCGTGGACCAGGCCACTCGAGTAGTTGTAGTTCTTCATCTCTTTGTAGACCTTATCGTAATCCCAGCCGTCGTTCGTGTAACGGTATGCCGCACCGACAACACCGGTGCGGTGAATTCCCGCCTTGCAATGAACGAAGAACTTTCCGGTATCCGGATTCTTCACCAACGCGAGAAATGCGTCGACGTCCGTCTGCTTCGGACTCTTCCATCCGCTCATAGGAATATTGACGTACTTCATTCCGAGAGCTTCGGCGGCTCCTTTCTCGTAAGCCGTCGGGTCATTGCGAAGGTCAATGATCGTGTTAATGCCGAGGTCTTTCAATGCCTGATAATCGCTCTCGAGCGGCTGCGCTCCGCGATAGAAGCGTTCATCCATTTGTCCAAAGTTGCCAATATTGACACCGGGGAACGATGTCGGTGTCGACTGTGCGGCGGCGAAGATCGAAAAACAAAAAATTGCGATGAGGGCAGCGGGAAACTTTCTTAGGGATATTCGAATCATTTTTTTCCTCTTTGTCTTGAGACCAAGTGTTTGCTAACTTGGGCTAATCCAACTCCAGCGTGAGTTATATAAAGTCTTGAGTCGATGAGGTCTACCGGACACGGTGTCGGGTAGCGACTTGGTAACCTTTTGAAGCCGATTGGAGTCGCTGACGTTGCCCTAAAAAACTCTGCATGACGACCGCCGCAAAGTCCGACGCGTTTCCGCCTGTATCTTATGTACTTATCGCCGTTCTCCTGTGGAGCACCGGCGGACTCTTTATCAAGCTCACAACGCTGGATGCGTATCAGGTCACGTTTTTCCGATCGTTGCTCGCTGGACTTACAGTCGCCATTCTAACTCGAAAACAGGGACTGCGCATAAATGGTTTTGGTGTACTGACATCGATCATCTACGCAACTCTTTTATTTCTATTTGTCTGGGCGACAAAAAAAACCACAGCGGCCAACGCGATCTTTCTCCAGTACACGGCGCCGATCTACATTCTGATCCTCGCACCGTTCGTGATCGGCGAGAAGTTCCACTGGCGCGATCTGGTCACGGTGATCTTCTGCATCGGCGGCATGAGTTTGTTCTTCGTCGGCAAGCTTGAGATCAGCGACTACCAGGGCAACATCGCCGCGCTCTTCTCAGGCCTCTTTCTTGGGCTGTACATCATGCTGCTGAAACACCCCGCAGCAGTAGGCAGACGGCAGGAGGCAGACGGCAGCGAAGTACACCTTCCGCCCTCAGCGGCTGATTTGCCCGTGGAAATCGAGCGACACGAGTCAGTACCGGCAGCGTTAGCGACCGGGTCACCGGTATCCGCGGTCGACGAAGACGAACGAAGCCCAAAGACCAAAGAACAAATACCAAAGACCAATCCAGCGATCGCCGTCATCTACGGAAACTTCCTGCTGGCAATACTTTGCGCAAGTTCTGGTGTCTCCGCTCTCCCAACGATGACTTCCCTCGACTGGTTCGCTGTATCATTTCTCGGCATCATTCAGATCGGGATCGCGTACGTGCTCTTTATCAAAGGCGTAACCGGCGGCACACGTCCACTCGACGCAAGCATCATCGGTTTCATCGAACCGCTGCTGAATCCTGTCTGGGTCTTCCTCTTCGTCGGTGAGCGGCCGTCGCAATGGGCAGTTCTCGGTGGAGTTATAATCATCGCGACCGTTGTGATCCACACGCTCGTGCAGTATCGCGGGCCTAAGACGCAAGCTTGAGACAGGCGCATTAATTGGTAAAACCAATTTACGCATTTCGGGCTTTTTCGACCGCCGCGAGTTGACCCGGTACCGTAAAAATCGTCGTCGGAAATTTCATTGGTTCGTCCAATATCCTTATAAATACTTGCTCTTAACCTTTGGTCTACACTGTGATAACCTGACTCCCATAACTTCGAAAACGAGTGGTTATTACTCGTTTGTTTTTATTTAAATCGCAATTCACACAAATTTATCAGGAGAGTATCTCAGGAGATTCCCGAGACTATGGCTACTTATACAATCCCGGAAACGATCAAGAACGACGACCTTCGTCGGTGGATCGCGGATGCGGCTGAGTTGTGCGAACCGGAGAGCATTTATCTCTGCGACGGTTCGCAGGAAGAGTACGACCGGATGTGCCAGGAGATGGTCGACGCCGGCACGTTCATCAAGCTGAACGAAGAAAAGCGCCCGAACAGTTTCCTCGCGCGTTCGCACCCATCTGACGTCGCACGCGTCGAGGACCGCACCTACATCTGCTCGCGGGCAAAAGGTGACGCGGGCCCGACGAACAACTGGATGGCGCCGACCGAGATGAAGGTGATCCTTAAGAAGAAGTTCACGGGCACTATGAAAGGACGGACGATGTATGTCGTTCCCTTCTGCATGGGTCCGATCGGCTCGCCGATCTCGCAGTTCGGCGTACAGATCACCGACTCCCCATATGCCGCCGTCAACATGAAAGTCATGACGCGGATGGGCCAACAGGCCCTCGACGCGCTCGGCGACGGCGAGTTTACGAAATGTCTTCACTCCGTCGGAATGCCGCTCGCGGAAGGCCAGCAAGATGTGGCATGGCCGTGCAGTCCTGACCCAAAGGATAAGTACATCGTCCACTTCCCCGAAGAGAATTCGATCGTCAGCTACGGCTCGGGTTATGGCGGTAATGCGCTTCTCGGTAAGAAGTGCCTCGCGCTGCGTATTGCCTCGACCCTCGGACGAGTGCAGGGCTGGCTCGCCGAACACATGTTGATCGTCGGCGTTCAATCGCCGGACGGCCGCAAAGATTACGTTTGTGCCGCGTTCCCGTCGGCTTGCGGTAAGACAAACTTCGCGATGCTCATTCCGCCGAAACCGTTCCAGGAAGAAGGGTGGAAGATCACGACCGTTGGCGACGACATCGCATGGATCAAACCGGACGAAACGGGCAAACTCCGCGCGATCAATCCAGAGAACGGATTCTTCGGCGTCGCACCGGGAACCAACTACAAGACGAACCCGAACGCGATGGAGTCGATCAAGGAGAACACGATCTTTACGAACGTGGCTCTGACCGACGACGGAGACATTTGGTGGGAAGGCATGGACGGCGAACCGCCGGCACACGCGATCGACTGGCAGGGCAACGACTGGACCCCGTCGAGCGAATCGAAAGCCGCGCATCCGAACGCGCGCTTCACGGCACCGATCACACAGTGCCCGGTCGTCGATGAGAACTTCAACGACCCGACCGGCGTTCCGGTTTCGGCGTTCATCTTTGGCGGACGTCGTAACTCGGTCGTGCCGCTCGTACAGCAGTCGTTTAACTGGGCGTTCGGCGTCTACATGGCCGCGACGATGGGCTCCGAAATGACCGCCGCAGCGTTTGGCAATATCGGCGAAGTCCGTCGCGATCCATTCGCGATGCTTCCCTTCGCCGGCTATCACATGGGCGACTATTTCTCGCATTGGCTAAACTTCGGCCGACAGCTTCCCGATCCGCCGCGGATCTTCTCGGTCAACTGGTTCCTCAAAGACGAGGACGGCAAGTTTGCGTGGCCGGGTTACGGCGAGAACATGCGCGTGTTGAAGTGGGTCGTCGAGCGTGCTCGAGGAAAGTCCGTCGGCACCGAAACCCCTCTGGGCTGGATGCCGAAATACGAGCACATGGATTGGCGCGGTCTCGATTTTTCGCGCGAACAATTCGACAAAGTCATGCACCTCGATCGCGACCTTTGGCTAAAAGAGATCGCGATGCATGATGATCTATTCTTCAAGCTCTACGATCGTCTGCCGAAGGAGATGACGTTTATTCGCGAGCTGCTGGTTTCGAACCTTTGGCGCTCCCCGGAGCTTGGTCTTGCGACCCCGCGACCCGAGCCGGCCGAGGAGACCAAGGCCGTCGCAAAAGGCGAGTAACAAAAAAAGGCGACTCAGATCGAGTCGCCTTTTTCTCTTTATCCGCCCAACCAAAACCGGCGGACTCTTCTAGCGTTGGAGAAGAATCAAGTCGAGCACCTCATCTCCGCGGACGAACGCGAATTGCTTACCGTCCGGTGACCACCCATAAGCGAACAATTTCTCCTCAGGGAGTCCCTCGAGCCGCGTCGGCTCGCCGCCCTCCAACGATTGATTCCAAATACCGTTAAACCAGTCGCGATAAGCGAGGGCCTGGGCGTCAGGCAGCCATCGTATACCGTAACGAAAATTGGCGGTCTTCGGCACATCGAAGAGCTTGACCGGCTGACCGCCGTCGATCGAAATCACGGCGAGCTTCTGCGTGTTGTCAATACTGTACGCACAAGCAACAAACCGGCTATCGGGTGAAACGCGGGGCCAGCTCGCGGCATTCGACGTCAACCGGACCGGTTCGCCTCCATCAGCCGGAAGTCGCCAGAGCACGTCGTCGTAGCCCGTATAGACGATCCATCGGCCGTCAGATGAGACATGTGGTGCGCCGCCAACACCACCGGATGTCAGTTGCAGCAGCCCTCCACCGTCACTTTCGATTCTCCAGATCTCCTGACTGCCGCTACGATTTGATTCGAATACAATCGTCTTGCCATCGGCCGTCACGCTCGCCTTTTCATCTACATGCCCGCTCGACGTCAAGGGCTGTGGATCGCTCCCGTCGGTTTTCATCGTCCAGATCGATTGACCGCCTTCGTCCGTCGCTCCAAAAACGAGTTTGCCGTTTGGCATCCAGTCAAGACTTAGCCAGCCATCTCGTCGCGACCCGAATGTAGCCTGCTTTGCTTGGCGCAGATCGTCCGACGGCGCGATCCAGACATTGGGCATGCTCTGAGCCTGCAGCACGAGCAGCCGACTGTCATCGGCCGACAAGTTGAGAGTTTTTCCATATCCATTAAAATCAAGGCCGATTAGTCGAACCTTGCCGCTCGTCGTCGAGACGTACCAGAGCTTTCGAATTTCGGGCGAATTCTCAGCCGGCGCGACAACGATCAGATCCTGGCCGTCCTTCATCCACACGGTCGCATTGATGTCACGCCAATTCGACGTTGTAACTTGCTTGATACTTCCGGTCGCAATCGAGACCGCAAAGATTTCGTAACCAGATCCATCGTCGCCAATTCCACCAACCGCGAGCGTTGAGCCGTCACGGGACCAGGAGAGATTTCCCGGTAAAAACCCGTGCGACCACGGACGCGATGCTATTTCGCGATCAGCGATCGCGCCTTTCACGTCGGCGATCACGATCGTCGATTTGTCCCGTGCCCGGTCGTTGCGAACAAAGGCAAATCGTTCGTCGTCCGGTGCGAAAGCAATCCACGCCGGTACGTTCTCTCGCAGCTTTTCGGCGACGCCTCCAAGCGCGGGCGAGCGATAAAGAGTTCCTTGCCACTCACGAACTCCCGTCTGAACGTAATAGAAGCGGTTACTGTCGGATAAGAAGCTGAGGCTCGCGTAGAACGTGTCAGCTAATGGCCGCAGAAGTATCGGCGCACTCTCGCCGCTGGTTTGTCCCACCCAGAGACTGTATTGCGCTTTTTCATTCTGGCTGTACACAAACAGCTTGCCGTCAGGCGACATCGCTCCGTACGCCGCGCTGCCGCTTGTCGTCAGTCGTTTTATTGACGTCGCTTTGAATGGCTCGGAGGATGCACCAAGCATTGAGCGCATGTCCGACCGCCAAACATACGCAGCAAGTCCGGCGGCCGCAATCAAGATCAGCAGACCAGCGATCACCCGGGAGCGATTTCGCGATCGGCGGCGGTCAGCGAGCTGAAGGTTCGCATCGCCTATCTCTTCGTGCTCGACGACGAGTCGCGAGAAGGTCTCGCTCTCAATAACGATCTCATCATGTACCTCGCCCGACGCTTTAACATCCGCGACAAAGCGATATCCGTGACCTTTGACTGTGTCGATGTAATGCGGACCGTGATCGCTTTCGCCGAGCGCCTTGCGAATCGCCGATATCTGGACGCTGAGGTTTGACTCTTCAACGATCCGATCGGCCCAGACACTTTGGTAAAGCTCTTCTTTTGTTAGGAGGTGACCGTTGCTCTTTAGGAGCGCAAGAAGTAGATCGAATGTTCGGGAGGCGAGCGGCACGGGTCTGCCGTCTTTTGAAAGCCGGCGTTCCTCCGTCTCGAGGCGAAAGCCGTCAAACTCGAAAATGCTCTGCCCGTTTCCGCTCATCTGGACCACTTCGGGGAGATTTCGTTGAGAATTCGGAGCAAATTAAAGACTGCGTGTAGTGAGCGAGTCGACAATTACCGCAGTTTGAAATATCGCAGGTGGGTCAATTCTAGCAAATAAGGCCGAATGGGGAGAAGAAATTCTTGTGATGAGATCCCGAACGAAAACTGTGATCACTCTCGAGACTTGGAGGAGAACAACTGTGAGGATCCCTCGCAAAACAGTCTCCACTGACGAACCTACAATCGATCGTCATGAGTACTCGCAAGAAGTTTGTCGCACCGTCGCGCCGGCCGGCGACAAAGATTCCTGGCCCGATCACGGCCAACAGAAAAAGCTGAAGAGGTAAATATATGTGGTATGGGAGCAAGCAAATACATAATGCGTTTCGTGTGAGTCGTAAGCTAAGAGTTTATTTATTGGTGGCCATCATATTTCTCCTAACAACATCGAGTCATCCGGTGGCTGCACAGACCGTGGACGAAACCACTTCAAACGTTTCTCCGGCGGCACCGCCCCCGAACGACAATTTCAATTTCCCTCAGGTCCTCAGCAACACTACGGGGACCATAACTGGGAACAATATCGATGCTACTAAAGAACCAGGCGAACCGAATCACGCCGGCAATGTAGGTGGCCACTCGGTCTGGTATTCATGGACACCCCCTCCAACTGTTTCTCTTGGAATATCGTTTTCGTCGCGCAACGCCGGCACGAATTTCGACACACTCATCGCGGTTTATACGGGGACGCAGGTCAATTCCCTGACGCAGATCGCGGCAAACGACGATTACGGGAGCACACCGACTGTACACGAGTACCCTTTTTTTTCCGACCGTTCCGGGGACCACATACCTGATCGCAGTTGATGGATATGCGGCGGACTCGGGAACCTTCACTATTTCATGGGACCTTAATCGCCTGCATCATCGAACCAGCCGGTTCATCGGTACAGGTAATTCGGCGACAACGGTATTCCGGCCCTCGACGGGTACATGGTGGACGACTAGCTCGACGGGAGTACAAGCGTTCAAGTTCGGAACGAACGGCGACGTCCCTACTCCCGCCGACTTCGACGGTGACGCCATCACGGATTATGCCGTGTTCCGCAACGGCGTGTGGTGGGTCTTGCGAAGCCAATCGAGTACTTATTCCGTGGCGAGCTTCGGATTAGCCGGGGACAAGCCGATGCCTGGTGATTACAACGGGAATGGCTATGGTGACTACGCGGTTTTCCGTCCAAGTGATGGCACGTGGTATGTCCTCGACAGCAAATTCCTGACATTCTCTGCACAACACTTCGGGCTTAATCTCGACAAGCCTGCGGCCAGAGACTACGACGGTGATGGGAAACTGGACCTAGCTGTTTTTCGACCAAGCACCGGCGTTTGGTACATCGCTAACAGCTACGATCACACCGTCAACATCGTGAACTGGGGTGTCAGCGAAGATATCCCCATGCCGGGAGAGTTTTTCGTGGAAGGCAAGGCGGATATAGCGGTGTGGCGGCCGAGCAACGGGACCTGGTATGCTCGCTCGTCATTCGGATTAGTCAAGATTCTAGCGTTCGGACTCGCCGGCGATATTCCGCAAGTTCTCGATTATGACGCCTCTTCCGTCTTCTCGTCCGACTTCGCCGTCTATCGTCCGACTACAGGCACCTGGTACATCCTCGATAACTCGACCAATCAATTCTGGACATTCCAGTTTGGTCTCGCGGGCGATATCCCCGCCTCGACCTTGTATCCCATTCAACAATAGAAAGGGCACTATGAACTGCGCAGTTTGTCGGAAGATTTGTTTAGGTCTTACCCCTTTCGCGGCCAGAACCGGGTCGACACGAAAAGCACTAGTAAAAGGAGGTACAGGTAATGTGTTATTCAACCGAACGAGTACGCCGTAACCAGAACATTCATTTATTGGCAGCGGCTGTCGTTTTCTTTCTTACTCTATCCAGCCTCACCGTTTTGGCGCAGACCGTGGACAAAAACACGTTAAATGTCGATCCGGCCACCGCGCCCTCTAACGACCTTTTCGATTTTCCACAGGTTCTCAGCACCGGCTTCACGGGTGCGGTTGTTGGGAACAATATCTCTGCATCAAAAGAATTAGGGGAACCAAATCACGCCGGCAATGTCGGAGGGCATTCGGTCTGGTATTCGTGGACAGCGCCTAGTTCATATGGAATGACGTTTACGCTGCGCACCACCTCAACGAACTTCGACACGCTTCTCGCAGTTTATACCGGCCCACTAGTGTATGCGCTGTCGCAGAGGGCGGCGAACGACGATTACGGGCGCACGCCGGGTTTTGGCCAGACGAGCACCGTTTTTTTCCCGACTGTTGCGGGGACTAACTACCGGATCGCCGTGGATGGGTATAACGGAGCGTCCGGAGCATTCGTTCTTTCGTGGAATCTCAGTCCGATCAACCGGTTTGTCAGCAGCTTTACCGGCACCGGAATTTCTTCCGCTACTATCTTCCGGCCTTCTACTGGGACGTGGTGGACCACCAGCTCAACGGGAGCCCAGGCGCTTACGTTCGGGACGAACGGCGACGTTCCGACCCCGGCGGACTTTGACGGCGACACAATCACGGACTATGCAGTGTTCCGCAACGGCCAGTGGCACGTCCTGAAAAGTTTCGACAATACGTACATCGTATTTGGCTGGGGATCACCGGGCGATAAGCCTATGCCCGGTGATTACGACGCGAATGGCTATGACGACTACGCGGTTTTTCGCCCGAGTAATGGCACGTGGTATGTGCGCGACGGGCGCATCCCGGCAATCTTCTCGCAACAATTCGGGCTGAACGGTGACAAGCCCGCCGCCAGAGATTACGACGGGGATGGGAGATTTGACCTAGCTGTTTACCGACCGAGTACCGGCGTCTGGTACATCTTTAATAGCTACACTCAGAGTGTCAGCATTGTGAACTGGGGTCTTAGCGAAGACATTCCGATGCCCAGCGAGTATGGGTTAGACGGCATTACCGACATCGCCGTATGGCGGCCGAGCAACGGGACCTGGTATGTTCGCCAGTCGACGGGATCGATCAGGATCCAACCGTTCGGACTCAGCGGCGATATTCCGCAAGTACTCGACTATGGCAACGGGGCGAGCGACTTCGCGGTTTTTCGTCCGAGTACTGGCGTCTGGTACACGCTTGACGTTGTAAACGGATCATTTGCGGCGTTTCAGTGGGGTATACCGGGCGATATCCCAGCATCGTCGTATCCGATTCAACAGTAGAAAGAGGCAGCTCCTTCTCAGGATTTCTTCAGAGAAACTTCATCGTTTCCTAAATACCGTCTCCGATCTGCCGCGTTAGCTTATCGGAGGCGGGTTTTTATGCGCGCCAAATCCATTAACAAGGAGTTGGAATGAATACTGAATCGAAACCTCATAGAGATAGAGCAATTGTAATCGGCGCTGGCATCGCAGGGCTTCTCGCAGCCCGCGTTCTCACCGATTTCTACACCGAAGTAGTTATTCTCGATCGCGACGACCTCTCGGCCGAAGGGATGCCGCGCCGCGGCGTGCCGCAATCGCGCCATGCGCATGGACTACTCGCCGGCGGACTCCGCGTTATCGAAGACCTTTTTCCCGGTATCTTTGAAGAACTCGTTGACCGCGGAGCGACGCCTGCTGATCCGCAAGCGGATGGAACGTGGTTCTTCGAGGGCGGTCCCCTCTGCAAAACACCGAGCGGAACCAAGGGCGTCCTGACGAGCCGACCACTTCTGGAATCGACCATCCGCGAACGGGTTCGTTCGCTTGAGGGCGTGACGATCATCGGCGATCAGGCAGTTGGCGAACCTGTGTCGACACCCGATCGGAAAAGAGTCGCGGGTGTAACGACGAGC
>Ga0068862_100005511_pt1 | contig 10573 bp, 8 predicted proteins | sample KBSSwiS52_FD_66598 | JGI IMG/M metagenome (GOLD analysis project Ga0068862, IMG submission 66598) | Switchgrass rhizosphere microbial communities from Kellogg Biological Station, Michigan, USA - KBS Switchgrass S5-2 | ecosystem: Host-associated > Plants > Roots > Rhizosphere > Soil ... | reverse complement strand
TTTGGCTTTGGCACACGATTGTCGAGAACCAATATATAATCCCTTGATTGGCGTTTCGATAGGCACATCGAGACAACAAGCCGCCATATCTCTTTTTTCAATCTCTGAGAAAGAAAAAGAGAGACGGTTAAAAAATTTCATTTTTGGCAAGAGTCGTCTTGACTTGAGGAAAATGGGGAGGAGGAGGAGGAGGAGCGAAACGAGTCCAAATGGAAGAAACGAGCAACAAAAACAAAATAAAGCAGATAATGCACAAGAGAGGGATTTCAATCATCATGAGAAGATCGGCAAAGGTGCCCATTTTTTCGAGGGCGTTGGCATGCACTTGAGTCCACTCAATGCTCAAGTCCCAGGGTTTTCGGTCTTTAGCTTGAATACCTTTGCTAATTTGCGACGGAATTTTGGGGTTTTGTATAATAAATTGAGGCGAGTAAGCGTAACCCGTAAATGTCAAACGAATCCAATCGTCGATTGCAGCCACGTCTTTCATTTCTCGGCATATGCTCACGTGATCCCATTCTTGGATATGCTTTCTTCCTTTTTCACTCAATAAAAAAGCATGGGTCATGACGGACCAGACCCGCCACACTTGCAGACCGTGCACGGGATAGCCCCAATAGGGGAAATGTCCCAAGAAGAAAATTTCCCAATTTTTTGCGCTGGTTTGATCCTCATTTAGAGCAAAGAAATTTGCCAGATACGGTAAATGATCCTGCCATCCTTTTAAAAACTTGAAATCATCTTCAAGGATCATGACATTTTCGTGTTTGGAGAGAGGAAGATGGCGGGCAATCCAATCGGCTGTGTATTTATGACTTTGGCCACAACCGAATGCGCCGGGACTGCGCACATCGAATTTCGAAAGCAATTTTTGTGCGTCGGGTCGCTCCGTGGAAAACATGGCCGCGAGGCGACACAAGCCACTTTTGTGAAATTGTGCAAAACAGGATGTTTCTCGTTCGCGGCAGCCGCGCAAGCTCACACAAAATACAGATGGATACCAATTTTTTCCTTGAGGAGATGACTGCCGTTTCAACACACGACACCACATTTCTTCCAGTTTCAAAAGATCGGGTTGTTGGTTATATGGTTCTGCAGAACAAATACAGTTTGGAATCGATGGAATCGAGACCATATACGCTCGCGGTCTTGGAAAGACATCACTATATTGATCCTCAAAATCAATGGGTACCTCCGTTATCAATCCAAAAGATGGTTTCATTTCAAGATTTTTGGGAGAGGCGCTTAATTTTTGCTTTCGTGGGTTTAGACTATTGTCGTGGGTTTCAAAAAAAAATGGCACAGATCATCAAAATCAAAAATGGGACATGTCTCGAACGGAAACGGGGGCGAGAGGTTTGTGATCAAATGATCCCGAAACATAAACAGTCGGTTCTTTAATCACTCCTGGAACAGGTAATCCCAAAGTTTGAGCCAACAATTGGCGATTGACGTCGGTCAAGCTTCCCTTGGGAAAGAGATCCAAAATTGTCAACGCGTCGCAAATGTTTTGATACGTTTTTAACGCCGTGCTCAATGCATTCGGAACATACTTGTCTTTGCGTTCATGCAAGATTATCCAAGATTTGATTTCCTTGTTAAAGGCCAATTCATAAACAATATTGGGTTTCCAGCTTTGTTGTGGCTTTAAAAAAACGTGTTGCAAAATTGGGCCCACATAAAAATCTACATTTTTGTGATGGTCCAAGACTTGGAGGGTGGGTTGTTTGTGTTGTGGGTATTGGACGAGCATACAATCAATTGTGTGATCTTTTGCGGCTTTCCATTTCATCATGCTATAGGTTCGTCCGGTCAATTTATAAGGGTTCATTTGGTTGTCCCGAGTCATGGCCAAGGCAGGTGACTCGACTCGAGTCAAGATCAAACCGTCTGTTTCATGATCCAGATTTTTCATATCTTTCAACAGATTCAAGATTTGATTGCCACGATACACAGCCTTGACTCGGATTTCCAAGGGACCCATCATCGTTCTTTTTTTGTTTAAAGAGTCGGTTTCCAAAGTTGCCAACAGATGTTGGGCGACTTGTAACCGTACCAGATAACCATGATGACCCACCAACTCGTCCATGGCTTGCCAACAATCATACACAATAAAACAGGGTTCATTGTTATTAAGCAGAATCATCTCTCCGTCCAAGACGGTGTTTTCCCAGTTTTCCAAGAGCGGAAAAGGCCAAACATAGACTTGATCGGCTCGATTCACAAAAAATCCAACCAGTTGACCAAAAATTCGCTTGACGATAAACATAAATCGAACACCATTGGTTTTGGGGGCAAACACGTACATCGATGCCGGTTCATGGATTCTCGCAATATCGCTTTTCATAATCGACACCGGGATCAACGGCTCAAAAAAGAAGTTTTGTTTTTGTTGTTTTTTTTTCTCTTTTTCTTTTTCCAATGGAGCGTTTGTTTTTTGCAAGGTCTTTTGAAAATCAGCAACGGATTGTTTGGGGTCGTATTCACCGTCGTCATCCTCTTCATTGTTTTTAAGCATAAAATTATGAACGGGGTCATATTCTTCCTCCAGGTCTGTGTTTTGTTCTTTTGGTTGAAACGTTGAAAGCAATGGCTGCATCCGTTGAATCTCTTGTATCTTTTGTTGCAAGTCTGCAAGTTTTTCCACTTCCCCAATGATGGCGGGATTGGACCCAATGGTAGGAGGATTGGACGCAATGGCGGCAGGATTGGACCCATTCTTTTCATTCTTTTCTTTGCTTGGGGTGTGTGATGTCGTCGACACAACTGGCTCGCGCACAGCCAATTTCCAAGGTTTTGGAGCCATGCCAGGAAACTCAAATGGTTTCGCGCTTTTTTTTTTGGTGATTGTATCACCATCACCCAATTCGTTCAAATAACAATCCACACGAGTTTGTCCCAATGTTCGATATAATTTCAATTTTTTGAGTTCGATTTCAAACATACAATCATTGATCGGTACCTCGGGTATCGCTTGCAAAATACTGGTGGGCAAATGTTTCATATCCAAGGCTTCCCTCAACCATTGCACTTCACTTTGATGAATACGAAACCAATTAATTTCTTTTTTTTCTTTTTCCTCCCCATCTTTCATTTTTTTGTCTTGATTAGTGGATAACAAGTCGCGACTCACAGGTTCCACATCAGCATAGACCCACATAGCACTTTCTTGTGCCATTTTTTTTTCTTTTTCTTTGAACGAGTGTTTTTTGAACCTCTCTCTCTTTCCGTGCAGATCTAAAAAAAAATTTCGTTAACAATGAATCGTAAAGTATTGTTGGGACTTGCGGTGATCGCTGGTGCGTATTGGTTTTCATCCAAATTATTATTACCAAAACCATCTTTGGATTTCTACCCATTGTTGCCTTGCGCATTTTGCACCAACAATTTGATCGAAGAAAGAAAAGTTTGGAGTAATGCGGATTATATTGTTATGGCTCCACATCAACCTCTCGTTCCAGGACATTTATTATTGGTACCTCGGATTCATACCAATCAATTGAACCCCTCAACAGGAAACAACTTTTTGACGGCTGAATCGAAAATCCTGGAAACCTATTCACAAACCTTCGGAGAGCAAAAATTCGGAGGTATTGTCAAGATTCAAAAGATTGGTTTGGCGGCAGGACAAACTGTCCCACATTATCATATCCATTATTATCCACGTATGAAAAACTCGAGTCATCTTGGATTTCAGTTGTGGTATGCTTGGGACTCGCTCTTCGGTCGACCCTTGACATCCACTCGACTTGTGGAATATATCCAAGTTTGGAAATCATATTTTTCTATTGTTTAAATCACTTCTTTATAGGGGCCAAGATGCGAGATGACCATTAACTTAGATTGCTACTCTTGCGTTTTGATCAGTATAAATTGAAATCAGATCCCTAATCTTTGGATTGACAATCTAATTTAGTGGTCGTCTCTCATCACGGCCCATTTATAGAGTGCCTGGGGAGATTGTTGCCCCAAGAATTACAGTAAAAACACAGGCAGCCGTGGGCCAACAATATTCCCAGGCACAGTACGTTTTTTTCTCTTTAGATGCCAAACCCACAGAGATGGTATGCGGGATGGGATCCGATGACATCACCCATTCATCCTTTGGAACATGAGGTTGCTCTTTATTTTATGAAACGAACGCCCGCTCGATGGGATATACCTTTTGATGATTGGTATGAAACCAAGAGCAGCTATAATAAACTCGTCAAAATGAATGGATTTGAAGGACAACTCAATATTTCCATTTTTGATCCTCCCACTTGTCTATCACAAGGATGTATCAATTTGATTCAAGTGCTTCAACGTATTTCCCTGCCCTCTTTTTTCCAGAATGGGCAATAAACCCAGCCAAGCGAAAAAACAAGAAAAGCCTATGTTGACACATGTTCCCTTGAGTCGGGCGGAGAAAGCCAACATGTCGGAAATGGTTAAACTCTGGTTGAGTTTGCAACCTAATTTTCCAAAACCAGTGATGCAAATCGTCCTCGAGTATACAATCGATTGGTTGTCCCATGACTTGAAATTCGTCAAACCAAGTGATTCGAGGTTGACCAAACATGCTACACCCGTATACGAACCCATACCCATCTATCACTCATGGGGTCCCGTTCCTCATACGTATCCAGTACGAATGGTTGGAAACGCACCACTGCCCATTACCGATCTTTATGAAAAGTGGCTCTATCCTGCAGCTCCAGAATTTTTGACATTCGAGTGGAAGAAAGCCAACCAAACGTTTACCGGAAGAGTACACGTACCAACCAAGGTTAGCTATTCTTGTAGTCCTTATATGGTTAGACATTATTTAATGTTTGACAATTGGGTCATTGGCAAATATGACGAGAAATGTAATAACTTCAAACCATACATAACAAAAACGGGTTGCATTGCCATGCAACCATTTTTACATAAACACAAGATTCACCAAGTTTTATTTTCTAAAGACAATCACAAAATTATGTTTCTTTCCTCCCATCAACAGTACCCTACCGAAGACCTTTTTCATCTTTGGGACACTACCCATTCGGACATTTGGAAACTGCAATTGGTTTATCAAACTGAGCGCATATCTTGGGGTTCATTAGATTATACCTGGATTGATCATATGCTGAGTGTCATCCTCCTCAGATCCAATAAGAGCATGTTTTTCCTTTTTCTGATGAATACACGACCTGGGCATATTCGGGTCGAATACAGACAAGTTTGGGACACTCCATGGATTGAAGCCTATGCACATCCTATGTATTTACCCGCGCTTCGTGGAATCTTTTTAAAATCTGGAGACGAATCTCTATTTTTACTTCCAGCTCTCTAAACAAAATTCTACTCACTATTGGCGGCAACATCTAACCAATATCCCTTTTCCTGCCATTTCTGGATGAATTTCACCAATGATTTAGAACGTAAAAGCTTCTTCATATCGGATGCGGCCGATTGCACTTCATCGTGCGTTACCCAATACTCCAGTTCAGGATCATTGTCATCTTCGTCAACTTCTTTTTCCTTTTCGGTTTTTTTCTTTAGAGTGTAAAACGCTGTGGCTTGTTGTTTGGCACATTTTAGCATTTCTTGAATAGTAAAGGCGTGTTGTGATTCAGAACTCATGCGCATGACATGAATCACCGCGTCCCACCATGGATTTTCCTTATGCTCATTGTTTTTTTCCCATTCCTTGATTTTTTCAGAACCCAATGGGGTACATTTATAAAGTGTTGCCACTCGTCGTGGTGGTGCGGTTTGTTTTTTCTGCTTTTTTTGGGGTGGTTGTTCTTTCCGTTCTCCGTCATCTTCTTTCGATTTACTTGACCCCAAAGCTGGATGAGGTTCTTCTTTTTTGGGTTCGCTTGACACCTTGGTCTCTTTTTCTTCTTGAAGCGCACGTTTTTTGCGCGCACGCGTTTGCATCCTGGATCCAAAAAGAGAGAAACAAAAATGGAAAAGACAAAACTTGGTAAGACTCTCTGTAAGTGCACAAGTTCTCATGTTTTTCCCTCTTACTAGTTAAAAAACGCAAAGTTGAAGCGCTATCTTCCTCGGCTTCAGCAGCCGCAGCGGTTGAGAAAACAACACCTAGTGTGAAAAAGTCCAAACTGGTGACTTCAAAAATAAAAATATCACAGGTCGAAAAAAAAGATGATTTCGCCGAAGAAAGTGCAGATCAGATAGTGATGAGAGTTGAGTGGTCATCTCTCATCTTGGTCCCTATACTCATAAATCATAAAATTTCGATCTTGACATTGGGTAAACATGGCCAATCGGCACATAATTTAGCATTTTCACTCTTTTGGCATTCCATGCACGAGTCAATCGCGTGACTTTTATTCAATATTTGCCACATTGATTCTGCACTGTTGAATTGATTGAGCCATTTGCGATACCATCTCTTGGAATCCCAATCGAACCAATCGATACCTGATTTTTCAATTTGTGAAATAAACGTGGACATGCAAAATTCGAAAATGGCTCGGTGCCACATTGTAAACAATTGTAATTGTGCATTGAGCCAACAATGCAGGCATTTTTCGCCAATATTGTGAAACAATGTTGACTGGAACAACAATTGAATTCTCCAACTCTGGTCTAAATATTGTTCGAGCTGATTCCAATGGTTTTCAAGTTTTTTGGATGACGTGTTTTCTGGCAACACAACCAATAATTTTTTTTGAAGTTCAAGCGCAGAACCGATTTCAATCCAATTGCGAATCATTTTCGTGTATCGGGTTTTTTCCAGATCCACATTTAATGGTATGGACGACTCGGCTCGTGGTTTGTGCAAATGTTGTTGATGGATGTTTTTGATTTCCTCCTCTATGTCGTGTTCTTTGATTTGTTTTTGAGGAAGTTGCGGAACAACTGCTGGTTCAGACGGAGGTGGGGGCACAACAACAACAACAGATTGCGGTGTAACGATTTCCGAAACGGGAGGAGGAGGAGCTGGAGGTTTGACAAACGGCAGAGCAGAAGCAAGTTCCTTCCAACCACCAATTTCAAAACGCGTGTCTTTTTTTTCTGGATGGTGGAGGGGGTGGTGCGGATTTTTTTTTTTCTTTTCTTTTGGAGCCTCCCAGGACAAGGAAAATGTAAGGTCTTGGTTTTCTGTCGTATCCGATCGAGTTTCTGTTTCAGTTGATTGATTCGAAAGTGTATCTTCATCCGAGTCTTTTTCGCCCTTGTTAAATCGAATCAACATCTCGCTCTCTTTTTTTCTAGGAAAAAAAAAGGACAGCAAAAGAAAAATGATTGAAGAATTATGGCAAGAAATTCAATCTGCATGTCAAACCAAACGGTGGTGGTATGCGCATGAATGTTTTGAACATTGGGTCGCACTTGCCCAACAACATTCTGCAGTCGCAGATTTTGTCCATTTACATTTTCGTGAAATTAATGAATTGCGACGCCGCACACAATATGAAGTGGAACTTGTACAAGCCACTTTTCCCACCACACAAGACGGAGAAGAAAAAAAAGAGAGAACCGACTTCGTGATTGGACTCGTGGATGGAGCTGAAGAATTTCAACGTTTCTTTGACGCTCTTCTCAATCATTTGCCTGAAGGAGGTGATAAAAAATATTTGGATTTCTCTGTTCAGAAAAAACCGGCGAAAATCCAAGTCGACCCATGTTTCATCCCTGATTTGTTAATTTTTGGAGATTCTGGATACCAACACCAACTTTATTTAAACACGGCAAAGCATGCTCATACGCTTCCATCAATTTACATTTCGGGTGAGCCCGATCTTAATTGGGATCGGGCGTTGCTTGCCAATACTATTTTTTCGACGTTGGATTTAACCAGCCCAAAAACCATTGAGCATCAACGTCAGCATTTGAAACATGTGGATCGAAAACGAAATTTATTGGCCGAATTTGAAGAAATTCTGCAATCGAATCGGCGATTCGTGCATGTTCCTTTTGGGTTGGTTAGCTTGTTTGAACGCACTCCTGAACAAAATTTGGCAGGTCTCGTGGAAAGCAAATTACAACATTTACAACTACAACCCATCGATTTGCAATTGTTAACCATGCGAGGCGAACAAAAAGAAAAAATCAAATTTTGTGCCTATTTCTACATGAATTCGGTGCCTGAACGCCAACAATTCTGCGTGGAACTTGAAAAGGCGTATAAAAAAGTGGACATTTTAGGAACCGATCTTCATCGAGATCCTGGATCGGTTGGCCACGATCGTTTTCAACCCCAATCACACGATTCCTCGAGCCTTTTCGACCGCACCACACGAACCTACAAATGTTTTAAATTTGTGATTTGTTTTGAAAACGGATCTCATCCAGGCTACATTACCGAAAAGATCATCAATGCCAAACTGGCCGGAGCCATTCCCATTGTTTGGGGCGCTCCTGACTTGCTCGATTATATTTCACGTGACAGCATCGTTTATCTTAAAGATTTATCGGGTTCCCAAATCCAAGCGGCCATTCAAGAAATTAAAACATTGGATGAAGATGAAAAACTCTGGGCGGCCAAAGCCAAAGCTCCCCTATTGAGTTCATTTAAAATGACAGAAGCATTTGAAAAAGCTAAAAGTGTCTTGAAACATATGATTGATTTGCATCACGAACTTGTTTTGTCCCATACCAAGTTTGTGGCCATTGGAAGTTTTCCCAACGTTGGTTCTTTTCCTAAAAATTCGCCACCGAAACCCTTCAGGTGTATTTGTTGTGTGATGGGTCTGGAAAATTCCACTCAAGTGGCCAAGCTTGCCGTTTCCTGGCAAAGCATTGCCAGAAAACAAAATCGATATGAAATTCAATGGATTGGAACATGTGCATCAACCGCTGTGGCAACGTCGGTTGGGCGTTCTCGAATGTGGAGTTCGATTTTGCTTTCTCCGAAATACGAAAATCGAATTGAGGCCATTTTGGCTTTTGAAGAATGGATTTCTTCTGTTCCTCTTAACGGAGATGAAGTTGTTTTGTTTACTGAACCGGATGTCGTATTTTTAGAAAACTTTTTACCTCTGTTGGACACATGGTGCCGTTTACAACAAGACTCAAAAAAATATCATCATCAAAAAATACTGGGTGTTCAATTGTTGCCTTGTTTTAAAATGGTCAATTTACCTTGCGTGGCCCTTGATCGCGATACATTTTTGTTATTGATTCGCAAACTCAAGGATTGTGTCCAACAACACCCCGAACTCGCACTCCAGTCTATTGTAAACAAAGACGAGAAAAACGAGAAAAAAATCGAAATCGTCATGTCCAACAAGACGCTGCCGAGCAATTTTATTTATACGATCTTGTATCAAATCATTCATTCAGAGAGCAAGGATTTTCATGTGGTGGATTGGAGTACGATGATGTTGGGATGTACGGTTGCGAATCAATTGGGACTTGGCACAAGTTTGTCAAGAGAAGCGTTTGAACGTCAATTTCCGCTCATAAAAAAAAAAGACAGCAAATTAGCATGGATCCATGGAATTTACAATGATACCACATTGAAATGGTGCATGGATTTTGCGTTTTCTTGTGATTGGACGGTCTCTTATCGAAATATGGAAAAAAGAAACGAAAAAAATCCAAATTTATTGATTGCGACGTTGTTTTACGACATTCGCAGTTTTGAAAACAATGATAATCGTGAAAACAAATTGGCAGACGATTATTTGTCCTTGGGTGAAAATGTATTGGCGTGGCCGGTGAATATGTTTATTATGACCGAGCCTAAATTTGTGGCCAAAATTCGAACCATCCGCGCGGCTCATGGCCTGGATCATTGCACCATGATTTGTCCACTTCCGATCGAAAAGAGTTGTCTCTTTTCGCTTTATCAACACAACCGCGATGAATTGTGCAAAAAACAAAAACGCATACCCAAGAAATTCAACCCCATCAAGGACACACCCCTTTATGCCTGGTGCATGTGGCAAAAATACGAGTGTTTGGCCGCCGCTCTCGAATACCAACCACAATTCTGGCCACATGTTTCATCGCTGTTTTTTGTGGATTTCGGGATTTATCATATTGCTCAACCCAAAAATTCTTCTGATTTGGATCAACTTTTGAAACAATGGAGCCGTATACCGCGTATTCAAATTACGTCCTTGTTTCCAAGTGTGGTATCGAAAGAATTTTCTACCGAACAACGCCAAGTCTTTATTAAAAGCTGTTTTATTGAACAACAAATTCAACAACAAAGAAAACAGGGTCTTGGGAAAGACGAAGACATGCCCCTTTTACCCTATTGTCAATCGGATATTGCAGATTTGAATGTGTGGTATTCGAGATTACGACAAGCCACAGGCGGTGGTGTCGTGGGTGGACCTTTATGTTATATGCGCTGGCTCGTGCGGCAAATGCTAAATGCGGTGGAACATGCTGTTTTGGTGCTGGGATGGGGACCCATGGATGAATCCTTGCTCATGCCCATTGCCTTGAATAACCCTCATATGTTTATCATGATTCAAGCCGATCATTGTGAAATGTGCGAATCGGTTTCTCTGCAAGACTGGCAATCCTTGGCACAAATTTCTGCGGTGAAACGACAATGGTCTTTTTGTGTCGATTTTCAGCATATGTCTATTCAAGATTGATTGTGTTTTGTTGCTGATAA
>Ga0068862_100005506_pt1 | contig 10578 bp, 9 predicted proteins | sample KBSSwiS52_FD_66598 | JGI IMG/M metagenome (GOLD analysis project Ga0068862, IMG submission 66598) | Switchgrass rhizosphere microbial communities from Kellogg Biological Station, Michigan, USA - KBS Switchgrass S5-2 | ecosystem: Host-associated > Plants > Roots > Rhizosphere > Soil ... | reverse complement strand
ATCGCGGTGTCCAGCACGTTGGGCAGGAAGCCCTCGCAGCTGCGGTCCTTGATCTTGGCGCCCCACTCCTGGAACAAGACCGTCAGTTCGAAGTCCACGTTCTGGATCACGAGCGGAATGCCCTTCGCCGCGACCATCTCGACCGCGAAGAGGGCCGTGTCACTTGACACGTTTGCCGTATCTGCATGGTCGACGGAAAAGTAGAGCGTGTACTGGTTGTTGTCGCCGAAGGTCAGCGACATGCCGGTCAGCTCCTGGCCCAGCTGGTCCACGCCCTCCGGGTCGTTCATCGCCTCCAGCCACTCGTCGCTCTCGTCCGGCGTCGACGATTCGATGTCGAGCGAGACCTCGGCGGTCTCGAGCAGCTTGCTCTCCATCCACTTGAGAGCTTCGTTCTGGTTGTCGATCGTGACCAGGCGCGAGCGGCCGTACCACTGCTTCAGGCGTTCATCCGGACGCGCGGGCAGCGGCTTGACCATGCCCGCCTTGATCTCGATCGGGTTGGCGAAGGTGTTGACCCAGCCCGGGTACAGCTTGCCCAGGCGGTAGCAGCGGATCGCGTCGGCGGAGGCCTCCAGGATCTTCTTGCACAGCTTGCAGCCGGGCAAGGGGGGCGTCACGCTCGTGTCCGGTTCGGCCAGCGGGGCAAGGTCCTTCAGGTTGCCCTTCTCGAGCATCTCCATCAGCTCGAACGCGCCCTCTTCGCCGTAGGCGACCAGGAAGTCGATCCACTTCTTGTCGCCGAAGCCCACCACGCCCTTGATGCCGTCATTGGCGTCGCCGACCAGCGCCTTGTAGACCGGCAGCAGCTTCAGGTCCCACGGGCCGTAGGGGTTTTCGCCCGGCTTGTGGTCACCGCACACGACGGTGACCTTGGCGCCGTGCTTGTTGACGCCGTCGAGGATCACCATGTCGCGGTCGCGCGAGACGATGACCAGGTCCTCTTCGGTCTCGGCGGCGAGCCACGCCAGGATGTCATCACCTTCGACGAACGATTGCGAGAGGGTCTGCGCGCCCAGGCTGAGCCACAGCTCGCGCAGCTGCGTACGCAGCTTCTCGAATTCGTCGTAGGCTTCCTTGGGGCGGTCCTTGTCGCGGCCGGCCTTGTAGTTCGGGTCGATCGCGAGGCGGGGCTTCTTCGACGCCATGCCTTCGAAGACCAGGAGCGTGTTGATCGGCGTGATCCGGTACGCGCTCATCGGCGAGACCATCATGTTGATGGCGTTTTCGTAGCCGTAGGCTTGCGAGTTGACCCAGCACTTCTTGTCCGGGTTCGTGGGGTGCGGCACTTCGCGACCGTTCTCTTCGTCCTTGCCCACCAGCAGCGAGGTCCACATCACGCTGCTCATGTCGAATGCGATGCGAGTCACTTGTCTTCTTCCTTCGGTGGGTTGCGGTAGGGCTCGAAGATGTCCATCTTCTGACCCAGGTTGTGGCCGTAGAAGACCATGAGGTCCCAGACCACGATCACGACGATCAGGGCGTACCAGCAGTAGGCGAGATCAAAGGCCTTCACGCAGGCGCAGGCGCCCATGATCTCGAACAAGTTGAATCGGCGGTACGGCAGGCAATCAGGCGTCAAGTGCGCCCACTTGCGCTTTGCCTGTTCATTGGTCAGCATAGACGTCGTAGAGATTTTCCAGGTGAGTCTTCAGGCCGTGGACCGCTCCGTGCAGATCGAGCAGGCCGCTGGTGTTGTACAGGGTGAGATCGAGCGGAAAGGCCTTCAAGCCGGCCTCGCTCGCATGCTTGGCCTGTTCGCCGTCAAGGATAGGTTCGCGGCCCTTGACGTGCACCAGCACACCGCGCTGTCGCACGAAGACCGCCTCGTTCTCGAAGCGCACATCAGTGACCACGAGGAATTTCTTCATCGGGTCCATCGTGCGCCAGCGGCGCTCCAGCAGCACAGCCCACAGGTCGTGCATCAGGTAGCGCCCCCACTCGGTGCCCAGCGTCTGCGCTGCGGTGCGCCAGCTGATGCCCAGGCCCGGGATGATGGCCGCCTTCTCGGCCTGCGTCTTGGGCCGCCCGAAGCCGCCAGCCTCGAGCATGTCGTAGATGGGCTTCGCGAAGTAGTCCTGGTCGTAGCCCAGGAAGTCGGCGACGGTGTTCTTGCCGACACCGGCAGGGCCGGCGAGGCCGACAATCATCGGGGGTTTCATCAGCCAATCTCCTTGTTGAGACGCACGACGAGTGCGTTGAGGTAGTTGAGGATCTTCCGCTCGGTGGGGGCGGCCATGATCACGGGGATGGTGTGGTAGACGTTGAAGATCTTGGCCTGGAACTGCGTGGCCGAGAGGACTTCTGGAACCAGGATTTCCTGCAGCGCGACGATCTTCAGCCGGTCGTTGACCGTGAAGGTCTTCATCTGCGCAATGGCCTCTTCCACACGGGCAAGCTTCAGCTTCGCGCGCAGGATGTTGGCCTTCATGCCTTCGATCGCCTGCTGCAGCGACCGGCACAGCTTGCCCGCGCTCAGGATACCCAGGGACTGCAGCGCCCAGTCCACACCCTCGAACTCCGGAAATCGCTCCGGGTTCTCGTGCAGCACCGAGCGCACCTTGGCCAGCAGGTCGTAGCGGCAGGTCTTCGTGACTTGCCCGCGACCGCTCATCAGGTAGGTCTGCACCACACCCTCGAGCGAGTCGCCCCACATGTCCTCGGAGCCGACCGGCTTGCCGTCCATCACGCCGATGTAGCCCAGGCCTTTCACCACGACGAAGTAGTTGTTGTCGTCGCTGACGAAGTCGTCAACCTTGACCGACTGGGTAAGCAGGTGGGCGACCTCCATGCTGAAGATCGCGCCCGAGTAGGGCGCGACGCCGGGGAACTCGTCCGGGATCGAGAAGAGCAGCTGACGATCGCCCTGGCGCGCGCCAGGCACGAACTGCGCGGCCATGCGCCAGCCGTTCGGGCCGATCAGCTTGATCGGGTTCTGGGCCAGCTCGTCGAGACCGTGGCGCCAGAATTCGAACACCTTCTTCGGGTCCACCTTCCAGCCGCAGTCCAGGTGGTCGTAGAAGGGGACGCCCTCCAGCGGCACCTCGGAGCGCAACGGCGGGCACTGCCAGGGCAGCGAGGTGTACTTGATCTCACCCGTGAGCAAGTCCTGCGGGCCGAAACCCGCAGAAGCGAAAGCGCGGGCCACAGCCCGCGCCAGCTCGGCCTCGCGATACTTACGCTGCATCGCCTTCCAACGCCTTGCGTTCGGCGGCAAGGTCGCGGCCGGCCATCTCGGCACGCTTCTGGGCGGTGCGCAGTGCGAGCTTGGCATCGTTGCGGTCCAGGCACTCGTCCATCGTGTAGCCGTGGCGGGCCAGCAGAAGCTGGATGACGCAAGCCGCGCTGGTGACCAGATCCAAGACGTCGTCGCTGCTGACATCCCTGTTGGCGAGTGCAGTCAGGTCTGCGGCAGCAATGGCCAGCGAGCTGCTCAGGAAGGTGAGCGAGGTCACGACCATGAAGTCGTCGGCGTCTTTCATATCCCTGGCGACGCTGCTGTCTTCATCGAAGCTCTTCTGCAGCGCAGCCATGTGGATGGCCACCGAGTCTGCGAAGAGGATCAGGTACCACATGTAGTCCCCGCACTCTTCCATCACGTTGACCGAGTCGATCGGCTTGGCGTAGGCCAGGAAGCGCTTGAAGGGGTCCATCAGCTCACCGACTTCGGTGATGAGGCCTGAGGCGGCATGCTTGGCGTGCGCGGCAGCATCGGGCAAGGGCGCCCGGCGGGCGAGAACAGTCTGGAGGTATTCAGCGAATTTCATTCAGGTCTTTCCAAGAAGGGTGTTGATGGTCAAGGTCATGTCGACGTCCAGGCCATCGGGGTTGCTGTCCTGAAGCCACTTCAGGTAGCGAGGGGGCACGTGCTCCATCTTCCAGCCCTCGTGCTTGCCCCAGGGCATGGTCTCCAGGATGCGAGGCTTCTTCGCTTCCTCGATCAGCTCGAGGAAGACCTTGCCGGTCGTGGGCACAACCTTGCGCAGCATGCCGAGCGTGTAGAGCACGTCGCCCAGGGCTGCGTGCGCACGTTCAGGAGGCAGCTCGAGGAATTCAGCGACAGTCGCAAGCTTGTGGTTGGCCAGGGGCCTGTCGTCGGTTCCGCTCACGTAGCGCCTAGCGAACCGTAGAGCACAGAATTCGGACTTGATGTCCATGTGGTTCTTGTAGTGCGGGTAGTCGAAGCGGCTGTTGTAGGCGATGAAGCAGACGTCCTCGAAGGTCTCGCCAGCTTCACGCATCTCGTCGAAGAACTCGAAGATGGTCGGACAATCCGGGCGCTGCACATCCTCGTCGTAGATGCCATGGATCGCGCTCGCCGTGGGGCTGATTTCGATGGAGGGTTTGATCAGCGACTCGTAGCGGGCCAGCTCGACTAGGTTCTCATCGACGCGGATGAGCCCCAGCTCCACTGCCTCCGCCTGCGGCCCGAGGCCCGTTGTCTCGGTGTCGCAGAGCCAGAGTTGCTGCATGGTCTTCCTTTGAAAAAAGGCCCACCCCTTTCGGTGGTGGGCCTGAACGGCGCAGTGCCGGGAGGGACGGAGATCAGCCGGCGGCGGTAACTTCGAGCAGCGTGTAGTTGTTCTTGCCGTTCTTCTTGGCGTGAGCCGTGATGGTGACCTTCTCGGCACCTTCCGGAGAAGCCTTGCCCATCTGGATCTTGATGGTGCGGTCGAAGCGGTAGCGGTCGAAGGTCTTGCGGCCTTGCGACGACAGGCTCAGCGCCACCACGTTGCCCAGCAGCGCGGCCACGACCGGATGCGTGCCGTTCTCGGCGCCTTCGAGGATGCCCACCAGCGTGGCCTTCTTCTTGATGTTGGCGTTCTTCCAGTCGGCGGCCTTCAGCTGGTTCACGTAGTCGGTGACCAGCATGTTCGTGCCGTCGTTCAGCACGATGCCGTCGTCCGAGTACTTGACCAGCGCCTTGGCTTCTTCGCTGTCTTCGCCCGGCGACACGTCCCAGTTGTCCTGCCAGGACACGAGGGTCATCTCGATGACCTTGCCGAACGAGACACCGTCGTTGTCCTGGACGTCGCCCACGCCGGCTTTCAGGCGGATGAATGTGTCGAAGTCGACCCGCATCGCGTCCTTGATGTCGTCCAGCACGGGCGGCGCCTTGGTCACGGCGGTAGAGAGAGCCCCGCCAGCCGTGCCGGCGCGCACCAGGCCGCGGTTCACCGGGTGGCCTTGGCCGACGGCAGTCACGGTCGTGGGTTGCACCGGCGCGGCAGCGGGACTCTCAGCCGGTTCGCTCGGGGCTGCCGCCGGGGAGGCAGCGGCCGCCGCAGCGGTGGAGGTGGAGGTGTCGGGGGTGGTTGCAGCGGCTGCTGCGGCGGAAGCATCGGCCTTGGGACCGGTTTCGGGAGTTGCGTTGGGATTGCGACGGACGAGTGCCATTGGTAGTAGTCCTTCAAGTTTCAATTTTCATCTGACCGTTCTTTCCGATCTGTCACACCGAACTTGGTGAGAGGTTGGTCAGTTGCCGCTCCGGGGTAACACCGGAGGTTGCGCCTTTCGGCTGGCCCTGTCGACAACTGACCGGAGCAAATGTTAGTGCAGCTTTTGCAGGAGTGTCAACCCTTTCCTTCGTTGAAGTCATCGACTCCCATCTTCCGCAGCTCTTCCCAGTCGAAGATCAGCGTGCTGCCCCCCGACTGCAAGTGCTTCGCGGGCCCTTGCTCGAGCAAGGCGGAGGAGTCGCGCATGGCGTGGAGAAAGGCGGTGTCGCCGGAGAATAGCGGCTTGTAGCCGATGTTCTTGCAGTGGATCCGGTACATGTGGTACGCGGTGCGCATCGAGAACTCGATTGCCGTCTTGCCCCCGTAGTCGCACATGGTGTAGTGCGTGCCGCGGATCAGCGAGCCAGGCTTGTCCGGATCGTTGAAGCTCATGTGCGCCATCACGGTCAAGACCTTCAGGTACTCGGCCTGCGTGGCCGGCAGCAGGTCCGACACGCGCTGGAAGATGGCCTCTTCGCAAGCTGCGAAGGACTCGGCGAATTCCTCAGGCCCGAAGATCTGGTCGATGAGCTTCTTGAACTTGAGCAAGCCGAACTTCGAGACGCTGAAGTTGAAGACCGTGCGTTCCTTGGCGCCTTGCTTCTCTCGGATCTGGTCCTCGCTCAGCTTGCCCGAGTCCAGGTCTTCCTGCGACAGCATGTAGCGCTTGCGCGAGAAGTTGTAGACCTCATCGAACTCTTCGCGCAGCTGCTCGGGCTTGTACTCCAGCACCAGCTCGGTCGCGATGTACTGGCCCAGGATGGCCAAGATCTGCCGGCGCTTGAAGAACTCCTGGAAGCGCGAGTACCAGACCATGGCCACCGTCGACGGCGGCCGTACCACCGTGGCCAAGACCACGCGCTCCATCACGGCCGGCTCTTCTTCCATCACTTCGCCGATGAAGACCATCGGAGCCGACAGCTGCGACGAGCTCAGCGCGCGGTAGTCGTCGTTGTCGCGGTTGCCGCCGCCTCGCATCACGTCTCGGTTGTTGTAGGCGTCCCGGAACATTAGCTTCAAGCGGTTGTGCAAGTCGAAAGCCATCTCGTGCGGCTTGTACTCGTCGATCAGCAGCGGGATCGAGGCGCTGCCGCTGGCGTGCTGCTGCAGCGCAAAGACCGACGAGTTGGGCGTCAGCGACTTGGGCTCCTGCTGGAAGTAGAACAGACTCAGCCACGCGAGGTTCATCTCGGTCTTGCCCGCGCCGGCCGCGCCGTTCACGTGCAGCAGCGGGAACTTCTCGTAGTTCGCGTGGAACAGCTTGCGGTAGAAGCAGGCCGTGTACCAGCCGATCAAGTTGCCGGTCACGTCCGGCCGCTGGCAGCTGAACCAGTTCACCAGCAGCTCTCGCAGCTCGCCCTTGTTGCCAGGCTGTTCGATCCAGTCGGCAAGTTCCGGAGCGTCGGCGATGTCGGTCTTGAACTGGCCTCGCGGGTCTGGGTAGCCCTGGAAGGAGAACTGGATACCGGTGCCGGCGATGGCTTGGTTGGTCATGACGCCGCGGTTGTCGGCCCAGGCCAGGAAAGGTTTGCGCAGCAGCTCGTTCTCGTGCCCGGGGATGCTCAGGATGTCGAGGCCTTCTCGCTTGAGCACGTAGTAGGTCTTGCCTTCCTTCACTCCCTTTTGTGCGACTCGCATCATGACCGCCCGTACATGTTGATCAAGCCCCTGCATCACGTGAGCGAGGCGACTGCAGAAACGATTGAAGGCCTGGAGACCGGAGAAGGTTTCGAGTTCCAGGGTTTGGCGACCGACGCTCTTTCCGTTGACCAGGACTTCAGCTTCGTAGCAGGAGACAAGGCCGGTAGAGATGTCACGCAGGATGTGAACGTTGTCGAACGAGATCGCACAGATCCGCTTCTTGCCGTGCTCGGTGTCCACGTAGATGCCGTACTTGGTCATGTCGACCATGCCGGCCACGTCCGAGTAGGCGTCCAGGATTTCAGCTTCGGCCGCCGCCTGCTTCTCGCTGACCGGCTTGGCCGCTTCCTTGACGGCCTCTTCGATGACCTTCTCGACCTCGGCCTTCGTGACCGGGATGCCGTCCAGATCGGGCGCTTCGTGGTTCAGCAGTACCTTCAGCGCGCCCACGCTGAACTCGTAGCAGGGGTTGTCGCTGGTGTAGCGGTGCATGCGCACCAGCTCCTCACGACGCTTCTCCGCCGTGTTGTAGCGCTTGCCGTCACCGGTGTGCGCCTCGATCAGACCCTCGCACTCCTTGACCAGGCGGTCCTCGTCCCAGCCGTAGTTGTCGGCGATGATGCCCAGCTGCAACGACAGCTGATGGAACCCGGTGTCGGCCTTGATGCCTCGGCCTTCCATCATCGCTTTCAGCGAAGGCAGCGACAGCTTCTTCAGGATCGAGGTGTCGCTGGTCTTCTTCTTGCGCTTGGCGATCTGCGAGTCGACCTCTTGCTTGGCCTTGTCGAAGGCGATCGACAGACCCAGGCACTGCTCTGCTGACTTGAGCGGGATCGGCTGACGGGGCGATGAGGTGATCTGGTCGTAGCGCTCCTCGGTCATGGAGCGCAGCTCGTCCCACGAGATCGCCACCTTGTAGTGGCCGTTGTCGCGCTGGACGTTCGGCGTACGCCACATGCGGCCTCGACCACCCGAGTAGACCCGCAAGTCCAGCGTGTCGACCGCCATGTCCAGCGCGATGCGTTTGTAGATGACCGGGAGGTAGGCGATGCCTGCCTTCGGCACCTTCGCCATGAAGCACTCCATCGGAATCTCGGCGTGGTAGCCACGGCCGCCGGTGGCATAGAGCCGGACCATCTCGAGGTCCAGGCCCATCTCCTGCTCCATGTGCAGTAGCATCGACGCGCACTTCAGCGTGGCGGTGTCGATGCCGTCCTTCGCGTCCCAGTCGAAGTAGAGGCCGCCCAGGTAACGAAGCTTGTCTCGATCCTCGCGCGCCAGATCCTCGACCAGCTGCGACACGCTCAGCACGGTGGTGAACTTGGGTTTCTTCTCTTGCACGAGCTTGTCGTGCATGGCAACAGGAACAGGCTGCCAAGCCTCTTCCCCGCCTTCAAGCTGGTAGTACCGATAGCTGGGCATTGTCGGTCAGAATTTTTGGTTTGCGAACTGCGGGAATTGCTTGCGGAAGTGGCCCACGTCATTGACGTAGTGGTGCCCGGGGATCTCCTCTGTGATCGGGCTGCGCAAGCGCAGCGTCAGACCGCTGCACAGGTGCTTGCGGCGCTCGTCGTGTGGGTGAGGCTTCCACTGCAGGTTGTTCCGGTAGGGCAGCCACGCGAAGATGTCGTACTCAAACAGGCGCTGAGGCTTCTGATCCAGGACCTGGATCAGGTTTTGCTCTTTGCTGTAGATCTGGACGGCAACACCTTGCTCGAAGGAGGCCGCGAACTTGCCCATGAACAAGGCATCAAGCACCTGAACCTTGCCGATGTCGTCGAAGGTCCACACGACGAAGATGCGGTTCGAGTAGATGTGCGTCCGTGTCTTGGACGTCACTTCCTTCCACAGGGCAAGGTGTTGGTCCGACAGATACTCGCGCGCGTCGCTCTCCGCGAGCAGGTCGTCCTTGAGACCCCAATCAGTTTCCGTAGATGGCATCTCGAAGGTCCTTGAAGCCACCTTGAACCTGGTTCACCAGCGCATCCGTTGCCAGCATGCGCTGGTGCAGCCTGTTCTGGATCGTCCCGCTCGCGACGGCGATGTGGATGTTCGGAACGTTCGGCTGACCGTCCCGGTAAACGCGACCGGCACCTTGTACAAAGTGCCAGGGAATCGAAGGTGATTCGAGGAAGAGCACCTCGCTGCAGACGGCCTGGGGGTTGAAGCCCACACCGCCCGACATGGGCTGCGCGACCATGATTCGGCAGGTCGGATCGAACATGAAGCGCTCGAGGTTGCGCTCCTTGGCGGTGTCGCCGATCTCGGAGTAGCAGCCCACTGCGCCGAACTCGCTGAGGTACTGCAGCACCTTGCGGCTGGTCATCTTGAAGTAGGTGAAGATGATCAGCTTCGAATTCTTCGGGTCCATCACCTCGGCCTGGTCCATCACCATGTCGATGACGTCGAAGGCCGTGGACCGGGCATCCTCGTTGCCGGAGAAGTAGTCCCAGTTGACGACGATCTGCTGAAGCGAGTTGTAGAGCTTGGCCGCGGAGGTGGCATCGATCTTGCCTCCGGTCTCCAGCTCCAGCAGCTGCTCCTCGGCCAGCAAGTCGTAGAGCATCTTGTGCTCTCGGTCGAGCTCGTATTCGATCGGGATGTAATTCGGCTTCTTCAGGTCCTTGAGGACGTGCTCTTTCAGGAGACGCACGCTATGCATCATCAGGTTTTGATGCATCAGGTCCAGGTTCTTCCAGGCGGTCACGTTGCCGTAGAAGTCCCGGTCCTCGATGTGCAAGTTCTCGAACTGCTGCTTGCTGCGGTAGATCTGCGGCGAGATCAGCTTCACGTATGCGTAGGCATCATGCGGTGTCGACAGCGGTGTGCCCGTCAGCAAGGCAAGGCACTCCCCGTCGGCGAATTCCTTCGTGAGCTTGAAGTTCTGCGATGCGGGGTTCTTGATGCAGTGCGCCTCGTCGACGATGAGCGTGCGTGGGACCTTGCCCAGCTCCTTCACGAGTCGCGCGAAGTCCTTCTTGAAGATCTGCTGGGACATCAGGAGCCAGCGCGCGTTCCTGATGTTCATGGCTGCACGCTCGCGCGGGTCCCCGCGGTAGACCACCACTGAGCCGATGTTGCCGATCGACAGCAGCCAGCGCCGCCACGACATCAACAGGATCGGCGGCATCGTGACCACCGTGACCTCGTTGTTCCACATCAGCGACAAGACCGTGGCCATCGCAGTCTTGCCGGTGCCAACCTCGGCGTACAGGCCGGCGCGCGGCCAGTCAGCCAACGTCTCGCAGGACTCGCTCTGGTCGACACGAAGGGTGAAAGGGAGGGGGTGGGCCTCCAGCACATTCACCAGGGATCGCTGCGTCATGCGGTGTGGCTGCGCAGTGCGCGAAGCAGGGGGTGCATTGCGATGTGCCAGGTAGGCGCCTGCCGACGTCCTGCGTCTTGGACCATGCCGGAGAACTCGCGCAGCGGCAGCCGG
>Ga0068862_100005501_pt1 | contig 10582 bp, 10 predicted proteins | sample KBSSwiS52_FD_66598 | JGI IMG/M metagenome (GOLD analysis project Ga0068862, IMG submission 66598) | Switchgrass rhizosphere microbial communities from Kellogg Biological Station, Michigan, USA - KBS Switchgrass S5-2 | ecosystem: Host-associated > Plants > Roots > Rhizosphere > Soil ... | reverse complement strand
GCGAAGGCATGAAGTTCGTCGCCGCCGGCATGAACCCGATGGACCTGAAGCGCGGCATCGACAAGGCCGTCACCGCCCTCGTCGAGGAGCTGAAGAAGGCCTCGAAGGCGACGACGACGAGCAAGGAGATCAGCCAGGTCGGCTCGATCTCGGCGAACAGCGACGAGTCGATCGGCGAGATCATCGCGAAGGCGATGGACAAGGTCGGCAAGGAAGGCGTCATCACCGTCGAGGACGGCAAGTCGCTCGACAACGAGCTCGATGTCGTCGAGGGCATGCAGTTCGACCGCGGCTACTTGTCGCCGTACTTCATCAACAACCCCGACAAGCAGTCGTCGATCCTCGAGAGCCCGTACGTGCTGCTGTTCGACAAGAAGATCAGCAACATTCGCGAGCTGCTGCCCACGCTGGAGCAAGTGGCCAAGGCGGGCAAGCCGCTGCTGATCGTCGCCGAAGAAGTCGAAGGCGAGGCGCTGGCCACCCTGGTGGTCAACACCATCCGCGGCATCCTGAAGGTCTCGGCCGTCAAGGCGCCGGGCTTCGGCGACCGGCGCAAGGCCATGTTGGAAGACATCGCGATCCTGACCGGTGGCAAGGTGATCTCCGACGAAGTCGGCCTCACGCTCGAGAAGGTGCAGTTGACCGACCTCGGCCAGGCCAAGCGTGTCGAAGTGGCGAAGGAGAACACCACCATCATTGATGGCGCCGGCAAGGCGGCCGACATCGAAGCGCGCGTCAAGCAGATCCGCGTGCAGATCGAGGAAGCCACCAGTGACTACGACCGCGAAAAGCTGCAAGAGCGCGTGGCCAAGCTGGCCGGCGGCGTGGCAGTGATCAAGGTCGGTGCCGCGACCGAAGTCGAGATGAAGGAAAAGAAGGCCCGCGTCGAAGACGCGCTGCACGCCACCCGTGCGGCTGTTGAAGAGGGCATCGTGGCCGGCGGCGGCGTCGCGTTCCTGCGCGCGCGCCAAGCCATCGGCGACAAGATCAAGAGCGACAACGTCGATCAGGAAGCTGGCATCAAGATCGTGCTGCGCGCCGTCGAGCAGCCGCTGCGCGAGATCGTCGCCAACGCGGGCGACGAACCGAGCGTGGTGATCAACAAGGTGCTCGAAGGCAAGGGCAACTTCGGCTACAACGCCCAGACCGGCGGTTATGGCGACATGATCGACATGGGCATCCTGGACCCCACCAAGGTCACGCGGACTGCGCTTCAAAACGCCGCGTCGGTTGCCAGCTTGATGCTCACCACCGAAGCCATGGTGGCCGAGGCGCCGAAGGACGAATCCCCGACGCCGATGCCCGGCGGCGGCGGCATGGGTGGCATGGGCATGGACATGTGATCGGCCCGATCCGCACTTGAACCGGTGGGCGCGAACACGCGCCTGCCAAAGCCCGCAAGGCGTCACGCTTGCGGGCTTTTTTCTTGCTGCGCCGGCGCTGGATAATCGGCCGTTCGCAGATCCCCATTCGGATGGCCCACCGCCTTACGCTCGCCGAGTTTGTCGACCAAGAGTTGCGGCTGACAGAACCGCTGTTCGGCGGCCTGGTCGACGCTGTGCTGAAGCGGTGGCGCTCCGAGCCGCCCTCGCGACTGTCGAGTGACTTGGATGCCCTGCGTGTGCTGCACCTGCACCGTCAGGATTTCGTGCGCCACGCGGTGCAGTCGATGATCGAACAGACGCAGCGCCGGGCTCCGCAGACAGCCCCACCTGCCGCCAGGCCGGGGCGCCTCGAGCTGTCACTGGTCGACGACGACGAGGTGACGGCCGATATTGAGATCGCCCGCGTCGTCGAGCGCGCGAACATCGAGCTTGAGGATCCGCTGCGCGAACTACGGACCTACACGTCGGCACTGGTCGGGGACGTCAACACCGCACGCGACACCAACCCGCTGCGACCCGAGGTGTGGGTGCGCTCGCTGATGGCGGCCGCGCGCGCCGTGCCGATCTCGCGCGCAATGCAACTTGCGCTGCTGCGCGCGGCGGCGCCTGCGTTGATCCAGGCCCTGCACGACAGCCATGCCGCCGCCTGCGTTCGGCTCCAGGCGCTGGGCGTCATGCCGTCGGCACACCGCACGATGGTCAACGAAGGCGTGACCACCGAGTTGAGCGAGGCGATGCGCATGCGCCGCGCGCTCGACCGTGCCGACGACGAGCGCGAGCAGACCGGAGCCATGCCGGGATCGGTGGAGGAGTTGCTGCAGCGAATGGAGCAAGGCTTGTCGGCTCGACCGCAGCTCGGCACCGACGATGCGGCCGAGCCACGCACGGCTGCGTCACCCGCCACCGCACGGCGCGAGCAGCGCACGGTCGAGCAATTGTCCGATCTGTACGACGCCATCCTTTCGGATCGACGCCTGCCGCGCGAGAGCCTGCCTTTGTTGTCGCGCCTGTACCCCGCTGCACTGCGCCAGACGCTGGCCGAACCCTCGCTCATCGACGACAGCACCCATCCGCTGTGGCGCTTCATGGACCATCTGGCGTTCCTGGTGCAGACGCGCGCCGTCGGCGACCCCACGAGCAACATCGCGCTGGCACAGAGTCTGGTCGAACAACTCGTCGCCCAGCACGCGGCCGATGCGAAGCCCTTCCAATCCGCAGCCGATCGTCTGGCCGTGCTCGAGCGCCAGCGCTATGCACGCGCCGTGGCGGCCGCCGGCAGCGATATCGCCACGCTGAGCGCCAGCATGCGCGCCACCGGGGCCGACCATCAGCCGTCGGTGCCCCAGTCGCTCGATGCCGGTGGCCCCGAAAGCCAACCTGCGCCGTTGCGCCGCGACGGCGACGCGGCACCGGTGGACACCGTCGAAGCGTGGCGCGCCGGGTCGTGGTTGACCGTCTTTCTGCGTGGTCAGTGGCGGCGCGTGCTGATTCTGTGGCGCGCGCCCAATCGCGGGCCGCTGCTGCTGCTCGACGCGCACGAGGCCCGCCATTGGGCCTTGCGTCCCGCTGCGCTCGATCGCCTGGCGCACGCCGGTTTGGCGCGCACGCTGATGCCGCGCTCGCTGGTGCACGACGCCGGCGCGCGCGTCGGCCGCGTCTCGCGCGACCCGGGGCCCACGTTATTCGGTTGATGCGGGCGCACTCAGCGGGTGGCGCCGAGTGCGGCGACGATCGCGTTGCGTACGAGGTCAGGGCGCTCGTGCACGATCCAGTGCGATGCATCGGACACACGGTGCACCTGCAGCATCGTCACCCACTGATCAAGCCCATCGAGCAAGCCCGGCAGCAACGCATGGTCGCGCAGCCCCCACACGACGGTTGTCGGCACGCCGACCTGCACCACCGACGCGGGCAACTCGACGCGCTGCAGGTCGCTCGACCCGGGGCGCAGGGGTGACGCACGGTAATAGTTGAGCGCACCGTCGAGCCCGCACGACCACACGTCGCGGTAGCGCGCGCGCAGGTCCTGGTTCAGCCAGCGCGCCGGCCCAGAGCGCTCGAAGCTGGACCACAGGCGCGCGAAGTCATCGGCGGCAAGCACGCTGGCGGCACCCGGCTCGACAAGCTCGTCCATGTACGAACTGGCCGCCCGCTGCGCGGGATTGTGGCGCAGCTCGCGCAGCAGCGCGCCGGGGTGCGGCGAATTGACGATCACCAGCGCACCAAGACGCTGCGGACGCAGCGCTGCGAGGTTCCAGGCCACGCCACCGCCCCAGTCGTGCGCGACCAGGACATCGACGCGCCCACCCATCGAGACGATCAGTGCATCGATGTCCTGGACCAGATGCTTGGCACGGTACGCCTGCACGTCGCTCGGCGCGCTCGAATGCTCATAGCCACGCAGATTGGGCGCCACGCAACGCGCCAGCGGCCCCAACTCGCGCATCAGTGGATCCCACACGAAGGCCGCTTCGGGAAACCCGTGCAGCAGCACGATCCGGCGCGCTGCGTCGGCCGCACCGGCGGCACGACACGACAGCCGCACACCGTGCGGCATGTCTACGACGACGGAGTGAATGTCCATTCGCGCAGCGCCAATGCGGCATCATCCTGGCCCAACCCCGTTACGGCCGAGAACAACGCCACGCCGATGTCGGACTGTTCGGTCGCGATCTCACCCAGCACCTGCTGGGCCTGCGCCAAGGCGCGCTGCCCATCGCGCCGAGTGATCTTGTCGGCTTTGGTCAGCAGCACCAGCAGGCGCACGTCGCCACTGGCCACGCGCGGCCACACATAGTCGAGCAGCTGGCGGTCCAGGGCGGTGAACCCGTGGCGCGAATCGACCAGCAGCACCAGCACGGCGAGTTGGTGTCGCTGCGCGAGGTAGTCCGCCACCACCGCCTGCCAGCGCTGCTTGGCCTCGCGCTCGACAGCCGCGAAGCCGTAACCCGGCAGGTCGACCCAGGTCGCATCGGGCGCGTCCGCGGGCCCGAGCGAAAACAAGTTGATGTGCTGCGTGCGACCCGGCGTCTTCGATGCGAACGCCAGCCGCCTGTGCTGCGCCAGTGCGTTGATCGCAGACGACTTGCCGGCATTGCTGCGCCCGACGAACGCCACCTCGGGCGGGCCCTCTGGCAGCTCGTGCACGCGGCTCGCCGTGACGAGGAAGCGGGCCGAATGGGCCCAGGCACGCGCCGCGCGGGCAGCCGGGTTGGGGTGCGGGGCGGGCGCTGTCATGTCAGCGGCGCCCGGCCGCCCGAAGGCGCTGTCGTGCCCTCCGGGGAGGCGACGAGCGAAGCGAGCGTGGGGACCGATTCATATGCCATTGTAAAATTCGCGGGTTTGTTCAGAACCACCCGCTTTGGCTTTCGCTTCTCGAGGTTGACCGCATGAAGTCGCCGATCGCTCTGTTGTTGACCGCCTTGTTGGCGCTGCCGGTCCTGGCCGAGGACGCGAAGGTGCCCCCCAAGATTGACATGGCCAAGGGGCAACAGCTATCCACACAGGTATGCGGCGCGTGCCACACGGCAGACGGCTCCCGTGGCAGCCCGGCCAACCCGATCATCGCCGGGCAGCATCCCGAGTACCTGGCCAAACAGCTCGAAGAGTTCAAGTCGGGCAGGCGCAACAACCCGGTGATGAAAGGCTTCGCCAGCACGCTGTCCGAAGCCGACATGCACAGCGTGGCGGCTTTCTACGGCAGCAAGCAGACCAAGCCGGGCACGGCGAAGAACAAGGACCTGTACACCCTCGGCCAGAAGATCTACCGCGGCGGCATCGCCGACAAGCAGGTTCCCGCCTGCGCCGGCTGCCACAGCCCCACTGGCGCGGGCATCCCGTCGCAGTACCCGCGCGTCGGCGGCCAGCACGCCGACTACACCGAGGCGCAGTTGAATGGCTTTCGCTCCGGACAGCGCGCCAACAGCGCGCCGATGGCCGCGATTGCCTCGCGCTTGAGCGATCGCGAGATCAAGGCCGTGGCGGACTACATGGCTGGCCTGCGCTGAAAGCGCGCTGGCGGCGCTTGAGCCCGGCGCCGCAGCGGGCCAAATGTCATGCTTTCACGCCGGCCGCGCCGCGGCCGGATGCCACGTGCACGGTGCGCGCCGTATATTGCGACATGCCTTACGTTCGTCGCAGCGCACAGGGCGAGGTGGTCAGCCTGCACCGCCACGCCGAAGCTGGCGCGTCGGAGTTCCTGCCCGACGATCACTCCGACGTGCGCGGGTTCGTCGGTGGCGCTGCAGCGCCCAAGCCGACCGAAGCCTTCGCACGGCTCGATGCCGATTTCGTGCGTGTGCTCGAAGACGTGATCGACACGCTGGTGGCGAAGAACGTCATCAACATCACCGATCTGCCGCCCGAAGCCCAAGCCAAGCTGTTCTCGCGCAAGAGCTTTCGAGAGCGTCGCTCGCAGAACTCGCTGCGCCTGTTCGGCGACAGCAGCACGGTCGCCTTCGGTGCCGTCATCGACGACTCGCAGTTCGACGATTCACTCGGGTAAGCCCGGCCGAGGCGAGCGCCTGAGCGCTCGTGCGTGACTCGAACGCCGTGCAACCGGCGGATCCCACCAGCCGCGCCGCGGTCGCAGTAAGGTTGCGCCCTCTCACCCGACCCAAACAGCAACACCGAGGAACGCTCATGCTGCTGCCAAAAGACCGCGGCTTCATCCACCGCATGCCTTCCGAGATCACGCCGCGAGCGGTGTTCGAGCAGCGCCGCCTGCTGCTCGCCGGGCTGGGCACGCTCGCCGCACTGGGATCGCGCCGAGCGCTGGCGCAAGGCGCCGACCGGAGCGCACCGCTGTCCGGTGCACGCAGCACCCTGCCCGGCGCCGTGACGATGGACAAGGCCACGCCGCTGGCTGAAGTCACCAGCTACAACAACTTCTACGAGTTCGGCACCGACAAGTCAGATCCGGCACGCCACGCCCATACGCTGAAAACGCGCCCGTGGACGGTGGCGATCGAAGGCGAAGTGAAGAAGGCAGGCCCGATCGGCATCGACGAGCTGCTCAAGCTCGGCGCGATGGAAGAGCGCGTCTACCGCCTGCGTTGCGTCGAGGGCTGGTCAATGGTCATCCCGTGGGTCGGCTATTCGCTGGCACAGTTGATCCGCCGCGTCGAGCCCACCAGCAATGCCAAGTTCGTGCAGTTCGTGACACTGGCGGATCGGGCGCAGATGCCTGGGCTGAACTCATCCGTGCTGCAGTGGCCGTATGTCGAAGCGATGCGCATCGACGAAGCGATGCATCCGCTGTCGATGTTGGCCTTCGGGCTGTACGGGCAGGTGCTGCCCAATCAGAACGGCGCGCCCGTGCGCTTGGTCGTGCCGTGGAAATACGGCTTCAAGAGCGCGAAGTCGATCGTCAAGATCCGCTTCGTCGAGCAGCAGCCGGCCACCAGCTGGTCGCTCGCCGCGCCCGAGGAGTACGGCTTCTATTCGAACGTGAACCCCAGTGTCGACCACCCGCGTTGGAGCCAAGCCACCGAGCGCCGCATCGGCGCGGGCGACCTGTTCGCGAAGAAGCGGCCGACGCTGATGTTCAACGGCTATGAAGCCCAAGTGGCCTCGATGTATGCCGGCATGGACCTGAAGAAGTCCTTCTAGGTTTCAGGTATCCGCATGTCCAGCGCGCGCAGCCTGCTGCAACACCCGGCCGCCAAGCCTGTGCTGTTCGCGCTGGCGCTATTGCCGCTGACCCTGCTGGTCATGGGCGTGCTGCGCGACGCGCTCGGGCCCAATCCTGCGGAAGCGCTGATCCGCTCGCTCGGCGACTGGACGCTGCGGTTCCTGTGCCTCACGCTGGCGATCACGCCGTTGCGTCACTGGACCGGCTTGGCCGCACTGGCGCGCTTTCGCCGCATGCTCGGGCTGTTTGCCGCGTTCTACGCGTCGTTGCACTTCTGCTCTTACGCGGTGTTCGACATGGGCCTCGACTGGAATGACATCGTGCGCGACGTCGCCAAGCGGCCGTTCATCCTGGTGGGCACGCTCGCGTTGCTACTCATGCTGCCGCTGGCCGCCACGTCGTTCAACCGTGCGATCCGCGCGCTCGGTGCGGCGCGCTGGCAGCTACTGCACCGACTGATCTATGTGATCGCGGGGCTCGCGATCCTGCACTTCTTCTGGATGCGCGCCGCCAAGCGCAACTTCGCCGAGGTGGCCGTCTACGCGTCGATCCTCGGCGTGCTGCTTGGCTGGCGCATGGTCAAGGCCATCGGGCCGCGCTACTTCATGAAGCTCGGCAGCCAAAGCGCCAAAGGCTGAAACTCCAGCACGATCGCCAGCGCGACGATCAGCGCGGCGACGAAGATCCACACGCCGCGGAAGATCTGGCGCAGCGCCACACCCTTGAGCAGCGAGTTCAGGACGAACAGGTTCATGCCCACTGGCGGCGAGATCAGCCCGATCTGCACCACCAGCACGATCAGCACGCCGAACCACACCGGGTCGAAACCGAGCTGCGTCACGATCGGGAAGAACACCGGAATCGTCAGCAGAACCATCGACAGCTCTTCCATGATGGTGCCGAGCACGACGTAGATCAGCATCATCGCGCCGACCACCGCCAGCGGCGGCAGGCCGAGCGTGGTGATCCAGGTCTTCAGGTCGTCGGGCATCGAGGTGAAGTTGATGAAGCCCGAGAACATCATCGCGGCGATCAGGATCGTGAACAGCATCGCCGTCGTGCGCGCGCTCTCGATCAGCACCTCGCGCAGCATGCGCCAAGTGAGCGCGCGCCGCGCCAGCGCGAAGAAGAACGCACCCGACGCGCCGATGCCGGCGCCTTCGGTGGCGGTGAAGATGCCGCCGTAGATGCCGCCCAGAACCACCACCACCAGCAGCGCAACGCCCCAGATGTTGCCCAGCGCGACCAGGCGCTCGCGCCAGGTGCTGCGCGTACCGGCCGGGCCGGCCTGCGGATCGCGCGCGGTGATGAATGCCACCGCCAGCATCATCAGGACGGCGCACACCACACCGGGGAGCACGCCGGCGGCGAACAGCTTGCCGATGTGCGTCTCGGTGACGATACCGTAGATCACCATGATCGTCGACGGCGGAATCATGATGCCCAGCGTGCCGCCGGCAGCGATCACACCGGTCGACAGGTAGTCGGCGTATCCGAGCTTCTTCATCGACGGATACGCCACTTTGCTCATCGTCGCGGCGGTCGCGATCGACGAGCCGCAGATGGCACCGAACCCCGCGCACGCCAGGATCGTGGCGTGCGCCAGACCGCCGCGCACATGGCCGATGAACGAGTACGCCAGGCGGAATAGCTCGTGCGCCAACCCGGCGCGCGCGACGAAGTTGCCCATCAGGATGAACAGCGGCACCACGCTCAGCGTGTAGGCGAACCCGGTCTCGTACACCACCTGCGCGGCGCCGGCCGCCGTGGGGCCCCAGCCGCGCACCAATCCGAGCCCGGCGAATCCGACAAGGCCCATCGCAAACGCCAGCGGCAGGCGCAGCAGCGCCAGCACGAACACTGCGGCGAAGCCGAGCAGCGCTTCAGTCACGCACAGTCCCCGGCCAGCGGGCAACGCTCATATCGGGCCTTCGCCGTCGACGCCGATGTGGTGATGTGCCACCGGCCGCAGCATCAGCAGGCCGTGTACCACGGCCGTTATCGCGCACAGCATGCTCATGCCGTAGACGAACGGCGCCTTCATGAGTTTGAGTTGCGCGGTGGTCTCGCCGTAGCCGGCCATCTCGCCGGCCTTGGCCCACATCAGCCAAGCCAGTCCGAGCAACGCAGCGGCGCACAGTGCGTCAACCAGCAGGCCCTGGGCACGGCGCAGCCACTTCGGCAGCCACGGATCGAGCGAGTCGAACACCACGTGTTCGCCAGCCAGACTGACGAGCGGCAGGCCAGCGAAGATCACCATCACCATCAGCAGCTCGGTCATCTCCAGCGAGCCCGGCACCGATTCGCTCAGCGCCTTACGGCCACTGACGTCGACCAGCGTCAGGACCATGATGGCGAACAACGCCAACGCAGCCAGGCTGCCGCACAGCCACTCCAGCAGGCGTCGCAGCGCGAGGTCGCGGCGCCCCGCCGCAGCGGCGGTCACGTGGTGATCACCGCTCGAGCTTGGCGATCTCGGCGCGGAACTCCGCCAACACCTTCTTGGCGTCCTTCAGACCGCGGCCCTCGGCCGCCTTGATCCACGCCTCTTCCAGCGGGGCGGTCTTGCTTTTCACGGCAGCGACAAACTCCGCATCGGCCTTGGTGAACACCACGCCGTTGGCCTGCATCAGCGCGACGCCGCGCCGATCGGCCTTGTCCCATGCGCGGCCCGCCATGCGCGACAGGAACTCGCCCGAGATCTCATCGATGGCTTTCTTCACGTCGGCCGGCAGCGCGTCGTACTTGGCCTGATTCATCACGAACACGAAGCTGGTGTTGTACAGGCCGCCGGGGAACGTGGTGGCGTGGCGGATGATCTTCTCGATCTTGAAGCTCTCAGCCGATTCGGCCGGGAACAGGGTGCCGTCCATCACACCGGTGGACAGCAGCTCGTAGCTCTCGGGCGCCGGCTTGAGCGTGACGTTCATGCCCAGCGTCTTGGCGATCTCGTTGACCATGCCGCCGCCGACGCGGAACTTCAGGCCCGACAGGTCCTCGACCTTGGCGATCGGGCGCTTGGTGTTGAACACGATGCCGGGCCCGTGCGTGAAGGCCGCCAGCACCTTCACGCCCTTGTGCTCCTCGGCGATCGCCGGGTACTTGGCGAAGATGCGCTGGAACGCCACCGACACGGCTTCCGACGAATTGCCGAGGAACGGAAACTCCGCGAACTGGGGCGTGACGAAACGGCTCGGCGTGTAGCCGTGCACCGCGAACGAGATGTCGGCCAGCCCGTTGCGCACGGCATCGAATGTGCCGGGCGGCGCCGCCACCGCACGCGGCAGCACGTTGCACTTGATCTTGCCGGGCACCTTCTTCTCGATCATGTCGCACCACTCGACCTGGGTGGTGCTCAGCGCGTGCGTCGGAGGCACCCACGTCGACAGCGTGATCGTGGTCTGCGCGGCCGCGGGTGCGATGGCAGTCAGCAGCGCGGCCGAAGCCAGCACGGTGCGCACCGGCGACGAGGCGAACAAGCGAGCGAACGGGGGCATGCAAGGCTCCTCGGCAAGAACCGCCAGATTGTCACCGATGGCTCTGGCACGACCCATTGCAGAAAACG
>Ga0068862_100005498_pt1 | contig 10587 bp, 9 predicted proteins | sample KBSSwiS52_FD_66598 | JGI IMG/M metagenome (GOLD analysis project Ga0068862, IMG submission 66598) | Switchgrass rhizosphere microbial communities from Kellogg Biological Station, Michigan, USA - KBS Switchgrass S5-2 | ecosystem: Host-associated > Plants > Roots > Rhizosphere > Soil ... | reverse complement strand
GCGCGCGCGAGCGGGATCTGATCCAGTCGGCTATGTGCGGGGCCGGTCCTGGTGAATTAGAAGCGTTCGGGAATTTTCCCCCGCACGATGAAGATTCCGCATCCGGTGACAGGCGATCGGCACCGTTGGTCGCCCTCACGGCGAAAACGCCAATGCATTTGCGACCACTCGAGAGATGTCCGATGGCACAGGCGTTGCGTCCGAGGGCACCATGAAGACGGTCATGAAGACGCCCCGGCGGCTGCCTAGCACTGAGCCCAACTGCATCCTGCGCTGGGTGTTTCACCGCGGTGCCGATGCCCTCACCTGCGCGGTCGAAGCCGGCGGTCGGGCCTCGTACGACGTCTGCGTCCTGCCACACTGGAACCTGTCCGAGGCGACGGTTGAACACTTCGACATCCCGGCGAGCGCGCTCCGGCGGCACGCGGAGATTGCCTCGCGACTTCGTCAGGCCGGATGGGTGGCGGAGTACGGCGCCAGCCATTCGACGAGCATCGCGGCGTGATCGCTCGGATGAGCGACAAGCCGCGATGCCCCGGCAACCTGTGATGGCACAACCGACGCGATCTCCTCGCCCGGTCCGAACTCGATTGGTGACCGACGGCCCCGATCCGACGGCGGACGACGTCGTAGCAGCCTTGAAGGACATTGCCGTGCCGCGAGCGGTGGAGACCGCGACCGCGTAGATCGCCTCCGGCGCGCCTGGCCACGAGCCGGAGTGTGGATGTGCCGAATAGACGAGCCTACTCCGGCCGATCGCTGTCCCGGCATCCGGAGCACTCGCGGAGAATCGCCATGCGTTTCCACGATCGAATCGGTGCGGGCCGACAGCTCGCGGCCGCGCTGATGGCGTATGCGCAGCGCTCCGACGTCGTCGTCCTCGGATTGTCACGCGGCGGTGTGCCGGTCGCTCATGAAGTCGCGTCGCGATTGAACGCGCCGTTGGATGTGTTCCTCGTTCGCAAACTCGGCGTGCCCGGGCATCCAGAACTGGCGATGGGCGCCATTGCGGAAGGGGGCATCCAGGTGCTCAGCCGGGACGTCATCGAGGGTCTCTGTGTGCCTCATGCGGTCATCGAACAGGTCGCCGTTCGCGAGCGTCTCGAACTGGAACGGCGGGACGTGGAGTATCGCGGGGCGCGTCGGCCGATCGCGGTCCGCGATCGCATAGTCATTCTCGTGGACGACGGGCTCGCGACCGGCTCGACGATGCAGGCGGCCCTCCTCGCGTTGCGGCAACAGCGGCCTGCCCGCATCGTCGTGGCGGTGCCTGTCGGCGCTCGCGAGACCTGCGACCGGCTCCGCCGCATCGCTGACGAGGTTGTGTGTCCAGTGATGCCGGAGCCCTTTAACGCGGTCGGCCTGTGGTACGAGGAGTTCTCGCAGACGTCCGACGAAGAGGTAAAACGGCTGCTCGAGACGGCGGCGGCTCCTGCGACGCCCGGCCGCGCCGCGCCGCCCCAGAATGCCGACACCAGGACGATCGTGCGTGAGCGGGCGCGTCCGTTGAAGGGGGATCCCTCGCAGTACGACGCGCTGCTGGAGGGCATCGGCGACGCCCGCGTCGTCCTGCTCGGCGAAGCCACGCACGGCACCCACGAGTTCTACCGCGAGCGTGCCTTCATCACCCGCCGTCTGATCACCGAGAAAGGCTTCACGGGCGTGGCGGTCGAGGCCGACTGGCCCGACGCCTACCGGATCAACCGCTATGTCCGCGGAGCGAGCGCCGACGAAGACGCCGTGCAGGCGCTCGCCGACTTCGGCCGATTCCCCACCTGGATGTGGCGTAATGCCGACGTGCTGGATTTCGTCGGCTGGCTCCGCACGCACAATGACGCGCAACCGGTCGACAAGCGCACCGGCTTCTACGGCCTCGATCTCTACAGTCTGCGTGCCTCGATGGAAGCCGTGTTGTCGTACCTCGACAAGGTCGATCCGGAAGCGGCCGGGCGCGCGAGGCGGCGGTACGGCTGCTTCGATCAATTCGGGAACGAGATGCAGGAGTACGGCTACGCCGCCAGCGCCGGCTTGCACCCGTCCTGCGAGCGCGAGGTGATCACCCAGCTGGTCGAGCTCCACCGTCAGCGGGCCGATTACGCCAGCCGCGATGGACGCGTCGCGGCGGACGAGTACTTCTTCGCCGAACAGAATGCGCGACTCGTCAAGAACGCGGAAGAGTACTACCGGACCATGTTCAGGGGGCGCGAAGCGTCGTGGAACCTGCGCGATCGGCACATGGCCTCGACGCTCCAGGAGCTGCTGCGATTCCTCGATCGCTCGCGCACCGGGTCGCGCGTCGTCGTCTGGGCTCATAACTCGCATCTGGGTGACGCCCGGGCGACCGAGATGGGGCAGCGCGGCGAATTGAACGTCGGGCAGCTGGCACGCGATCAGTACGGCGCGGGCGCGGTGCTGGTGGGCTTTACGACGTATACCGGCACGGTGACGGCGGCCTCGGAATGGGATGGTCCGGCGCATCGTAAGCAGGTGCGACCGGCGCTGGCCGGCAGCTACGAACGGCTATTCCACGACGCGCAGATTCCGCGTTTCCTGCTGTCGCTGCGGACCGATCCGGTCCTGGCGTCGGCGCTCGCGACGCCTCGGCTGGAGCGAGCGATTGGCGTGCTGTACTTGCCGGAAACCGAGCGCGCCAGCCACTATTTCGACGCACGGCTGGCCGATCAGTTCGATTTCGTCCTGCACTTCGACGAGACACGCGCGCTCGAACCGCTGGAAAGAGACGCGTTGTGGGAAGCGGGTGAGGTCGCGGAAACCTTCCCGTCGGGGCTGTAGCCGTGGACCGGCTTGTCGACTGCGTGGAAGCCATCTCGCCCACGGGCCGCGAGGGTGACGCGACATCGGTGCGCACCCAGCGGCGGTCGCGGGAACCTCAGCACGAAATTGCGGCGTTGAACGGGCGAGCCCGTCCCATCAGGCGTGTGCACTCGCATCGTCAATGCTGAGCCACGCCGCCGCCTCGGCAAACGTCCTGAAAACGCTAATGGCCGAACCTTCGTCGTGGCGGCGTGCGGCATGAGCGTAAGCCCGTATGCGGCGGTTGAGGCCGTGAGGTCAGACCCGCGGCCGTCCGCCGAGACGACGATCCAGCCGGCGGTGGTCTTCGACCACGTCTCGTTCGCCTTCGACGAGCAGGTCGTCCTTCACGATCTGAGCTATGCCATTCCCAAGGGCAGCATGCGGATCCTGCTCGGCCCGAGCGGCGCCGGCAAGTCCGTCGTGCTCAGATTGATTCTCGGCTTGATTCGTCCGGACTCGGGGCAGATTGTCGTGAATGACCAGCGAGTCGACACCATGACCGAGCGCGATCTGCTCCGCTTGCGGGCGGAGATCGGCATGCTGTTTCAGGAGAACGCGCTATTCGATTCGCTGACGGTGGCTGAGAACGTGGGCTACCGACTGTACGAGGAAACCGACATGCCGGATGCGGAGGTCAGAGAACGGGTCCAGCAGGTCCTCGGGTTTATCGGCCTGGGCGAGTACATCGATCGCATGCCCTCGGAGCTCTCCGGCGGCCAGCGCCGCCGTGTTGCCATCGCTCGCGCCATCGCTGCCAAGCCACACCTGCTGCTGTTCGACGATCCGACGACGGGGCTCGATCCGATCACGGGCATCACCGTCAACAACGAAATCGTGAAGCTCCGGGACCTCGAACGGGTCACGTCCCTTGTCGTGACGCATCAGATTCGCGACGCGATGTACGTGGCGACCCACGAGGCCGTCCCGGACGGCGATCGCACGCAGATTCGTGCGATCAATGGAACACGGGGCGAGCGTGCCCGGTTCATGGTGCTTCATGAGGGCCGGATCGGCTTCGAAGGCACCGCAACCGAGCTGATGGCGTCGCAAGACCCGTACTTGCGGCAGTTCCTTTACAACACATTGCCTCCCTGGTGACGTCGGATTCAAGATCGTGCGGTAGCGATCAATCCTTGCCCTCGGTGCTCAGACTCACGTTGAGCGACGCTAGGGGTCAACGGCAGCCGCTGGAAGAAGCCATCGAGGTCGTCCACGAGTCCAGCGTAATAGCCGTCGACATAGACAGCGGCCTCTGGTGGCGTGACCAGCACGCGCACTTCGGCCCGCCCAACGAACGCGGCCTCCGTCGCCGGAATCACGAGACATGGCTCGGGGCCCGCAGATGTCGATCCTGCCAAGCATCGGAAGTTGGCTACATCCTGCGATACGAAGAACGTCATGCTCACCGCGACAGGACATCTCCCCAGAACGCAGCGAGTCGCAGGACGTCGGCCGTGTGTGCCGGCTGGTCGGCGTCCGCATGGGAAATCAGATCCGTCAGTAGCAGGCGGACGTGCGTACGGCCTCGAAGTCGCTCGGCCAGGCGTTGCGATTCCGCCGCCGGGATAACGGTGTCGTCCCTCCCGTGCAGCAGGAAGACGGGCACGCCGGGCAGCGGCGAGCGCGCCGGCGACAGGCCTGCTGTCTCCGCGTACGCGCCGACAGAGCGGCGTAACCGCGCCCCGAGCTGAGCGACGTCGCGAGCGTTGACATACGTGAGTAGCGTCGCCGAAGGTTCGGGCATCGACAGCGCCACGCCGCGTAACGCAGCGAACTCGCCATCGGCTCGATCCTTGTCCGTCCGATCCAGGTAGGACGCCGACAGGAAGCGACGCACCGCCCCCTTGAAGTCTGTCAGTTGCTCCGGCGGCACGAGATGTTCCGCAACCGTGAGCAACGCGATCGCGACGCCATAGTCGTGCGGCGCGCTTGGAGCAGCTTTCTCCGGTAGGCCGGCTTCGTCAGAAGGATCGACCAGGCCGCCGGCGCAAAAATGATCGAGCACGAGGCGCAGGTCGTCGTGGCCGCCGAACGAGAAGACGTACCGCAGCCGGCCTCGCAGCGACGGTCGGCCGGCGGCCACGACAGCCAATCCGCCGCTGAAGCTGACACCCATCAGCCCGATGCGTCCATCCGGCGCAAAGCCCGATTCCAGCGCCAGCCACACCGCGGCCGCCTCGATCCGATCGGTCACGTGTGTCGTGATGTCGAAGCGGGACAACTCGGGGATGTCCGGCGTCACGACCAGGACGTTCGATTCGGCCAGCGTGCGCGACAGGTGAATGAGCCGCGGCTCGTCGATGCCGGCAGGGTGCAGGCCTGAGACAAGCAGCACAGTCTGCCGAGGTCGACCCTGGGCCGCGGGCACATACGCGCGCGCCAGCATCGACGCGCCGCCGACCGGCGCGACGAGCAACCGCTCCTTTACGTCGACCGCGTCCAGGCGGGCGAGAGCACGGACGACGTCGTGCGGCGCCACGGCGCGCGCGACCAGCATGAAGCCGTGGAACGTGCGCCACGTCGCCGGCAGCACAGGCACCAGGAACGCAATCGCAACGACGGTCCCGATGGCGACGCGTCGAAAGCTCATAGATCCCGTGTTCCTCACGCGCAAGCGACATGCCGCCTTTTCCAGTGCGGGGGCACGACGGTCTCGACGGCCGTCGGCCGCGAGGCGTACGAGATGGATGAGGGCAACCGGGATTTCGGCGGGCCTCCGGAAAGGCGGCAGAGAGACGACGCCACACGGAGATCTCAGGCCGGATTTCACCTGACGCCATTGGGCTGCGAATTGCAGATCTCGATGGGTTGGCTGGAGGTGAGATCCGCAGAAGAACCGCGGACTGCCTGACGCGTTACGAATCACACACAGGTATGCCAACGAGGAGGTCTTATGTCAGGCACTGCCCTGATCCATGAATTTCTTCGAGACGCGCGCGTGCCCTACAGCGTCCTGCCTCACCGGCCGGCCTTCACCGCCCAGGAAGAGGCGGCGGCCACGCATGTGCCCGGCCGCGACTGGGCGAAGGTCGTCGCCTGCTTCGTCGACGGCGAGCCGATCGAAGCCGTCATTCCTGCGCCCACCGTCGTCGACCTGGATCGCCTGCTGGAGCTGGCCGGCGGCAGCCGCATTCGCCTGGCGCGGGAGGACGAGCTGCGACGGCTGTTTCCAGGATGCGAGGTGGGTGCGATGCCGCCGCTCGGCCCGCTGTACGGTCACGCCGTCTTTGCCGACGCGGCGTTGACCGCAGACCCGGAGATCGTGTTCAACGCCGGCACCCATACGGAAGCCATAGCCATGCGCTGGTCGGACTTTGCGCGCACGGTCAGACCGAAACTCGGAAGATTCGCCGAACCGCTCGAGGGCACGTTCGACGAGTCGGCGTTCGGATATGCCGAGTAGTTGAACCACTCTGCTGCCGAGTGATGTCAATCCGGTTGAGCGGCGCTGGCGAGCTCCTGCCCGCCAGTCTCGTACCTGGCGCGGATCGCCTGGGCAATTGCATCGGCGATGTCGCGTGTCGCATCCCGAGGCACGTTGCCCTCCAGTCGGTGGATGTGGGCGGCGAGCGAGCGATCGCGAAACACCTCCTCCAGCCAGCGTGAAAAATCGTGGCGTCCGAGATGTTCGCTGAGACGTTCCGCCGGCATCGTGATCAGGAGGCCGACGAACTCCCGAAGTGTCCGGGCCCTCGCGGCCGGCCGGCCGTCGGTCGTGAAGACGAACGCCTGCGACTCGGCGACCGGCATGTCGAGGTACTTCGTGCGGTGGCGCACGTGCGCCGTGAGTCGCGGCGCCAGTTGAAAACGTCGCACCTGTCCGAGCGCTTCCGCGGCGCCCGGCAGCAGCGCCGCCTCCGTGGTCTGGAGGTTGCGAAACACGGCCGGGGAGAGGCCGACACAAGGTTGAGGGCGGCACATCGCGAGAAGCGCCTTTGCTTCTTCCGGATCGTTCTCGCGGGTGACCATCACGACGGCGTCTTCCATGCCGCGCAACGGCGCGGGCAGACTCGAGAGGCGATACGTCACGAAGACATAACCCGCCAGCTCGAGATCGATGAGCTCCGAGACGTCCGTCCCGTCGAGAAAATAATGCGCCTCGTCGAGGAGGATCTTGTGCGGCAGGCCGGTATGGCGCCGCATCGTCATGAGCAGCGGCAGCAGTGTCTGGACGTATTCTCGTTTCTCGCGGTACGACATCTTCGACAGGTCGATGACCACGCTGACGTCCGGGTAGCGGAGGGCGCGCAGCAGATCGCGCGCCCGTGGCGGGGGATCGTCTCCGCCGAGAACGATGACACCCGGCAGCGACTCGAGGGTCCGATAGTCGCCTTCCGGATCGATCACGCACACGCAATACCCCTGGAGGATCGACTGCTCGCACACCAGGCCCGCCAGCCACGACTTGCCGGTACCCGGCTCGCCCGCGACCACAATCGTCCGGCCGCGCACGGCGAGGCTGACCTCGCCACCGTCGTGCTGATGCCCGAGTTGGAGACGCCGTCGGCCCATCTGGCCGGCGGACAGGCGCGGCTGCCGTGACATGCGCCGAATGTACTCGGCGACGGCACCGGGACCGCTGCCGGTGATGACTTCATCGGCGACCGCGCGGAGCGCGGCGCTGCCCCATTCGACCGCGACGCCGACCTCGCACGCGTCGAGCAGATCGTGGTCGTTCTCCGCGTCGCCGATGCCGACGGTGTTGTGAATCGAGATCCTCAGGGCGAGCAGTGCCTGACGGAGGCCGGTGGACTTGGCAATCGCCTGCGGCAGCACCATCAGGCGCCCGCCATTGAACGCGAGAATCAGCGGCTGCTCCAGCGATCGAATCGCCTCGAGGATTGGCGCGGCGCATTGCGCATCGACTTCGATCACGGATTCGCCGGCCACGAAGGGGATCTGGCGGCGCCGCAGTTCTTCGAGAAACGACGCGTTCGGCGAATGGCCAATGACGACGTGCCGGCCGGTCGCCGGAAACTCCAGCACCGCGCCGTTCTCGCCGACCACGACGTCGAAGCAGGAGAGATCGCCAGCAACCTGCCGCAGATCGTTCAGCCGGCGCCCGGTCACGAGGATGACGACAATCCCGGATTGCCGGGCGGCGCCGATCGCCTCGCGGACGCCGGCGTCGAGCCGGCCGTCGACGGCGATCGTGCCGTCGTAGTCGAGTGCGATGGCTGAGAGCTTCATCGAACGGTCAGCAGCGTCACGCCGCCGGCACGACCGACGGCGTGCGACGCGCGCACTCGTTCAGTCCGGCTAACACCCGCGCCACATGCTCGGCTTCCACGTCGGCCAGGGTCGCGAGCTCGGGATAGTCCCGCCGCCATGCGGCGTTGTCGGCGTACGGCACCAGCGGTTCCTTTGCCACGACGACGCTCTCGCCATCCGCCAGTTCGTAGATCGAGAACGTGATCGGCAGAATCGGCCCGATATCGAGGTTGTGCCGCAGCGCCTCCACAGCCAGCGTGGGCGACCAGGCGTCAATCAGGAAATACCGCCGGAAATCGTGCGAAAGATCGCGGCGGATGTGATCGCGGAGATCGACGCGCGCAATGATCTTCAACCCTTCCTGCCGGATCAACCGGCTGGTTTCATCGACAGCTGTCTCGAATTCCAAATCGACCACGATTCGCCGTCCATAGTCGCTCATGGCATGTCCCTCTGCAGGCCTGCTGCGCCTGCGACCTACCGGGAGCACGAACGCTGCCAGGTGCCTCGGAGGTGATGCCGGTTGCCGCGTTGCAGATCAGATGCGGCGAGCCGTGAGTTTGCGTCCGCCGCGCGGCCGTCGATCGATGCCGAAGCGCAGCCCCTGACGGGTTTCCGGCAATGGACGGACGCGCTTCCGGCGGACTGCCCGCCGCCTTCCGATGTGCTGCACCATTCCGGATGGCTCGTCGTATGCAATTGTGATGGATGGTTGTTTGCGAGGAGCGTGTCATGGGAACCAGTCTGTTGTGGCAGACGGACAGCCAGCTTCACGACTCCGTTCAGCGCGAGCTCGGATGGGCTCCGGACATCGATGCGACTGATGTTGCCGTGATCGCGCGAGACGGCGTCGTGACGTTGACCGGTTTCGTGAACAGCTACTGGCAGAAGTACGCGGTCGAAGTGGCCGTCAAGCGTGTCGGAGGCGTTCGGGCCGTCGCCAACGATGTCCACATCAGGCTGCCCAGAGAGCGGACCGATCCGGAAATCGCGCACGATGCCGTGCTCGCGTTGAAGCGATGGCCGAGCGTTCCGCGCACCGTGATCGTCACGGTCCGAGACGGCTTCGTGACGCTCGAGGGCTGCGTCGAGCGGAACGACCAGCGAGCGGACGCGGAATCGGCGATCAGCCGTCTCGAAGGCGTCAAAGGTGTGTCGAACGCGATCGTGATCGGTCCGGTTGCCTCGATGAACTAAGAGCGGTCCCCCGTCGTCAGGATGGACGTGTCGGTTCGTCGTCTTCGTGCGCGCGGACGTAGGCCTGATAGCCGAGCCACGAGCTCCAGCCGCTGATGGTCCGAATATATTGAGCGCGCTCGAACGCGCTCGGCTCTTCCGTCTTGGCGAGGCTCAGGCGGCCGCGGACGTCGCCGATGCTGCCGAACCCGCTGGATTCCATCCAGCGGCGTAGCTCATCCCGCATCAACGTGAAGTAAGAGGGGCCGTGGCGCAGAATGGCCGATACCATCTGTACCGCGTCGGACCCTGCCAGAATCGCCTTGAGGCCGTCGTTCGGCGTGGCGACGCCTCCGGTGGCGGCAAGCGAGCATGTGACGCGGCCGTAGAGAATCGCGAGCCAGCGAAGGCGCAGCAGCAGTTCGTCGCTGCTCGACAGCTCCAGGCGCGGCCACACGGCCACGTGGCGGATGTCGATGTCCGGCTGCAGAAAACGATTGAACAACACGAGACCCTTCGCGCCGGCCTCGTCGAGCGACCGGGCAACGCTGCCGAACGCCGTGAAGAACGGCGAGAGCTTGATCGCGAGCGGAATCTTGAGCTCGGACGAGAGATCCTGGACGATCTGCTTCAGGCTGTGCTCGATGGCCGCCGCCGACTGACCGAGATCGGTGACGACTTCGTACATGTTCAGCTCGAGCGCGTCGACGCCTGCCTGCTCGATCAGCTTGGCGAACTTCAGCCACGCCTCAGCGGTGGTGCCGTTGAGCGAGCCGATGACCGGAATCTTGACGGCGGCTTTGACCCGGCGGACGTGCTCGAGGTATTCGTCGGGCCCCAGCGCGTAGAGCTCCGGCGCCGGGAAGTACGACACGACGGTTGCGAACTGGCGGTCCAGGGGATCCATGTGGTGGATGCGGCCGGTGTCGCGCTGCGAAATCTGCTCCTCGAACAGCGAGTGAAGCACGATTGCGGCGCAGCCGCCGTCCTCGAGCCGGCGGACGGTATCCAGATGATCGGAGAGGGGCGAGGCGCCCGCGATGAACGGATTCGCCAGTCGAAGCCCGAGATAGGTGGTTGACAGATCGATCGGTGACATCGTGGTGCCTGGCCTTTCATTCAATCCTGCTGCCGCGATCGTTGCCGGCCAAGAAGGTTCGCACTACCGGATTCCCGGCGGTTCGGGCCGGTGCAGGCGCCTGGATCCAGGCCGATCTCTTGCATCCTCGATCCTGCGGGCTCCATCATGACTCAGATACCGCTCGTTCGCTCGACTGGCCGCGCGCTCGCGTATGGCGCCGGCATCGCGGCCGGGGCGTACGCGACCTATGCGGCAAGCACGTGGCTGCGCTACGGCCATGCGCGGCCGGCCGCCGGCCGCGA
>Ga0068862_100005495_pt1 | contig 10589 bp, 10 predicted proteins | sample KBSSwiS52_FD_66598 | JGI IMG/M metagenome (GOLD analysis project Ga0068862, IMG submission 66598) | Switchgrass rhizosphere microbial communities from Kellogg Biological Station, Michigan, USA - KBS Switchgrass S5-2 | ecosystem: Host-associated > Plants > Roots > Rhizosphere > Soil ... | reverse complement strand
CGAGTCGTACTGAGGATCGCCGGACGCATACCGTCATTATGTCGGGAGGGGCGCGGAAGTTCGGTCGGGAAAGGGGACTCGCCGTGTAGGGGAACACCCGACACGGTCGCCGCGAACAGAAACCTCGACCGTTCAAGGCTCAGACCATCGAGATTCCTTACCTGGAGTCGCTCGAGCTCGCCGAGCGCCCCCGCATGTCGGTGAGGTGGAGCTTGATGATGACCTGGCGGGTAGGCGTCGGGTCTCGCGGCGTGAGCGCCATCGGGACGAGCTGCCGAATGCGGCCGAGCGCGACTCGATAGGTCTCTCGGGCGATCTCGCCGCCTCCATCCTGAAGCACGTAGACCGTGCCGTGGGCCACGACGCTGCGCCAGTCGAACGGGCCCTCCACCTCGTCGACCTCGAACGCCACCCACGGCGAGTGAGCGAGCGTCTCCAGCTTGGACCCGGGTGCCGTGCGCAGGTAGATCGCGCCGTCCGCGAAGACGTAGCTCAGTGGCTCGATGTCCACGCGGTCGTGGAAGCTGTACGCGATCCGGCCGATGTGGTTGCGCGCGAGCAGCTCTGTCGCCTCGTCCGCACTGAGGTCGCGGAACGTTGGCTCACGTGTGCGTGTCATGGTCGCTCCGCGGATCGGTCTTACGAGAAACGTAGCGGGTCGCGAGCGACCGGGTGTCAGGCATCACAGGGCGAATGGTCGGCAGGCGCCCGACAGCCGCGCGCAAATTCCGATGCTAGCGTGGGTTCGTCCCTAACGATGAGCGACCCGATGTCTCCGACCCTATCGCCCGCTCCCCTCGGTAGACTCGATGCGGAAGCCCGGCACCGGCCAGTGCAGCGCAATCCCGCGCTTGCCGGCCCGATCCTGCTCGCGACCGATGGGACGAGCCAGAGCGGTGCCGCTGTCTTTGCGGCCCGTCTGCTCGCCGAACAGTTGGGTGTTCCGCTCGAGATCGTGACCGTGCTCGAGCCGGACCTGGCCTACGGCGTAGCGCTCGGCGGTACGCCACTGTACCTGCCCGACGTCGATGAGGCCCGGCGCGCAAGGCGCATGGCCGAGGTGCTCGACTACGTTGCCAGGTTTTCCGGCGGTGCAGCGCCGCCCGCCATGCACGTGCGATTCGGCGCGATCGCGGAGGAGATCGCGGACGTGGCGCACGCCCGGTCGGCAACGATGGTGGTGGTGGGATCGGCGCCGCATCAGCGGGTGAACCACATCATCGCCGGCGAGCGCGCAGTGCACATGCTGCGTGCCTCCGCGGTCCCGGTGCTGTCGGTGCCGCCGGGATTTTCGGCGCTGCCACGGAACATTCTGGTGGGGATCGATTTTGCGCCCGCGAGCGTTCACGCCGCGCAGGTTGCGCTGCTGCTGCTGGCCAACGGCGGTACGCTGACACTGCTCCACGTGCTTTCGCCCTTGTTAGGCGATGCGCCGATCCGAGACGCCACGGGGCGAGACCCCGCCGACGCAGTCCAGACGTTGTTCGAGCGCGTTCGTACTGAGCTTCGCCCGTACGTTCCCGACGATGTCACGATCGAGACTCGCGTGCGAATGGGTGACGACGCCGACGGCATCGTCCATTGCGCGAACGCCATGGGGGTTGACCTCGTCGTCGTTGGAACACACGGCCCGCGTTTGCTCGAGCGCATCTTCCTCGGGAGCGTTGCATCGAGCGTGGTCCACAGCGCGGCGCAGACCGTGTTGGCCGTACCGCCGCCGTCGTCGACTGAGGCGCTCGAGCTCTGGCTTCGCATCACCGGTACAGCGACGTCGGCGGAGCCACGCGAGTGGACCGACGCGCTGAACGACTTCACACGTCGGAACGCCGGGCGCCGAGCGACGATCGAGATCGACGACCCCGAGATCGGGGCGCAGATGCTCGGGCGCGGCGCGCTCGTAGGCGTGACGTACGACCCGCACGATCGACGCGTCGAGATCATGGTTGGCGACGCGCACCGCGCTCGGCGTCATCTCATGCACTCGATCCCGAAGGTCGAGTCGATCGCGATGACCACGGACGAGCACAGCGCGAGCGAAGCGCTCGAGCTGCGGCACGGTCGCGGCCACACGCTTGTCCTCATTAAACGGTAGTGGTGTCGCCGCGTCGGCACGGCAGCGGTCAGTGAGTGGAGTCATCCCGGAGGAGCTAATGCTGAGACTACGCGACATCATGACCACCGAGGTCGTCACGCTCGATCCGAACGTGACCATTCGGGAGGCGATGGACACGTTCACTTCCCGACGAATCAGTGGCGCGCCGGTTGTCGAAGGTGGCGGCGTGGTCGGCGTGGTCTCCGCCACGGACCTGTTGCAGCTTGCCGCGGCGCTCCCCGGGGTACCGACGGAGCGCGACCTCGCGACGGACCTGCTGGACGACGTGCGGGGTGATGACATCGATGTAGAGCAGCTCCCTAACGAGAGCCGGAACGATCCGTCGGCGCTGTTCTTTACGGATCTCTGGGATGACGCCGGCGCGACCGTCGTCGAGCGCATGGCGGTCCCCCTGACCGCCGAGTGGAATTTCCTCGAGGAGCATACGGTGTCGGAAGCGATGACTCGCGCGCCCGTGCACTCGCTCACGCCCGAAACGTTCGTGACGACGGCCGCGGACTACATGCGCCGGGAGCGGATCCATCGCGTGCTTGTCATGACCGGCCGGACGCTCGTCGGTCTGGTGACGACCAGCGATATCACGGCGGCGGTCGCGGATGGCAAGCTGACGGCACACACGTACGTCTTCGATCCGCCCAGGCGCCCGCCCGGTGCCAATCGGTGGCGGCGCCGGAGGTGAATCACTCATGACGCGGCTTTCAAGGAAGGAACCTATGCCTCGCACTCCCGAGAACTTGACTCCCGTGCCCGACGAGCCGGTCGTCACTGGTTCGGGCGGCCTCGTCGTCGCCACGGACGGCACACGCGATTCCGACGGCGCGGTGCGCGTTGGCCTCGCGCTCGCGCGGCGCGACGGCGTGAAGGCGGACGTATTCAGCGTCGTCGAGGCCCCGTCCATCGTCGAGCTCGATGGCACGCCGGTCCCGGACCTGGAGCAGCTGGTGGAGATCGCCGTTGACGAGCGTGGCTCCATGCTGCTGGCGCAGCGCGACCGTACGCACCCCGGTATACACGAGTGGCCCTACGAGCTCGCCGTCGGCGCTCGCGTCGATACGATCATCAACCGGGCCCGTGCCACGAGCGCATCGCTCATTCTGCTTGGTCTCGGCTCGCATGGCCTGGGCGCTCGCGTCAGCCAACGCGAGACGGCGCTGCGTGTCATTCGCGCGGCGGGACTGCCCGTACTCGCGTTGCCGAGCGATGCGTGGGGCGTGCCGCACAGTGCGCTCGTGGCGGTGGACTTCACCGCGTCGAGCGAGCACGCGGTGCGGGCGGCACTCGACCTGCTCGGGGAGGATGGGACGCTCTACGTCGCGCATGTCACGCCGCGGCTGGCGATCCCGCAGGGCGACCCCAGATCGTGGGATGAGATCACGAAGGGCGGGCTGATTTCGAAGCTCGAGGACGTGGTGCGGCGGCTGAATCCGTCGCCGGGTATTCGTGCCGAGTACGTGCTCCTCCACGGCGATCCCGCCCACGAGCTCGTTGCGTTCGCCGAAGAGACGCACGTCGACCTGATCGCAGCCGGGACGCACGGGCGCTCGGCGCTGGGGCGCCTGGTGCTGGGAAGCGTGTCCACGAAGCTGGTGCGCACCGCGAAGTGCTGGGTGCTCGTCGCGCCGCCGCACCGGGATGCGCCAAACCCGGACGACCGCGAGGCACCTAACGACTGGTCATGATGCGGATGCACGGCGCGACGCTGCGCGCGGCGTGGCGGCCGCTGTTTGCCACGGCCGTCATCGCCGCCGGTCTCGTCGCACGCGCCGCCGCACCAGGTGCCGGGTATGATCGGGGGATCTGGTACGCAGGTCTGATCATCGCCGGCAGTCTGGTGGTGTGGCGCACCCTGCAGGGTGCGCTGCGCGGACACTTCGCCGCCGACGTCGTCGCGACGCTCGCCATTGTCGCGTCGGCGCTTCTCGGTCAGCCGTTCGTCGGCCTCGTCATCGTGATCATGCAGACGGGCGGTGAGGCGCTCGAGCGGTACGCCGAAGGACGCGCGTCGGACGCCGTGCGTGCGTTGGAGGCCGTCGCGCCTCGAATCGCGCACCGCCTGCGGGACGAGGTGATCGAGGACGTACCGGTCGATGCCGTCGCGCCTGACGATGTCCTGCTCGTCCGGCCAGGTGAGCTCGTGCCGTGCGATGGCATGGTCGTCGACGGCAGCGCACACGTCGACGTGTCCATGCTCACGGGCGAGCCGCTCCCCATCGTCGCGTCGCACGGGACTAAGCTCATGAGCGGGAGCGCCAACCTCGATGGCGCGCTCACTGTTCTCGCACTCGCGCCCGCCCGTGAGAGCCAGTACGCGCGCATCGTGGCACTCGTGAGGTCGGCTCAGGCGAGCAAGGCGCCCCTCCAACGCATCGCGGATCGGTACGCCGTCTGGTTCACGCCCGCGACGCTCGCCGTCTGTGTCATCGCGTACCTGACGAGCGGGGACTGGCTGCGCGTGCTCGCCGTGCTCGCGGTCGCAACGCCCTGCCCGCTCATTCTCGCCACGCCGGTCGCGGTGATCGGCGGGATCAACCGCGCGGCGCGACGCCACATCATCATGCGGCACGGCACGGCGCTCGAGCGGCTCGGCAGTGCCACCATTGCCGTCTTCGACAAGACGGGCACGATCACGATCGGCCAGCCGCGCGTCAGGCACGTGATCCAGGCTAACGGCCGGCCGCCGATGGCCGTGCTTCGGATGGCCGGCGCCGTCGAGCGTTCGTCCGGGCACCTGCTGGCACGGACTCTCGTGGCGGCGGCCGAAGCGACGGGCCTAACGCTGCCAGCGGCAGTCGGTGTCGTCGAGTCGCCTGGGCGGGGCGTCGCGGGCACGGTCGACGGCCACCGCGTCGTCGTAGGGGCGCGGTCGTTCGTGCTCGACGAAACGGCGATCGACGAAGCGCGGCTCGGCGTATTCGAGCCGAAGGATGCCGGTCTTCGCGCGTACGTCGCGATCGATGGTGAGATCGCCGGTATCGTCGAGTACGCGGACGCGCTCAGGCCGGGAGTCGCCGACGTCTTTCGCGATCTCACCAGCATGGGCGTTCGACGCATCATGCTGTTGTCCGGCGATCATGCAGCCAACGCGCGCACCGTCGCTGCGTCGGTGGGTCTCGTTGACGTCCAAGGCGATCTCCTGCCCGAGGGCAAGGTTTGCGTCGTTCGGGAGCTGGTGCGCAGTGGCGAGTCGGTGCTGATGGTGGGCGACGGGACGAACGACGCCCCTGCCCTGAGCGCCGCAACCGTCGGAGTCGCGCTGGCGGGGCACGGCGGCGGCATCACGGCCGAGGCGGCCGATGTCGTGATCCTCATCGACGAGTTGTCGCGCGTGGTGGAAGCGGTGCGGATCAGTCGGCGCACGATGCACATCGCGCGTCAGTGTATCGCCGTGGGCCTCGGCCTCAGTGGGGTTGCCATGGTCGCGGCGGCGATGGGCGCGGTGGCTCCGACGATCGGGGCGCTGCTGCAGGAGGCCATCGACCTCGCGGTCATCGTGAACGCGCTGCGAGCGAGCCGTTAGGCTCCATGCTGACCTCTGGCGGACCGAACTCGCGCCGATAGAGCGCAGTGAGCTCGAAGAAGTACGAGATGGCGAGCGGTCCAAGGAGGATGCCCGGCAACCCGAGCACGCCGACCCCCGCGAACGCACCTACGAGCGTGGTCATCGGGTGGAGGTTCGACACCCGGCGGTTGACGACCAGCCGCATGACATTGTCGATGTTGCTGGCCACGGCGGCTCCGATGACCGCGAGGATCATCGCCGAGCCGTAGCGACCCTGCGCCGCAAGCGCGATTGTCCCCGGCACCCACACAAGTGCACTTCCGAACACCGGCAGCACCGACACCACCGCGGTGACCACTCCCCAGAACCACGGGTCGCTCAATCCGGTGACCGCGAAGCCTAACGCGACGACCGCGCCCTGCAAGACCGACGTGAGCGCCGTCCCGAGCAGTGTCGCTTCGGTCACCTGACGAAATCGTTGCGCGAGGAGGTCGGCGCCTTCGCGGGAGAACGGCAGATACACCGCCACGCGACTCCAGCTGGACGGTGGCGCGGCGAGCAGGAAGTACAGGCCGAACAGCGCCACCGCGCCGTTGAGCGTTGCGCGCACCGCGCCACCGAGCACGTTAAATACCTGGCCGGACAGCCAGGAGATGACCGCACCGCTCGCGTCGACCGCGCGCGTCCCCACGTCGAGATCACCCACGCGGATCGCCGAGATCCTCGCGAGCGCCGAGTTATCGCGCAGCTGCTGCAGCGCATCGGGTGTGGCATCGATCGCTACGGCGAGCAGCCATGCCGCGGGGAGAAAAATCAGAAGCGCAGTGGCGACGACGACGACCACGGCAGCAGCGCGTACCGGAAGGTAGGTGGCGAGCCGACGCTGCAGGGGCGCGGCGGCCACGTGTAGAACCAGGGCACCAAGCAGGCCGGCGGTGAGCGGAAGAACCGCAAGCGCGATCGCGATCCCCAACACCGTGAGCAGCAGCTGCGCGCGGTCTCGACGCGAGTCGAAGGCGTTCATCATGGATCACGCTGCCGTTCTCGTGAGCCGCGCGCCGTCGGGCGCGTCACCGGGGACTGTAGGGGGCCGTGGACCTCGGGGCACGCGATTCCCTTACGTTCGCCCGGCACACGCCCGATAGCCGCTTCCCCAGCTGGACCTGACATTGCCCCAGTGACGGCCGACGCCCGCCCGACCACGGAGGACACCATGTCGCGAACCATTGAAATCGAGCTCTTCGCGTCGATCTCAGCCGGCAAACCGTTAGGCGGGTCGATTGCGGTGGCAACGGACGGCACGCACGACTCCGACGGCGCGGTGCGACTCGGAGTAGAGCTCGCGCGGCGCGACGGCGTGGCCGTAGCGCTCCTGAGCGTCGTCGAGCCGCTGCCGTTTGCCGACTACGAAGGAAGCACGGCGGTGGACACGGAGCGCCTGACACGTCTCACGATCGAGGAACGTGAAGGAGAGCTCGCCGCCCAGCGCGCGCGCACGTTTCCTACTGATCGACCCTGGCCGCATGCTATCCACGTCGGTAATCGCGTCGACGAGATCGTGAAGCATGCCGAGCATCATAACGCTTCGCTCATCGTGCTGGGGATCGGCTCTCACGGTGTGTTCGCTCGGCTCCTGCATCGCGAGACTGCGCTGCGCGTCATCCGCACCGCCGCGATCCCGGTGCTGGCCGTGCCGAGCTGCGCGTCTGAGGTTCCGCGGCGGGCGGTCGTCGCGATCGACTTCACACCGGCTAGCGAGGATGCGGCTCGCGCGGCGCTCGACGTGCTCGGCGGGCGCGGCACGCTGTATTTCGCTCATGCGAGACCGCGGATCGTGATCCCACAGGGCGATTCCCGCGCGTGGGGCGAGCCGGCCGATGTCCTCGGTCGCCTCGAGGCAATGGCACGTCGTCTCGACATACCGGACGGTGTGACGGTCGAGTTCGTGTCGCTGCATGGCGAACCGGCGGACGAGCTGGTCGCATTCGCCGAGCAGCAGCACGCCGACATGATCGCCACCGGCGCGCACGGGCGGTCGGCCATCGGGCGACTCGTGTTAGGCAGCGTGTCGACGAAAGTGGTTCGGTCGGCACCCTGTGCGGTTCTCGTGGCGCCGGCGCGGCCGGCGGCTGCCGAAGAGCGCCCCGTGGCCTACGAGCCCGCGGCGCAGCCGATCGGGTGAGGAAAATGGTTGGTCGTTCGGTGAGCACCGCAGCCGCGCCCTCCACGTTCGACCCCTCCAGACTCGCGGGCCTGCCAGCCCCCGTCGCCCGCTATCTCGCGTTCGCCCTGTCGCCGGGGCAGCGGATCGTTGCTCGCGCGCATCTCCGGTCCAGCGGCACGTTCGCGACGAAGCCTAACGCGTGGGCCCCATTCACCGCGGAACAGGAGGTTCGCACGGAGCCTCCGGAGTTCGTCTGGCACGCGCGGATCGCCATGCTGCCTCTCATACCGGTGCGCGTGCGCGACCGCTACGTCGGCGGTGAGGGCTCAATGCGCGCGGCTGTCGCCGGACTCGTCCCCATCGTGAATCAGCACGGGACGCCGGAGATGGCGGCTGCATCGCTCCAGCGGTTCCTGGCCGAGGCGGCGTGGTATCCGACTGTTCTGTTGCCAGGGGAGGCGCTGTCGTGGTCAGCGATCGATGACAGGACCGCACGTGTGATGTTGACCGACGGACCAACCACCGTGTCGCTCGATGTCACGTTCGGCTCCGCGGGCGAGATCGAGACCGTCTCGACAATGCGATACCGCGACGTGAAAGGCACTCCTGTCCTCACGCCCTGGGTGGGCCATCACGGGGACTACCAGCGGCTCAACGGGATGATGATTCCTACGTCGGGCGAAGTGGCGTGGGTCCTGCCGACTGGACGGGAGCCTTATTGGCGGGGTCGCCTCGTTTCGGCAATGTTCGACTGGCGCTAAGGTGGGATGAGGGATGGGGGATGAGGGATGAGGCATAACACGCCCGTTAACCCTCATCCCCGATCCCTCATCCCCCATCCCCCATCCCCTTACGTGTCGATCTGCGCACACCCCGTTCGTATAGAGGTTGGGTCGCTGGCACCGTGCCGGCGCCGAACTCAGGGAGACGCTCATGCGCAAGATCAACGTGACCAACAACGTGACGCTCGACGGCGTCATGCAGGCCCCGGGCGGCAAGGAAGAGGACACGCGGAACGGCTTCAAGCACGGCGGTTGGGCCGCCGCGTATCATGACGAAGTCAAAATGAAGATCATGGGCCGCGGCATGGCCAGGCGCGGTGCTCTGCTGTTCGGGCGGAACACGTACGAGCATTTCTTCAAGGTCTGGCCCGGGCGAACCGACAATCCGTACACCGAGGTGCTCGACAACACGCAGAAGTACGTGGTCTCGAGAACCCTGAACGAGCCGCTGCCCTGGAAGAACTCCACCCTCCTGAAAGGGGATGCCGAAGAGACAGTCGCCGCGCTCAAACAAGACTCCGACGTGGATCTCACGATACTCGGCAGCGGTGAGCTCGTGCGGTCACTCGTGCGACGCAACCTGATCGATCAGTTCGTGCTGCTCATTCACCCGCTGATTTTGGGCGCTGGACAGCGCATGTTCGAGCACGACGGCACCCTGGCCAGGTTCAAGCTCACCGAGAGCGTGCCGACCACCACCGGCGTGATCATCGCGACCTACGAGCTCGCCTAACGAGGAAACCATGGCACTGTACCTGTTGAGCATCTACCAGCCCGACGGCCCCATGCCGCCGCCCGAAGTGCTCGGCCCGATCATAGAAGACCTCGCGGCCTTGAACCGCCAGCTCAAGGCGTCGGGCAGCTGGGTGTTTGCCGGCGGTCTGCATCCGCCGAGCACGGCGACGGTGGTCCGCGTGAAGGATGGCGAGACACTCATGACCGACGGACCGTTCGTGGAGAGCAAGGAGCACCTCGGCGGGTTCACGATCATCAACGCACCCGATCTCGACGCGGCGCTTGAATGGGGAACAAAGCTGGCCGAGGCGACCACGCTTCCGGTGGAGGTGCGTCCCTTCCACCACGATGGCGCCAGCTGACGCGCCGATTACCGACGTGCGGTCGTCGGAGATCGAGCGCGTTTTCCGCGAGCACTATGGTCGCGCCGTGTCGGTTCTGGTTCGCGCCTGCGGCGACATCGATACCGCCGAGGAAGCCGTCCAGGATGCGTTCGTCGCGGCCGTCGAGCGTTGGCCGAGCGCGGGAGTGCCGCCGAATCCCGCTGCGTGGATCATCACAACGGCTCGCAACCGCGCGATCGACCGGTTTCGTCGTGAGTCCACGCGCGACGACCGCCACGCCGAGGCCATGCGGCTGCACGATGCGGGCGATCCGGAGACGGAGGAGGAGAGTGTCGTGCGCGACGACCAGTTACGTCTGATCTTCACCTGCTGCCACCCGGCGCTGGCCACGAGCGTCCAGGTCGCGCTCACGCTGCGCCTGCTCGGCGGACTGACGACGCCGGAGATCGCGCGCGCCTTTCTGGTTCCCGAGGCAACGATGGCGCAGCGGCTGGTGCGGGCCAAGGGGAAGATCCGTGACGCGCGGATCCCGTACCGCGTGCCTAACGCATCCGAGTTGCCTGGCCGGCTGCGTGCGGTGTTGGCCGTGGTCTATCTCATCTTCAACGAAGGGTACACCGCGAGCTCGGGCGATCGCCTGATTCGCGAGGACCTCTGCTCGGACGCCATCCGGCTTGGCCGGCTCCTCGCCGAGCTCCTGCCTGACGAGCCCGAGCCGCAGGGGCTGCTCGCGCTCATGCTCCTGCTCGAGTCGCGCCGCGCCGCGCGCACGACCGCCGATGGCGCGATGGTGCTGCTGGCGGATCAGGACCGTGGGCTGTGGGATCGCCGACTCATTGCGGAAGGCCAGGCGATCGTCAGGCAGTGTCTCGCACGCAATGAGCCTGGCCCGTATCAGATCCAGGCGGCGATCAACGCCGTGCACAGCGACGCGCCGCAGGCCGAGGCCACG
>Ga0068862_100005491_pt1 | contig 10594 bp, 6 predicted proteins | sample KBSSwiS52_FD_66598 | JGI IMG/M metagenome (GOLD analysis project Ga0068862, IMG submission 66598) | Switchgrass rhizosphere microbial communities from Kellogg Biological Station, Michigan, USA - KBS Switchgrass S5-2 | ecosystem: Host-associated > Plants > Roots > Rhizosphere > Soil ... | reverse complement strand
CGACTTTCATCTCAGCGTCAGCGGCGCCGCGACAGGATCGTTGCCGGCTCTCGCGTTCGGACGGATTGCGACGGTTGGCACCGACAAATACGACTACCAGCCGGGCGAGACGGCGTTCATCAGCGCAGCCGGGTTCCGGCCGGGCGAAGCTGTAATGGTCCGGGTTGAGCATTCGAACGGCAATAACGACGGCTCAGGCCACGAGCCCTTTGACGTCCTTGCTGACCCCGAAGGCCGCATCCTTACGCCGTGGTTCGTGCACCCGGACGACTCTGAGGAGAGCATCTTCAGGCTGACCGCTGTCGGGAGCGAGACGGGACTCGTCGCAACCTCGACGTTTACCGATGTTCTCGTAACGCTCGTCGATGACGCAGGTCCTGACGACGAGCCGGGTCAGAAAGACCTGAGCATGACGTCGTTCGACCTCGGAGTGACGGCTCTCGCTGTCACGTGGAACTGGGACGACATCGACTGGAGCGGAAGCAACACGGGCGACGCATGCGCACTCATCGACAATGACGCCGACGGAAATGCGAACTATTCCTTCTGCGTCACCGTTGGGGGTTCTCCTGCGGCCAAGATCAGCCACGCTTTGTATTCGTGCATCGACTCCAGTCCCACTAAATGCTTTGGGGCTGCCTCTGTCGCGACCAGCTCGACGTCCACGGCCAGCGTCGTCCTCAACGCCGATCCGTTCCGCTTACATCCCGCGCATACCGGGAACGTCTGCAAGGACGGCCCGGAGTGTCTCACCGATGACACTGTTGCGAACGTGACGCTGCAGTTGAGCGACGTCGGGGGAGCATCCGCGAAACTGACGAACGTGTGCAGCTACCCTTCGCAGGAACCGAACTCGGACCCGTCCGAATGCGTCATCGCAGCCGGCAACGGGTTGCTGACGATCGTCAAGGTGGCCGACGTGAACGACGGCACCGCATTCGTGTTCAACCTCGGATCGGGTCAGACATCGCAGAATGGCACGAGCAGCTGGACGATCAACGGCAGCGGCTCGGTCTCGAACATCTCGTTTGCGCCGGGAACAGCCTACGACTTGAGCGAGGTGATTCCGACGGGTTGGGATCTGACGAGCGCGTCGTGCGCCATTCAGACCTCTCCGGCGACCGGGATAGGAACGTCAACCGCAACCGGCGTCGATAACTTCACGATTCAGGCAGGTCTCGAGACGATCTGCACGTTCAACGACACAAAAGACCCGACCGAAGTCAGCGGTCGCATCATCGTGAAGAAGGAGACGGAACCGGACGACGCAACAAGCTTCGAGTTCAACCCGAGCTGGAGCAACAGCAACTTCTTCCTCAGCGACGGTCAGCTGAACGACTCGGGTTATACGCTGACGCCGAATACCTACTCCGTGACTGAGACGGCGGCAACTGGCTGGAGTATGAGCAGTAATTGCATCAGCTCCAACAGCGATACCGAGACCATCGACAATATCTCGCTTCAGGCGGGCGAAACGGTCACCTGCACGTTTACGAACGCACAGAACGCGAGCCTGACGATCGTGAAAGATGCGACTCCGAACGACGCGCAGGACTTCACATTTGATCCGAGCGCGAATTTGAACAGCGACGCCAATTTCACCCTGGACGACGATGCAGGAGCGGTGGGCGAGAACGCGACGTACTCGAGTTCGATGGCGTTCAGCAACCTGGCACCGGGGACGTACGCGGTGAGCGAGATCAACCTGCCCGCCGGGTGGACGCTGAGCAGCATCAGCTGTCCGACGGCGACCGTGACCATCGGGGCGGCCGGCGGCTTTGATCCGGGGGACACGGGCGCGAGCGTGACGCTGGCGGCGGGCCAGAACATCACCTGCACCTTTACCAACCGGAAGCACGCCAGCGTCCGGATTGAGAAAGTCTCGATCGGCGGCATCGGAACCTTCACGTTCACGAACACGATACCCACCGGCCCAACCTCGTTGACGACGCAAACCGCCGGCGTGGCCGTGGGCCAGACGGTCTCCAACGTCGCGCCAGGCACCTACACGGTCACTGAAGTGGGACCGCCGGCTGGTTGGAACTTCACGAGCCTGAACTGCACCGGTGGCGGCCCGAACACCACGACGAGTGGCCAGACGTCGACAATTGGCGTCGATCCCGGCGAGACGATCAACTGCACCTACACGAACACAAAGGTCCAGGAGGTATGCGGCAACGACACGAAGGCGCCGTCTGTTTCGGTCTATGCGACGCTGAAGAATCCGACGCGAGTGCAGCTCAAGGTCGTCGATACGGGATCGGGCGTCAAGACGATTGAGGTCATCGTCATGCAGAACACGACGGTGTTTGTGCCGCCGTTCGCGCAGGGCACGACAAACCAGATCATCGTGGAGGCGACAAAGATAAACGAGAGCTCCTCATCGCAGGTCGGCCTGCGCGTCACAGACATGTGCGGCAACGTGACGGTGTTCGATCCGGTGACCGTGACCGTGAATGCCGGCGGAAAGAGAGAAGGGATCCAGTTCAATGACGTCCCGGGCGATGAAACGCTCGTGCAGATTCAGAACCTGGGCCTACAGCATCTCCGTATTACGGTGAACGGGCGTACGGTAAACGTGCAGAACCTGGGCGACACGGAAACCCGCACCATCGATATTGGCTGGTTGATGAACGGGGCATCCAACAACAACGTCATCCTGCTGGAACCGCGAGGACCGAAAGGGTCGACGGCGGTCGTCACCGTGTATCCGCCTCCGGCCCTTGCCGACGTGACGCCTTCCGAGCGGACGCGGCCCGGAAAGAGGGCGACTGTCGTGGTGTTCCCCGACTAGGCGTGTCAGTCATCAGTCGTCAGTGAGCTCGACGCCCACTGACGACTGACAACTGATTACGGCCACTAGCTTCCCGTCAGCACCTGCGCGGGATTGATCCGCGAGGCCCGGCGGGCCGGCAGAAAGCTCGCGGCGGCCGCAATCGCGGCGAGCAGCGCGCAAGCCCCGGCCAGGATCAGCGGATCGCTGACCCGTACGCCGAAGAGCAGCGAGGCTGCCGTGCGACCCGCGAACACCGAGATGAGCAGGCCGGCCAGGCTGCCCGCGACGAGCAGCGTGGCGGTCTCGCGCATCATCATGCCGACCACCTGTTCCGACCGCGCACCCAGCGCAAGGCGAACGCCGATCTCGGGACGCCGCTGGGCGACCGAGTACGACAGCATGCCGTAGAGACCGACGACGGTCAGCGCCATCGCCAGGATGCCGAAGAAACCGGCCAGCATCGCGAGCAGGCGTTCGCGGATGAGCCCGTCGCGCACCTGCGTCTGCAGCACGCTGAACTCCACACTGGTGTCCGGATACTTCTGACGCATGCGCTGCCGGATGTTCTCAATCACCACAGTCGACGACACGCGCGAGTGAAGCATGACCTGCATGCCGGGACCGGGCGCCGGAAACTGCGAGTCGGGTGCAAAGACGATCGGCCGGACCTCGCCTCGAAGATCGTTGTACTGAGTATCCGGGATGACGCCGACGATCTGGTACAGCGTCTCGGGATAGTTGGGCTCGGCGCCCGTGCGCAGAACCTCGCCGAGCGGCGTCTTCGAGCCGATGAACCGGCGCACAAACGCCTCGTTGACGACGGCGACCCGTGGAGAGGCCGACGTGTCCTGCAGCGTGAAGTCGCGTCCCTGCAGGATGCGGATGCCCATCGTCTCGAAATATCCCGGGCTCGCCCAGGTGAACTGCGCGCTGTTTTTGATTGCGCCGACAGTGATGCCGTGACTCCAACTGCCGCCGATGAGCGGCACGTGCGTCGTCGAGCCGGCGCTGAGGACGCCGGGCACGCTTTGTACTTCCGCCAGGACCTCGCGCTGGAAATCCTTGTAGCGCTCGGGTACGAGCTGCGACGAATCGAAGCGGAAGAACGCGGCCGTAATCCCTTCCTGCCTCATGCCGGGGTCGAAGGTCATCAGATTGCGAAAGCTGGCGACGAACACGAGCGCGGCGACGAGCATGACGAGCGACATCGCAATCTGGCTCGCGACCATGATCCGCTGAAAGATCAGCCGTTCGTGACCGGCCGTCGTGCCACGGCCCGCGCTCTTCATCGCGGCCATCGCATCGACACGGGTGGCGCGGAGCGCGGGCACCACGCCGAAGAAGATGCACGTCGCGAGACCGACTCCCGCGGCGAACAGCAACGTGCGCCAGTCGAGCGGCACCGTCAGTTCCGGCCGGCCCCCCTGCGAGGACATGGCCCACAGGATCGTGAGGCTGAAGAACCTCGCCAGCACGACGGCCACCAGCGCGCCGCCTGTGGCCAGGAGCAGGCCTTCGGTGAGGAACTGGCGTATCAGCGCACTCCGTGAAGCACCCAGCGCGACGCGCACGGCCACCTCGCGGTCGCGGGCGCTCGCACGCGCGAGCATCAGGTTCGCAAGATTCGCGCAGGCCGTCAGGAGGATGAGCGCCGTGATGACGATCAGCACCTGGAGCGATTGCTCGTAGCGGCTCCGAAGCGCGCTTACGCCCGATGCGATGGGATACGCGGCAAGCCGGAATGCCTTGAATCGATCGAGCGAGCTGGCGCCGTAATCGCTCGGCGCGTTGGCGGCGAAGATTCCGGCGCTCAGCGCATCGAGGTGGGCCGACGCACGTTCGAGCGTCCAGTCCGGACGCAGGCGTCCCACGACCGCGACGTCGAAGACTTCGCGGAACAACTGCGGCGGCCGGCAAAGGGGGATTGCGATGTCGAACTGCTCGCCAACGGCGAGGCCGTAAAACTCCGGCGGCGTCACACCGACGACGTCGATCGGTTGGAGGTTGATGCGAATCGTCGTGCCGTTGCCGACGTCGCGGCCGCCCATTTCCCGCTGCCAGTAGGCATGGCTGACGACCGCCGCGGTCTCGGGACAGGCGCCGGAATCGGACCGGCCCAGCAACCTTCCGCGGAACGGCCGGATGCCGAGCACGTTGAAGAAATCGCCGCTGACGGCGATGCCATAGGCCCGCTTCAGGTCGTTACGTTCGCCCACGCGCAAGTCGCGCGTCTTCCAGGCGAACATCTCCGAGAAGCCCTGCTGCTGCTTCTGGAGGTCTTCCCAGACCGGAATCGTCAGCTCGGGATATCGGCCGGGATTGACGCCGAATCCGCGATTGCCGCCGACTATCCGCACGGCGGCCAATCCATCGGGATCGCGCACCGGAAGCTTGCGCAGCGCGACCGCGTCGATCAGTTGGAAGATGGCGGTGTTGGCCCCGATGCCGAGCCCGAGCGTGAGCACCGCCACCGCCGTGAAGCTCGGCGTTCTCAGAAGCGACCGCAAGGCATGCCGGAAATCCTGTCCAAGACGGTTCATCGCACGGCTCCTGTATCAACCTGCGTGCCGTCAGGATGATGCGGGTTTCAGGCGCCGGCACCAGGGGAATGGCCGTTCGTGGGACCGGCGTTCTCGAATGCGAACGCCTACTTGCCCAGGCTGCGAAGGATGCTGTCGGTCACCGCCGCCGCGAGGATTTCATAACCTTCCTGCGTGTAGTGCGTGCCGTCAGGCCCCATCACCTTATCCCTGCCGCGGCTCTCGACCAGCGTGTGCAGATCGTCGATCGGCACGCCGGCCTGTTTCATCACCGAGACCGCTGCCACGTTGTACTTCTGCACGTCGGCCTCGAAGCGGTCGAACCCGGCTTTGCGCTCGGCATGGAGCTTATCGATGATCGGGGTCGTCGTTCCGAATACGACGGTGGCCTTCGTTTCCTTCCGTATGCGCTCGATGATGGCCTTCAGGTTCTTCTCGTACTCGGCGAGCGGAACCTGGTAGCCCTTGTCCGTCAGCTTCAGATCGTGGAGGCCGGCGTTCAGGTGCACGACGGCGGGCTTCTCCTTGATGACCCATTCGTCGAGATTTCTGAGGACGTTGCCGCTGTCCTCGCCGTTGGGCTTCGCACTGACGACGATCGCCTTGCCGTCGAGCAGCTTTGCCACAATCGGGGCGTAGCCCATGCGGATGGAATCGCCGACCAGGACGACCCTCGGCAGCGGCTTCTCCTGGGCAGCGGCGCTCGCGACCATTATCCCGACGAGGATCGCAGCCGGGCAGCGGATCAGCATCGTGGTTCCTCTCCTTTGCGGTGCCGACATGATAGCGCCTCCCGGTTGTGTGGTATAACGTCCGCCTCGAGTCAAATCCAGCGTTTTTCGCGGAATCGTCAACACCGTTGAGAGGTGATTCCATGGAAATCAAACGAAGAGAATTTCTGGCGACCGGTCTCGCGTTGAACCTCGGTGCGGCGGCTGCTGTGCTGGCTCAGCAGGGTGGGGCGCCCGAAGGTGGCCGCGGGGCGCGCGGGGGCGGTGGTGGCGGGGGTCGCGGGTCCGTCCCGCATCGGACGGTCAAGACGACGCGCATGTTCAAGTCGCCCGGCATGTATCCCAACGCGCTCGCCGTGATGACCGACGCCCCGGGAGGCCTGTGGATCGGCCAGCAGAAGATCACGGAGTCGAATTCGAAGACGTACAACCTTCCAGTGTTGGCCGACCCCGACGAGGCGGCGTGGCTCGTCGATTGGAACGGCAAGCTGGTGAAAACCGTCACGACCAAGTCGCGCAACACTTCCGGCATGGCGTACGGCGGAGGGTGTGTGTGGATGGGCGCGAACTCCGAGCCCTACGGCATCTTCCAGGTCGACATGAACTCGAAGCAGATTACCCACCGCCAGATTCCGCTCAGCATCGACGGCAGCGGCAGCGGCTGCCATGGGGTGAAGTGGCACAACGGCAAGCTCTGGATTGCGGCCCTGCGCCTGGGCGGCATCCTGCGTGTCGATCCGACGACGTGGGTGCCCGAAGTCCTCATCCGTGCGAGCTCGGAAGAGCGGCCTCGCCTGCACGACGTGGCGTTCGACAACGAGGGCAATATCTGGGTCGTGACCGGCAACAACAGCACCAAATACGAAGAGGGAAGAGCCGGCCTGAACAAGTACGACGGCAAGACCGGCCAGCTCGTGATGACCGCGGAGTTTGCGCCCGGATCGTGCGACCCGCACGGGCTGGCGTGGCACGATGGCAAGCTCGTCAGCTGCGATGCCGGCATCCACCCCGGATGGAAGGGGCTGGAAAGCCCGCACAGCGGCTATATCTTCAGCATCGACATGGCGTAGAACCGCCCACGAAGCGTCGCGCCTGCGCGCATTATCCCGGAGGCGGCTCCGCTATGGTGGAGCCGCCTCGGCAATCTCCCCGACACACGATTGGCGAAGCGATTTGCCATCAATCATTTACGCGAGTGCCGAGATTCCGTTCCGTCTGGCCCCCCTCTTGCGACGTTCCGTCAGTCTGCCATTGTCAAAGGGAGGAAAAACATGATGATCCGCTCCGCAGGTACTCAATTGATGCTCGTCCTCGCCGTTGCCGCGTTTGTCGCCACCGCCGTGCCCGTCGGTGCACAGAAACCGGTTACGCAGGGCACTTCCGTCAGCGAAAGCTTCACCATCACCGCCATCGACTACAAGTCCCGGATCGTCACCTTGCGCGATGCCAAAGGTGAGTCCGACACGATGTACTGCGGACCCGAGGTGACGCGCTTCGACGCGCTCAAGGTCGGCGACAAGGTCACCTTCCGCTACTACGAGTCGGTGGTCTACGCGATCCAGAAGCCCGGCACGGCGAAGCCTGGCGCGGAGGCGGCCACGGGCGGCCTCGTGCGGACGCCTGGACAGAAGCCGGGCGGAACGCTCTCGCAGCAGATGACCGCGACGGTCACCGTGAATGCGATCGACACGAAGGTCCCGTCGGTCACGATCACGGCAGCCGATGGCGCGAAGATGTCGTTCAAGGTGGAGAACCCGAAAAATCTCGAAGGCGTGAAGGTTGGGGACAAGGTCGACATCACGTACACGCAGGCCTTGGTCGTCAGCGTCGAGTAGGTGTGTCATAGCCTTTCGATGGCTCCGTTCGGGCATGGTTGTGTTGGCGTCGCTGGCGCTGACGCCCGAACGAGCCCTATGCCAGGCGCCGGCCGATCCTGCGGCTGAACAGCAAACCGACCTCGTCCGCACCATGGACGTGGTCGACCTGATTCGCAGGCTGCGCCACAAGGACCCGCCGCCACCGGCGGCGCCCGACGATCGGCCGAAGATGCGCGCGATCGCGCCGGTGGTCGGCGCGAAGCCATCGAGCGGGGCCATTGTGGGTGTGGCCGGGAACGTCGCGTTCTTCCGCGGCGATCCCTCGACGACGCGCATCTCGTCGAACGTCGTCAGCGCAACGGTCACGAGCAAGAAACAGGCGGGCATTAACGCCCACACCACGATGTACGGGGGCGACGACCGCTGGCTGTTCGAAGGGGACTACCGGTTTCAGTGGACCTCTCAGGAAACCTTTGGACTGGGCACGAGCACCAGCTCGCCGACCGGCGAGCTCGCGAAATTCGATTTCTACCGGCTCTATCAATCACTCTACCGCCGCCTGCGCCCGCATCTGTTCGCAGGTGGCGGCCTGTACTTCGACAGCCACACGGACGTAGGGCCCGACCAAGACGCGGAAGACAGCTGGCCGCAATCGCCGTACTACCTCTACAGCACCACGAACGGCCTTCCGCTCGACACCCAGATGTCGGTCGGGCCGAGCGTCGAGATCATGTGGGACACCCGCGATAGCTTCATCAACCCTGGTCGCGGCTGGCTCGCGCGCGCAGGCTATCGGGTGCACATCGACGGGCTGCTGGGCGGCAGCTCGAGCTGGGAGAAGATCAATCTCGATCTGCGCAGCTACGCGCCGCTCTCACCGGATCGCCGGCACAGGCTTGCGATGTGGGCGTACGCAGACCTCGTCGTTGACGGCGTGGCGCCCTATTTCGATCTGCCAACGACCGCCGGCGATTCGTACGGCCGTTCGGGACGCGGCTATGCCGAGGGGCACTTTCGCGGGGAGAAGCTCGCGTTCCTCGAGCTCGAATATCGCGGCCCGGTGACGCCGAACGATCTTCTTGGTGTCGTGGCATTCTTCAACGCGACGACGATTTCCAACCATCAGGAGGGCGAGCGTCTCTTCGACAACTTCGCTCCAGGCGGAGGAGCGGGATTGCGACTGCTCCTCAACAAACGATCGAAAACCAATCTCGCGTTCGACGTCGGGTTCGGCGAAAGTGGAAACCACGGCATTTACTTGACGGTCCAGGAAGCCTTCTAGACGGTCCCACGGGCCGGCATTTTCACTTTCAACTCTGCACGTTGACTGTTCAACTTCCGCACAATTCCACACGTCGACGGCCGCTGCTTTAGGGTCCGTGTCCTAAACGCCGCGCCAAGTTGGGTTTAAGGACGCCCTCCAGAGCGCCATGTCGGTCTGTCATTTGCACTAAGGCAGCGGTCACCCAATGGAACAAAGCGCGAAAGTGCTCGTTGTGGATGATTACGAACCGAATGCCAAGGGCATGCGCGACCTGCTCGTCGCGGCAGGCCACACTGTGCGCGTCGCGTTCAACGGCGTCGACGCGCTGCAGGTTGCGTCGGAAGAGCCGCCCGACCTGATCGTGCTCGACGTGGTGATGCCTGGAATGTCCGGCGTGGAAGTCTGCCGCGAACTGAAGGCGCGCAGCCTCACGCGGTTGACGCCGATTGTTCTGGTCACCGGCAATCAGGAGCACAAGTACCGCCTCGACGGACTCGAGGCGGGTGCCGACGACTTCATCAAAAAGCCGCTCGATATCCCGGAGTTCCGCACGCGAGTCCGCTCGCTTCTCCGCATGAAGCGCCTGACCGACGAGCTGGAATCGACCGAGGCGATCGTCTCGATGCTCGGGCAGATCGTCGAGGCGCGCGATCCGTACACGGAAGGGCATTGCGAACGTCTTGCCACCTATGCGACCGGTCTTGGCGCCGCGCTGGGATTGTCCGACTACGATCTCGATACGCTGAATCGCGGTGCGGTCCTGCACGATGTGGGAAAAATCGGCATTACCGACGGCGTGCTGCTGAAGCCGGGCCCGCTGAACGCCGAAGAACTGATGCTGATGAGACAGCACCCGGTGATTGGCGACAGCCTGTGCCGCACCGTGCGATCGCTCGAACGCGTGCGGCCGATCGTCCGGTCGCACCACGAACGGGAAGATGGACGCGGATATCCGGATGGCCTCTGCCGTGGGGAAATCCCGTTGCTCGCCCAGATTGTCGGCGTCGTCGATGTGTTCGACGCGCTGACGACGAACCGCCCGTACCGGAAGTCGATGACCACGCAGGCCGCCTACGACATCATGCTCGGCGACGCGGCCTCCGGCTGGTGTCCCAGGGAGCTCGTTGTCACCTTTATCGAGCTTCACCGCAGCGGGCAGTTCGAGAAAGTCACCGCAAGTCCGGCCTTCGTGAAGCGCACGCCGTAGCAAAACATCGATTTTCGACTACACTTATCAGCCTAAACACGCGAATGCAGGCGGGGGCTTTCCGGAGGGCATGATGCTGTCACGAACTCTCTGCGCCATCCTGATCGTTCTGGTCACCATGTCGCCGGCCGTGGCCGAGGTCGTGCGGATCGAGGTCGCATCGCGGGCCGACCTCGTGGGCGGGAAGCCGTTCGGCGCGACCGGGCCCTACGAAAAGCTGATGGGCCGGATCTACTTCGAGGTCGACCCTTTCAACGAC
>Ga0068862_100005490_pt1 | contig 10597 bp, 11 predicted proteins | sample KBSSwiS52_FD_66598 | JGI IMG/M metagenome (GOLD analysis project Ga0068862, IMG submission 66598) | Switchgrass rhizosphere microbial communities from Kellogg Biological Station, Michigan, USA - KBS Switchgrass S5-2 | ecosystem: Host-associated > Plants > Roots > Rhizosphere > Soil ... | reverse complement strand
GTCACGGTGAAGACGAACATGCTCGGAAGGTCGATGCTGTCGTCAACCACCACTTCCTCGATGTAACGCAGCACATTCGCCGACACCGGCGAGCCGTTGATCAGGACATCGAAGCATGGGACCAGCGGACCGCTGAGTGAAACCGGCATGGCGCCCTCAATCGGTCTTGGGGATGTTGAGCCGGCGACCGACCAGGTCCTGGCGAGCATCGTCGAGGCCGTTGTATTCGGCGATCACGCGCCACCTCGTCGGATCACGATAGACGTCCGCAGCGATGCTGCTCAGCGTGTCGCCGCGTCTCACCACGCGCGTGGTGAACTCCGGATCGGTTTCCCGCTCATCCTTCTCGGGATCGAGGAATTCGGTGAAGGCCACCGTCAGGTTGGCGCGCAGCGGGCGCCCGTCGGGAAGGAACAGGTTGAAGTGCTGCGTCAGTTGGGTGAGCACGCCGGTGAATGGAAAATCCGATCCAGGAGGCTCCGCTTTCCCCCAGGACACGACGCAGACCGGCGGCCGCTGCCGCGGCAGGCTTCTCGATATGCGGCCAAGCTTCGCAATCTGGTTGGTCAGGATACGGACGTCCTTCTTGGCATCGACGGTCTCTTCCGTCGTGTCAAAGAACAAGTCGAGTGAAAGGGTACGGCTCTGGCCGCCGCCGAATTGAAGGGCCGGCGCATTCCTGCGGCGTTCCGTAGCGACGGCAGAATGACCGCCGGCGCCGGGCTGGTTCCAGAACACCGCCTTGGAGACGGAATAGCTGTTGGGGTTGAACAACACCTTGATCGGGGTAAGCCCCGATTTCTTTTCCGGCGTGATTGTCAATTTTTCCAGCGCGGTCATTTGGTTATGCCCCGGCGCTCGCGTTCGACCCGCAGCTGGCGTGCCATCACGCGGCTGACTTTTTCGGCAATGCGGGTGTAGTCATGGCTTTCAGGCGGCGGTGGCAGGTCTGGCATGACAACGCCATCCGATGCCGTGCCGACGGCGGCTTCACGCTTCATCTGGATTTGATGCGCGGGTGTCCGCGTTTCCGTCAGCGCGCGCACCGCGTCCCTTTGGCCGCCGTCGCGATCGGCTTTGCGCCATACGATGCGCGCCTCACCCGGTGCGGCCGCCGCGCCGCGAATTTCCGATGCGACCGAAACGGCGGCCGAACGGCTCGCACTTGCCGTTCGCGCAGGCGCGGATTCATGCGAGCCCGGTGACTGCGCCGGCTTGCGCTGCAGGATCAGCGGGCCGGAGGGCGAAGCAGGCAGTGACGCCGTTCGTGTCACGGCTGCGGCGATGTTGTCCTGCGACGCGGGGCTGCTCGCGGCGTCAGCGGCGCGCGACGCCGGAACGGCTCGCGCCATCGGCATCTGTTGCAGAGCCGACGGAACTGGCGCGCGGCTCTCCACGACCGCCGGCACAAACACTGTCGAACTGAAGCTGTCCTGCCGGGGGTGTGAACTCGGCGCCTCGAAATGCTGTTCGCGAACAACGGCGACGTGATCCGCCTGCCGCTGCAGAAGCAACGGCGTCGTGGCAGTTATGACCGGCAGCTCGTTGGCATGCACGGGATAACCGTGGACGCTCGGGCCGTCCGTCGCCGGCGGTCCCTGCTGCTCTTGCGCTGGTGTCCGCGGTTCGCTTGCATCGGTCGTCGTGGACGAAGATCGCGGCGCACCGGCGGCTGGCAACGGCACGCCCAGCGGCTTCGTCTGTACTATCGTCACCGGCTGGGACGGCGTTCGCGCTGTTCCACTGCCGCTCGACTGCAGTGGCGGCGCAGCCGGCACGGGCGCAGAAGACACGGACTCGCCGGGATGCCTGACCGCACGCCGCACCGTATACTGAGAGGCCGATGGCTCCGGCGAGCGCGGCGATATGAGGGCGGAACCAGAGGCGATCGACTCCGGCAATGCTCTTCCAGCTGGAAAGCTCCAAGGCATGGGCCCGAATGAAGCCGAGCCTTCCGCAGCCGCGCCGTGGTCCCGATTGACGCCGTAGCGCTGTATCAGGCCGTCCACGACCGCCGACCTGCCGGCCAGGAAACTGGCCCGTCCGTGCAGCCGCAAGGCATGACCGACGCCGATCACGCCGACAGGATCCTTCGCGCGGCGCATCAGGCGCTTCGCCAGTTTGGAATCCGCAAGGAAAGCGGACTGCTCCTGATCCCGAGAGTCCGTCATCTGATCAAAGCCCGATCGATCCGCCGATTGCACCAGCCACCGCGGATCCAATCTCGCCAAGCACACCTCCAAGCGTCGGCCGGCTCAGGCCGCGGTGCGCAATCTCGACGCTTTCGAATGCCACTGCGGCGGAGTCGGCGCGGAACTCCGGACCGGTGTACTTGACCGGGAACGCCTCCTTGAAATTCCAGAACATGACGGGGATCCGCATCCGGTCGAGCAGATAGATCGTTCCGTTCTTGCGCCTGATGGTGCCATGCGTCACATCCTGGTGCCAATTCCAGAGGCCGTCGATCTGGGTGATGCCATGCTTGAAGGTGAGCATCGGGTATTTGGTCGGCCCGGCGAAGTGATGCACATAGTCGTTGCGTCCGCCCTCGCGGTAATCGAAATATTCCGTTTCCACCTGCAGCCCGCCGCATTCCGAAAAGCTGCCGGCCAGAATCCCCTCGATCTCCACCATGAAATTGCAGGCCTGGTATGGATCGGAACGAACCCCCAGGACATTGGTGAGTACCGAAAACGCCGTGTTCAGGCCTACAGACGGCAAAGCCATGTTGCTTCCTTCTCTTTTTCACTTCGCTGATCGGTTGCGGGCCCCGTGTTCGGAAGCGCGCCTCATTCGACCTCAGCTTTCGCGATCGTTGAAACGTTGATTGATCTTCGCAATCTCGCCAACCCAGCGCTGTCGCTCAGTGTGCTCCAGCGCCAGTATCTCCTCGTGCGGCCAGTGAAAATGATATGCAATATACGCTACCTCCTCATAGAGCCGATCTAAGGGGTAGCGCCATCTTCCCCCATTGCGGTTAGCTCGACATCGAATTGCTGCTGACAGTGCGGGCACTGCGTCCGCACGCGATTGTCACCGGTGCCGTTGATGCGCGTGTACAGATCCTGCAGATAGGCGAGATCTGCGGCAAACAACCCCTCGATGACCTTTGGATTGATGTGCTCGAGCGAGCCGAGCCGCGTGATCACGCGCACCAGCAGAATGACGAGAAGATAGCCGGGATTGGCGATGACGCGAGGGTCCTTGAGCGGCGCGATCTCATCGTAGGCAGTGGCAAGCCGCATGGTGCCCTCGGTGTGGAGGTTGCCCTCCGCATCGACGAACCCGCGCGGCAGCCGAAAAGGAAACTCCGTTTGCAACATCCAGCCTGCTCCTCCGAGATGATACGGCCGCTGCAATCACGACTGGCGCGTGCAGAACCGGGTAACGTCGTGCGGTTATGCCCGCTTCAACTCCTCATGCGTGATTTCGAGGCTCTCGACCGCGACTGCGGCGGTGGTGGCATTCAACGCAGGCCCCGTCCATTTGCTGGGCCAGGCTTCCGAGAAATTCCAGCGGATTTTCTCTGCGCCGGTTTCGTCACGCAGCACGATGGAGCCGTTCTTTCGCTCCGGCTTTCCGTCGATCACTGTCTGGTGCCATTTCCACAATTCGTCGGAGTCGGTAATGCCGCGCTTGAGCGTGATGGCGGCATAAGTGTTGAGGCCGGCAAGCTTGCGCACGTGATTGGGGTCGGTTCCCTCGCGATAGTCCACCGCCGCGGTGGTCGAGTCGAGGCCGCCCACCTCCTGAAAACCGGCCTGCGTGATGCCGTCGATCTCAACAAGGAAATTGAAGCCGCGATAGGGGTCGACCCGACTGCCTGTTGCCATGACTATTCTCCTCTACTTGTTATCACACGTGTCCAAACGCTCGTTTGCTGTCAGTTGATACTTGCACCGGCTGCGCTCAGGACAATTTCCACAAAGATGAACTCCGCCGGCGATAGCGGCGCGAGACCGATCTCGACGACGACCCGGCCTTCGCCCTGCTGATCCGGCGGATTGTTTTCAGCGTCGCATTTGACGTAGAAAGCTTCAGCCGGCGTATTGCCTTGCAACGCGCCCCGGCTCTGAAGTCTGCCGAGATAGGCGGTTAACTCACGCTGGATACGAATCCACAGACGGGCGTCGTTCGGCTCGAATGTCACCCATCCCATGTTGAGGTCGATCCAACGCCGCACCGTCAGGAACAGACGCCGCACATTGACGTAAGCCCATGGATCGCCAGCGGCCGACGCCGAACCCAGGGTCCGCGCGCCCCAGACACGGATGCCCCGGCCGGGAAAAGCCCGCAGGCAGTTCACCCTGGCTGAATTGAGGTCGCCCTGGACGTGGTTGTCGATCTGGCTTTCCAGATCGAGCACGCCGAACAGCTCCTCATTGGCCGGCGCCTTGAACACGCCGATATTGTCGTCGCTGCGGCGGTAAATGCCGGCAACATGGCCGCAGGGTGGTTGCGTCCTGCTCGGTGCCGCCGCGGGCGTCGTCTGTGCAGGCGATGGCGCGGCCTTCGCTACCCACAGCCAGGGAAAATAAAGTGCACCGTTCAGCGGTTCACGTTGCCCCAGGACAAGCAGTTTGGCTTGCGTCTTGACCTCTTCGACGCCGGCACCGGGAAACGAATCGAGGATGGCGAAACGATTGGCCTGTCTTGCGCAGTGCGACAGCACCTCGCCTTGCACACGCAGAATGCCGTCCTTGTCGATCGCTTGTGCTTCCGTCCGTAGCGCTACGGCGTCGGGAACGGCGACGAGATCGATGTCGTCGAGCGGCGCCAGGGCGTCGATGGCCTTGATCAGGCCGTCTATCTGTTGCTGGCCTGGATCAACCGGGACGATGTAGCAACGCACGCCGCCATTGTCGAAGAAGCCCGTCACCGCATCCATCAGATAGCGCGGACTTCCCGCGTCCCCCGCCATGGCGAAGGCTGCGAGCTGGTTCTTGTGGGTCAGTCGCACCGGCTGATTGAAATTGATGCCGTTGCCGGCGCCCGCAAAGCCGACAAAACCCGGCACCGCGGTCTCGAGCACCGGCTGCGGCGCCACGGAGACCTTACTCCGGTAGACGCCGGGGCTGTCGTACTTTGCTTGGGCGATCGGCATCGGTCAGTTACTCGGTGCGGTGAACTGACTGATCCGGAAGATGACGAATTCCGCCGGACGCACGATCGCCACGCCGATTTCCGTCACCACCTGACCGACATCGCGCAGTTCCGGCGGATTGGTCTCGGCGTCGCATTTGACATAGAAGGCCTGTTGCGGCGTGGCGCCAAACAGCGCACCGCTGCGCCACACATTGGTGAGGAAAGCGGTGATGTTGCGCGTGATCTTCTGCCAGAGGCCTTGATCATTGGGCTCGAACACGACCCATTGCGTGCCCTCCTCGATTGACTTGCGCACGAACAACAGGGTCCGCCGGACATTGATGTATTTCAGGTCGGCATTGGCATCGCCACCCAGCGTGCGTGCGCCCCATACCGTGATGTTCCCGTTGATGTTGCGGATACAATTGACGCCTTGGGGATTGAGCCCATCCTGTTGCGCCCTGCTGATGTTGTATTTGAGACCGATTGCTCCCAGCGCGGGCTCATTGGCCGGCGCCTTGTGAACGCCACGGGAATTGTCGACGCGCGCATAGACGCCGGCGATATGTCCGCTCGGAGGCACGTTGACCACAGCGTTGCTGATTGGATCGACCGCTTGCAGCCACGGAAAATAGAAGGCAGCGCAGTCGCTGACCGGTGGCATGACGGTGTTTGAAGCTTTTGGGTCAAGCTGGCCGAGGTCAAGGGCGGCGGGGTTTCCGCTTTCCACCACTTCCGGGCTGTCAAAAATCGCGAAGCGGTTGCGGGTCCGGACGACGCAATGGGCGATGATCTGCGTTCGCGTGTTCTTGCCGTCGGTGTCGTTCTGGGCCAGACCGGGGGCCGCGACGATGGCGATCTCGTCTATCGCCTCGAAATTGACCAGGAATTTCGAGACGTCTGCTTCCGCCTTCACGCGCATGACATAACAGCGGCTGCCGCCATTATTGAAAAAGCCATAGACAGCCTGCGCCAGGCGGTCATGGCCCAGATTGCCGCTGAAGTCGCCAAAGAATTTCTTGAAGTCGCTGAACGTGGTGCACAGCTTTGGCGTGCCGGCAGGAACAGGTGAAAATCCCGGAATTTCGTCTGCCGTCACTTTCTGGCCGGCCGTCGGCGCCGTCGCAAGCGTCGCCGTCGACACCTTGTTGGTGTCATCGTTGGCAAAGGTGACCCCTGTGGCGTCTGCGCCGTCAACCTTCACCGTCGTCTTGCCTGCCGGATAGACCGGCAGCTTGAAGACCTTGTTGGTGCCATCGCCGACGCCCAGGAGAGCACCGGTGATCTTGGACAGCGGCTGGTCCATCACACCGTCCGGGACCACGCCGATGAATCCCGCGGTACTCGTACCGGCCCCCGCGATAGGTTTGATGGCAGAGGGAACTTCCTCGACATAAACGCCCGGGGATAGGTACTGTGCCATGTCTTCCTCCTTGCGGGATTATGATCCAGATTCGAATATCAGAGCTCAACGTCGTAGTCGTGGCTTGCGGGCGCGGGAACGGTGATGGCGACCTGCTGCGTGCCGGCGCCCGATTGCACATTGAGCGTATAATTCCCAGCTGAAATCGCGCCGAGGACAAATTTGCCTTCTGCGTCGGTGCGCGCCGCGAGAGGCGAACCGGCGACAGTCACAGCGGCGCCGGCGACCGGATTGCTGGCTTTGGTCACCCTGCCCCCGATGTAGAAGGATTCTGATTTTGTAGCCGCCGTCAGTTGCTCCGCACCGACGACGCGCTCACCGAAGCGGACCATTGCGGACTTGGCCATCGGCACACTTGCCAACGGGAACACGTCCAGGCTTATGGTCGCAGTAACCGTAACTGACGCCCGCATTCTGTTGCCGATCGCCGCCCAAAACTCGGCCGGGTTCTTCAATTCGTCCGCGTGATGGGCGGACATCATCGGAAGCGGCGGCTCCTGTCCTACAAGCTTGCCCTTGAGAAAAGGAGCCGGAATTCTCGGACAACTCGCGAGCACCTGTAGAGCCTGCGTGAGCAGCCGTTGCTCCTGCAGCGCAAGCTCGGTACCTCCAACCGGCCATGCCGTGATCAGGTAGGTGCAGGCGACACGCATGGGAGCCTGGTTGATCAACACCTGACCATTCTGCCGGCCCATCCTCGGCTCGTTGCTGCGCAGCTCCATGTTCTCGCGCACGTCGAACAGAAACAGATCGAGCATGGTCTGAGTTGGTCTGAATGTGTCGTCCGGCCGATCAAACGCGATCAAGGCGTGCGACAATTCCGGGAACGGCCCTGTCATCACAGGGTCGCTCAAGATCGCCTGCAGGGTCGCGCTCAGGTCACGGATCATGCGAAGCAACTCTCACACTGATTACCTCATGTCACGACGGCAACGATGATCGCCGCGACATGGTCGCACGCAAAACCTTCGGCGATTGATCTCAGCGCTGCCTGCGGCGGCTCGCCGTCACCACCGCCGGCAATTGTTCGCCTATGCCGAGCCGGAGATGCGCGCGATCAGCGCTTCCAGATCGGGCCGATTGCCTATCCGCTGCGAAACGCCGCCGACAGGGTTTCCTGTTTGGGGGCTGCCGGTTTCCCGCAGAAGCATTCTTACCCGTGTGGGATCCAGCGACGTACCACGTGCACGCGCGATGCCCTGGAGACATGCCACGACCCCGGTCACGATAGGTGAAGCGCTGGAGGTGCCACTGAACTGGGCGGTGTAGGCGATGGTGCGAAAGGCGTCGGCCGAGCCGCCGTAGAGATCGCCGTATCCGGTCGACACGACCCCTCGTCCCCATCCCTGGCAATCGAGCCGCGAGCCGAAGTTTGAAAAATCAAGCCGCGATCGGTCGGGCCCGAACTGGCCGCTCGGCGGGGCGCCCGCACCGACCACGATCGCGCCCGAGTCACGGGCATCGCGAAACGGGTTGTCCCAGCTATCGGGAAAAGATGGATCAGGCTGATCGTAGAGCGGGTCATCAAGATTTTCCGCGCCGTTGCCCGCCGCCTCGACGACAATAATGCCGCGCAGCACGGCACGCCGAATGGCGAGAAAATCGTCCGGCCACCATTCTACCGCGATGTATCCTCGCTGGTCGTTGCGCGCGACAAAGCCGAAGCGCGGTCCAGGCCGATGCATTTCCAGGAGCATGATATCGCCCGCTGCCAGCGCGCTTGCCGCGCGATCGATCGCGCCGGCCGATCCTAGGCCCTGATGCGAGACGACATGGAAAGTCGATTGCGGTGCAATTCCGACGACGCCGAGGCTGTTGTCGTCGCCGCGGATTTCCCCGAGAACCGCCGTGCCATGGTTTGTCCAGGCGGCATCCGTAAAGGGATGACCGCCGATCAGACCGCCGCTGTTGCCGCGAAAATCGATGTGTTCGAGTGTCCATCCGCCTTCGATGTCGACGAACCGGATGCCCTCGCCCTTGCCGCCAGGATGCGCCCAGGCGGAGGTTCGGGCTCCGACGCCTCCGGGCGCTGCATCGAGATAGCCCTGTTGTATGGAGAAGTTCGGGACCGTCGTCGCGGGAGGCGGCGGTCCCGCAGAGTCAGGTGCCAGGGGACTTTCGACAGCCGGCTTGATGTAGACCTTGCCGACTCCGGGCAGCACTCTCAATTTGCTTGCGACCTGCCGCGCTTCGTCGTCTGTCGGCGCTTGCGTAACGAAAAAGCGCCGTTGTTCCTCTTCGATGGCTGCCAATTCCGGATTGGGCGGCGTGGAGGGAGGCGCCGCTACAGCCGCGGAAGCATGCACCGCGGCGTCTGGAAATAAGGGCTTGACCGCGATGCCCATCGCTTGGGCGGCGTCGACCAGGTTGAGGGCCGGGGCGACCGGCGCTGCAGCGCTGCGAGGATCCGGCGCCGCCGCGACCATGACCACCTCGACGCCGCTATATTGCTGTTCGGAAGAGCGCGACATATCGTCACCTTTCTACCTCGCCAGCTATCGTGCCCGGATTGTACCGAGGCGCAAACGATCCGCCTAACCGTCACATTGTTCTAAAACTTGTTGGCTCTAAAATTTGTCGCAACTTTCTGCTTTCGCCACGAAACGTGACACGCTTTGAATGCGCACGCCCATGTTCGAGCATCAGTGTGATGTCGCATTCTCAAATTGGAAGCTTGTCGCCTACTTAAGCTCGCACATAAGTTGCACGACCGCAAGAACAAGGGAGCGAAAGTGTTTGCCAAAATTTGCCGAAGGATCTTAGATCCGAGTTGTGTGCGGGTGGACGAGGCGGTCCCGGACCGCGCGCATTTTCGGATGCCCAGTCGCATGACTTCGTGCTTTTTCGGTCCATAGTCTCGATTTCGTTTTGGTAGAGTACCGCGCCTGCTCAAGCAGATGATCGACTACCTCGAAAAATCGCCTCGAACGCGAGACGCCGACAAACCGTTAGGCAGAACCAGATGCCCTGTGGATCAGTCGCGGACTGAACGAAGGCTAAGTTGTCCAAGATGGACTAGCCGGTTTTGTCGAAACGGATGATCTTTGATCCTGCGAGGAATTGCGCCCAATCTTTCATGAGGATGCGCCGCTTCTCGAGCTTTTGCCCGCGCTGATAGGCTGCCGTTGTCTCTGATTTGTACTTGTGCGCGAGCGCTGCCTCGCGGACGCCATCAGGATAGTCTGTGCATTCCATGGCCCAGGTTGCGAAGGTCGAGCGGAATCGATGCACGGTAATGTGACCGCAGCTTAGGCGATCCAGTACGGCGAGCATGGCATTCTCTGAAAACGCTCCATCGTCGGAGGTAGGGAAGATTAATTCGCCCTCGGAGTAATCGCGCATCTTGTCGAGGATTGCGAGTGCAGGTTCGGAAAGCGGCACGACATGGTCCTGATGCATCTTCGTGCGTCGCCGGGGATCTTCCACGTCGATAGGGGCCGATTAATCTCGGACCAGCGGCGTCCATCATTGGTGCGGCACACCGTGAAGATTAGAAAGCAGAGCATCGAAGCCGCGATGCCGTCTGCTGAGGTGAGGCAAGCCATGAAGTGCGGCGCCTCGGCGTACGATAGCGCCGGATGATGCCGCACGACACGTTTGGGCCGCCTTGGAAGCTTCTCGCGCAGCTGTTTGGTCGGCTGCTCGGCAGGATTTCGAAAATCGGCGTCGTCAACATCGACGTTCTTCGCGACAATCGTTTCGATGCGTCCGCGGACACGATTAGCTGTCTCTCGCTTCTCGACCCAGATTGGCCGGAGATTGCCGGATAGGCGGTTTTCGTGCTCCAGGCCGGCGGCCTGGTTTTGAGCGGCATGGTTGCTAGCTGGTAGCTATGCCAAGCGCCGGGTTCTCTTGATTTTCCGCAAGCACTTGTTTTTGCTGGTACAGTTGGGTGGGCTCGAACCACCGACCTCCTGTTCCACAGACAGGCGCTCTAACCAACTGAGCTACAACTGCATACCGCACGCGAGCCCTCAAAAAGGGGGGTCGCGAATGGGCCGGAAACTAGGTGCAACGCCTCGCTTTGGCAAGGCCGCGGAGTGACGGATTATAGTCGTCCCGAGGGCATTTTGCGTTCATTTGCCGGGA
>Ga0068862_100005488_pt1 | contig 10599 bp, 10 predicted proteins | sample KBSSwiS52_FD_66598 | JGI IMG/M metagenome (GOLD analysis project Ga0068862, IMG submission 66598) | Switchgrass rhizosphere microbial communities from Kellogg Biological Station, Michigan, USA - KBS Switchgrass S5-2 | ecosystem: Host-associated > Plants > Roots > Rhizosphere > Soil ... | reverse complement strand
GTTCCGGACGAGCGTCCCTTCACCGCCGACGACCTCCGGACGCCGGCGGGCTGTCCGCTCCTCTCCCAGATCCGCGTGGCCCTCGTCGCGAAAGCGCGGGACCCGGATCCGACGTTCCGCGGGCGCGGCGCTTCCGGCTTCCGGTTGTTCGACGCCGCCGGAGAGGCGCGCGACTACTCGCGGACGAACCCGGGGTCGCCGCGCTACCGGCGCCGCGTCCTCACCGTGACCATCGTCCTCCGAAATTTCGAAGCGTCGCTCCCGGCGGCGCCATGACGCGCCGGTCCGCGCGGGGAACCGTGCTCCTGCTCGTCCTCCTGACCGTTGCGTTGCTGACGGTGATCGGGATCGCGCTCCGGTTCTCGACCGGTCTCGAAAGAGCGAGCGCCGCGAACGAGTGGTCGGTCAGCCGGGCGTTCTACGCGGCCGACGCCGGAGTCCGCTGGGCCGCGGCAGAGCTCGCGGCGGATCCGGCGGCGTTCCTCGAACGACCCGAGTTCACCGATCCCCCGCAACCCTTCGGGACCGTGTCCTTCCCGCTGCCTTCCCACGATCACGGTCCGGCCGGGCCCTTCTCGGGCGATCCGGCGGGGGATCGAATCCGGGTCTTCGTCGAGGCGCCCGGTTTCCTGGGCCGCCGGGTCTGGCCGGGATCCGGGGAGACCGTCCTCTTTCTGTACGCGTTCGAGCTGCAGGCGAGGGCCGCCGAAGCCTCCGGCGCCCGCTTCGCCGCGCGCGTGGCGGCGGACGTGGAAGTCGGGCCGCTGCCGGCCGATTTCCTCGAGACCCGTTCGGCGGGGGCTATAATTCCAGGCGTTCAAACGACAGGGAACGGAGTCGAGCCGATGGAGGCAAAACCACCGGTTCGAGCCGTGACCACGAACTGGATGGAACCATGAAGACACTCGTCCGCACTGCCGTCCTTCTCCTCGTTTTTCCGGCCGCCGCCTCTCTCGCCGAGGTGGTCGTCCTGAAGGGGGGCGCCGTCGTCAACCTCCAGCGCCCTCCGGTTCGCAAGGGAAACAACGTTCTCCTGACGCGGTCCGACGGGACCCTGCTCTCCGTGCCGGCCTCCGACATCGATCGGACGGCGACGGCCGCCGCCAACGCGGCTCCGGCGCCCGCTCCGCCCCCGGTCGCGGCTCCTCCGGCCACGCTGGCCGAAGCTGCCCGGGCCGGGCGGGAGGTGCCGAAGGCTCGCGTTCGGATCACCGACGCGAACGTGGCGCACGGCGATTCGTCGCCCGCGCCCGCCGCGGCGGACGCGGATGCTCCCAAGGAGACGGCGTCCGGCGCCGGCCGCGTCGACGTCGCGGACTACAGCCAGGAGAAGTCGGGCGAGGCGCTGGTCGTCCGCGGCACGCTCCGCAATCCCGGGTCCACGATCGCGACCAACGTGCGCATGACGGTGAGCGCTCTCGACTCGAAGAATCAGCCGATTGCTTCGGGCGAGGCCGGGATCTCGAGCGCCGCCATCGAGCCGTCGAAGACCGCGGCTTTCTCGATCACGATTCCGGTCGGGAAGGTGGCGGTCGGATCTCTCCGGTTCACCCCCCGCTGGGCGTCCACCGCGCCCCCGGCCGAAGCCGCGGCGGACGCCGAGGCGAAGAAAGCCGGCGACTCCACGGCCCCGGCGCCGGCGGCCGCGCGGCCGAACGAGCCGCCGCCGCCTCCGCCCACGCCGTACGGCCGCGGCGTTCTATACGCGGCTCCTCCGCCAAACGCGCCGTCCTCGCCCCCCGCCGACGGCAAGACGGGCTACATCCCGGGAGCCTCCAGCCCGTCGAACCAGCCGAAGCCCCCGGGCTAGCCCCGGGACACGGGACAGGGGACAGGGGACACGGGACACGAGACGACGGGGCCGCCGGCTCCGTCGTTTTTTGTTTTCGGTTTTCCGTCTTACCCTCTTCCAGATGCCCCGCATTCTCATCGTCGAGGACAAGGATTCGCTGCGCGCAATGCTCGAGGAGATGCTGCGCGCCGAAAACCTGGAGGTTCGCGGCATCGCGTCCGGGTCCACCGCCGTCGAGACGCTCCGGGCGGGCGAGCCGGTCGACCTCGTTCTCACCGACTGGCGCCTGCCGGGGGCCGACGGCCTCGCCGTGCTCGACGCGGCGCGCGCCCTCGACCCGACGATCCCCGTGATCGTCATGACCGCGTTCGGCTCGATCGAAGCCGCGGTGGACGCCATGCGTCGCGGGGCCGAGGACTTCATCACCAAGCCGGTCGACCCGGACCTCCTGCGCCTCCTGGTCTCGCGCGCGATCGAGCGGCGCCTCCGCGAGCGGGAGTCGCTCCTGTTCGAGGACAACCAGTCGCGCACCATGCCGGCCATCATCGGGGAGTCTCCCGCGATCCGGACCGTCCAGGCGGAGGCGCAACGCGTGGCGACGACGGACGCGACCGTTCTGCTCGAGGGGGAGAGCGGGACCGGCAAGGAGCTCTTCGCGCGCGCGATCCACGAGCTCTCCTCGCGGCGCAAGCGCCCCTTCGTGGCGATCAACTGCGCCGCGATCCCCGAGACGCTCATCGAGAGCGAGCTGTTCGGGCACGAGCGCGGCTCCTTCACGGGGGCCACGGCGAGGCGCCTCGGGAAGTTCGAGCTCGCCGACGGCGGGACCATTTTCTTGGACGAGATCGGGGAGCTGTCGCCGGCCACGCAGGGCAAGCTGCTCCGGGTCCTCCAGGAGAGGTCGTTCCACCGCGTCGGCGGCACCATCTCGCTCCAGGTGGACGTCCGGATCCTCGCCGCGTCGAACCGGCCCCTCGACCGGATGGTCGCGCAGGGCCTCTTCCGCGAGGACCTCTACTACCGCGTGCGGGTGTTCCCGATCCGCATCCCGCCGCTGCGCGACCGGCCCGAGGACATCGATCCCCTCGTGGACTGGTTCCTCGGCCACCTCCCGCAGGAGCTCGGCAAAAAGGGCCTCCGCATCGCGCCGGCCGCTCGCGAGCGGCTGCGCGCGTACGAGTGGCCCGGCAACGTGCGCGAGCTCCGGAACTGCCTGGAGCGGGCGATCATCCTGTCCGACGGCGGCGTCATCGAAGAGCGGTCGCTGCGCCTGGCGTCGGACAATCCGGAGCTGCCCACCGAGCAGCGCGGCGAGACCCTCGAGCAGGTGCGCGAGCGGGGGGCACGGACCGCCGAGCGGCTCTGGCTCGCCCGGGCGCTCGAGCGCGCGAAGGGGGATCGGACCTCGGCTGCGGCGGAGCTCGGCCTGACGCCGAGGCGGTTCGAGGCGAAGCTGAAGGAGCACTCACTCGACGAGTGAGGCCGCCTCCTTCAGAGCTCTCTCCACGATCCCGTCCTCTTCCGGCAGGATCGAGCGCAGATCGAGCAGCAGCTTTCCGTCCTCGACCCGCCCGACGACCGGCGGCGAGCTGGATCGCAGCCTCGCTGCGAGCGCGTCGGCCGGGACCCCGGGCAGCGCGACCGCGAGGGCGCGGGAGTCGAAGCGCTTCTCGGGGCTGGTGCCGCCCCCGAACACGGCGGAGGTCGCGACGACCCCGATCTCGAGCGGCGCTCCCGCGACCGCGGCGATCTCTTTCCCGCGGGCCTCGAGCGTTTCGGTCGCGGCGGCCGCCGCGCGATAGATCGGGAACTCCCGCCACCTGCCGGTCTTCCACGCCGCGAGAGTCGCCGCGAGCGCCGCGAGAGTCAGCTTGTCGGGCCGGACGACGCGGGCGACCGGGTGCTCCGCGAGCCGGCGAACGAGAGCGGCCTTGCCGACGACGAGCCCGGCCTGCGGCCCCGAAAAGAGCTTGTCTCCGGAGAACGTGACGAGGTCGGCGCCGGCTTCGAGACAGTTCCGGACGGTGATCTCGTCGGACACGCCGAACTCGTCGAGCGGCACGACGCAGCCCGTGCCCTGGTCGTGTACCCACGGGACGCCCGCCTCCGCGGCGACGGCCGCGATCTCGGCGGTGGTCGGAGATTGCGTGAAGCCGCGGATCTCGTAGTTCGAGGGGTGGACCGTCAGGAGGAGTGCGACGTCGGGTGCGAGCGCGCGGCGGTAGTCCTCGGCGGTCGTGCGGTTCGTGGTGCCGACCTCGACCAGCTTCGCGCCCGACGCCTCCAGGATGTCGGGGATCCGGAAGCTTCCGCCGATCGCGACGAGCTCTCCGCGCGAGACCAGGACCGACCGCCCGCGCGCGAGCGCGCAGAGCGCCAGGAAGACTCCGGAGGCGTTGTTGTTGACGGCAAGCGCGTCCTCCGATCCGAACAACGCGGCGGCTGCCCGTCGCACGTGGTCCTGCCGCTTCCCGCGCCGTCCCTCGTCCGCCTCGTACTCCAGCGTCGAGTAACCGGCGGCGACCCGGGCGATCGCGTCCCGCGCGGGTCCGGGGAGCGGAGCGCGGCCCAGGTTCGTGTGGAGGAGGACCCCGGTCGCGTTGACCGCCCGGACGAGCGTCGGCGCGAACCGGCGCAGGAGCGACTCGCGCGCCTCGGACAGCAGCGCATCGGGCTCGAGCTCCCCCTTGGCGATGGCGCGCCGTAGCTCCTCCTTGACCGCGTCGCGGCCGTACAGTCCGAGCGGCTCGGCCGCCTCGGGCCGCGAGAGGAGCGAGTCCATCGAGGGGGGGTGGGGGACGCTCACGGCGCTATTATCGGAAAGTGAGCTGGGAACGCGAGCTCAAGGTGCTGAACGAGGCCATCCGGCGCCTGAATGCGGAGTACGACGCGTTCGTGTTCGGCTCGGCGACCCGGCCCCCAGTGGAGAGCCGTAAACACGTCGAAGAGATGTTCCGGCGGTTGAGCGCGTCCCCGCCCGACGCCGCCGCCGAAAGGTATCTCTTTTCGTCCCTCCAGGGCCGGTACTCGACGCTCTGCGAGCGCTGGGAGCGGCTCCAGGCCGAAAAGGAGTCGGGCCGGCGGCCCGGCGCCCGGGGCGGCTTCGCGGCCCCGGTCCAGTCCGGCGAGCATGCACCGGGACGGCCGTCCTCCCCCAACGTCCCGACGGTCGGCTCCGTAAGAGAGGAACGGACGACCGGGCCGTCGCCCGAGCGGGAGCTGTTCGACCGATACATCGCCCTCCGGCGAGGACGGGGGGACGACGTGGCCGGCATCGCGTTCGAGGCGTTCCGGGCCCGCCTCCGGGAGGAAGCGCAGAAATTGAAACAGCGGACCGGCGCGCCGAACGTGGAGTTCGAAGTCACCGAGCGCGACGGCCGCGTGAAGCTCGTGGCCCGTCCGGGGAAAGGATCCGGCGCCGCAGGGGAGCGTGAATGAAAAGAGTCCTGGTTCTCGGGATCATCCTGGCCGCGGCGGGCAGCGCCGGCTGCCTGTGGATTGCGAAGCTTCACCACAAGAAGCAACCGTACGAGGCCGAACCCTTCTACCGGAAGTACCTGGTGGCTGGAAGCAAGCTGGACGACCAGATCGTCGAGGAGGAACGCCGCGTCCAGGCCCAACCCGATGACCCCAACCTGCGCAACGACTTCGGAAATCTGCTCGCGCAGCGGCGGTTCCCGGAGGACGCGCGGATGCAGTACGAAAAGGCGCTCGACCTCGACGACTCGCACTTCCTCGCGGCATACAACCTCGGAATCCTCTGGGAGAGTGAGGGGAAGTTCTCCAAGGCCGTGTCCGCGTACCGGGAGTCGATCTCGAGAAAGCCGGGCTTCCCGCCTGCGCACTTCCGCCTGGCGCGGCTCTACGAGCATCGCGGCTGGGACGGGCTGGCGGTGAAGGAGTACGCGAAATCCTTCCGGCTCGACCCGCAGATGCGCAACCCCCACCACAACCCGTTGATCGTGGACACGCGGCTCCTCGAGCGCGCGTCTCTCGTGAACTACGACCGCGACATCGCGGTCGCGGCGATGAACACGGACCAGGCGTTCGCGGACGAGGGTCGCTTCCGCGCGGTGCCGGTGGACCGGCCTCTCTCGACCTCCGATATCGAGGACTCTCCGGCGCCGGAACCCGTGGACGCCACGGTGACCGCGCCGGTCACGCCGAAAGCGCCGGTCTCCCTGCCGGTCCGGCCGGGCCAGACGCGGCCCCAGGGAGGCTCCGGCGGCCTGCCGCCCGGGGCTCCGCCGCTTCTCCCGGCGGGAGCGCCGCCGCCCCCGACCCCGATTCCGACGCCGATCCGGTAGCGGCTATTCGAAGTTCACGCGCTCGACGAGCAGCGTGGGCGCCCCCACCGGATAGGGCATCGGAAAAAACTGGCGGTCGGTCGCGACGCCTGCGATGCGCCCCAGGAATTCGGAGACGCGGCCGGACACCCGCGTTCCCGCGACCGGCTCGGCCGCGCGGCCGCCCACGATGACGACTCCCGTGAATTCGACGGAGTAGCGGTCCGCTTCGAGATCCACGGCAACCGGCGCGGTCAGCGCGCGCGCGAAAATCCCCCGGGCGACGCCCGCGAGGAGCTCGAGCGGCGCGACTCCACCCGCGGTCTCGAAGAAGAGGCGCCTCGGCCCGGGAGCGGGCGGCGTCCGATAGGAGGGACGCACGCCGTGGCCCGTGGGATGGGCCGCCGCGCGCCGCGCCGAGCGCAGGTCTTGGAACCGCGCGCCGAGCGCGCCCGCCTCGACCGCGAGGACCCGGCGCGTCGTCGTTCCCTCGCCGTCGCACGGCGCGTCGGCGGACGCGTCGTCGGCGATCGTCACGCGCCGGGAGGCGAGCTCGCCGCGCTTCACCCAGCGGGGCAGCGTCTCGGCCGAGAAGAGCGGCGCGATCGCGGCGAGCATCGCGGCGGCGACCGCGGGATCGAGCAGCCAGCCCCCGCGCGCGAAAGGCGCGCCTCGCGGCGCGAGGGGGAGCGTGGCTCCGTCCGCGAGGCGCCCCGCGAGGGCCGAAAGCTCGGGCTCCGTGTCCCACCGGAAGAGGGCGCGCCGCTCGCACGCGCGGGGGCCGCGTCGGCCGAGCGCCCGCGCGACACCGTCCAGGAGCGAAGACTCCATCCGGACGAAGAGTCCCGCGGCGTTCCGGATTTCCTCGACCGATCGGCCCCGCCGGATCGTCAGCGAAGAGAGCACCGCCTCGCCCCTCGACTTCTCCGAGACGAGCTGCGCGAGCGGCTCGAAGAGCTCGGGCGGAGGCGCGACCGGCGCGACGTCGGGCTCGCGGTGGACTTCGCGTTTCGGCAGCGGCGGCGGAGGCTCTTCGGCCGCGGGCAGCCGCCCGGCGAGCGAGATCGCGGACAGGAGCCGCGCCGGGTCGGACGCCGAAGCGAATCGCATTCCGTGGTCCCACCACCGCGCGGCCCATCCCTCCTCGCGCCGCCAGGCTTCGCCGCGTTCCGCGGCGGCGAGGTCGAGCTCCCGCGTCTCCGCCGTCTTGCGGTAGAGCTCCCAGGCGCCGGGCGCCCGTCGCTCCAGGGCGGACTCCAGCTCGCCGTGGATCATCGGTCGCGCACCGAGAGGCGCCGAACGATCACGTCCGGCGCCTCCCCCTGGACCGGCACGACCTGGCCGCCGCGCGAGCACCAGCCGAGCGACCGGCAGACGTGCAGCTCCCGCCCGAGGACCGGCTCGACCGCCGAGAGCGCCGCGAGCATCTCGCCGGCCACGAGCCCCGGGCCGATCTCCTCGGCGAGGCGGCCGCGCCGGATCCGCCGGGCGCGCGGGAACTGCAGCCGGAAACGTCCGCTCGACAGCTCGACCGCGCCGGAATCGATCTCGTCGATCCACAGGCCGTTTCCGAGCCGGCGCATCATTTCCTCGGAGGTCCCGGAGCCGGCCGACACGAGCGTGTTCGATCCGCGCGCGAGCGGCAGGTCCCCGGGTCCGGCGCGGCGGCCGTGCCCGGTCGAGCCGCGTGCTTCGGCGTGCGCGTGGTCGGTCAGCTTCCCGCCCACGCGGCCCGCGTCGAGCAGCTTCACCGAGCGCGCCCGGGTTCCTTCGTCGTCGCGTTCGTAGCCGCCGAAGAGGTCCAGGCGCATCGGATCGTCGCGCACGTCGAGGTCGGGGATCGAGACCCGCGCCGCGGCGAGCAGCGTCAGCGGGTTCTCGTCGGCGCCGGCCTCGAGGGCGTGCGACAGGATCTCGTGGAAGAGAAACGCCGCCGTTCCCGCGGCGAAGAGCACGTCCCCTCCGGCATCGCCGGCGGGGATCGGGCGCTCGCGCGCCACGGCCGCGCGTGTCAGCGCCTCGCGGAGCTCGTCCGCGGTTCCGTCCGCCTCCGGCGCGTGGAACGAGAACGACCGCTTCTCGTCTCCGCGGCGGGATGCCGCGACGAACGTTCCCTCGAGGGAGAAGAGGCGGCGGGTACTCCGCCCCGGGGTCGACCCCGGGGAACCGGATGGGACGACGCGCCGCGTGATCTCGTCGAGGGACCACCGGAAGCGGTGTCGCGGGACGTGGCGTTCGAAGACCGGGGCGAGCCGCCGCGTCCAGCGCTCGACCGAGGGATCCGGCGGCGGCTCGGGGTGATCGCCGGAGCGCCGCGGCGGCGCGGGCGGCGGCTTGCCGTGCGGCTTCTGGAGCGCCCGGATCGCCTCGCGGATATCTCCTTCCTCCACGCCCGAGAGAAAGACCAGGCGATCCCGTCCCTTCCGGCGATGCCGCGCGGACACGCCGGCCTCGACCGCGACCCGCGGCTCCGCGGGCATGCCGTCGCGCCACTCGACCGTCGTCGTCCGCCGCGTCTCGAGGAACACGTCGGCAGAGTCGTCACGGGTCAGGGTGAGCGGATCGAGCCACCGGGCGATCGCGCCGTCCTCGATTTCCATCCGCGGCGATTATGTGGGATCGATTTTCCCGCTGTAACATCGCGCCCGATCGGAGTACGGATGAGCCTCGCGGACCGGAAAAAGGACTTTGTCGCTCTGCGAACGGCCCGCGGCCTCGTCAACCGCAAGCTGTTCGAGGAAAAGGCGCCGGGCGCCCTGCGCGAGGCGGTCCTGGCGGCTCTCGCCGGCGAGGCCGAGAAGGAGCGCACGCTGGACGAGGAGGCGCGCCGGATGATGGAAGGCGCCCGGAACGAGATCGCGTCCGGGAAGGTCGACGGCCAGGAGCTGTTCCGCCGCATCCGCCGGAAGCTGGCCGAGCAGCGCGGGATCGTGCTTTGAACCGGCTACCGGCTGCCGGCTACCGGCTACCGTCTTCCGGATGACCATCGAAAAGCGGATCGAGCACCTCGAGGCGCTCCGCCGCCGGAGCCTCGAAGGCGGCGGTTCCGAGCGCGTGGCGCGCCAGCACGCCGAGGGAAAGCTGACCGCGCGCGAGCGCGTCGAGCTGCTGCTCGACCCCGGCTCGTTCTTCGAGCTCGATCGCCTGGTCGAGCACCGCTCGCGTGACTTCGGCCTCGATCGGACCCGGGTTCCGGGCGACGGAATCGTCTCGGGCGCCGGCACGATCGACGGCCGGAACGTGTACGTGTTCGCCCAGGACTTCACGGTGTTCGGCGGTTCCCTCTCGGAGACGAACGCCGAGAAGATCTGCAAGGTCATGGACCTGGCGGTCGCCAACGGCGCGCCGATCATCGGACTGAACGACTCGGGCGGCGCGCGCATCCAGGAAGGCGTGGTCTCGCTCGCCGGATACTCGCGCGTCTTCCTCCGGAACACGCGCGCGTCCGGGGTCGTGCCGCAGATCTCGGCGATCCTGGGTCCCTGCGCGGGTGGCGCCGTCTACTCTCCGGCCATCACGGACTTCGTGTTCATGACCGAGAAGACCTCGTACCTCTTCGTCACGGGCCCGGACGTGATCCGCACCGTGACGCACGAGGAGGTGACCAAGGAGGACCTGGGGGGCGCACGCACGCACTCCGCGGTGTCCGGGATCGCGCACTTCGTCCGGCGCGACGACGCCGGCGTTCTGCTCGCAATCCGGGAGCTCCTCTCGTACCTGCCGTCGAACAACCTCGACGATCCCCCGAAGCGGGAGAGCCGGGAGCCAGTCGCCGCGAGCCGGGATCTCGACCGGTTCATCCCGGAGGAGCCGGACAAACCGTACGACATGGCGGATTTCATCCGCGCGGTCGCGGACGGCGGCGACTTCTTCGAGGTCCACGCGGCATTCGCCCGCAACCTGATCGTCGGTTTCATCCGCCTGGGAGGAAGGCCGGTCGGCGTCGTGGCGAACCAGCCGATGCACCTCGCGGGCGTCCTGGACATCGACGCCTCCGTCAAGGGAGCGCGGTTCGTGCGCTTCTGCGACGCGTTCAACGTACCCCTGCTCGTCTTCGAAGACGTGCCCGGCTTCCTTCCCGGGACGCAGCAGGAGTTCGGCGGAATCATCCGCCACGGCGCGAAGCTGCTCTACGCGTTCGCCGAGGCGACGGTGCCGAAGATCTCCGTGATCACGCGAAAGGCGTACGGCGGCGCGTACTGCGTCATGGCGTCCAAGGACCTCGCGACGGACTTCAACTTCGCCTATCCGACGGCGGAAATCGCGGTCATGGGTCCGCAGGGAGCGGTCAACGTCCTCCATGGACGCGAGCTCGCGAACGCCGGCCCGGAGGCGCGCGCCGCGAAGGTCGCGGAGTACGTGGAGAATTTCGCGAACCCGTACGTGGCGGCGCGCCACGGATTCATCGACGAGATCATCGAGCCCTCCGAGACGCGGGAGAAGCTGATCGCCGCGTTCGGGCTCCTGGAGGGAAAGCGGAGCAGCCTGCCGCCGAAGAAGCACGGGAACATACCCCTGTGA
>Ga0068862_100005486_pt1 | contig 10602 bp, 9 predicted proteins | sample KBSSwiS52_FD_66598 | JGI IMG/M metagenome (GOLD analysis project Ga0068862, IMG submission 66598) | Switchgrass rhizosphere microbial communities from Kellogg Biological Station, Michigan, USA - KBS Switchgrass S5-2 | ecosystem: Host-associated > Plants > Roots > Rhizosphere > Soil ... | reverse complement strand
ACGTAAAAGGAGATGGCGAGCGCCATACCCATCAGGCCATAGACCGCGCCGATCGCCAGACCGCTGAGCAGGAATTGCAGCAAAGACACACTCTCCCTTCTTGCGCCGAAGCGAGGACAGCGGTTGCTGCCCTCGCCCCGTCGATTTCCCTGGAACCGGCGGACCACCCCCAGGCGATCCGACGGTTCAGGACAAAGGATCAGTCCTTGACCTCGACCCAGCCCTTGGCGGCGGTGTCGTACTTCACCAGGGTGATCTGCGCCGCGGTGATGGTGATGTGGTCCTTCTCGGTGAAGCCGAGATCGCCGGTGATGCCCTTGAAGCCTTGGGTCTTGTTGAACTCGGCCTGCAGCGCCTTGGGTTCGGTCGACTTCGCGTTCTCGATCACCTGTTTCAGCATCAGGATGCTGTCGTAGCTGGTTTCGGCGAAGGGCGTGGATTCGACGTTGAACTTCGCCTTGTATTCCTCGCGGAAGGCCGTGAGCTCAGGGCTCGGGTGCAGGCCCGAGGTCAGCGCCGCGGTGATCATCCCGTTGGCGAGATCGCCGGCCAGCTTCGCAAAGGTGTCGTCGGCGTTGGTCTCGTCGTTGCCGAACACCGTCGCCTCATAGCCGAGCGAGTGCAGGTCCTGCACGAAGGCGGCCTGATCCTGCGGGGTCAGCCAGACATCGACGCACTTGATCCCCTTCTCTTTGATCGCGGTCGCCTGCGGCATCAACGCCGCGGTGGCGCCCGTCGACCAGTTCTCGGTGATCTTCTCCTCATAGGCGACCTTCTTGCCGGCCTTCTTGTAGGCGATGTTGATGCCGTACATGCCGCCTTCGCCGTAGGTCGAGGGATCGTGCAGCACCGCGAGACTGTCCGGGCAATGCTTCAGCGCGTATTCGCCGATCTTCTCGCCCCAGGCGAAGGTGTTGAGGCCGAAATCGAACACCCAGGGATTGGCCGGGCCGTCCGGACCGTCCTTGTAGACCGTGAGGCCGCCGTCATCGACCACGCCGATGGTCGGGATCTTGTAGCGGATGGCGAGCTCGGCGGTGGTCGGGCCGGTATCCGGCGAGCCGGCGATCACCACCGCGCCGTCGCTGACCAGCTTCGCGAAGAGCTGACCGGAGAGCGTCGCCGAGGCGTTGTCGTTATGGGCGTCGAGCTTGAGCGGACGACCCATCACGCCGCCGGCGGCGTTGATCTTGTCGACCGCAAGCTGCGCACCGTTGACCACGGCGACACCGGTCGATCCGTAAGCACCCGTGGTGCCGGCGATCAGGCCGATCAGGATCGGCTTTTCATCGGCGGCGGCAGGCCCGGCCGCGGCGAGCGCCGCAAGCACGGAGACGACGGTTCCTAGAATGGCTCTCTTCATCGATTTCTCCCTCCCGAAAGCGCCGCGGTTCATCGACCACTGACGCGCGCTGTTGCACAGCATTCTTGTTGATCCCGTTGTCCCATGCGGTCCGGAACGAGGCAAGAATAAAAGTTACCGGTATCTTATCACCACAAGACTATCAGTTATGATCTGCGCCGTTGTTCTGTGGTTAAAAGGCCAGTGAAATCGGCCTTTCCGTGCAGAATGCACGGAAAGGCCGCCGCAAACCGACGGTCCGCCATACGGGTCAATATGATACTGGTATCAAGAACCGGCCGTGACTTCAGCCGCGGACCTCGGTGCCGGCCCATTGCTCGCCACACTTCACCATCGAGGTGAAATCGGAATCGGGTCCGTAGAGCGCACTGGTGATCGCCAGCACCTGCCGCACAGCGCTGCCGACGATCATCGGCACGCCGAGAGCTTCGGCCTCGTCAAGGCAGAGCCGCACATCCTTGTGCGAAAGCCCGGTGGCGAAGCCGAAGTCGAAGCTGCGCGGCAGGACGGCACGCGGAAACTTGTCTTGGGTGGCGCTGCTGCGCCCGCTGCTGACATTGAGCACGTCGATCATGGTCTTGGCGTCGAGCCCGGCCTTGGCCCCCATCACCATCCCTTCGCAGGTGATGGCCAGCGAGCAGGCCGCGAGCAGGTTGTTGACCAGCTTCATGGTCTGCGCGGCGCCGGCTTTCTCGCCGATGAAGAACAGCTTGCCGAAGACCTTCAGGATCGGTTCCAGGGCGTCATAGCTGGCCCGCGGCCCGGAGACCATGACGGCGAGCGTCCCGTTCTTGGCGCCCGCCATGCCGCCGCTGACCGGGGCATCGACGGCGGTGATGCCCTTGGCGGCGAGGCCGGCGCTGACCGCCGCTGCGACCCGCGGGCCGGTGGTGGAAAGATCGATAAAAGTCTTGGCGCGGCCACCTTCGATCACACCGTTCGGGCCCAGTGCTACCGTGCGCACCACGTCGGGAGTCGGCAGGCTGGCGAAGACGATGTCGGCCTCCCCTGCGACCTCGGCCGCCGTCTTCGCCCGCTTGGCGCCGGCGGCGACGAGCGGTGCGACCGCGGCATCGCTGCCGTCGCTGACCGTCAAATGATGCCCGGCCGCGATCAGCCGCGCCGCCATGAGGCCACCCATCCGGCCCGTGCCGATGAAACCGAGGCGTTCGCCCGTCATTCGTCTGCTCCTTGCAATGCGCAGTCAGTGAACCCGTGAATTCTCGCCCTTGGCGAGGGCGAGCTCGGTGATGCGCAAGCCCTTCGCGGTGATGCGCGACGGGAACATGTCCTTCAAAGCCTCGTCGTGGATCGGGATGACGCGCTTCACCTGGCCTTGCGCCATCTTGATCATCTCCTCGATCTTCAGCATCACATTGGTCTGGCTGCCGGTCGCGAGCCCGATCGGGATGTATTGCGGGTCATTGGGCTCGAAACCCTCGAGATTGGCGTAGCTGTAGATGAGATCGCCGGCGAAGATCCAGCAATCGGCGCTGCCCGCCTTGCCGTCGTTGCGGACGTTCACGAACATCGAGCCCCAGGTGTGGGTGTCGAAGGCCTCATGCAGGTCGATGCCGGGAATGACGTCGGGACGGTCACCCTCGACGCTCACCAGCCGCCCCTGCCGCGCGAGATCGACCGTGCGCATGATGTCGCCGGGATCGGTGGCGGCATTCAGCCAGCGGAATTTGCGATTGAGCGAGAGCGACCAGACCCATTTCGAGATCTCGCGCTCCTGCACATAGAAGGTCGCGTTCGGGAAGGCGTCGGTGTTGCCCATGTGATCGAAATGCGCATGGGTGATGAAGGCTTCGGTCACCTGCTCCGGCTTGACGCCGACCTCGGCGAGGACGGGCGCCGGTGCATGCCAGTTCTGGACGCCATACATGTCGGCAATGGCCTTGCCGTGATCCTTGTCGTTGTACCCGACATCCACCATCGCCACGTGGTCGCGACCCTTGATCACCACATAGCAATAGGGAAGCTTGCTGGTCCCCGCGTTGAACTGGCCATGCGCGATGATACCCTTCGGTGCGTTCGGCACCGCGCCGTATTCCAGCACCCAGATCGAATAGTCGGCCATGACGGTTTCCTTCCCAGCGTCTCGTTTTTATCGTTGTTCCGGCCGATTTGCGGCCGCGTGTTGCGCGCAGCAGGACTGCGACAGCGCGACGATTTCAAAGCCGGGCAAGGCTCCGGTTGCCCAAAGGAGATTCTGGTGCGCCGCGCAGAGCGGCATGAGGACAGCGTCGATCGCGGTCTCATCGCCACGTATCAGGCAGCGGCGTGCCGCCTGGATCGCGGTCTGGATCGCGCCCATAGCTTCGAGCACATGCGCATGATGATGCCTGGCCCGGGGCGGTACACGCACTGCGCGGATCCCGTCTTCCGCTTCGCGCATCGCATCGGCGGCGAGATCCAGCATCGGATGCCCGGCGATCGGCTGGCGGCTCGCCGTCGCCAGCACCATCAGGCCCGCGAGTTGCGCCTCGGCCTGGCGCAGCAGCTCGAACGGTTCGCGCAGCTCGGTCACATAGGCCGCGGTTGCGTCATCGACCGCGCCCATCAGGCAAGGCGCCGGTGCTTCCGATGCATCGGCGGACAACGGCACCGGCGGATCGGCCAGTCGCCCCGCCAACCGCTTGCCGTCTCGCCCCGAGAGCTTCAGCATCGCGCCCTCTCTCAGCCCGCGGTCCAGCCGGCATCGATCGGCATGGTCGAGCCGGTGATGTCACGGGCATTGGCTCCACACAGGAACACCACCAGATCGGCGACGCCTTCGGCGGCGATGAAGCGGCCGGTCGGCTGCCGCACCTCCAAGAATTTGCGCTCCGCCGCCTCGCGGGTGAGTCCCTCGGCCTCCATTAGGTCCACGATCTTCGCCTCGCTGTAGGGCGTGTGGATGGCGCCGGGACAGACCGCGTTGCAGGTGATATCGAGATCGACATTCTCCAGCGCAACGACCCGGGTCATGCCGATGAGCGCGGTCTTGGTCGTCACGTAATCCACTCGATTGGCGATGCCGAAGTTGCTGTAGACCGAGGCCATGTTGATGATGCGGCCCCATTTCTTCGCCCGCATCTCGGGCAGGGACAGGCGGATCGCATGAAAGGCCGCCGAAAGATTGACCGCCAGCGCCTCATCCCATTTCTCGGTCGGATAGTCCTCGACCCGGGCGAAATGCCGTGTGACGGCGTTGTTGACCAGGATGTCGAGCGTTCCCAGCCGTTTCCGGCTCGCCGCGATGACGGCCTCGACGCCGGCCGTCGTGGCGAGGTCGGCCTGGTGATAGCCGATCTCGACGCCGTGGTCGCGCCTGAGCGCGGCGAGCTGCGTCTCGACCGCCTGCTCGGGCTCGAGCCCATGCATCATCACATTGCACCCGGCCTGGGCGAGGCCTTTTACCACGGCATGGCCGAGTCCGTCGGTAGAGCCGGTGACCAGCGCGTTCTTGCCCTTGATCATGCCGCGGTTCCCCGACCGATCGTGAGGGCGACGATCTCCGTTGCGTCCCTCGTTTCCGGCAGAGCCAGCACCGCATCGACCAGGGCGCGCCGTTCGGATGCATTCAGCACTTCCGCCGCATTGGCGTCGAACTTGGCGATGATGTCTTCGACCGCCATCGGGTTTGCCGCGGAGCCGCGGTTATGTTCCTCCACCGTCTCGTAAACGGAGCCGTTCTTCATGACGATCTTCAACGCACCCTTGAAACGTTCCGGCCCTGGGAAGGTCGGATCGACCGCGATCTCGACACGATCGGCGATCGCGAGGATGTTCGGATCGGCGAGCGATTCCGGCCGATAGGCGTGCTTGTCGATGCGACCCAGCACCAGCGCCTCGGCCAGAGTGTATTGCATGCTGACCCGGCCATGCGAGTCCGAGCGCGGCCGCCGCTTCTCGGCCAGCGGTTCGCAGACGATGCCGACGATATAGGCGGCAACCGGCACCGTGATGCGTTCGACCTGGGCCGGATCGATTTTGTGCTCAGTCCGCAGCCGCAGCAGCGCGTCGATATAGGGATGGATCACATGGGCGACCGGAAACGGCTTGAACGACGCATTCCGGCTCTCCCAATGGTCGCCAAGCCTGTCGGTGATCCGGCCGTAATCGCACGGCACGCTCTCGTCCTGCAGATGCGACGCAAACAGGCCGAAGCGACCTTCGAACACCGCTGCCGGTCCGGTCGTTCCCGCCTTGCCCAAGGTCGCCGCAGCGATGCCGCTTTGGGCCGACCAGCCGGGATGCAGGAACTTCGACTGGGTGCCATCGACCCAGCACTGCAGCAGGCCGGAGGCGAAGCTGCCGGCGATCCCGGCCGCATTGTTCATCTCAACCCGGCTCGCGCCGAGCATATGGCCCGCCAGCCAAGTCGCACCGAAGGTGGCGAAGAGACCGGTCGGGTGATAGCCGCGCCGGTGGAACTGCCCCGGTGCGACGCTGCCGACCCGGCAGGAAATCTCGTTGCCGACAGCGATCGCGGTAATGAGATCCGCGCCACTCACCTTCCGCGATTCCGCCAGCGCGAAGGCGGCGGCGACCGCCGGGCTGCTCATATGCACGATCGACTCATTGTGCGTGTCGTCGAATTCCAGCGCCTGGGAGAGCGCGCCGTTGGCGAAGGCCGCCCCGGGCACCGTGGTCGCGTCACCGCGACCGAAGATGCGGCTTGGCCCGGCTGGATTGAGCGCCAGCACCGCCTCGCGCACCGACCGGCCGAACGGCGTACCGAGCCCGGCCAGCACCAAGCCGACGACATCGAGCACCCGCAAGGTCGTCTGCTCCACGACGTCCGACGGCAGGTCGCCGAAACGGACCCGGGAAACCCAGTCGGACAGCTGATCGGAGCAGGTCGGCATCGGCGGTTCGATCACCGACATGCACGACCCTCCCGGACCTTTCGGCGCGGTTCGGGGCAGCGCAGACAGATGAGGTTCATTTGGACTCGTTCCCAGGCAGCCAGGGTTCAGGACCCTGTTATCCGGGCATCTTTGCAGCCGGGCGAGTGGCTTTCAAGGAAATTGTGATACCGGTAACTTAATCGCAGAAACTAGCGTCCAGGCAAGGCGGTTGTCCTAACTAATCCGCCGTTTACGCGCTCTCGCGCTGGATGATCTCGAACTTCAGATCGAGGCTGACCCGCTCGGTGGCACGGCCGGCGACGCGGTCGAGCAGGCATTCCGCGCTGCGCCGGCCGATCTCGTAGCGCGGCAGGCGGATCGTGGTCAGCGGCGGGTTGACGTGGCGCAGGATGTCGAGGTCATCGAAGCTGGCCAGCGCCACCCGGCCCGGGACGTTCCAGCCACGGCGTTGGCATTCCAGCGCCGCGCCGACGGCCAGGACGTCGCCCGCGAAGAAGACCGCATCGACCTGCGGCGCCGTCTCCATCAGATTGACGACGACTTCGGCGCCGGCGCTGAAGCCGGATGGCCGCTCCAGGATCAAAGCGTCATCCGATTTCCGCCCCAGCTCCTTCAACGCGGCCTGATAGCCGCGCAACCGCTCGCGCGCGCGGTCGTTCTCGCGCCGCACCAGGCTGACGAAGGCGATCTGCTTGTAGCCCATGCGCGCGAGATGCAGCGTCATCGCCCGCGACGCCTCGTAATTGGAATAGCTGACCACGGAATCGAGCGGTGACGTCGTCAGGTTTCCGTTCTCCACCACCGGCACCTTGGAATTCCGGATCATCTCGATCGCGGTCGGGGTGTGGCTGGTGTTGTGCAGCACCAGCCCGGCCACGCGCTGCTGCAGAAAGGCGGTGATCGCCTCCTCCTCCTCCAGCAGGCCGGGCCCGCTGTCCGCGATCATCAGGTGGTAGCCGTTGGCGCTCGCGACGTCGGAGATGCCCTTGATGGTCTCGGCGAACAGCGAGTTGCGGATGCTCGGCACGATCAGGCCGATCAGGTTCGAGCGGTTCGAGGACAGGCTGCGGGCCAGGCGATTGGGCACATAGCCGATCTCGTCCACCACCGCCCGCACCTTGAGGCGCATCTCCTTCGAGACCTTGTCGGGATCGTTGAGCGCGCGCGAGACGGTCATGACCGACACGCCGGCCTTGCGCGCGACATCGCGCATGCGGGACGTCGTGGTGCCGCCGTTGCGTTTCTTGCGCTTTGCCTCAGAAGACTTGGCCAATCAATCCCCCGGATATTGCCTGCATCGCCGATCTATGTTACGCGTAACACAACAATCTGCAACCGGGGCCGCGACTCTTCTGCGGCCGCCCGTTACATAACAATGTGCAGAATCCGTTCAAACGGTGCAAGTCAGGGGAGAAACGGCGTGTCCGAGCTGCCGATCTATGAAGTCTATGCCATCAAATACGCGCATCTCTTCCGCCATTCGCCGGAGAATTTCATCGGCGGCGACGAGCACGACGTGCCGATGCCGCTCGACTATTTCGTCTGGGCGATCAAGGGCAAGGACCGCAGCTTCATCCTGGACACCGGCTTCTCGGCGGAGATGGGGGCCAAGCGCAAGCGCCAGCATCTGCGCTCCCCCGCCGTCGGCCTGAAGGCGATCGGTATCGAGCCCGAACAGGTCAAGGACGTCATCATCTCGCATATGCATTACGACCATTGCGGAAACCACGACATGTTTCCGAATGCGCATTACCACCTGCAGGACCGGGAGATGGCGTTCTGCACCGGCCGCTGCATGGGACATGCGAACCTGCGCGGCGCCTTCGAAGCCGAGGATGTCGTCCAAATGGTGCGGCGGATCTTCGCCGGCCGGGCCCAGTTTCATGACGGCGAAGGCCAGGTGGCGCCCGGCATCACCGTGCATCGGGTCGGCGGCCATACCAGCGGCTTGCAGATCACCCGGGTGATGACGCGGCGCGGCTGGATGGTGCTGGCGTCCGATGCCTCGCACTTCTACGCCAATTTCCAGCAGAACCGGCCCTTCCCAGTGGTCGCCAATGTGGTCGAGATGTTGGAAGGCTATCGCACGATGTACGCGCTCGCCTCATCGCCCGACGCGATCATCCCGGGGCACGACCCGCTGATGATGAAGCAATATCCCGCGGCGGCACCGGGTCTCGAGGATATCGTCGTTCGCCTCGATGCCGACCCGAAGCCGGTCTGACCCGCGATCCTAGTGGACGGCGGCGTACATGATCCGCTGCTCGGTCGCGGTGCGGCTGTCCATCTCTTCCACGATCCGGCCCTGGCGCGCGACCAGGATCCGGTCCGAGAGGGCGAGGATCTCCGGCAGATAGGATGAGATCACGATCACGGCCATGCCGGTATCGGCGAGCTCGTTGATGAAGCGGTGGATCTCCACGATCGAGCCGACATCGACGCCGCGGGTCGGCTCGTCGAAAATGATCATCTTCGGCTTCTGCACCGCCGATTTCGCGATCACCACCTTCTGTTGGTTGCCGCCGGAAAGCTCGATGATCCGTGCATTGGGGTCGATCGCCTTGATCGCCAAACGGTCGGTCCATTGCTTGGCCATCGCCCGTGCCTCGGTCATGGAGATGAGAGCGAGCGGGTTGATGCCCTTGGCGACGGTGCCGAGCTGGATATTGGCCGCGATCGACATGGTCTCGAAGAAACCCTCGACCTTGCGGTCTTCGGTCACGTAGACGATGCCGTCGCGCACAGCCGGGCGCGGCGTGCGGTAGCGCGCCTCACGGCCGAGGAAGCTGATCGTCCCGCCATGGAAGAAGTCGCGCTTCAGCACGCCGCTCACGATCTTCATGGTCTCGGTGCGACCCGAACCCACCAGGCCGAACAGGCCGGTGATCTGCCCGGCGAAGACCGAGAACGAGGTGTTGCGCACCACGGTGCCCATGGAGAGGTTCTGGATGCTCAGGACCTTTTCGCCATAGGGACGCGGCTGCCGCTCCCGCCCGGCGCTGTAGAGTTCGCCGGTGAGGCTGCGGCCGACCATTGCCTGGATGATCTTGTCGCGGGTGAAGTTCTTGGTGAGGTCGCTGGCCGAAACTTTGCCGTCGCGCAACACCGTGATCCGGTCGGAAAGCTCCAGGGCCTCTTCCAGCGCATGGCTGATGAAGATGATCGAGACGCCATCGCGCTGCAGCCGGCGCACGAGGTTGAAGAAGTGGAACTTCTCCTCCGGCGTCAGGGTCGCGGTCGGTTCGTCGAAGATCATCAGCCGCGCCTTGTGGTGCACCGCGCGGGCGATCTCCACCATCTGCTTCTTGCCGGCGCCAAGCGAGGACACCAAAGACATCGGGTCGACGTAGAAGTTGAGGGAAAGCAGGAAACGCTGGGCCTGGATGTAGAGGCCGCGCAGCCGGTTGAACATCTTCTCGTCGCCGAGATAGATGTTCTGCGCCACGGTCATCGAAGGCACCAGGTTGGTCTCCTGGAACACCATCGCGATGCCCTGTTTCAAGGCATCGGCCGGCGAGGCCAACTGCGCCGGCTTGCCGTCGAACAGCATCTCGCCTTCACTCAGCTGGTAGACGCCGGCCAGGATCTTGGTGAGGGTCGACTTGCCGGCGCCGTTCTCGCCGACGATGGCATGGATCTCACCCTTCTCCAGGATGAAGTCCACATCCTTGATGGCGGCGACGCCACGGAAATCCTTGGTCGCCTTCTTCAGTTCCAGGAGAGCCGTCATGACGCAGCCTCCGTCAAGCGGACGATCGCGCCCGAACCCTTGGCGCCGACCAGCAGCGCGCCGCCGGACTCGACCAGCGCGGTGACGCCATGGATGCTGCCGTCGGCACGGCTATGGAAACTGGCGATGGGACGCATGTTGGCGTCGCAGCGGACGACCAGACCGTAGGACCAGCTCGGCGACCAAGGTTTCAGCATGTTGAGCTTCTTGCGCGCGCCGCCCTGGATCGGCTCGAGGAAACTGAGGCCGCTGGAGAGCGCCGGGGCAATCCAATAGGCGGGGTCGATGCTTGAGACCATGCGGTGGCGATAGGCTTCCTCACGCAGCACAAACTCGATCAGCTGATTGCGCGGCGCGAACAGAGCCAGCAAGAAGCCGCCGCCCGCTGCCGGCGCAATACGCGCAGGATAGGCCGGGAGATCCGAGAGCACCGCGCGTGGCTTATTCGACTCCAACGCGACGACGCGATGCCGCCAGGATTCCGAAGCGAGCACGACCCCGTTGTCTCCAAGCGCCAGACCGTAGGGAAAGGCCAGATTGCGGGCGAGCGGAGTGGCTTCCCGGCTTTTGCCGAGGGCGATGTGCCAGACGCTGCCGGTCGAACGCCGGTTCATCAGGTCGCGCTTCCAGTCGGACATCATGTATTCGGC
>Ga0068862_100005483_pt1 | contig 10604 bp, 8 predicted proteins | sample KBSSwiS52_FD_66598 | JGI IMG/M metagenome (GOLD analysis project Ga0068862, IMG submission 66598) | Switchgrass rhizosphere microbial communities from Kellogg Biological Station, Michigan, USA - KBS Switchgrass S5-2 | ecosystem: Host-associated > Plants > Roots > Rhizosphere > Soil ... | reverse complement strand
GGCGACGGCGGCGAGATTACGGCCGGCGAGGGCTCGGTGTGGGCGACGATCTTCGGCTTCCCGATCACGCGGATCGACCCGGCGACGAACAAAGTCGTGCAGCAGTTCTTCGGCCCGGGCGGCGACGCCATCCGCGTCGGACGCGGCTTCATCTGGTTGTCGAATCTTCGGCAGGGGAACGTGTGGCGGCTCGATCCGCGCCGGATCGAAGCGACCGTCGCGTTCTAACTACTTCGGCGGGTCGATGACGCGCACGTGCTTGATGTCGCATCCGGACGGCAGTCGATCGGCACGCGGCGCCATGTTGCCCGCATAACATCCGGGAATCACATACATGCGGGTGGGTCCGGTCGGTCTCGGCGCGGCCGCCGCGGCCGTCCGCTCGCGTTCAAGCGCCGCGCGGTAGACGATGGTGTCGTTCGGGTCGATCCGGACGTCGAAGGTCACCGGCTGATAGCCTGCCGCCCGCAATTCGATCCGATGCGGGCCCGCGGCCAGTGTCAGCACACGCTGCGCCTCGATGTCGGCAATGGTGCCTGCGTAAAACGAATCCACGAACACCTGCGCCGATTGGGGCGTCACGTCGAACCGCAGCAGGCCGATGGCCGGCGGCGGCATCACCCGTCCCGGCGTGACCGACTCCGGATAGCCGTCGTACACCGGACCGAAGTACGCGCCGCCACCATAGGGGAACGATTTGAATGGGTTGGTGTTGAATGGTTGGCGCGCGCGAAACAGATCGCGTGCCGGCGGCCTGAACGGCACGGGGTCCGTCAGTCCGCCCCCGACCGGTGGCATGATCGGCGGCAACGGAAACGTAATCGGCGGCGGGACGCTCGGCCGGGCCGTCGACGGCGGTACGATCGGTTGGGCCGGAGTCGGTGCGCCCGGAACCGTAATTGGCGGCGGTACGCTCGGCCGGGGCGAGCTGGTTCGCGGTGCAGACCCACGCTGCCCGTGCGCGACAGCGGCCGTGGACAAAACCAGCGCAGCGACGATGGACGCACACTTCATCTGCGACCGCCTCTGTTTCCCACTCTAATGCTACACGCTCGCACCTAACAACTGGCAAAACGTGCAGCGCAGGCGTCCTGATCAGGTAGCGCCGCTGTTAGGTTGGTGGCTACTGTTCCCGCAACGTGACGGCCGGATCGGCGCGCAGCGCGCGAACGGCCGGCGCGACGCACGCCAGAAGCGCCGCCACCGCCAGCCCCGCCGGAGCGGCGACGAACGTCATCGGGTCGAGCGGCGCCACGCCAAAGAGCAGGCCCGTCAGCGAACGGACCAGCACGGCTGACAACGCGAGGCCAGTGCTGATGCCGACGATGATGATCCTGGCGCCGTTGCCGAACACGAGGCGCAGGACGTCGCCGGTCGTCGCGCCAAGCGCCCGCCGCAGACTGAATTCGCGCGTGCGCTGCTGCACCATGAAGGTCAGTACGCTGAAGGTGCCGACGAACGCGAGCACCACCGCGAACGCGGCGAAGACGCCGACCAGCTGCGCGCGAAAACGCGGGCGTGCCGTCGCTTCCGTGGCGATGTCTTCCATGGTCCGCACGCGCGAGACGGCTTGCGCCCGGTCCAGACGCGCAATCGCTTCCTGGATCGACGGCATCAGCGTCATCGGGTTCGCGGTCGCGCGCACGACCAGCGTGGCGAAGTTCGTGGTGTTCTGCGCGAGCGGCACGTACACCTCGAGCGCACTGTCCAGAGGTTCGTCCGGTCGCGTCTTGATCTGGCCGATGACGCCGACGATTTCCCGCGTCACCCGCCGAGGCGGGAGCTCGATTGAAGGCACGATGATGTGCGCGCCCAGCGCCTCGCGGCCGGCGAAGTGGCGGCGCGCGAACTCCTCGTTGACGATGCACACCTGCGGCGTGTTGCCGGAGTCCTGCGGGGTGAACGTTCGTCCGCGCCGGAGCGGCACGCCCAGCACGTCGAAGTAACCGGGGCCGATCATCTGGTAGTGCGCGGTCGGCCGATTCGCCTGGTCGGGCGGCGGGTCGCCGACGATCTCGAACGGCTGGCGACGGATGGTGCCGGCGAGTGGCACGTCGGTGCCGATCGCGGTGGCCCGCACACCGGGCGTCGTGGCCACTTCGTCGGCAATCGACTGGAAGTACGCGGCCAGCTCGCGCTGCGCCCTGATTCGCATGAACGGTACCTTGAGGGTCATCGTCACGACGCGGTCGGCGCGGTACCCGGCGTCCACGCTGTTCAGAGAGACGAGCGTGCGCACCAGCAGGCCGGCGCCGGTCGTCAACAGCAGCGCGGCGGCAATTTCCAGCACGGCGAGCGCCTGACGCGTGCGTCCAGCGCGATCGGTGGGGCCGCGGCCGCCGCCGGTCATCGCTTCGACCAGCGGAACGCGTGCCGCCTGCCAGGCGGGCGCCAGACCGAACAGCAGGCTGGTGGCGATGGTCGCGAGTGCGGCGAACGCGGCCACGCGCCAGTCAACGCGCAGCGCAATCGCTGGCGGAACCGCGCCGGCCGGAATCAGCGACGGCGCCACACGCAGAATCACCCAGGACAGCGCGAGACCGGCGCCGCCGCCCAGGACGCCGAGACACACGCTTTCGGTGAGCAGCTGCCGCGCGATCCGGCCGCGGCTCCCGCCAAGCGCGGCGCGAACGGCAATCTCCTGGGTTCGCGCCAGACCGCGCGCGAGAATCAGGTTGGCGATATTGGCGCACGCGAGCAGCAGCACGAACAGGACGACGGCGCCGAGCAGCAGCGACGTCGTGCGGAGATCGTCTCCGACGATCGCCTGCTGCAACGGTTCGATCGTTGCGCCCCAGCCGCGGTTCGTCGCGGGCGCCGCCCGGTCAATGTTCGCGGATACGGCCGCCATGTCCGCGCGCGCCTGCCCCATCGTCACGCCGGGCTTGAGGCGCGCAATCACCTGAAGGACATGCGAGCCGCGCAGCTCCTGGCCCGTGCTTTTCAACGACCCGGTGAGTTCCCACACGTCGGTCGTGCCGAGCACCTGTGCGCGATCCGGGACGACGCCGACAATCGTTGACACAAACCTCGGGTTGCTCAGCCGGATCGGGCGGCCGATGACGTGGGGATCCGCGCCAAACCGATTCCGCCACAGTCGTTCGCTGATGACTTTGACGTTCCCGACGATCTCGTCGTCGGAACGGAACGTCCGGCCAAGCACCGGCGTGACACCCAGGACGTCGAAAAACGCCGTGGTCACCGTCTGCATCATCACCGTCTCGGGCACGGGCCGCGAATCGTCGACCAGCGGCCAGGCGCTGGGAATGCCCGCCGTCGCCGCTATGGTGGCGAACGCATGATTCTGCTCCGCCCAGTCGACGAAGGTCGGCGGCGAGACGAGATTCCTGGCGGCGCGGGGCGAGCGTTCCCACACCATGACGAGCTGACCCGCGTCCTTCACCGGCAGCGGCCGCAGCAGGACGGCGTCGACCAGACCGAAGATCGCGGTCGTCGCGCCGATGCCGACGGCGAGCACGAAGACGGAGGCGAACGTGAACCACGGCGCCTTCCGCAGCAGACGCGCCGCATGGCGAAGGTCCTGCAGGAGTTGATCGACGCTGGATCTGGCGCGCATGCCGGTTAGACGGACGGCTTGGCCGATGCGTTTATCGGATGCGATGAACGGACGCGACGTCTGCTCCTGTGGGTGAGCGGACTATAATCGCGCGAACCCATGGATCGCGCGTTTCTCGACGAGCTGCGGCAGGTGGTCGGCGACGATGGGCTGCTGCAGGATCCGCTCGAGCTGCTGACGTACGAGTGCGACGCGCTGCCCCATCTGCGCGAGTCGCCCGCGGCCGTCGTCCTCCCGACATCAGCCTCACAGATACAAGGCGTCGTCAGGCTGTGCGCGCGTCACGGCGTTCCGTTCGTGCCCCGCGGACACGGCACGGGGCTCTCCGGCGGCGCGCTGCCGGTGGCCGGCGGCGTCGTCATCGCGCTGTCGCGTCTCAATCGAGTGCTCGACGTCGATATCCCGAACCAGCGCGTGACCGTCGAGCCCGGCGTCACCAATCTCGAAATCACGCGTCAGGTGGCGCCGTTCGGCTTTTACTACGCACCGGATCCGTCCAGCCAGCAGGTGTGCTCGATTGGCGGGAATGTCGCGGAGAACTCCGGCGGCGCCCACTGCCTGAAGTATGGGTTCACCGTGCATCACGTGCTCGAAGTCGAGGCGGTGATGCCCGATGGCGCGATCGTGCACTTCGGCAGCACGTTCGCCGATACGCCGGGGCCGGATCTGCTTGGGCTCCTCGTCGGCTCCGAGGGGACGATCGCGATCGCGACGCGCATCACGGTTCGAATTCTCAGGCGCCCGGAAACGGTGCAAACGCTGCTCGCGGCGTTTGCCACGATCGACGCCGGCGGCGCCGTCGTGTCGGACATCATCGCCGCCGGCATCATTCCGGCAGCGGTCGAAATGATGGATTCCCTCGCGATTCGCGCCGCCGAGGCCGCGGTCCATCCCAATTTCCCGGACGCTGACACCGTGCTCATCGTCGAGCTCGATGGTCCTGCCGCGGAAGTCACGGCGCTGTTCGATACCGTCGTCGACACGTGCCGGCGGCACGGCGCCACGACGATCGAAGTGGCGCAAACGGACGAACAGCGGGCGCGCATCTGGAGAGGGCGCAAAGCGGCATTCGCCGCCATGGGCCGGGTGTCGCCGAACTACTACGTCCAGGATGGCGTCGTGCCGCGGACCCGCCTGCCGGAGGTCCTGAACCGAATCCGCGCGCTCGAACAGCGATCGGGACTGCGCATCGGCAACGTGTTTCACGCCGGCGACGGCAACCTTCATCCTCTCATCTGCTACGACGAGCGCGTGCCCGGCGACCCCGAGAAGGCGGTGGAGGTCGCGGCCGAGATTCTGTCGTACTGCATCGAAGCGGGTGGTTCGCTCACCGGCGAACACGGCATCGGCGCCGACAAATCGTCGTACATGCCGACGATGTTCACGGCGGACGATCTAGCGGTGATGCAGCGCGTCCGGGCGGCGTTCGATCCGCAGGGCATCTGCAATCCCGGCAAGGTGTTTCCGACGCCGCGGCTCTGCGGCGAGGTCCCGGGTCCGCACCGCGCGCATCCGATCGAGGCGGCCGGTCTGGCGGAGCGATGGTAAGCGGCCAGGAATCGACACTCGTTCCCAACACGCCAGTGGAGATGGCGGAGCTGCTGCGGCGCGCCTCGGAGCAGAAGCAGTCGGTCGTTCTGCGCGGCGCCGGAACCAAACAGGACTGGGGCCGCCCGCCGCAGCACATCGACGCCACGCTGAGCACACGCGGGCTGTACCGCCTGATCGCGCATCAGCACGGCGATCTGACGGCGACCATCGAGGCCGGCGCCTCGCTGCGCGACGTGAACGTCGCCCTGTCGCTGCACGGACAGTGGCTGCCGCTCGATCCGCCGTTTGCGGCGGAGGCGACGATCGGCGGCATTCTGGCCACCAACGACAGCGGTCCGCTGCGGCACCGCTACGGAACGCCGCGCGATCTCGTGATTGGCACTTCGGTCGCCACCGCGGACGGCGTCCTCGCGAAATCGGGCGGCCAGGTCGTGAAGAACGTCGCAGGCTACGATCTGTCGAAGCTGCTGGCCGGCTCTTTCGGCAGCCTGGCGGCCATCGTCAACGCCACGTTCAAGCTGTCGCCGCTGCCGGCTGCGTCGAGAACGCTGGTCGCCGCCGCGCGCGACGCCGAGGAGCTCGGTCGTTTCGTCCGCGAGGTGATGGCGAGCCAGCTCGAGCCGATCGCCTTCGAGATTCACGTGCCGTCGTTTGCGCTGATGCTCCGATTTGCGTCGGTGGCGGCGGCCGTCGACGCACAGGCTCATGCCGCCGAGATGATGCTCGGTGCGGCGAAGCTCTTCGACGGCGACGCGGAGCGGACCTTCTGGAGCCAGCACAACGAACGCGTCTGGAACGGGACCGGCGCGATCGTCCGCGCCAGCTGGCTGCCGGCGAATGTGGCGGCCGCGATTGGCGAGCTGAAGTCGTGTGCGGCGGCGAGCGGTGTCATCGAGATCGAGATGCTCGGACGCGCCGCCGTGGGGTCCGGCCTCGTCCGGATCGAGGGAGAGGCGAAGGCACAGGCGCGCGCGATCGAACAGCTGCGGCAATCGGCGGCGTTCGGCAACGTCGTGCTGCGGCGGGGCTCGACGGAGCTGAAATCACTGGTCGATGTCTGGGGCAGTTCGGCGGAGCGTCAGCCTCTCCTGGCGTCCTTGAAACGCGCGCTCGACCCGCAGGGAATCCTCAGCCCGGGTCGTGGTCCGGCATGAGCGCGTCCGCGGCATTCGATGGCGATCATCCCCCATCACGCACGCTGATTGACGCGTGCGTGCACTGCGGCTTCTGCCTCCCGTCGTGTCCGACCTACGCGCTGTGGGGCGAAGAGATGGATTCGCCGCGCGGACGCCTCTACCTGATGAAGGCGGGCCTCGAAGGGCGCACGGCGATGGCGCCGTCGTTCGTCCAGCACTTCGATGCCTGCCTCGGCTGCATGGCGTGCGTGACCGCCTGTCCGTCCGGCGTGCAGTACGCGCCGCTCATCGAGGCGACGCGGGGCCAGATCGAACGGCGGTTCGAGCGCTCGAGGAGCGATCGTCTGTTCCGCTCGCTGATCTTCGCGCTCTTCCCGTTTCCCGGGAGACTGCGAATCGCGCTGCTGCCGCTGGCGTTGTTCGGTTGGTTGATTCCAGCTGGAGCGCGAAGGCTTGAGCCGAGCGACAAGCGGGCGCCGAGAGACTCCGCGCCGAGTGATTGGAGAGGGCGCCTCCGCGCGATGCTCGCGCTGGCGCCGAAGGTGACGTGGCGGTCGCTCTTCACGTCCGTGCCGGAACGCACGCCCGCCATCGGCTCGCGGCGCATGACGGTGGGTCTCCTCACTGGATGTGTGCAGCGCGTCATCTTTCCGCACGTGAATCAGGCGACCGTCAACGTCCTGGCGGCCGAAGGCTGTGATGTCGTCGCGCCGGCGGCTCAGGGCTGCTGCGGCGCGCTCGCGCTGCATGCCGGACGGCTCGACGACGCGCGTGCCTGGGCGCGCAGAACCATCGAGACCTTCGATCGCGCCGGCATCGATCAGATTGTAGTGAACGCCGCCGGCTGTGGATCGTCGATGAAGGAGTACGCGCAGCTGCTGGCCGACGATCCGCGGTGGGCGGCGCGGGCGCGGGCGTTTTCCGCCCGAGTGCGCGACGTCACCGAGCTGCTCGCGAGTCTCGGTAAACCCCGAGCGCCGCGTCACCCGCTCGCGTTGCGGGTCGCCTATCACGACGCGTGTCATCTGGCGCACGCGCAAGGCGTCCGCCAACCGCCGCGCGATCTGCTGCGATCGATTCCGGGCCTCGAGCTGGTCCCGTTTGCGGAACAGGAGATCTGCTGCGGCAGCGCCGGCATTTACAACCTGGTCGAACCCGATGCCGCGCAGCAGCTGGGCGATCGCAAGACCAGCCACATCGCCAGCGTCCAGCCTGATGTCGTCGCGACCGCGAACCCCGGCTGCATGCTCCAAATCAGGGCGGGCGCCGCCAGGCAGCAGCAGACATGGTCCGTCGTCCATCCCATCGAGTTGCTGGACGCCGCCATCCGCGGGAAGGGAGTCCAGGAGATCTAACAGGAGATCAGAAGGTCAGGAGACAATTTCTTCTCTTTTCTTTCTTTTCTCTCTTTGTGCCTTTTGAAAAGAATTCTCCTGCCCTCCTCATCTCCTGTGATCCGGGAGATCTGTCCTCCCGATCAGACACGCGTGTCGTGCGCCGACGACGCACGAGCGCGAGAAACCAACAAAACAGGCCCATTTTGCTGGCATCGACATTGCTCAGCTATGGATCGCCACGTCTGCCTGAATGAGGACTCCCGTGTCGCTGCATAAGAAAATTATCAGTTCCCTGGCGCTCATCGCGCTCGTCGTGCTGTTTGGGATGACCGGCACGGCCGAAGCCCAGCGCCGCGGAGGTCGAGTGGTCGTAGCCCCGAGGGTGATCGTGGGCGGCGGCTACTACTACCGGCCCTACTTCTACGATCCCTTCTGGTTCGACCCCTGGTACGGCTTCGCCTACGGCTATCAGTATCCGTGGGGCCCGTACGGCTACCCGCCGTACGGCGCGTACCGAGTCGACCCGGGCGCATCGCTCCGTCTCGAGGTCAAGCCGAAAGAAGCGGAGGTCTACGTCGACGGCTTTTACGCCGGCATCGTCGACGACTTCGACGGCACGTTCCAGCGGCTCAGCGTGACGCCGGGCGAGCACCAGATCGAGCTGTTCCTCGACGGCTACCGTACGGTGCACCAGAAGGTGTACGTGACGCCGCGAAAGACATTCAACGTCAAGTACTCGATGGAGCGGCTCGGCGCCGGCGAGCAGCCGGAACCGCGGCCGCAGCCGCCAGAGCCGCCGCCGGGACAACAGCCAGGGACGCCGCGCCGTGGCGAGGCACCGCCGCCGATGCCGCAGGAGCCGCCGCCAGGACGCCCGCCGGTGCGACGTGCGCCGCCGATGCCGCCGCAGGCTCCGCGAGCCGGGACGCCAGCCGCCGGCTACGGAACGCTGGCCATCCGTGTCCAGCCCGCGGACGCCGAGGTGTTGATCGACGGCGAAAAATGGCGCGGACCCGATACGCAGGATCGCCTCATCGTCGACGTCGCGGAGGGCCCGCACACCGTGCAGATTTCCAAGCCCGGTTATCGCACCTACATCACCGACGTGCAGATCCGTCGCGGCGAGACCTCGCCGCTGAACGTCAGCCTGCGGTCGCAGGACGAACAATGAGCCGCCGCACAACGCTCGTCGCATTGGTCGCGTGTCTCGTTCCTCTAACCGCGGCCGCGCAGCCGGCGGCCCCGACCACGCCGCGCACGCAGGGACCGATGACCATCGAGCAGATTCACAGCGGGTTCCTGATGGCGCCCGACGTCAAGCTCACCGAAGTCGATGGGAAAGCCTCAGCGCTCGTCGGGGGCTACGCCGGGTGGCTCAGCCAGGAGCGCTTCTTCATCGGCGGCGGCGGCTACTGGCTTGCGGACGGGAACGATCGCGAGATGGCCTACGGCGGCCTGGTCCTCCACTGGCTCGTGTGGAACAACGGCCGCTTCAGAGTCAACGCCAAGGGCCTCGTCGGAGGCGGCGAGGCCACGCTGTCGGACACGATCAGCGTGCGGGTCCCGGAAGTCCGCACTAACGGCCGGGTGATCACGCCCGCGACGACGGTGTCGCAGCGCATCCGCGTCCGCGACGACTTCCTGGTGGCAGAGCCGGAAGCGCAGCTGTCGTTCAAGCTGGTGAAGGCGCTGCGCGTCGCGGTCGGGGCGGGGTACCGGTTCACGGGCAGCGACCGCCGAGGCGGCGGCTTCCGTGGCGACCGGCTCGACGGCGCCACCGGCAGCGTGTCGCTGCAGATCGGCGGCGGTTCGTAGCGCGGCCGATCGCCGCGACCAGCGCAAGGAAACCATAGCGATCGGCTCGTCGCGGCCTTTGCGGGTCTCGCGTTCTTCGTTCTATCATGGGGGCCGCCAGGCCCCTGTGAGCGTCAGCTATCGCCGACTCGCTACAGCGCTGGTCGCCGCCGTTCTGGCGGTGACCGCTTCGGTCGCGTACGGGCAGCGCATCTGGGTTGGCGGCGGCCGCTTCTACCGCACCGCGCCCAAGTGGGCCACACCCGCCAACTTCGACGGCTCCTTCAACTTCTGCCGGGCGTTCTACGCCAGCGACCGCCGCGAAGACGGTGGCAGCGGCTGGGACACCGATTTTCCTGGTGCCGACAACAACTTTTCGGTCAGGCTCGCCGAGCTCACGTTCGTGCGCGTCAGACTCGATCAAGCCGGCCAACCGGACTATGTCGTGGTACGGCTCACCGATCCGCAGCTCGCGCGATGTCCGTTTCTACACTTCGAGGATGCGGGCACGGCCCGCTTCACCGACGAGGAAGTGACGTCACTTCGCGCCTATCTGTTGAAGGGCGGCTTCCTCACGGTCGACGACTTCTGGGGCACTCGCGCGTGGGATCAGTGGGCCGAGGAGATCAGCCGTGTCCTGCCGCCCGGCCGGTATCCGATCGTCGAGATCCCGCCGAATCACCCGATCATGCACACGCTGTACGACGTGAAAGAGATCGAGCAGGTGTCGTCGATTCAGTTCTGGCTCCGCAACGGCGGCAGTGTCTCGGAGCGCGCCTGGATGAGCGACAGCCCCCGCGTGAATTTCCGCGGCATTTCCGACGAGAAGGGCCGGCTGATGGTGGTGATGGCGCACAACACCGACATCCCCGACACCTGGGAGCGCGAGGGCGAGAGTCAGGAATACTTCGATCGCTTCTCGCCCAACGGCTACGCCGTCGGCGTCAACGTCGTGCTCTACGCGATGACCCACTGAAGACGAAGAACGCAAAGACCGCGAAGACCGCAAAGAAAGAGATTTCTAAGATTCTCTGCGGGCTCTGCGTTCGATCGTCGTCCACGCCATGGATGAAATCGTCGAAGCCGAAGGGCACCTGATCGACTCGCAGCTCCTCAACGCGATGTTCGACACCGTCGTGCGTCACGACGCCGCGTTCGAAGTGCTGGAGTTCCGCATCGGCCGCACCAACGACGAGCCGTCGTTCGTGT
>Ga0068862_100005480_pt1 | contig 10607 bp, 9 predicted proteins | sample KBSSwiS52_FD_66598 | JGI IMG/M metagenome (GOLD analysis project Ga0068862, IMG submission 66598) | Switchgrass rhizosphere microbial communities from Kellogg Biological Station, Michigan, USA - KBS Switchgrass S5-2 | ecosystem: Host-associated > Plants > Roots > Rhizosphere > Soil ... | reverse complement strand
ATCCAGGCACGGATTGATATGACAAATGCTGAAATAAAATATTCATTAGCCCAGTTGGCTGTTTTAAACAAAGCAGCAGAATTAGAAAGAGTAATGGCTACCTATCCAATTCAATAATTAAACAGCAAAAATTAATCATCATTATTTTTTTATGATCCAGCTACACCGAAATTATTTTATCTCCATCGCAATGATTTTCCTTATCAGTAGTTGCGGGGCAAAGAAGCCATCGGAAACAACTGCTGACGAAGTGATCGTTGTAAGAACGCAACCTGTCTCTTCAATAAGTTATTCACCTACGCTTGAGTATTCGGGCCTCATGGCTTCGACGAGTGAAGCAAAATTATCTTTTAAGATTGCGGGTATCATTTTGAGGATCTATGTAAAAGAAGGGGACCATGTTTCAAGAGGTCAGCTGCTGGCGACTCTTAATAAAACGGAGATCAATGCACAGGTGGAGCAGGCTTCCGCAGGCGCTGAGAAAGCTAAAAGAGATGTTGGCCGTATAAAGAATTTGTATGAAGATACCGTTGCCTCTCTTGAGCAATACCAGAATGTGCAAACACAATTGAGTGTTGCAAATCAGGCCTTGCATATCGCCCAATTCAACCGGCAATATGCTGAGATACACGCATCCGACGATGGAACCGTTGTAAAAAAAATAATGAATGAAGGAGAATTGGCAAGCGTTGGGTCACCGGTATTGCTATTAAACGGAACATCAGGCAATGACTGGGTCATACGTTTTGGCGTGCCTGATAAAGAATGGGCAGTATTAAAAAAAGGGGATATAGCAACAGTTGATGTTGATGCCTATCCCGCAACCGAGTTTAAAGGCATTGTTACAAAAATTGCAGAAGCCGCTGATCCCATCGGTGGTACATATGAAGTGGAAGTAAAAGTAATACCCGGCGGAAAAAAATTTGCCCCCGGGTTATTTGCAAACATTCATATCAAAACTAACGCGCGAGAGAATGTAACCATGATACCTGTTGAAGCGCTTGCCGAAGGTGATGGCAAAAAAGGATACGTGTATACGCTCAATTCCGATAAAAAAACGGTTACCAAACACGAAGTAAAAATTGCATTTATTAATGCGGATAAAGTAGCCATCAGCAGTGGGCTTGAGGGAATTCCCGCAGTGATCACCGATGGAGTAAGTTATTTAACGGAGAATGCTACAGTAAAAGTTCCTTAATAGTTCAAAGTTCAAAGTTCAAAGTTCAGAGTTCAAAGTTCAGAGTTCAAAGTTCAGAGTTCAGAGTTCAAAGTTTAAAGTTCACAACCTTGAACCCTAAACTTCCTAAAAGATTTTTTAATGAAAATAACAGATTTCGCGGTAAAAAATTACCAGTTTACGTTGATAGTATTTGTGATGATGGTTGCTATTGGTACAAACTCATTGTTCAATATGCCAAGAGGTGAGGACCCCGATTTCGCAGCCCCACAATTTAGTGTGGTTGTAATTTATCCCGGCACCAGCCCGAAAGATATGGAACAGCTGGTGGTGGACAAGGTAGAGAAAAAATTAAATGAGCTGGATGATGTTAAGCGCGTCATCTCACATATGGATGACGGCCTTGCCACTATTCGTGTAGAGTTCAAATACGAAACTGATCCCGATAAAAAATACCAGGATGTGGTACGGGAGTTAGATGCCATCCGCGGCGATTTGCCGCAGGGGATTTTGAGTATTGATGTATTGAAATTCAGTCCCAGTGATGTGAATATTATCCAGGTCGGCTTAACCAGCGAAACAACCCCCTATAAGGATTTGGAAGAATGGAGTAAAAAGTTAAAAGAGCGGCTGGAAAAAATTAAAACGCTGAAGAATGTTGACAACTGGGCGTTTCCGCAACAGCAGGTAAGAATATCATTGAACCTCGATAAGATGGCGCAGAATAATATCCCCTTGAATCGTGTAATTGGTGCCATACAAAGTGAAAATGTAAATATTCCCGGGGGAAGTATTGAGATGAGTACCAAAAAGTTTAACATTAAAACAAGTGGTGATTATAAAAATGTAGACGAAATAAAGAACACGATCGTTACCAGCATTGGTGGCAAGATGGTTTATGTAAGAGATATTGCTGATGTTGAATTTAATTATGAAGAGGAGAGTTATATCGCCAGGCTCAATGGTGTGCGTGGTGTATTTGTAACAGCCAGCAGAAAGATGGGTACAAATATTTTTGACGTGGAAAAGCAAATGCAACCCGTGCTGGATCAGTTTGCAAAAGAGTTGCCGAAAAGCATTCATTATGATCAGAGTTTTAATAATGCTGAAAGTGTACGAACACGCCTGGGCGATTTTACCCGCGACTTTGGCATTGCTATTTTCCTTGTGCTGCTGACTTTGCTGCCACTCGGTTTCAGGGCAAGTGCTGTGGTAATGATATCTATTCCCTTATCATTGGCCATCGGTTTGTTTTTCCTGGACATCATGGGATTCACCATTAACCAGTTGAGTATTGTGGGCATGGTGGTGGCCCTGGGTTTATTAGTAGATGACAGCATTGTTGTGGTTGAAAATATTGAACGTTATTTACGCAATGGTTATACCAGGAGAGAAGCTGCCATGGCTGCCACCAGGCAAATTGGATTGGCAGTATTGGGGTGTACAGCTACCCTGGTATTTGCATTTCTTCCGTTATTGTTTTTACCCGAAGGCGCGGGGGATTTTATTCGAAGTTTGCCTGCTGCAGTTGTTACAACTGTCATCGCATCTTTGTTTGTGTCATTAACTATTGTTCCATTTTTATCGAGCAGGATATTGAGCCCTCATGAAAACCCAAACGGCAATTTGTTTTTGCGCGGATTAAAAAAGCTCATCAGTGGTTCCTACAGGAAATTATTGCATTACGCTATTACAAGGCCCATTACTACTTTATTAATTGCGGTAGCAATATTAATTGGTGCGCTGGCATTGATACCCGTTGTGGGTTTCAGCGTATTCCCTCCGTCCGAGAAGCCTATGTTCATGATAAATATTGAAACGCCCTTAGGTACAAGCCTGTCTACTACAGATTCTGTAACAAAATATGTGGAAGAAAATATTAAGAATACACCCGCGCTAAAAAATTATGCGACGAATATCGGACATGGTAATCCAAGGATTTATTATAATGTTATTCCAAGGAATGAATCAAGCGATTATGCACAGGTATTTGTTCAATTAAAAGAAACCCCGGCATCAGAGAAAAGGAAATTGATCGATACACTTCGGGAAAGATTTAAGAATTATCCTAATGCTAAAATTGAAGTAAAAGATTTTGAACAGGGCCCGCCTGTGGAAGCACCCATTGCTATACGTTTGTTCAGTGAAGACCTGGATACCCTGCGTGGTTTGTCATTTAAAGTGGAAGAGCTGCTTAAAAAAACTCAGGGTACAATGTATGTGAATAATAATCTCACGACATTGAAAACCGACATCAAAATAAAAGTAAACAAAGCCAAAGCAGGTTTGCTTGGGGTGGCCACCAGCGAAATTGATAAAACCATCCGGATGGCTGTAACAGGCTTAAATATTGGCACTTTCAGGAAAGACAACGGAGATGAATATAATATCAACATAACCCTGCCGCACGAAAACAGGCAGACATTTGATGTATTTAAAAAAGTGTATGTAGGGTCATACAGCGGTACATTAATTCCGTTGAACCAATTGGCCGATATACAATTTCAAACCTCACCAACTACCATTAATCATTATGATAAAGACCGCTATACCGTACTTACTTCCTTTGTAAAAAACGGTTACAATACGGCTAAACTAACCGGTGGTATTTTGAAGGAATTAGACAAGATGCAATTTCCAAAAGACGCTTACTATGTTGCGGCCGGTGACATCGAAGCAAGCCAGGAAAGTTTTGGCGGTTTAGGGACAATTATTCTCATTACTGTATTTGGTATATTGGGCATACTGATACTGGAATTTAAAACCTTTAAGGGAACATTGATTGTCCTCTCAGTTGTACCGCTTGGAATTATAGGTGCTGTATTAATGTTGTGGATTACAGGAAATACACTTTCATTTGTTGCGGTTATCGGTTTAATAGCGTTAATAGGAATTGAAGTAAAGAACTCAATCTTACTTGTTGATTATACAGACCAGTTGCGGAGGAGTGGAATGAGCCTCGAAGATGCTATCCAGGAAGCAGGAGAAACACGTTTTATACCAATCATCCTCACAACACTTACTGCCATTGGTGGTTTGACGCCATTGGTGCTGGAGCACAATCCATTGTATTCACCCCTGGCTTTAGTAATTATCGGTGGTCTTATCAGTTCAACATTATTAACAAGGGTGGTTACTCCGGTATTATATAAGCTGCTTGCGCCGCGCCTAGTTCATTAAAGAAACTTTTAAATATCATATCTTACTTCTAAATAGTGCATGACCGGATTCTGTTCTCACAGGATAATAAAGATTCAATACTCCGACTCATTTTGTTCTAATGACTAAAGCAATTATATTATTATCTTTAAGCAAAAAAGCTTACCATGAAAGCTCTTTTTTGCATCCTTGCAATCTCGCTTTTTACTCATCATTCAATTATAGCACAAACGCCCGGTGATACTATTTGCATTTTGCAATTAAATGATGTATATGAGATAGGCCCGCTAAACCAGGGCAGGTCGGGTGGTATGGCCAGGGTAGCGACTTTGGTAAAGCAAAATGAGGCCCGTTACCAGACCTTTGTAGTTTTGGCTGGTGATTTTGTAAGTCCTTCAGTAATCGGTACCACAAAAATTGATGGACAAAGAGTCAACGGCCGCCACATGGTAGACATCATGAATAAAACGGGTGTTGACCTGGTGACATTTGGCAACCATGAATTTGATATTCCTGAAGATGATTTGCAGCAGCGTATCAACGAATCGCAGTTTGCATGGGTAAGCAGTGATGTATTGCATAAAAATTCCAACGGCTCAGTAGTACCTTTTTATAAGATGAAACCTGACTCTGCATTAATACCGGCGTATTTCAAACTTTCATCAGCACATAATCAATTTAACATCGGATTTGTTACCGCTACCATTCAAAGTAATAAACAACCATGGGTGGAATATGCTGATAACCTTCAATCAATAAAAAAGGCGTGGAAACGGGTAAGAAGACAATCGGATGTGGTTGTTGGCCTTACCCATTTAAGTCTGGCTGAAGATGAAAAGGTATTACGAAAACTGAAACGGATTCCTCTAATCATGGGTGGACACGAACACCAGCATAATTATGTAGCCGTTCGTAAAGGAGCGATTGCCAAAGCGGATGCAAATGCAAAAACATTATACCGGCATCTTATATTCAGAGATGGCAGTAGAGGAAAGATTAAAATTATTTCTGCGCTCATCAATGTGGATACAACTATAACACCTGATCCTGCCGTTGCTGCTGCCGTAAAGGAGTGGGAAGATAAAGCCTATGCTTCTTTCAGGGCGATTGGCCTGGAGCCCGATGCAGTAGTATATCACACCAGGGAGCCATTGGATGGAACTGAGGCTGGCATAAGATTTAAGCAAACCAACCTGGGTAACCTGATCGCCGCATCTATGTTGGCTGCCTCACCCCAGGCAGACGCGGCGGTTTTTAACAGTGGCTCCATCCGGATAGATGATGTGATTGAAGGCGTGGTAACACAGTTGGATGTTATCCGCACGCTACCCTTTGGTGGAAAACTAGTCGAAGTAAATTTGAATGGCGCCTTGCTGAATCAAATGCTTGCTACCGGTAACAGCATTAAGGGACTTGGCGGTTACCTGCAGCGAAGCACGAATGTTAGCTTTGATGGTATCAAATGGCTGCTCAACGGGACAGCAATAGATCCTTCAAAAACCTATAACATTGTTTCAGCTGAATTTTTATTTAGTGGTGCCGAAAAGGGGCTTGAGTTTTTAAAAGAAGGTAACCCCGGCATAAAATCATTGAAGGGATTCGATGACCCGGGAGATATTCGTACGGATTTGCGCTTAGCCGTGGTGAAGTATTTGAGTGGGTTAGATGGCAAATGAAGTGGGCTTATTGCCTGAAGTTGCTTTGTTACGTTCACTCTCATCAGCGATTGATATTTTCCTGGAAAAAATACCTGCTCCAACAATAAAAAGATAATGAGTTATGAATATCTTTAAATAATTTTAAAGCAAAGAAATCATATAAAAATAAGTCCCATGATTAAAAAAATACTCTCGGCGGTTATGTTCCTGGTGATCATTAATGCTTCCTGCGCGCCGCCGCGCCGCACCCTTGCTCTTGAAGAAGGATGGGATTTATTAGGTGAAAAGAAAGTTGATTTTGTACGCTCGACAGATGTAATAGAAATACATAGCACCTACAAATTTACCGCTATCCGTTTTAAGGTAGAAAAACATGAAGTAAGGCTTACGGGGGTTAAAATTTCTTACCAAAATGGTGATAAACTGGAACCCGCCCTTGATGATGTTCTTCCGGCTGACCAGTATAGCCGCGAAATTGAATTGGCGCAGGATGGCAAGTTCATATATAAGATTGAATTTAAATACCGCACAACGGGAAATATTTTTAAAGGCAGGGCCAATATGCTCATTTTTGGTAAAAGATATACAGGATTTTAACCAACCCGATTGCCATAAATTTTCCGCACTAATCAGAATATTTTTGTTATGCTGATGGAGTAGTATGCATATAAGAAGGGAAGCGGTTTGGAGGATATAATAACGAGGAACTATTTTCAAATTTCGCTGTAATTTCTCTGGAATGAAATGGATAGATAAACCCGGTAGAGATGAATATCCGCAATATGCCGAAATGTATATGCGGTTAGTCCCTGGGGATGGCCGGGTACTTCATCATTTGGAAACCAATGGAAAAGAAATAGAGAATTTATATCTTTCTTTGGCACCCGGAAAGCTTCTTTACCGCTATGCACCTGGTAAATGGACGTTAAAAGAAATCCTGGTTCATTTAATTGATGATGAAAGAATTTATACTTACAGGGCATTGCGTTTTGCGAGGAATGAGCATAAGGAATTGCCCGGATTTAACCAGGATGATTTTGTACAATTTTCAGGCGCAAATGAAAGAGAACTTCTTAATATACTTGAAGAATACAGCGCGGTAAGAAAAGCAACGATTTCTTTTTTTAATGGACTGCCGGATGAGGCATTTACAAGAATTGGAAGAACCAATGAAAGCCGGGCATCGGTTAGAGCCCTTGCCTATCACATTGCCGGTCATGAGTTGCACCATCTTACTATTATCAAAGAAAAATACTTGAAGTAATAAGTGATGGTTACTATCAGGCTTCAATAGTTTGCATAAAAACCTTCAACCTTCAACCTGCCTTCCAATCCCTTCACGCAACCGATCTATATACCAATCGACATACTTAGCCACATCCAATTCTGCGGGGGCATAAGGCCCCGGCTCATAATGGCTTGACTCTACACCCCGAAAATTATTTTCGCATAAAGCCCAATCCTGCTCCCCCGTTATCCTCCAGAAATCTGTGAGACGCTCAACGGTATAATCGATACCTTCCACAGCCGTATTATCAACAAGCCATGTTAAGTCAATTGTGGTTCTTGAGGGACTGACAGCAGTGAGTCTCATCGTCCACATATAATCACTTACTGCATCCATCCAGAAATTGGGATACACTACGAGACCCAAAACACCCGCATTATAATCCTTGTGATCTCCCATAGGAACTGCAACTGCCTTTCCATCCAAACTATAACTCAGCACTCCGGGCCGGAGCGGATAACGAATCGCAAAATGAAATGAATCATTTTCAAAATCAACATTATTAATTGCCAATCCATTGTTCTGCCATTCAACTCTGCGCTCAGCAAGCACCTCATCGACAGGTTCCCTTAAATTGGCGCCAATAACTGCATTGCAATATTCAGGATGTGCCGATCCACAATGATAACATTCCCTGAAGTTTTCTGCTACCAGTTTCCAATTGGTACGAAGTTCATATCTTTTCTTATATGCTACTTTAGCCTGGTCAATCCTGTAAGGGTGTAGAAATGGGCCATAATCCTGTAAGACCTTATTGAAATCCGGAGGATTTTCGGCCAAAGAAATAAAAATAAGTCCATTGGCCACCTCTATATGTACGGGATGTAATCCAAACGAAGATCTGTCGAAATCATCAGGCATGAGGCGTGCTTTTACGAGCGAACCATCTTTATCATATACCCATTGATGATAAGGGCATATCAATTTGGGAGCATTTCCCCTCTCTTCAAGACAAATTAAGGACCCCCTGTGCCTGCAGGTATTATAGTGCGCATATACTTCTCCGTTAGTGCCCCTTATTATTATTATCGAATCTTTCCCGGCAGTATAAGTAAAATAATCTCCGGCTTTAGGAATTTCTGCAGTCACGCCTGCAAACAACCAGTATTTTTTCCAGATATGCGCCCACTCAAGATCAAATATCCCAGGGTCAGTATAAAAAGGTTGTTCAAGGCTCCAGCCCGATGTATATTTTCGAAGCAGGTCCTCCAAATTTATTGTATTCATGTCTTATCAGAGTATTAAGTAGTGATAAGGTAAATTTACTAAATATTGAAATGGGAGAAAGTTCAAAGTTTAAAGTTCAATGTTTGAGCCTTGAACCTCAACCTCTAAACTGGTAGGAAAGATTTTTCCATAAATACTCGACTGGCCCCTGGCTGTGTTTTTTCAGCCACCATTTGCTCAATATTGTCTGCGTTGCAAAAAGCAGAACGGCAACCAGGTATGTTTCTGTCAGTGTTATTTTCCCATAAAGTTGCGAGCCATACGTCCAACCGAAAAAAAAACAATAAATAAAATACAGTTTGGAGCAAATAGTTAGAAAGTGCCATTTGTCCAACAGGTGCAAACAACAATAAGATCTTTTTAAAGGCGGTTTGTTGAAACAGTTTTACAAAAGAGGCTATATAAAACAAACTTTGCAATAACATGCCCGTAACAATCACAAACGGAAGCCATATGAGAGCGGGGGTAAGTTCCAATTGCCCCGTAGTTACAGACCAAAATAAATAACTGCAGGTTATACCTGTTGTTGAACCCATAATAGTCATCCTTTTCATGGTTTTCCCGAATTGATTAGGCTGAACAAAAAAACCGTATTTACCCATAAAAAGGCCCATCAGCATACAACCAAAGGCAAATACGAGTGTAATAGGTGAATCCTTAATGAAATTCCTGAAAGGATCAATGGTAACATTTATCTGCAGGTATCGCCAATAAGAAGTTGTAACAGGATGCTCTAAGAAAACAGCTTTGTCATACGAATATTCCTGGAGGCCTAATGCACCATTTAAAATGAATATCAATGCTGTAAGAAATACAGAAAAAATAATAGCGGTAATCAAAATGTAATTAGCAAAAAAATCTGATTAATTAGTTTTCAATTTATCAATAGTTTTTTTCCATTGTCATTTTTAGCGTTGAGTTTTACTAACTTTTCATAAGTTTCAATAGCTTCTTTTTTATTTCCCGCTATTGCCAGTGCGCCTCCTAAACTATCATAGGGATGCCACGCATTTGGATGAAGGGTGATATTTAATCTAAATACTTCAATAGTATCACTTATTTTACTGGTACTCAATAAATTGTAACCCCGTTTGTTTAGGGAAGAAAGAGAAGGATGATTACAAAAGGTTAGCAGGGCTGCTAAGGTATAGTTAATTGCTAATTAATGCAAGTGAGATTGGCCAGGCTATTTTTATGAGGGATAGGATTGAATAATGGAGCAAGGGTTTGGTTTAATTAATTCTCAATTCCAAATTGCCAACGGATGCTATTAATTTTTTTAGAAAGGGGTAATTGAAAATTATAGCATCCGCCTTCGTTTAAGAAAGTATTCGTAGGGGCAAAAATGAATACGGATCTATTGAAAACTCTTTTTCAAATTCTATATATTTTTCGCCTAATTCCAGTTCGATGAATGAAGAAGCTTCCCTGATTTCCCAGAGGTATAATTTTTTATGTACTGCATGTTGATTAAATATCTCAGGAAGCATTTCGGGAAGGAGACCATTCCAGCAAGCTACTTCCAGCTTCTCTTTCTCCGTAAGATGATTATAATTAATTCCATCAGTGGTTTCAGAAAATTCCCTTGATGAAAAGCTTGTCCCCGTTACTAATAAGATTTCCTGTTGTGTGAAATTTGTTTTCATAATCTTTACTTTAAACATTAATTGTTAGACCGTAAATTGCCTGGTTCATGTTTATGCCCCTGACAAAATATTTTGTTAAATACATTGATGAGATACAAACAAAAAATAAAGGATTAATGCTAAAAATTACATCTGATAGGAAATGCGTCTATGCTGACAATGTAATTATGTAAGCTTAAAGACTTTCAAAAAGATAATGGGAATGTAAGGTGAAACTGTATGAGCGTAAATGTATAAAACATTTTTTTATTTTGCAAGCTATCGGGTAAAAACAAGTAAACTTACGCGCCCGGTATTTGAACGGGCGACATGTTTTTCAGGATATTTCATGTAAAACTAATAATTGATTTTTAGCAAATAAGTATTACACTTTAGATTAAATGCAAACAGAGCCCTTCCAGGAAAAAGTTTTCATTAAAAATTTTATTTATAAACTGTCATTACATTCCATC
>Ga0068862_100005478_pt1 | contig 10610 bp, 8 predicted proteins | sample KBSSwiS52_FD_66598 | JGI IMG/M metagenome (GOLD analysis project Ga0068862, IMG submission 66598) | Switchgrass rhizosphere microbial communities from Kellogg Biological Station, Michigan, USA - KBS Switchgrass S5-2 | ecosystem: Host-associated > Plants > Roots > Rhizosphere > Soil ... | reverse complement strand
GGGCCCATGGACAGGTCCACGGCAAGATCCGTGTCAGCGTCGGGCTGGTTGACCTGCCAGATCCGCAGGATGGGATAGGCGGACCTCACTCGATAACAGGCCGGGTGCAGGTTGAATCGCAGCTCACCGTATGAATCCGGCCTGACGCAGGCGAGCGAGCGCACATCGAAGAGTTCGGCATCCGCCGCAATCGATGCCTGCTCATACGCCCATTCCAGCTCGGCAACATCGGGAAGGTAGGCGTATTGCGTCCCTGCAAAGCGGCCGCGGAGGTAATCGGGAAACGGCGCACCGATGGCATGCAGATCGCCTGCACGTGACGGGTGCGCATGTAGAAAACTGCGCGCCAACTGGCGGAAATAATCCTCCCCGACGAGTCGTTGGATCACCGGAAATTCCAGGGCCAACGCCTTGAAGAAACCTTCGTGCAGGTTGTTGCGGTAAATCTCGATGCCGGCCCGGCCGTCGGGTGACTCATCGAAGAGCGCCTCGACGAATTGTCTCTGCAAATCACGCAGCGACGACATGGTTGAACTCCGCACGCAGGTCAGCCTCCTGGGCCTCGGCAACGAGTACGCCCAGCGGCGGAATATCCGCATCCCACTCGATCAGAGTCGGTACACGCCCGAAGAGCCGCACCGCAAAGCCATACAGGTCCCAAACGGCCTCGCATACGTGTTGGTTATGGGTATCGATCAACATCTGCCGGTTCCCGACCTGACGGGCGATGTGGCCCGCCAGGTGCATTTCTTTCACTGCTGCACGGGGTAGAGACAGCAAGGAGGTCTTCGGGTCGAACCCGTGGTTTTGGGAGCTGACGTACACGTTGTTGACGTCCAGGAGGATCCCGCAACCGGACTCATGGGCCAGCTCGGCCAGAAACTCCCATTCCGACAGCGTCGAGTGGGGGAACTGCAGATAGCTGGACACGTTTTCGATCAGAATCTGCCGCCCCAACGACTCCTGCACATGACTCACTCTTGCAGCCATGTGGCGCAATGCTTCCTCCGTGTAGGGAAGAGGCAGCAGATCGTTGGTGAAGCGTCCGTCGACCGAGCTCCACGAGAGGTGCTCGGAGAGCAACATCGGAGCGAACTGCCGCACCAGGTGCTGCAGTTGTTGCAGATGGGTCTGGCTCAGCGGATCGATCGAGCCGAGCGAGAGCCCTACGCCATGGAGACTCAGTGGGTAGATCGCCCGTAGCTGCTCCAGATAGCGACGCTGAACCCCGCCGGCCGCGAAATAATTCTCGCTGTGCGCTTCGATCCAACCCACTGCGGGCCGTTCACGCAGCAGGTCAGAGTGATGTTGGGCTCGAAGGCCGATACCGGCTCGCAGCGGAAGATCCGCTGCGACCGAGTATGACGTGGATCCGTCCACGGGGGTTCGGGCGACGGACATCACTTGGATGTCAGGCTTCCGCCGACCAGGCGCTCGCAGGTGCCCTTCGGCAGCTTGACGAACTCCTTGGTGCTGCCGTCCTTCGTGGCCTGCCCGGCGCAGGCATGTGCAGCGCCGGCACAGTCGTTCTTGGCCGCCTTCGCGACTCCGTAACACTTTTCCGTGTTGGCATCGTCAGCGGCGAGTACGGGGCCGGCCAGGGCGAACAGGCTGCCGACGGCCGCGATGAGAAGCGTAGTCTTTGAAGTCATGTCTTGGATCCTCAGTTGGTTTCAGGTGGTGCCCACGGCTGTTTGCCGTGCGGCACAATTCATAAAGCAACTGCCATGCCAAGTTCGAAGCCGTTTACTTTCAATGCGTTACGCGCTCAGAGGGACTGCGGGCCCGCTGCGGGTTGCGGGCTACCGCAACCGGTTGCGGGGCAGGTCGGCGTAGACCGGGATGAGAGCACCGAGGAGGCTCACGGCAGCGGTGCATTGCGGCGCAGGCTGCGCCGGTAACCGAAATGAGCGATGTCGGGTGGAAAGAACATCGCCCAGTTCCACTCGAGAAACAGTCGTGACTTGCGCGCCAGTGTTGGAATGCGCAACAGATACAATCCACGCCACATGAGCCACGCCACGAATCCGGAGATCTTGAGTCCGGCGACCTCCGCGACCGCCTTATTGTGGCCTACCGAGGACAACTGGCCCTTGGGACGATAGCTGAAGCTGGTGGTGGGTTGACCGCTCAAGCGCGCGACAATGTTGGTGGCGAGCACCCTGGCCTGCGCATCGGCGAATTGCGCGGTTGGCGGGGAAACCTTGCCGTCCAACGCGTTGACCACGGCCGCGCAATCTCCCGCCGCCCAAACTCCATCGACTCCCGGTACGGACATGTCGGCATTGACTACGAGCCGGCCGCGAGCCTTCGGAGCCGGAATCTGCTCGAGCAATGAGTTTGGCTGCGTACCGATGGTACAGATGACTGTGCCACCGTCGATGATCTCTCCATCAACCAGTTGCACAGCACGATCGGTGACATTTTCAGCGCGCGCATTCAGTCGAACATCGATACCACGAGCACGCATCTTCCGCAGGGTAAAGTGTCCCAATGACGCAGACAGCTCCGGAAGGAGTCGATCGCCGCTATGCAATAACACGATGCGCAAGTCATCAGCCGAGATCCGCTTGTAGTAGCGCAGGCTCGCGTAAAGGAAGTCCGCAAGCTCGCCGGCAGTCTCTACACCGCTGAACCCGCCCCCAACGACAATGAATGTTGTGAGCCACCGCCTGTGCATCCGATCAGGCTGCAGCTCAGCCTGCTCGAGGCGCGCAATGATGCGGTTCCGCAGAAACAGAGCGTCGCCGAGCGTCTTCAAAGGAAGTGCATAGGATCCCATTCCTTTGACAACATCGAGATTTGCGTTGGTGCCGCAGGCCAGCACCAGTTGATCGTAGTGCATGACCCCCGAGCCTTCACCCAGATAGTGAATGGTCCGCGTGCCGGTGTCGATTTCCGTCACCTGCGCCATGCAGACATGGCTGCAATGAATCATCTGCCGATGCGGGGCGATCACGTGTCCCGGAAGTATCGAGGCGCCCACGACTTCAGGTAGCAAGGGATTGAACGTGATGAAGTTCTCCTGACTCACCAGAGTCAGGGTCCAATCCGGTGGCAGTGTGTGCTCGAGCGCCCGCGTCACGCGCGTGCCCGCGAATCCGCCTCCGATCACGACCAGGTTCTTCAACATGAGAGACTCTCCTAGTTTCGAGGTTGGGGAGCTGCGACCGTGAGCAGGCTCGCGTGGCCGTCCGGGTCGTGTCTCAGTTCCCCCGAAGCCCATCCCAAACTGCTGTCGCTCAGTTGGATGAATCCGGGCGCCGCGCAGGCGCTGCGCAGATTGATCTGCCCGTACCAGAGGTCATCGGCCTGAGTGTCCGGCGGCGCAACCCTGCCGGAGCGGGGTGCCAGGTATTCGAGGAATTCCACGCCCGGACCCTCAGCGGCTCGCAGGCTCGTGATCCGCAGGTGCGCGCCGAACACATTGTTCAGATGTTCCTGTTCCGTCCCGTAATTCTCGCTCGTTCCAACCACTCGCAGTCCCAGAGAATCACGATAGAACTGCAGGCTGGCGGCGGTATCGGACACAACAATGGCCGTGTGATCGATCCCCAGGAACAAGCGGCCGTTGGAATCGTGCCACTTCGCAAGTCCCTTGCCGGGCGGAAAGGCGAGTATCTCGAGATAGTGGCCGTCCGGATCCCGGAAGTAGAAGGCTTCGATTCCGCCGGCGGCCGGATTCCAATCGGGGAGTCGCTGCGGACCGCTCGAGGCGTGCTCCACATTGAAGCTGCGCAGGCGCGAGTAGGCTCCACGCATGTCGCTGACGATGATTGCAATGTGTTGAAACCAACGGTCGTTGCTGCGCGAGTCTACCGGAAACGGTCGTCCGCGGGGCGCCAGGAACTGCACGAGCTCAATGTACTCGTTCCCCAGCCGCAGCCGCACAGCGCGCAGCCTCAATCCGAACACGCCCAGCAGGTGCTCGTAATCCGCTCCTGCAACCTCACGGTCGGCGATCTTTTCGAAAGTCAACACGCGGGTGTAGAAGTCGACGGATTTATCCATGTCGCTCACGGTGAGCGACACAGAATCCACGGCGCTCACTTGCGGCGCTGCTGCGTCGGCCTGATGAAACAGCAGTGCCAACATAACCGACAGAAACAGCCTACGCATGGGTGCAGCTCCCTGCTACCTGTTGAGCCACTTGCGCTGCGACACGTAAACCCCACGCATAAATGGTCAGGGATGGATTGACTCGACTCGAGCGAGGCAAAATACTTCCATCCACGACATACAGGCCGGTCATTCCGTGTACCTGTCCATTTCGATCGACAACCGAGCTACTCGAGTTCTCGCCGCAGGCCAGAGAGCCGCACGCATGCGCAGTTCCGTTCAAACCAATCCTGCGGGTCAAAGAGAGCAGTCCCGCCCGTGCGAGAGCCCACTGAAACGAACGTGTGAAGGATTTGTGCTCACGGGCGGCATTCGGGGTCCGGCTGGCATCGTAGTCCAGCACGGGATGATCCATTGCGCTGCTGGCGTTGATGATGCGATTGCGGGGGTCCGATCCATCTTCGGTCTGGAGAAAGAATCCGTAGGCTCTGCGGCCTGCCTGGCGGCGCAGGTAGTCAGGTATGAACCTGGGTACCAGGGTTGCAATCAACTCCGAGTCGAAGCCCAGCGGCTGGACACTGGAATGGGGGAATTGCTCATGCGTGATCACCACGGTCTTGCGCAGGAGGTCGGTCATCGAGCGGCCTGACAGGGCAATCAGGGCGGTCAGCAGGTGCAACTTCACATTCCGCCCCACCTGTGCTCCGATCGGCAGTACCTGCGCGAGCCCCGTGGAATCCAGATACCGCCCCAGGATACGAGGCGAGTGCAGCGCCCCGGCTGCGAGAAATACCCGCGGCGCCCGAATCTGGCGTCCGTCAGCCAACTCAACTCCCACGATCTTCGCCGGCGAGCCCGCATGTCCCAGCAGTTTTCGGACCTCGGCGTTCACCGATAAAGTGAAATCCGGGTTATCGCGCAACAACAAGAGAATCGATCCGTCGGCCTCCCCTTTGAGACCGGCCACTGAGGCGAAACCGTCGAAGTGGGTGGCTTCCACCCGGTCAGCAGTGATACGCGACGCGAGCGACAATGGGATGGGTTCGACGTCCCACTGCCCTTTCAGCTTGCATAGAATGTCCGCGAGGTCCGGCTCGGTATCAAACAGACGGACACCGAGCAGCCGCTCTGCTTCCCGGTAGTACGGGTCCATGTCAGCCAAAGACAGCGGCCAGCTCGTGCACTGATGGGCCGTGTCCGCTTGAAACTCGTGCGCGCCGAACCGCAGCAGCGCTGCTCCGTACCACTTGGTTTTGCCACCCACGTTGAAGTGTTCCTCGGGGCAGACATTGCGGCCGCGACCGTCTTTCCAGATCTCGCGGCTGAGGAATTTACCTTCGTGGACCACGCGCTGAATGTCGAGGGTACTGCCATCGATGGGCAGATGATCCCCCTTTTCCAACAGGATTACTTTGAGACCGCCCTGAACCAGGCGATATGCAGTAGCCGCACCACCCGCACCCGAGCCGATGACGATTGCGTCGTACTGAGATGCGTTCATGGCTTCGTACCTCCAGCAGCAGGCTCGTAGCCGCAATGGATGCAGCGTTGATCGGCAGGATGCAGCAACTTTGCGCATGCCAGCTTGCCTACTCCGCGCAGGGCGAGATACAGCTGGGCGGCGGCCAACATGCCGATCAACGGTGCGAGCACATAAATCCAGAAGTGGTCCCAGTGCATCGCGGGAGCCGCGGATGCAAACGTACGGGCGGGATTCATGCTCATGCCGGACAGGGGCGCCTCGAAGCTGATGTACAGCGCCACGAGCAGGCCGGCCGCAAAGCCGGTCAACCCGGCAAAGCGCTGTGTGCCCGACAGGCTCAGGATTACAAACATCAGCACGGCCGAGATGCTCAGCTCGGCGACGAATGCGACTGCTGTGCCGCCGGTTCCAGGCATCGTTGCGGCGTAGCTCACAGGCGCGTCGGTGAATGCCGGCCCCAACAGGGCGGCTACGAGCAGCACGCCTGTCGTACCTCCGAAAATCTGGGCAAGGATGTAGAACAGGGCATCCCAACCTCCAGTCTTGCCCAGACGCAGGAATGTCAGCGTCACGGCGGGGTTCATATGGGCGCCCGATCGCCTGCCCCACGGGCAATGGATCAACACAATCGCGGTGAGCCCCATCGCGATACCGGCAATCACATTCCGTAGCAGGGGGCTGACAACGATCCTGCTGAGAGATGAGGTTGGTGAGCCGAGCGCGGTGGCGACGATGCCTGCGGCGATCATGAATGATCCGAGGGCCCAACCCTCAATCAGGTACTCCGGCCAATGGGTGCGCAATGCCTGCAAGGCGGTCATGTCAGCCTCCTGTCTCGAAGCCGGGATACAGCGTCATACCCCCATCGACAAACAAGCTGATGCCGTGGACGTAGTCGGCATAGTCGGATGCCAGCCAAGCCGCGGCACGGCCGATCTCTTCAGCCTCGCCGATGCGCTTGTAGGGGATCAGCTTCATCAGCTCCTGGTAGGCGGCGGGCGTATCCCAGGCGGCCATGTTGATGGGCGTGCGAATGGCGCCCGGACAGATGGAGTTGACCCGGATGCGATAGGGAGCCACTTCCTGTGCAAGGCTCTTCATCATCAACATGACGCCGCCCTTGGATGCGGCGTAGTTGACGTGCCCTGCCCACGGGATCACCTCGTGGACCGAGCTGATGCACAGGATCTTGCCGGCCGAGCAGGAGACTTCGGGTTTGACACCCCGACGGCGGAATTCCCGGACCGCCTCGCGCGCGCATAGAAACTGTCCGGTCAGATTGACACCCAGTACCCGGTTCCACTGCGCCAGTGTCAACTCGTGAAACGCGGCGTCCTGCTGCAGGCCTGCGTTGTTGACGAGAATATCGACCGTCCCCAGCTCGGCGATCATGGTTGCGAACATTTCGGACACCTGGCGCTCATCCGAGACGTCGGCTCGGATAGCCATCGCGCGAGTTCCCCTCTCCCGTAGCTCCTCGGCAAGCGCCTGTGCCTTGTCCTCGCCTGAGACATAATTGATTACAACGTCCGCGCCGGCGTCGGCGAGTGATATCGCAATGGCTCGGCCAATTCCGGAACTGGCGCCGGTGACGAGCGCCTTTTGGCCCCCCAACAATTTCTGCGCCGGGCAGCGGGGCATGACCGGTTCAGGAAGATGGGCGTAACGAACGGATGCATTCATGGTCGGGTCCTCAGGTTGAATCAGGGTTTGAGCTCGGTGTGGGCATAACGGGGCATCAGCAGCTTCGCGATCAGACCGGTCCAACCTGTCTGATGGGATGCACCGACACCTCGACCTGTGTCACCGTGGAAGTATTCGTAGAACAGCAGGTGATCGCGGAAATGCGGGTCGGTCTGCAGGCGGGGGTGATGACCGTAAGCCGGCCGACTGCCGTCGCGGTCCGCAAGGAATATCCGCGTCAGGCGGCAAGCGACCTCGTTCGCCGCCTCGTTCAACGTGACGAAGTGTCCGGAGCCGGTCGGGCACTCGACCTTGAAATCATCTCCGTAGTAGTGATGGAACTTCTGCAGCGACTCGATGATGAGAAAGTTGACTGGAAACCAGATTGGCCCCCGCCAGTTCGAGTTGCCGCCGAACAAGCCGCTATCCGATTCCGCCGGCTGATAGCGAACCGTCAGGTCCATGCCGTCATGGTGATAAACGTACGGGTCTCGCTCGTGCACCCGTGAGAGCGCCCGGATGCCGTAGTTGGATAGAAACTCGGTTTCGTCCAACATGCGCCTGAGCAAACGCTTCATGCGATGCCCGCGAAGCAGCGACAGCAGCCGGCGGTGACCGCGCCCTTCCTCAGTCCAGTTCGAGACCAGGGCCGCCAGGTCAGGCCGGTATTGGAGGAACCACTCCAGGCGCCGCTTAAAGTCAGGGACTTTCGCCAGCAGCTCCGGTTCGAGCGTCTCAACAGCGAATAACGGGATGAGACCGACCATTGAACGGATCTTCAGCGACTGGGTGCGTCCGTCCGGCAGATGCAACACGTCATAGAAGAATTTATCCTCGTCATCCCACAGTCCGACGCCCAGCCCATTGTCTCCCCCGATGTGGTTCATCGCTTCGGCGATGTGCAGGAAGTGCTCGAAGAACTTCGTGGCAATGTCCTCGTAGACCCGCTTGTGCTGTGCCAGCTCGAGCGCGATGCGCATCAGGTTCAAGGCATACATGGCCATCCAACTGGTGCCGTCCGCCTGGTCGATGTGCCCGCCGGTCGGCAGTTGACTGCTGCGGTCAAACACTCCGATGTTGTCCAGTCCCAGGAAGCCGCCCTGGAATACGTTGCGGCCTTCGGCGTCCTTGCGGTTGACCCACCAGGTGAAATTCAACATCAACTTGTGGAGGATGCGCTCCAGGAATTCCAGGTCGCCGTCACCGCCGTGTTGTTTGCGATCGATCTGGAAGACGCGCCAGGCAGCCCACGCGTGCACGGGTGGATTGACATCTCCGAATGCCCACTCGTACGCGGGCATCTGGCCATTTGGATGCATGTACCATTCGCGCGTCAGCAATATGAGCTGTTGCTTGGCAAACGAGGAATCGAGGTGCGCCAGCGGGATGCAGTGAAATGCCAGGTCCCACGCCGCGTACCACGGATATTCCCATTTATCGGGCATCGAGAGGATGTCGGCATTGTTGAGATGGGTCCATTCACGGTTGCGGCCGTAACGGCGACCGTTCGGAGGTGGCGGTTGGGCCGGATCTCCGTTCAACCACTGTGGGACATCGAAATAGAAGTACTGCTTGCTCCAGATCATTCCCGCGAACGCCTGCCGCTGGACGCGACGAGCGTCGGCGCTGGCTATTCCCTGCTGCAGGTCTGCGTAGAATTCGTCCGCTTCATGAATCCGCCGGGCAAATAGTTGCGAGAAATTGCTGAACGGATCAGTCAATGCCTTCTGCGTCAAACGCAAGCGGAATTCGGCACGTCCGTTGACTGGAATGCGGGCGCGGTACCAGATCGCCGCCTTGGTCCCTGTCCGATCCGGATTGACTGCCTCCGTCCGGTCGTTGACCACACGCTCGTGAATGGCGTCCTTGGGATGGGCGGGCCCGGATGAGTCGCTCCAGAGCCTGGCGGTGTTGGTTTCGTTGTCGCAGAACAGGACCTCCGTGGGTTGACCATCGGCATACAGGAAATAAGTTCCCAGGCCAGCTTTCTCAGCCTTGATGGTGTGTGGATCCGTCGCGACGAGTACCGGCTTGCTGCGCCCCTCCTTCCAGCTCCACGTGTTGCGGAACCAAAGCTGCGGCAGCACATGAATGCTCGCCGGCTCAGGGGCCCGATTTTCCACGATGATGCGCATCAGGATGTCATCCGGGCCTGACTGCGCATACTCCACGGTCACGTCGAAGTAGCGGTTGTCCTCGAACAGTCCTGTATCAACCAGCTCATACTCGGCATGCCCTATGCCGCGACGCCGGTTTTCATCGAGCAGATGCCCGTACGGGTATTCCCGCTGCGGGTACTTGTAGAGCATCTTCAGGTAGGAGTGACTGGGTGTCGCATCGAGGTAGTAGTAAAGCTCTTTGACATCTTCCCCGTGGTTGCCCTCGCTGTTGGTCAGGCCGAACAGACGCTCCTTCAGGATCGGATCGCGCGTATTCCACAGCGCGATGGCAAGACACAACCGCTGGCGGGAATCGCTGATCCCGGCGATACCATCCTCGCCCCAGCGATACGCCCTGCTGCGGGCGTGGTCGTGAGGGAAGTAGTCCCAGGCGTTACCGTGCGGGCTGTAGTCCTCCCGCACAGTGCCCCATTGACGCTCGGAGAGGTAGGGGCCCCAATTCTTCCATTCTTCATGGGCGAGCCGGAGTTGTTCGGCGTTTTTTTGGGTCATGACTGTTCACTCAGGTAGTGCCACGCGCGAAGTGTTTCGGCCACGCTCCAGGCCTGCGCAAAACAACCCCGTGGCGTGTGGGGTGAATCACCATCGAAGATTTCACTGACTGTTCCCAGACATCCTTCCTGCAGATGAGGTACGAGACCCTCGAGCAGGCTCAGCGCCTGGCGTGCGTTACGAAACACGCGGTAGTGGGCTAGCACGAAGGGCCCCAACAACCAACTCCAGACGGTTCCCTGGTGATAGATTGCATCCCGCTGTGCCGGACCACCGCCATAGGCTCCCGCGTACCTGGAGTCACACGGAGCCAGGCTTCGCAAGCCGACTGGCGTCAGCAGATCGCGGGCACACGCCTCCACTACCGCACGCTCGTGCGATGGGCCGAGCAAGCCGGTTCCCAGGGAGACAGCGAATATCTGGTTAGGACGCAGTGTCGCGTCGTTGGCAGGCATGCTTGGTCCATCGACGACGTCGTATAGATATCCGCCTACCTCGAACCAGAATGCTGTCTGGAACGCGGCCTTCACGCGGTCTGCGGCAGAGGCAAAACGGACCTCGTCGGATGCAAGCTTCAACTCACGCGCCCACTGCGCCATCCTGGTGAGCGCGAAATGCCAGAGTGCGTTGATCTCGACTGGCTTACCGGTGCGTGGAGTAACAACCCACTCACCAATCTTGGCGTCCATCCAGGTGAGTTGGACGCCTGTCTC
>Ga0068862_100005474_pt1 | contig 10614 bp, 12 predicted proteins | sample KBSSwiS52_FD_66598 | JGI IMG/M metagenome (GOLD analysis project Ga0068862, IMG submission 66598) | Switchgrass rhizosphere microbial communities from Kellogg Biological Station, Michigan, USA - KBS Switchgrass S5-2 | ecosystem: Host-associated > Plants > Roots > Rhizosphere > Soil ... | reverse complement strand
GCAGGGGAGGGGGGAAGCAGCGTCATCCGAAATGCACAGCCACCCACACCGTCTCGGTCTCCGGCGCGGTCCACGTCACTCGGTGCTGCGCGCCGCCGGGGATCAGCACATGGTCGCCCGGCGCCAGCGCCACCTCATCTTGTCCGTGGATCGCCAGCCGCGCGGCACCGGCGACGAGCAGCACCCATTCGTCATGGTCCTGCCGCCAGGGCGCATCTTCGGGCGTCACCTGCCCGCGCGAGACGATCCGCTCGACCACCGCGCCATTCGCCGCGGCGAGGCGGGTGAACACCTCCCCGGCGCGGGCATCGGGCAGGTCGGCGAAGATATTTGCCGGCACCGCGCTTATGGCTCCATCCACTCGCTCTCGGCGCCGATCGGCATCCCGGGCGGCACGCGGACGGCGCGCTTTTCCGCCTCCGCCAGGGTCGCGGTCAGCCTATCGTTGTCGCGCAGCAGCCGCGCGGTCGAGAGCGCCCAGGCATCCTTGCCGCGGGCGAGGCGGGCCGCCGCATCGACCACCGCCTGATCGGCGATCGCCGCCACACCCGGCGCCACCGCGGGATCGCGCGCGACCGCGGCGAGGTCGCGCAGCACGCGGGTGGCAACCCGTTCGGTCACCGGATCGCCAGCGCGGTCGACTGTGGCGGCGAGCAGGCGGCCGATCACCTCCTGCGGACCGAGCGCGGCTGGATCGGCCTGCTGCTGCACGGCGAGGCGCGCCAGCCGCTCGGGTGCCAGCAGCGCGCCGAGCGTGACTTCGGCCGCGACATCGGCGGCGACCAGCGGGTCGAACACCGGACCCCCGGCGGTCGCCATCACCTCGATGTCGAATTGCCGGTCGGAAACGCCGCTGCGGCCGGAGGAGAGCAGCGGCAGCAGCTTCGCCGGCACGGTCAGCGCGGCGGGGTCGAGCGTCGCCAGCAGCGCGTCGAGCGCAGTGCGCTGGGTCGCGGCGGGCACGGGCTGCGACAACTCCTGCCCGCCACCGGCGACGGCATAGGCGAAATCGACGCCGCCGATCAGCTTGCCCGCCGCCTCGACCTGATAGCGATGGAGCAGCCAGATCGGCACGAACTTGCGGCGCAGGTTCTCGACCGCCTCGCCGGGACGCAGCGCGCCGAGGCCGAAATGGTCGATCGCGGCGCGGCGGACGCCGATCATCCGGGTCAGTTCGGCGGCCGGATCGGCGCCATCGTCCCAGAGGCTTCCCCAAGGATGCGCATCGCGGGCCGCCCGCGCATCGCCGTCGCTGACGAAACGCAGGTCGCCGAGCGGCGGCGAGACGTCGCCGTAGATCGCCTGCACCGTCGCGATGTCCCAGCGGCCGACGCCGACGCCATAGGCATCCGACAGGTCGGGCACACCGTCCTTCACTCCGATCCGCGGCGCCGGATAGTCCATTACCGAGGCGCGGTCCTGGGTCGAGGCGGCGAAATTATGCTCGAAGCCGAGCGCATGGCCAACCTCGTGCGCGCCGAGCTGGCGGATGCGGGCGAGCGCCGCCTGCACCGGATCGTTCGGCCCGCCGGTGCCGACCTTGTCGGCGCCGACCAGTCCCTCGAAGATCAGCATGTCCTGCCGCACGCGGAGCGAGCCGAGCAGCACCGAACCCTTGACGATCTCGCCCGTGCGCGGATCGGCGATGACCTGCCCGAACGACCAGCCGCGCGTCGCCCGGTTGACCCAGTTGACGACGTTGTAGCGGACGTCGAGCGGATCGGCGTCCTCAGGCAGGATCCTGACCTGGAAGGCGTCGATGAAGCCGGCGGCGTCGAACGCCTTGGCCCACCACGACACGCCTTCGGCCAAAGCGGTGCGGATCGGCTCGGGCGCGGCGCGGTCGATGTAGAAGACGATCGGCTTCTTGACGGTCGAGCGCGCCGCATTCGGGTCGGTCTTCTCCAGCCGAAAGCGCTCGACGAGACCGTAGACGAGGTCTTGGCCGAGCGGCGCGCCGTAGTCGACCGCCTGCGCTGCGAAGCCGCCGAAGCGGGGGTCGAAGCGGCGCGGCTGGTAGCCCGGCGCCGGTAGCCGGATCAGCGAGTGATGAACGGTGAGCGAGATTGAGCGCGGATCGGGTGCGACCGCCTCGATCACCTCGCCTGGCTTGGTGGTGGTGAAGGTCTGCCGCGCCTCCAGCTCGATATTGTCGGGGAAGACCCGGGTGGCGGCGGGATCGGCCATGCTCGCCGCGCCATCCAGCGCGAAGTCTCCCGCCCCGCCGCGCTTCAGCGCGGCCGGGACGTTCAGCGCGTCGCGAGCCAGGAACGGGGCGAGGTCGACGACCATCGATCCGTCGGGATTGGTTCGGTCGATCGCGCCGACCCAGGTGGTGGTGATCGCGAAGCTGTCGCGCGCCGCCGCCTGCTCGGCCGGGGTGCCGCCGGTGGCGCGGAAGCGCGGGTTCTCGTATTCGGCGACGATCTTCGCACCGATCCGGCGGAAGGCAAGGATCTGGGTGTCACCGTTCTGGCCATGGTCCAGCCCGGTCTCCGGCGATCCGACCCCGGTACGCAGGCTGGCAACATAGAGGAAGCGCGCCGAAATGCCATCGGGGCGGGGCGGCGGCAGAGTAACCAGCACCTTGCCGGCATTGGAGTCGATGGTCACCGGTAGCAGCCCGGTCATGGTCTTCGCCGCCACGGCGAGGGGAGCCGATGGTGGCGCCGCCAGCGCGCCGCCCGCGGCCGACAGCATCAGGAGGCAGGCGGCGCGCAGGATCATCGGGAAACTCCGGTCGGGGGAGCCCCTTGCTATCGGCTCAGGGCCGGCACGCGCAACCTTCGGACGTTTACTGGACGCTGGCCCCCGCCGGCGCATGGCCCGGGCGGAGCGCCTCGGCGAAGTCGATGAAGCTCAGCACGGTCGCCGTGCAGCCGGTCTCGTCCTCGGCCTCGGTGATTTCGGTGACGACGACGTCGTTTAGCCTGTCGAAGGCGGGATGGCCGGTCAGCCGCCCGATCGGCCGGCCGATCGCGGCCGCGGCGATCGCCGGCGACAGCGACATGCCAGGCAGTACGATGCGCGCCGGACCGGTGGTGGCGACCGTCATCTGGCGGTCGCCATAGGGCATCGGCAGCACGATCTTCATCGAAAGATGGCCGGACCGCATCACCAGCTCGCGGATGTCGAAGCCCCGCGATTCGCGGCCCGGAGGAATGCTCCAGAGATTTTCGGGGTCGACGCCGTAATAGGCGAGGATGGCCCGTGCGCAGGCGCTGATCGTCGTGGCGGGGCGATATGACCGGGGGAATCCTGCGCCGGACGTGCGGCTCGACGGCAGCTGACCGGCTGACATTCGACGCTCCATGCTGCCTCCGCACCCTTGTCCCGCAGCCCCTCGGGCAGCGCGTTTCCACAACGAAGGGGATCGCACGCAATCGTTAACAGCTCATAAACGACCTTGCGCGGGAAGCCGCGCATTTGCCGGGTCGCAGCGGCATCACCGTCAGAAACCTAGGTCGAGAATCAACCAGTTCGGATCAGAAAGCCGCCGGATCAGCGGCAGTAGCCGCCGTTCATTCCGCGGGATGATCGGCAAAAGTCGCCGATTGCAGCGGAAAACACGTGCTGCCAACGAACGATGACAAATCGCGGACATCGCTCCAAAAAATGAAGCCGGGAACCGATCGTTCACGCCTGTCCGCGGTTGCCAATGCAACCTAGATCGGGTATGGTTAACTAATAGGTAATCAAAATCGTTCGCCGATGTACGGGCGTATTCGCGTGGGGCGTCAGGGGTTTATGGGTGATCTGTCGATCACGACGTTTGCGGAATCAACGCAGGTCGCCGCCGCTGCCGACGAAATCGAAAAGGCCGTTTGGTCGAAGATGGGGTTCCTTAATTTCTCGGAGCCGTTCGTCCACTATTTCGATCTGATGGAACGCTATCCCGACTTCCAGGTCGCGGTGGTCGACCGCAATCGCGACTATGTCGTGGCCACCGGCAACCTCATCCCGCTGTACCATGACGATCCCAACGACCTGCCTGACGGGGGCTGGGACTGGGCGCTGCGGCGTGCCTGGGAGACGATCGACCGCAAGCCGAACATGGTGGTCGGCCTGTCCGTCTCGGTGCCCGACGCTTATCGCAACCGCGGGCTCGCCCGGCTGACCCTCGGCGCGATGCGCAACCTGGCCGATAGCAAGGACCTGGGCCTGCCCTATCTGCCGGTGCGGCCGACCATGCGCGAACATCATCTCGACATGGACATCGCCGATTACGCGGGCTGGCGCCGCGCCGACGGCAAGCTCTACGATCCGTGGCTGCGCAGCCACGAGGGCGTCGGCGGCCGGATGCTCGGCATCTGCCGCCGCTCGATGGTGATCGAAAAGCCGGTCGGCTTCTGGGAAGCCTGGTCGGGCCAGGCCTATGACGCCTCGGGCGACTACCCGATCGCCGGCGGCTGTGCACCGGTGGCGATCGACCTCGACAAGGGCATCGGGACCTATGTCGAGCCGAACGTTTGGTATCACTGAGAGGCTTCGCGGCCGTTAAACGGATCGGATAGCGCGCGGATCGTCCCCCGGTCGATCTGGTTTTGGGCTATGCTCCCGGTAACCGAGCGGCGATGTCTGTGACGGGCAGGCGCGGCCTCACCCCAATTCCCGTACCGCCGCCAGCACCGGCAGCCCCGCCAGCACGATTGCCAGCCCGATCCGCTGCACGCCGCTCACGCGCTCACCCAGGGTCACCATCGCCAGCAGTAGCGTCACCGCGCTCGACAGCGTGGACAGGATGCTGACCACGGCGATACCGCCGGTGGCGAGGCCGGTATTGTACGCGCCGTAGCCGGCGGCAGTGCTGATCGCGATGCCGAGGATCACACCCCAGGTCCGCCGGTCGCCCGGCACGGCGAGACCGTCGCGGGTCGGCCAGACCAGGGCACACAGTGCGAGCAGCCCGAAATTGGCGAGGAGCAGGTCGGTGACCGGCACCGTCGGCAGCACATAAGCGGCGGCCACCCAGATCGAGACGCCGCTGGCAAGCGCGCTACCCCCCGCGGCGAGCGCGCCGACCCGCGGCCGCAGACCCGCCGCCCCACCGTCCTCGAACATCACCAGCAGCGCGCCGCCGCCGATCGCGGCGAGGATTGCGCCCAGCGGCAGCGACAGCGCCTCGGTCCCCGCAAGGATTCCGAGCAGGGTTGCGACGATCGCGTAGGAGCCGATCAGCGGCGCCACCACCGCCACCCGCCCGTTCTGGAAGGCCGCATAGAGGAGGCCGTTGCCGACCGCATTGGCGAAGGCGGCCGCGGCGAGGAACGGCAGCACCGCCCGATCGAAAGCGGCGAAGGGCACATGGCCGATCGCCACCATCGTGGCGAGCACGACCGCCGCCGACATGCCCTGCGCCCAGACGATCGAGGCGCGCAGCGAAAGGCGTGAGCCGAGCAGCTTGATCAGGAAATCGGCCGCGCCCCAGGAGAGCGCGGTCAACAGGCCGAAGAGCATCGCCCCTGCTCTCCGTCAGGCGAAGAAGGCGAAAGTGCGGGTCTCGACACTCGCCCGACCGCGCACGTTCGGCGGGCAGAGCGGGTCGTGGAAGGCGGCGTGGAAGCAGCCGTCGCGCCCGGCGCTGTCATGGCCAAGGAACAGCAGCAGCTCGTCCGGCACCATGTCGCGGAAGCTCCACCACGCCTGGCCCGGCGCATGGCGGAGCAGGCGGAGCGGCGCGCGGTAGACGCCGTGCTCGCCGTAATCCTCGATGAATTCGCCGAGACGGACATCGCCTGCGTCGACGCTGCGCAGGTCGCACACGGCCAGCGGGGTGTCATGCGGCGGCGGCGAGAGCACCCGCCAGGCGTGGATGCACAGGATCCGTGACCAGTCGGCCGCCATGATCCGGGCATGGTCGGCGGCCGCCGCTTCGGGGTCGGCGATGCTGCGGTCTCGGCTGTCGGCCATCAGCGTTCGCGCGGTCTCGGCGGTGAAATCGGAATGGACGTGGAGCAGCGGTACCTGCGTGGTTGCGCCACCCGGCAGCCGCAGCACGCTGAGATCGCAGATAACGCGGTCGGCACCGGTCGCGGCACGGATGATGTCCTGCACCCCGGCGAGATAGGCACCGTTGCGCGCCGCCTCGTCGCGGAAGTCGATGTCCGGCAGCCTGTGCGCGTGAAGCTCGAACCCCTCGCGATCGAGCGAGGGCGCGATCGCGCGGGCATCGCGGATCGTGACCGCGCGGACATCCGCGGCCAGCCGAGAGGCCTCGGGCCGGCTGGTATGATAGAGCGGCGACTCGGCCTGATCACCGAGGAACTGCAACATTGCCGTGACATCGCCGCCCGCCATGGGTGCTTCCTAGGCCGGACATCATCCGAAGGCGAGCGGATCGACTTGGGAAGCGCGGAGCGGACGTGCCTAGCGCGTCACTGCCATCCCGTCGAACGGCCCGACATGCGGCACGATGACAGACACCGTCTTGCTGCCCGCCGGTGGGGCCGGGAACTTGAACCAGACGATCGCCGGATAATTCCCGAAGGAAATCGACAATCGGTCGTCCATCGAACTCATCGGCGAGGCGAGCCAGGCGCCGTCATCACTCTTGAGCACGCCAATCTTCCGCGCACTGGCATCGTCGATCGCGTAGACCGCGTTGAGCATGACCTCGTCCGATCCCTTGCCACCGAGGTAGGTGAGCTGAACGGTCATGACGTCGCCGGCGACCGCGACCTTGTTGAGTTGGACCTGGGTGCCGTTCGGCCCCGGCTGGGTCGCCAGCACCGGCTGCTCGATCTTCGGTCCGGTCTCGGGCGAGGTGGCTTTCTCCGCGCGGACGACGGTCGCCGGGTTGGCGGCGGGCGCGCCACCACCACGACTGCCGCAGGCCGTGATCGCCAGCAGCGGCAGCGAGAGGGCCAGGAATCTCGCCGGCATCTCGCTCTCCTCCACATGATTGTAGCAGGAGTTACGTCCAGCCAGCCCGCCGGTTCCTGCGGCGTGGCCAGCGGCATGGATTGACTTGGACGAGCCTCCCCCTTATCGGCGGCCACCGAACGGCGACCGGCAACGGTGGCCCTTTCCCTGTTTCCGATTGAGGTAATTGAGCGATGAAGCGCACCTTCCAGCCGAGCAACCTTGTGCGCAAGCGTCGTCACGGCTTCCGCACGCGTTCCGCGACGCCGGGCGGCCGCAAGGTCCTTGCCGCCCGCCGCGCGCGCGGTCGCAAGACCCTCTCGGCCTGAGCCAAGCCGCCCCGCCGGCCACGATCGGGCGCCGCGCGGATTTCCTCGCGGCGAACGGCGCGGCGCGTGCGGCGATGCCGGGCTTCGTCCTGCTCCTGCGCGACCGTGAGGACGGCGACCCGGCGATGCGGATCGGCATCACCGTCACCAAGAAGATCGGCAACGCCGTCATCCGCAACCGGATGAAGCGGCGCTTCCGTGCGCTTGCGCGTGAGATCCTGCCCGGGAACGGCAGGCTGGGCGCCGACCATATCCTGATCGGCCGCGCGGGCGGCGTCGAGCGACCTTATGCCGACCTGACGCGCGAGCTGCGCAAGGCGCTGGCGAAGCTCGCGAAGAGGCCGGCATGATCGCCCGCCTGCTGATCCTGCTGGCCCGCGCGTGGCAACTCGGCCCCTCGCTGATCCTGCCGCCGAGCTGCCGCTTCCAGCCCTCCTGTTCGGCCTATGCGATCGAGGCGCTTCGACGCTATGGAGCGGCGCGCGGCGGGTGGCTGGCGGTCAGGCGAATCCTGCGTTGCCACCCCTGGGGCGGTTCCGGCCCCGATCCGGTGCCGTGATCGAAGCAATGAAAGAAGGTCGTCGTGGATAATCAGCGCAACATGATCCTGGCCGTGATCCTGTCGGCGATCGTGCTGTTCGCATGGACCGTCATCGGCGACCGCTATTTCCCGACCGCCGCCCCGCCAGTGACCAAGATCGAGAAGGGCAAGTCGGTTGCCCTCCCGAACCCCTCGGCCGATCCCGCCGCCGACAGCCCGGCCGCGATCCGCGACCGCACCGTCGTGCTGAACGAGACTCCGCGCATCCGCATCATGACCCCGCGCCTCCAGGGCTCCATCAACCTGAAGGGTGCGCGAATCGACGACCTGACGCTGACCACCTATCGCGAGACGATCGCCAAGAACGCGCCGCCGATCCGACTGCTCTCGCCGGGCGGGGCCGCCGATTCCTACTTCGCGCAGGTCGGCTGGTCGGGCGACGGAATCGCCCTGCCTGGCCCGGACACGATTTGGACGCCCAGCGGCACCGTCCTTTCTCCCGGCAAGCCGGTGACGCTCAGCTGGACCAACCCGGCTGGCCAGCGCTTCACCATCCGCCTGTCGGTCGACGCCAACTACATGTTCACGATCGATCAGGGCGTTGCCAATGGCGGCAGCGCGCCGGTCGCGGTGCGGCCGTACACGCTGATCAGCCGCACGGGTCATTCGAAGGATCCGTCCAGCACCAACATCCACATCGGCCCGATCGGTTCGTTCAACGGCAGCACCAATTACGGGGTCAGCTACGAATCGCTCGACGGCGTCGCGCCCTCGTTCTTCTCGCACATCTTCGGCTCGCCCGCGGATCCGGGGCCGCAGGCCTATCAGTCGACCGGCGGCTGGATCGGCTATGGCGACAAGTACTGGCTGACCGCGCTGGTCCCCAACCAGACCGTGCCGTTCGAGGCGAATTTCCGCCTCGCCGGGGAGAAGCGTTATCAGGCTGACGTGCGGACCGCGCAGACGGTCGTCGCGCCGGGCCGCAATGTCGGCACCACCACGCGCTTCTTCGCCGGTGCCAAGGAAGTCACCACGCTGGATGCGTACAAGGACGCCGGCATCGCCCGTTTCGACCGCGCGATCGACTGGGGCTGGTTCATCTGGTTCGAAAAGCCGATCTTCTACCTGCTCGACTGGCTGTTCCGCATGGTCGGGAATTTCGGGGTCGCGATCATCCTGCTGACCTGCATTGTGCGCGGGCTGATGTTCCCGGTGGCGCAGAAGCAGTTCAAGTCAATGGCCGGGATGCGCGTCGTCCAGCCAAAAATGAAGGCGCTGCAGGAGAAGTACAAGGACGACAAGCCGCGCCTCCAGCAGGAGATGCTGAAGCTGTACCAGGAGGAAAAGGTCAATCCGCTCGCGGGCTGCCTGCCCATCTTCCTCCAGGCGCCGATCTTCTACGCGCTCTACAAGGTGCTGATGCTGACCATCGAGATGCGGCACCAGCCTTTCGTGCTGTGGCTCAAGGACCTGTCGGCACCCGACCCGCTGACCCCGGTCAACCTGTTCGGCCTGCTGCCCTTTACCCCGCCGGGCTTCCTCCACCTCGGCGTGCTGGCGATCCTGCTCGGCATCACCATGTACCTCCAGTTCAAGCTCAATCCGACGCCGATGGACGAGACCCAGAAGCAGGTCTTCGCGATCATGCCGTGGGTGTTCATGTTCATCATGGCCGGGTTCGCGGCCGGGCTGCAGCTCTACTGGGTGGTCTCCAATTGCCTGACCATAGCGCAGCAGAAGTGGCTCTACAGCCGCCACCCGGTGCTCAGCGAGAAGCCGGCAGGCTGATGGACCAGGACGACCCTCTCGAGCCGGCCCGCAAGCTCTTCGCCGGGCCGGTCGCCTTTCTCAAGTCCGCGCCGGACCTGCGCTTCCTGCCCGATCCGGAGGTGCCCGAGGTGGCGTTCGCCGGGCGGTCGAACGTCGGCAAGTCGTCGCTCCTGAACGCGCTCACCAACCGCAACGGCCTCGCCCGCACCTCGAACACGCCGGGGCGCACGCAGGAACTGAACTTCTTCGACGTCGGCGCGCCGCTCACCCTGCGTCTCGTCGACATGCCGGGCTACGGCTTCGCCAAGGCACCCAAGGACATTGTCCGCAAATGGCGCCATGTCGTGAACGACTATCTGCGTGGCCGCGCCGTGCTGAAGCGAGCGCTGGTCCTTGTCGACAGCCGCCACGGCCTCAAGGATGTCGACCGCGAGATCATGGAAATGCTCGACAAGGCGGCGGTCTCCTACCGTCTCGTCCTGACCAAGGCCGACAAGGTCAAGGCAAGCGAGCTGGCGCGGGTCAGCGAGGAGACGGTGAGCCAAGCCCGCAAGCATGTCGCGGCCCATCCGGAGATCCTGGCGACGTCCAGCGAGACCGGGATGGGCATGGCGGAACTCAGGGCCGCCGTGCTGGAGTCGATCGGGTAGGCTCCGACACTCTCCTTCAGCAAGGCCGCGGGAGGGAAGACGTTCTCATGCCTTGCCGCACCACCCCCCCGCCGCTAAGCGCCACGCCATCATGCGCTACGTCAGCACCCGGGGCCAGGCGCCCTCGCTCGATTTCGAAAATGTCACCCTCGCCGGCCTTGCCGCCGATGGCGGGCTGTACGTGCCGGAAAGCTGGCCGGTACTCGGCCGCGATGCGATCGCGGCGCTGGCCGGTCTTTCCTATGTCGAGACCGCCGTCGCGATAATGCGGCCGTTCGTGCACGGCGCGCTCGACGATGCGGCGCTGCGCGGGCTGTGCGAAGCGGCCTATGGCAGCTTCGCTCATGACGCGGTGACCCCGCTCGTCCAGCTCGACGGCCGCCATTGGCTGCTGGAACTGTTCCACGGTCCGACGCTCGCATTCAAGGACGTCGCGCTGCAGCTGCTCGGCCTGCTGTTCGAG
>Ga0068862_100005470_pt1 | contig 10616 bp, 7 predicted proteins | sample KBSSwiS52_FD_66598 | JGI IMG/M metagenome (GOLD analysis project Ga0068862, IMG submission 66598) | Switchgrass rhizosphere microbial communities from Kellogg Biological Station, Michigan, USA - KBS Switchgrass S5-2 | ecosystem: Host-associated > Plants > Roots > Rhizosphere > Soil ... | reverse complement strand
GTCCATGAGGTGCTTCAGAGTTCCGCGCTCACCGAGGGCCAGATTCATGATCGGCGTGAGCATCGCTCCATAGGCGTGGCTCTCGCCGGAAAAGCTGCGACTGACGAGACCCCGGACGACGGCTCCGTCTGCCCCAAAGATCGGCCCCCCACTCATTTTCCCAGGGATTCTCGCCTCGAAATCAAAGCAAGGGCCAGGGGTTGGCACAACCGGTTCTACATGATTTTGCGGAAAAAGGGTCATGACACTGCCTACGGAAACGTAAAGATCATGTGTGAACGGCTGGAGCATTACCCGACCATCCCTTACCAGAAACGGGATATCGTCCATTAGCGCATATCCAATAGCGTAAGCAATCTCACCAACCCTGAATGGATTTAGCGATAAGTTGAGAGGTTGATGGGCGTTTCCATCAGGCATCTCGCAGATCTTGCATATTGCGATGTCGGTGAGATATCGAAATTGATCTGGCTGCTGAAGAAGCGGGCTTTCTTTCCATTCTCCCCAGTACCAGCATTCCTCAAAATTGAAGAAGCGAAGAAAGCTTCCCGTGTTGTAAGAAACGTTGACGGGGATGAGCACGCCCATATGCAGACCTTTGCCAAACGTCAGCGTGCCTCCGGTTCTGACAACATTCCCATACCCTCTATCGACCGGGTCTAACAATACATGGCATGCCGTCATAACATAGCCGGAACAACTCAGGATAGAGGCTGTTCCAATGCACCGGATCGTTGCATCCCCTTCGGAATACGCGACGACCGGTACAATGCTCTGCTTCAACAAGAAGTCGGTCGGACCGAACGAAGAAAAGAAGTCTTGAATACTTCCGCGCGGGTGCTCAGTCAGCAATTCCATCTGACTCTCAAACGGAAAGAATGTCGGACTGAATCCCTCTCGCGGATTGAGGTTGAGCCCCTTTAGACCCTTGATTTCCCAGTACCCACCTGGTTTCTTCGCCCAGAGCGTTCTCAGAATGGAGACACTTTTTGAGTTCTGATTCATTTCACATGATCCGATCGACGGAGTTGCGGTGTCGTTTCTTCATGCGCTGCTGTCAGTTTGTACGCAGAGCGGTCATTAGAACCACGTCACGGTCGCCAGCGAGACGCACCGGCTCAACGCATGCTGCCTTGGAAACCCCTACCGATCAGGGGTGATGTGATCACGGAGAACTGACTTCAGCGCCTGATACTTGTCACCCCTAGGTCGGAAATCCTCCATCAGGGGCCATCCATCCTTCTCCAGCTCGCCATAAAATATCAGTACGTCATTGCCAGTACGTTTGTCCGAGGAGCGCTGCAACCATCGCGCGATGATTCGCCGCTCGACCTCTCCCACGGTGGATTTACTTGCCATATATTCTCCCTTGCTTCCTTCCGTTTTCTTGCCGGAAGTGGATCACCCGAGTCCGCACAATTTCCTGAGCGAGAGCCCAATATCCTTCCTATATGGACTCTCAACCTCTCGTCCAGCCAAACGTGTTATCACCTACCTCAGGTCAGTGTTGAGGAAATCTTGGCACAGTCACAACGAAAGTGGCAGGCGGAGGCGCGCTCCGCTTAGTGTGTGTCAAAGTCGTTATACGGCGTGCAATGAACGACGGCTACATAGAGTTCCAATAGCCCCTGCCGAATTGGATCAGCTTCCTCGACAAAGCGAATTTGCATCGCGCGAATACGCGCCTTCGCAGCTTGAAACTCATTCACAAATTTGTCTTGACTCGCCAAATCTCCGCGCCCCTGCCCCTTTTTATAAGTCGCTGGCCCGACATTGAGCATCTCTTTAGCCAATCGAAATGCGAAAGAGGCCGCGTTGTGCTTGGCGCTCGGGCGGGAGTGCCGCCTAAGCCGCTTGCGGATCCCGTTGCTCCGCCCAACATATAGGTGCCGACCATTTTCACTCAACAGGTATACGCCCCTAGTTGGCATCAGGCGAGGCAAAGTAGTCAGCGTAAACGGCTGCATCGATAGTAAGTCCCGTCGCTTTGCTTCCAAGTCTCTGAGATGAGGTCTGAAAACCTTATGCAGCCCTGGAGGTTTTGCCGCGATAGTTTGCGGTGCGTGTATGGGGGTTGTTCCATCGAAGAGCATAGCGATCGCATCGTGGACATCTCTGAGAACAAAATCACTCGTAGGTGAGAGCCGTTGAGATCCATGAGCGAGTTGATTTCTAAGTTCTGGCAAGTGGTCCGCCAAAATCCTCGGCACGTCGATCTGCTCTGCTAGATTCCTTATCTCATCGTCAGAAGGCTCTGGCGAAGACTCGCAAGTCACTCCGCTTTGCTGCATCTTCAGAATCGCGGCGTGGGATCGATCCGACATCAGCCGCAGGTAAGCTCTAGTTTGTCGACTGGAGAATCCATCCTTCCGTAGCCAACCTCTGGCCACCGCATTTACCAACAATTCACGAATTCCTGGTGCTTCGAAATTCTCGTCATCGACGGACGACAACCCTGCAATCTCCCTATTCCATCGCTCCCTGAGCCCCCTCTCCAGAGCCTGAAATGCCGTCATCTCTGCAAGCTGATGAAATGGATAGACGAAGAAGGTGTACAGCCTCGCGTTCTTTGCCGTCTCAAACAGTTGCCGAACTCCTACTGGCACCACGTCTCGAAGCGTAAGCGTAGACAACTCGGCGTGAAGCTCTTGTAACGAACAGCCGAAAAACGCCTGTCGTTCGTCCGGCTTACAGACCTCGGCGAGCGACTTAAGCGGATCTGAAACGATGTTGGTCACAGCAGACCTCATGGCACCTTAACAACATTTCAATTCTAACTTGCTTCCCGAATCCTACGGAATTATTCCCGCGTCGTCTTGGTGCTGGAAATCCATGTATGCACATTCGAAGAAATTCCGTAGGCCGTGCATGACCTCACGAAGATTTTCGAGGTTTATGCCTCGATCACCAAACAAAAACGGTGCATCATTGACATCCGCAGGAAATCTGAAGCCATCAGATTTTCCGTCCGCCGTGTCCATCTCTTTTACAAGCGCTGCGGCTGCCGACAGCCCGATTGTGTATTGTCTTCCCCGTTGCTTAACAATTTCAGCAAAGTGACTCCAAAGAGCACTCAGGCTGTGTGTGTGTGAGCTTTCGGTTGCGCGTGCCGTTCGGAAACGCCTCAATCAACTGTTTGAGGAAGAGTTCTATTGACTGCCGATAGCAGAACAACACCGCGTAGACAACATTTCGCCGATCGGCGATATCATCAATCGCCCGCTCGATGAGCACGTCCCCGGCCCTCATGTAGCCCATCGGCATGCGGTAGAAGCGCTCCTTTGGATCTCGAACGATTTGTGCATCGCTCGCCCACGACGCCTCTATGAACAGAAGATCACCGTCACGCGGCCAGCGCTCCTCTAATCCATCAGTCTCGGAGGTGGGCCGTCCAATCGGTTCATTCACGAGGAATCTCCTTCACTTTGCGCATCATCAGCGGGTTCCAACTTTGCGGCCTCATGTGCTTCGGGAACCAAGGTGTCAATGTGACGACGCAGGAGCTGAGTAGGCATTTACTGGTCGAACACCACGCGGCCCCAAAATCGATTTGCGAGAAAGCTTGTATCTCTGTCGACATGGAGCTTGCGGGCAAGCTATCCAGGCTGAAAGGCATTATCTGGAGAACCCAGAATGTCCCGCGCAAATAGACTGCCCGCTTCGACCAAGCGGTTGACTATCTGATGGGCCTCTTCACGCGCTGCAGTGTCGTTGCTTTGGGTTAAGGCGGTTAACAACACGGTGAGCTCGCGCTGCCAAAGGGAGGGCAGCAATGACTGTCGATCATCCTGCAGAAGCAAGCTCGTGCAACGTGCCACTTCCGCAGGATAGGGACCCACCAGCGCCGTCAGGCGCGCGAGAACCTGTTCGGAGTCAATGAGACCGGCGCCTGCGGTGAGGCAGGTTTCTAGCGATCTCAGACTCCACGCATTATCCAATTGGGGTGAAGGGAACCACTCTCCGAACTGGCGAAAGATTTCACGCCTTTTACGATCCGACCATTGAGAATGCGGACCTATCACCGTGTCCCACAGCCGCATGAGTCGGGAAATCGTCGAAGCCGAGATGTCGGATTCGTTCCTCAAACCACTCCCAATGAAAGCGAGGGTCTGCCCCGCGACGCTTGCGGAGCATCGGTCAAGAAACCTCAGCAGGAGCTCCGTCGATCGACCGTTACCTACGTCACGCCAGACGTAGGACCCCAAATGCCTACCTAGTCCAAACTCTCCTATTCGCTTGTTGGCCTCTTCCGAATCCGGTTCGAGCAGGCCGATGGCAAAGCAGAATTTTCCGTATAGGCCATCGAAAGCGGGATCATAAGGATTGCCAAAATCCATGTATGTGGTCCAACCCGCGCGCCAAAACTCTCGCAACTCCACGTCTTCTGGGAAGATTGCGTCGAGGTGCTCAAGAGTCCAAGTGAAGTCGAAGTAAAATAGTGAGGGCAGCCAACGCCCAAACACGCTGCGGATGGCGACAACCGGATCGTCGATCATCTTTTCCAGAGCAGCTCTCACTTCCGGCGTCGAATCGAAGCTGAGACTGCCTGCCTCGCGATTATTCGGTAGAATTCGCCACAGATATCGAATCAATGCCTCCGCAGCGATGCCGCGAGTCGAGTTGACCGCTACATTGAGAGCGCCGTGCACATCCTCGTCGCCCCCGGTTGACTGAGCCCTTTCGGGATCCCGATCCTGAAGGAGCACATTCAAAACCGGCCAGACACGCTCGCCCTCAGCTTCCACTAGACCGGAATCCTTATCGGTCAACGCACGTTCCATGAGGCGAGCAACGGCTTGGCGTGTCCAGGTCCAACCGACATCGCGACCGGACCACAGATCACTGTCACCCGACTCAGGAGGATCTTTCTGTTGCAGAACCCACGTGATGAGTTGCAACACCGCAGTCCAATGCTCGATGCGTACCTTGTTCGTTACCGCATCCGACAGCCCCATGATGACGCCACGCACATAAGTCGGATCACGTCCAATCCACTTGTCGGCTTGCGAGGAGAACTCGGCCGGTCGCGTGCGGGCGGCCTCATGAAGCGGGTGCATGAGACTCTCGTGATTCGGCTCGTGATGCCCCGTACCGGGGGTCCATGCGTCGATGAACTTCAATATCTCATCCACTGACATCGACTGCATCTGCTCGACGGAGACCGGGCTCGGCGAACCGAATCGAGCTACGGTGTCAATGTACACTGGCGGCTCGTCCGCAACGAGCGCGGAAAGCCGGGGACGCAGCGAGTCCGGCAGCGATGTTCCGAACGCCTGCAGACGGTCGCGCTCAACGTGCTTCGAATATTGCGCCTTCTTTTCGGCACTCAATTGCGCCCGAGTCTCCTCGGGTATTGCCTGTAAGAAGTCTGTCGTCGTCAAAACTTCCACAATGCGCGTTTGTTGTGAGGACGACAACCGTGGAAACACAGCCTCAAGCAACATGGCGTATTCTGCTCGACACGACATTCGATCAACGAGATTCGTGTCTTCCAAAAGTTCGCTAACCACCGCATCGTCTGGAGCAGCGGCCTGGGAAGCGACGTACAGCGCGATCCGTCTGAGAAGCGGACTGCGCTTCGCGAGCAGACGACGACATACTTTCCCCGCTCCCACCGCTGGGTCGCGTGCCAAACTCAGAGCAACATCGCGCACGCCATCGACTAAGGCGTCCCGCACTTGCTTGCCTGCAAAGTTGGCAGTGAGAATACTCCGGCGCCAGATGTACGAGTAGTCTTCGAGCGCGCAGTAGGAATCGCGTCGGCTCGCCTTCACCAGGTGCCCCATCAGAAAATCTAATGTAGCGATACCATCGCTCTTTAGCAGATCTGGCAGGCACAGCTTTAGAAAATGCTCGAAGTGCCAGCCATCCGGTGCGTTCCGGTCGCCGGCACTTTCATCCACCTCCACGACGAACAGTTTCTTCGCGATCTCAATAGCCAAGCTGGCATCGCCGAGTCGAGCGAGGTGTGCAACAAATTGCGCGAAGGCGGCGCCGAAATGGGCGCGCAAGATCCACTGCTCCAGCCACCCTCCAACTTGTCTACCGAGTTTCTGCGCCCACGATTTCGGTAGCTTGGCGCCAATCTGCACCAGCTTTTGCCTCACGCGCGCATTGTCGGTATCAGGCATCCCGACCACAATCTTGCCGACTGCATCGGGTGCCAACTCAACCATTCGTTCCAGGTAGCGCAACTCCGGCCAATCCGGGAACGAAACGGTGCCTTGCTCCGGAAAGCGTTCGGTCTCGGGGGGGCGCTTGAAGAAGCCTTTTTTGGACAAGGGCTCGATCCACGAGGGATTGTTCAGCCGGTCGAAGAAGTACGCGTTTGCGCCGGGTTTCCCCAATCGTGCCAGCGTCTGCTCGACCTGTTCAGGAGTTGGCGACTGCAAGAATTTCGTCCAAGGCGTTGAGGTTCTCAATGGCGGGTTCTGCAAACGACAACAGGGTCTCTTCGAAGAAAGCTACTTCCCGTTCAAACGCGTCGCCCATCATCACGGTATCGTCGGCCTCCCTGTTATGCGCACAGCCCACGAAGTAGTTATACATCCTGAACCAGCGATCAGCGGTCTGACTCACACCCAGGTTGAGCGCTTTGGGATCGAGTGCCATACCGCGAAAGATCGCCTGCGCGCGATCCTTGCCTTTGGGCGTCGCCAAGTGGATCGCGACGACAGATGCCACGCGATCCAGCAGCGCGCGCGGGATGGCCACAGTTGAGTCACTGACTACCGCTGGCTCGGAGGCTGACACCGACGCCGGTTCGACCGCGATTCCCGCCCCGGCGAGTTCCGTGGCCAGACTATCTAGCTGTGGTTTGATCTCCTCTCGCTCATTCGAGCTGTATTGATTCATGAGGTTACTGCAGATTTCACGGTAAGCGTGCGCTACAAAACGACCGCGACACGCCAGGTCGATATGGTCAGTCAACTTCACCGCCGCTTCGAACAAGCGACCGGCATGCGGGTTGACGCGCCCGAGCCACTCCCTGATTTTCGCTTGTCGTTCGGTGTACGCCATGCAGTCCATGATGCCGTGAAAATCGTGGATGCATCTTACCCGATGCACTGCAGCCATTCTCATCGACGGCTTGCGTACACGCGCTGCAAATTGCTGCCCCGTGCGAATCCTGCGCGCAGCGAATTCAGCGCCGCCAACGATCCACATCGGATGGTGACAATAGAAACAGGCGTAGTTTCGTCGGGCGTACGCTCTATGGCGCAAGTGGCGAATCGATTTGTTAATCAGGGCTCCTGATTGAATGGAGCACCGTACATCTTCCCCGGCATGATCGGCTCGATATCGGGAGCTGGTCCCGACGGGTCGTTGATCGAATTTAGCGATTTGCCTTCAACCGGTGGGTTGACCCAGTGCTTCATTGCCTAAGCCCGGCGCCCCCTTTGTTGTCGCGCTGCAGCGCAACGCCGTTTAGCTTTTCGCAGAAGCCCGGCAAGTAATCTCATCGGGTCGGGTGGGCGCGGGAACGCGCTCACCCGGGTTTCCAGGCGATTTGCGTTAAGCGAGGTTATGCATTTCCTTCCATACATTGAGACCCGGGGGATTGGTATAGAGCGGCGCACACGGTGAGTCAGTTCCAAAAATTACATGCCCATCATGTAACGGCACATATTTCGTCGTGCGAGCCATCCTCGAAAGCAAGGCACGCGCGCCGATCTTGTTCGAGCTCATCCTTCAGGCCCCCCTATAGTAATTGTTGAATGCCCAGGCGATCCGTTGCTGGCGCGCGTTGCAGGGTGTGCACAGATTCTCGTGACCGCGTGCATAAACGATACGCTACCAAGTCGACCGGTTGCCCGGTTACAGTGACCCCGAACCAATTGAGTTGCTCAGGTTCGCAACTGCGAGTGGCGGGCCCGGCGAGCCATCATTGTTACCGGTTTTCTTCAGTCAACCGATCTCCCGTCCGCTCGCCAGACACATTTCCCACCGGACATGGATCAGCAGGCTGTCGTAAGGACTCAATCATGCAGATCGAAATTGGGATTATCGTACCAATCATCTAACCTCAAGTGAAATAACGGAATCGCGAAGTGATCTTTTTGTCGATGGGGACATGTTTCAGTATGTCGCCTACCCGACGGGCTGCGCGTACCGTGATGGGATCGCCTGCGTCAAATTGCGTGTTGTTAAAGTTGAGTTTGCTAAGGCCGACGAGCTCCGCGGCGAGCTGAGCAGAATGGCCCTCGCCGGACTCGCGCGAGAATTCCACAGCCCGAGGGATGTAGGCTCCGGGGTAGATTTCGAAATACGGCACGGTTCCTTTCAGATACACGATCCCGGATGCATCATCAAAGAGCAGAACAGCCCCCCGATCCATGGGAGCTGAAGACCGCAGCACACGCGTACCCGACCGTCGTACCGAAACGAGGTCCAGTACTTCGAGATTCGCATCGCCAGCGGCCGCGGCGAATCCTTTTTTCTCGGCCTCATTGAACCGCGAGGTCTTGTGCATGAGGAGCCGTGCGGGGCTCGTCTTGTGCTCACGACGATAGGCTGCGAGTCCATCAGCTAGAAGCGAATGGGCATCCGCCTCAGATAGATGCGGTATGCGATCGTCCTTGTCATAGCTGGCGCTGCCGCCCTGCACGATCAGGCCTTCGCCGCGCTCATCAAACACCTGCGCTACACTCGTCATGAGTGACTCGCCAGTGACGCTCTTGAAAAAGCTCACTCCCATGTAACAGGTGGCCAGTTGCGATGGATGTTTCGACAGACGCCAGGGTACCCCGCCTGCCTTGTAGTACAGAGCCGTGTGAAAATTCCAAGCCATGGTCGCTTTGTCCTGCAGACGCCTGCGCGCACCGTCGGTCGCGCTGCCGTATGTGTCCGGCCGCAGCAATTGACAGGGAATCGGAAGATCCAACGCCCGCGCTTTGAAAAGATCGTGGAAGTTATAAGAGGCCGGCATGACAGCGGCCTGCTCGGGGGCGAGCTCCTGGGTTTCATCCATCGGTGGATCGCCTGGAGCTGCCTGAACCCGGTTCGCATCTCCTAGATCAAATACCTCCTGGGGCGGTGCGATGATGAGCACGTGCAAGCCACTTTTAGCCGCCAGATCCTTCGCGTGCACGAGGAATGTCTCGACGATGTCAAGCAATGCCTTTGGGGACTGAAGAACTTCTGTGAGTTCGTGTCGCGTGATAGTTCGGGTGTGAGCGTCTGAGACTTCCAAGGAGGTGCCGAAAACTTTGTCAGTCATCCCAGGGAAGGACGGGCGCAACGCTTTCAGTTTCTGTTCCGTAGAGGCAACGCCTTGTTTGCATCGCTCCAACCAATCGCGCACGCCATCGAGCGTTGCGGTCGTTCCTACCACGCCCACCCGAATGGGCTTGGGCACCGAGGATCCACCTTTATCATAGGCCCCATATAGGGACAATCCTGCCTTGATGTCTACGTGTTGCTTCTGATTGTGGAATGTGAGCGCAGGCTCCTCGACAAAATGTAGCTTCACTCGGAAATCTCCTCATCGTCAGGGATGGGTACCGTGGGAGCATCTAGCGCGGTGAAGTCCCTTTCGTCTGTGGTAGGTTGGAATTCAAAGGACAACAGAGGCGCAAATTCCAAAAGTCGCGGCCGATCCGCGTGCGTCCACGGGGCGCGAAGCAGCGCCTGCCACACCAACAGTTGACTCAGCACCGAGCGGTTGCGCTCCAAGCGTTTGATGCCCGACAGGCGATCCTCATGAAACCGATCGAGTTGCTTTCCATCAAACGTAAATCGATAGGTGGGCGTGATCTCCAGATACCATCGCTGACCCAACAGACGGAATCGACCTTGGAACCCCGCGTGGCGCAGATATTGATAGCCCTTCCCGGTCTTCGGCTTCGTCCGATAATGCTGAACGACGGTGACCGTGCTTCGAACCTTCACATTGCCGTATCGAAACTTCCGCGGCTCGTCCTTGGGATGCCCCATGAATGCGTAGACATCCTGGTCCATGTGATGGCGCACCCCGTGCCCCCACAGGTCATCCTTCAGTGCCGAGTTGAGAAGGTACACAAACATGCGCCGTTTGTTCTCATCGGGCGAATAGGCCCAGGAGCTGGAGTCGAACGGCTCCAGGCCCCCGACATCCATGATCCTGCGCAGACGGCAGTGCTCGGGATCTGCGAAGGAATAGACATTTCTCTCATAGAGGCTCCACGCCGCCGGCACGTACTCATGGCTCGTGGCCTTCAAACCGCGTCTGAGCAGCATCCAGCCCTGCTTGGCGGATTTGCACAGTGCGGGCGCAACATAGAGCGTCTGCGGAAACTGACGCAAGGGAATCAGATTGGCAAACGCTTCCTGAATGGGCGGTTGCGCTTCGGTCTTGGAAAGCTTTGCGGCCTTGGCGCGCGTGCGATTGGAATGAGTTGCCGGCGGGGAGATCCGTTCCCGAACCTGCACCGGCTGAGTTATCAGGTACGCTCGTGCAAAGGCCGCCGCCGCCCGGCAGGCATACTTCGTCCAGGCATCCTGGCGCTTCAGTCCCACGATGTCACTCAAACTGCGAATGGCGAGCATGGGCGTGTTGTCACGCGTCGCGCGATGCACGCCGGCCGATTCCATTTCAACCGCGAGGATCGCTCGGTTGGTGGTGATCCACGGAATCA
>Ga0068862_100005469_pt1 | contig 10617 bp, 7 predicted proteins | sample KBSSwiS52_FD_66598 | JGI IMG/M metagenome (GOLD analysis project Ga0068862, IMG submission 66598) | Switchgrass rhizosphere microbial communities from Kellogg Biological Station, Michigan, USA - KBS Switchgrass S5-2 | ecosystem: Host-associated > Plants > Roots > Rhizosphere > Soil ... | reverse complement strand
ATTCGCAAGGCAGCCAGCCTCTGTACAGAGCGCGAAAAGATGACAGATCGGGACAAACCGTCAAAATCGGGACGAAATAAATGGTAGATTTAGAGAAAAACAAGCGGCTTGCAAGGGGGTAGAATTAGAGATACACGTCCCAGCGTTTGGGGTTGTCAGGGCAGGATTCGGCGGCGAGATGAGTCTTTGGCCGGAGGTAGCATTTGCATAGCGCGCAACGGTTGGAATCCGGGAGCCATTGGTCGCAGGAATGGCAGATAGCGACACGGGCGGCTTCGACCTTGGGAGGGGCCAAGAGGGGCTGGGTGGTGAGGAGTCGCTTGCCGGTGCGCCAGGCGGCCAAGGCAGCTCCAGAAATCAGGGGCATGAGCAATCAGCGCAGGGATCGCAAATCCATGGCAGCCATCCGTGTTCAAAAGTAATATCGCCGGGATCAGGCGAGTAAGGTGGATCACTCCCAGGGTGAAACGTGATCGGAAATTCCCCTGGATTCGGCAGCTCGATAAATCCAGAAACCGGGCTGCGCGTACCGCAGGAATCGAGCGTGAAAGTGTCGCCAGTGGATAAAGCAGGCGCGCCAACCTGATAGACTGAAACGCAGACGTCCGAATAACCGGCCATCCTGATTTTTGCACCAACAACGCAGGGCACATTGAATGCTCCGTTGCAGTGGCCAATATAAATTGAAGGGCCGCCCGCCTTCATAACGACGATTCCTCCGATGGGCGGCAAAAAGTCTCGCAAGGATGTGAGCAGCCGGGAATTGTCTCCAAACCAGTTGAATTCGATGATTCCGGTCGGCACCCCGGACGCTACTTCATCCAATCCGACGATCGTGTAAATCCGAGGGCAGCCCAGGCAATTAATGGTCGGGTCTTCCGCCTCGTTCAAGGCTGAGGATGGCCACGGCACAGGGGGAGATCCGAAGTCGTAAAAGGACAAATCATCGCTCACGCGATCTATCGTTTCCGACCATTCAGCGTCATCTATGACCGGGTAAGGATGCTCGTCGTTCGAGCAGGAGCCGAGCCCGTGCGGGTCGCTCTCGAAAGAAAGGTTCGTCGTGTTGATCCAGGAAATCCATGAGGTTGGGATCCGGATGGAAATCATTTGCTGGATCGACTTCGTGCAAATGGGCGACCCGCAACCGCAGCCGCAGTTACCGAGGCGAGGGACTTCTGGCGGAGGGGAAGCCATGCTATGGCGCTGCAAACGAATCCGAGCGCAACATAATTACCCTCCGCACGGTGGGCGTGCCCTCGATCGTCTCACAGATTTCAGTCTCCTGAAGATACACCTTATGCCTGTTACCGTCCGAACCAAGCACCCCAAGATCAGTGCCGGAGCCGCTTCCGGCCAGGGAGATTTCCACCCAGCCCTTGGCGTCAATGCGGGCGGGCGGACTGGCGTTGTCCACCACTTGCAAGGCGATCTTCTTATTGGAGGCGTCGTTAATGACCTGCGTCGAGTTCGTAGAGACTTCCGGTGCCGCCACCGCAGTTAAGGATTTGTTCTCCAAACCGTGGGTGGAATTATTTTTCGGGGCATTATTACCCAGGGTCACCGAAGAGCTGCCGCCGCCGCCGGCAGCGGTGGCCTGGACGGAAGGATCGTAGTAGATACGTCGGAAACGGTTGAATTGGAATAGCGTCGTCAGATCGCCGGGGCTAAGGTGCGCCGCCGGCCCGATCGTCACCTCCGAGTAACCCCGCCCATAACGGCGGACGATGCGCTGCACTTGGGCGTCCATCGTCGCCCATTCGGATCGTCCATCCGTCAGGTTGAGCACGTTATTCATGCCCACCAAACCGGTAATTTCATCCTCCACACGCAAATCGGTCCCTTCAAATTGCAGCGCGCTCAACGAATCAAAGATCGACTGCGCCAGGCCGCTCGGGATTTCCTCTCCGGCCACGCTGGAGGCAATGGCGGAATAGACGCCGGTGATGCCGTTGGTGATGGTAAAATGGACGGAAACTTCTTTGTCGATGTAATGGTGGAGCAAGTTGCCGTTAGAGGCATTTACAGATCCGGAAGTGCCGTCAGAATCATACTCATCATAGGTCATTTTGGCCGTGACAATGACCCGCTTGCCGGCCACTGGGGTGCCGCCGGAGAGCTTCATCCATGCCGCGATGGTGCCGTCGAGCAGCTCATTAGGGAAATCGCCCAAATCAACGGCGCTGCCCAGGGTGCCGTCGGCCTGGACTTCGACAATGCTCGCATCGCCGACGGTCATATTTCGGATTCTTGAGCTGGCGAATTCAGGCTTATGCGTCGGCAGCGACCACCAGACCCGTCGATTGGATGGAGATCCGCTGCCATCTACATCACCGGAGGCATTGCAATTGACGGCCGCGCAGGCTATCGAGCCAAAAACATCCGCCCTGCTGGCCCCTTGCAAATCAATTGTCTGCACCAGCACCCGCGGCCCCCCATCCGGGTCCGACCCGCTATTCAGCCCATGCGGGCCATACTTCTGCTGCGTCGTCACCAGCCACGGCACACCATCAAATTCCCCCGTCGATTTGAAGTACAGATTCACCGCCCTCACCTGCAGGTCCTCGCGCGGAATTATCCGGATCGATTTGTGGTCCGTCCCATTGGCAAAGGCCAGCGACACCGGCGTTTGATTCGCCCGTGTCCGCACGTTCACCGTGGGCGGCGTCGTCGAATAATTGAAATAGACCGTGGCATCCGGCGCCGACCGCAGGCAAATTCGAATCGCTTCGCTGCACAGGATGTCCCGCACCTGGTAGGTCGGCACATTCACCGCCGGGTCAATCGTGCCGATCTGGAACGGCGCCCCCAGGCTCAGCGCGGTGTACATATCCAGCACATGCTGGAAGATGTCGTTGATTTGGTCCCCGGTGTTCACCCTCACCACGCTCCCCGGCGTGATCGTGTCATAGCGCTGAAACAGGATGCAGTCCGAGAAAACCACCGTCCCCAGCGCATCCGGATCCCCTGTATAGGTCTTGAACGACTGCATGAACGGCGTCTTCTCGATGTCCCACCATGGGCCCGCGAATCGATAATGCACCCCTTCATACTCCGGTCGGCCATCCAGAATGTGCGGCATCCGCGTCCCCACGAATTCTATCGAGCCTCCCGCCCAGGTCGTTCCCGACCCGGCCCGGCCCTTCCTCAGAATAATCTTCTCCTCAAAACCAATGACGGGGTCAGAAGTGATATCCACGCCTGGCATGGCCAGGTCGAGCACGTCCGGCGCCATGTTGGCGAATTCAAGCTGCGGTGAATCCAAGTCAAACCCCCAAGCGCCGAGGTCCTTCTCAGTCCCGCTGTACTCGAGCGTGATCATTGCAACGGCCGCGTCCCCGACTTCATCTGCTGTTGAATAGCCTCCAGCTTTTGTCGCAACGAGATCTGATCACTGGCCAGCATGTGGAAAAACTCGACGATTTTGGCGTTCGACATTCCCTGCTGCTTCAGCAATTCCGCGAGCTGCACCTCGGCATGCTGCTGGCCCGTCGTCGGGCCTTGTTGGCGGGAATTGGCCGTCGCGCCCGTAATCGCCTCGGGGAAGATGGATCCCCTCGGAAACCCAACGCCCTGCTGTGCGGCGCGGCTGTCGCGGGGGTCCAACTTCTCATGCATCTCAGAAAGGTGAGTAAGTTGCGCATCAAGGTCTTTTCTGCGTGCAGCTTCCTCCTTCAGGAACGAAAGCTCATCCCTGGCCCTGATTGCGGCCAGCGATTCTTCGGTAGCCTTTTCTGCCGCAACGGCCCTTCTGCTACCCGGAGCTTGTGCATTCGGATCATTCGAGTATGTCGCCGCTAGTTTTTTCTCCTCCTCTGCCTCCTTGTCGTGAGCCGCCGCGATTGCCGGCAATGCTTGAATTTTGCGCAGCCGTTCTTCGGGCGTAGATTGCTGGTCGATTTCTGAAAGCTGGCCAGAAACATCTCGAATCGCTTTCTCGACTTCCTCCTTGGTTCGCAGCCCCTTTTCTGGCTCTTTGACCTCTTTGAGCTTGGCTATGACGGAGTCGAGATTCTTGACGACAGTGCCGGTTTCAGCACTGAGGCCAATGACTTCCTCCCGCGCCGCCCGCATGGAGTCGATCATGTTCTTGCTCGCATCAGCGGCCTTTTTCGCCGCCTCTTCTTGGGCCTTCCCCAGTTCCTCGAAGACATGTATCAGCGCGCCGGCCACGGCCGTCGCCGCCAGCAATCCAGCCACCATCGGATTACTCAGCCCGTACACCGCCAAATGCCCCAGGTGCTGAAACTCCGGCCCCATCTGCCTCAGCGCCAGGTTCAGTGCCCGATGGCTCACGTGCGACTTCTCCGCCGCCTCTGCGATGTCCTCATGCGCCTTCGTCCCCTTACCGCCCACGTCCTGCAAGCCCGCCGCCGTCTCCTTCGCCGCCGCCAGGTCCGCCTCCGTCGTGATCCTTATTTTGAAATCCCGATCAGCCATGGTCCCCCCGCTTCCATCCTTCCACACTTCCATTCTTCCTGCAGCTCATGGCGCTTTAATCCATTGGGCCGTGTTGGTGTAAATCTCACTGAGTTGGGCCGTCGTCAGTTCATTCGTGTAGATGCGGAGATCATCCACGGTGGTCGTGGGCAGCGTCAGCGCACCGGTGCCCCGGCTAAAGAATGACCAGTAGTGATTTCCGAACTTGCCCACTGCGGAGGTCTTGGTGCTGGTGCCCGCCGTCAGTGTCACGTTGGTCGAATTGCAGAACATTTTCACGTTGCCAGCGCCCGTCGTGTTATCGAACACAAAGGCGCAATGGTACCACACGTTGGAGACTGGGAAGGTGTTGGTGTTCTTGAACGTCTTGGTGAGAAGCAAACTGGTATTCACCGAGTCCCGAATGCCCAACGTGAAGTCTCGCGAGCCGTCCCCGGTGTCAATGATTATGGCATTGGTTTGCCCAGACCAATCCGTCACACCACCCTCAATGATCATCTTGTCTCCGTTGTAAGTGAGCACATAGGACGGCTTAATCCATAGCGACACAGTCATAAGGCTGACCGCGGACAGGTTTAAGTTTGTGACGCGGCACAATTGATTCCCCGACATCCACTGCCCCTGACCGGCCACACCCGGCCGCATTTCGTTATTCATTACGGTCAGGAAGCTGCCAGAGTTGAATGCACTGCCAAGCATTGTTGCCGAGGCCCCCACCCGCGCCGTTTGCGTCCACGCTCCCGTGTTGAGAAAAGTTATGTCCCGCCCATCGAAGGTCCAATGGTACAGAAGCTGCGCGTCGTCGAAGCTATAATGCGGCGGCGCGCCCAGGACTGACTTAGTGCCCCCGCCTTGAATAATGGACGCGCAAAACGCGCACCTGACGCACAGCAGAAGTGCAACAAGATATTTCATATTACCAGCCGGCACGGTTTGTTGACGTCCAGGTGGTTGAACCGCCTCCGGCGCCATTGGTTGAGAATAGCCAGTAGGGAAGGCCGTTGCTGAAGACCATCGCGGTGGCTCCGGCCTGCACGGGAACCTTTGGCCAGCTTGCCAGTGAATTCGTGAACCACATGGTTGGTATCTCCATCGTGATCACTGGATTTGTGATGGAAGTCGCATCCGCGCCCGCCCGAATACTGATCGCGTTTGTACCTGCAATTTGGAGTGCGTACGCTTCGAGGGTTCCCGCCACCGCACTGGCCACCGGGAGGTCGATAAAAGCTACGCTTCCGGCGTTGGTCGGAAATACGAGGGTGCCCAGGTTGGTGGCCGTCGCCGTCGGAGTCACCAGCGTGCCATCATCCCTCACAAACTTCGTCCCATCCGGCGTCCCCGTCGCCAATCGCCCGATCGCCAGCACCCCGCTCGTGATTGCGGCCGCATCGAGCGCGCCGCCGCCCGCCGAATTCTGATGGTTATGATTCGCGCTGGCAAAGCTCGCAATGGTCGGAGTCACGATCGTTGGGCTCTGGTTGAAAACCGCCAACGGCGTCCCTGATGCCGCTCCCGTCTCATCCGTCAGCGCCGCCGCCAAATTGGCCGAAGTGTCGCTCAGCCCATATCCGGAGAAAGTCGTCGGATTTGATCCACTGGTTTCTCGTCCCTGGGCGTCGAATGTCACACTTCGGTAAGTGCCGGCTGTGCCGGTGTTCTTCATCGTCGTCGCCACCGATCCCGCCGAACTGGTGACATCCCCCGTCAGCGCCGGCATCTGCGCCGCAGGCACCGTGCCGCTGGCCAGGTTCGAGGCATTCAGATTCGTCAGGCCTGCCCCGCTCCCCACCAGTTTCCCGGTCTTGTCAAAAATCGAAGCGTTCACACCATTGGACCGAATGATCAGGACCGCATTCGTCGTGTTGCGATTGTCCAGAATCAGCGAGGCGCTCTGCTCAAACGTCGGCACCACTGCCCCCGCGAGGTCCGAATCGTAGGTCTCCAGGTAGGCGCCGATTAACAACCCAGTCTTGAAATTCGATAGCGCCGAACCGAACAGGGCGAAGTTGGTCTGCGCGTTATACCGTGGATAAGCCAGTCCCTGTAGCCCGAATTGCCATTGAAATCCCGAATCAGCCACGCCGCCCACGCCGGCGCCGGCGCCCACCGAAAGCGCTCCATTGTCTCCCGCCGCTTCCCCATATAATCCGTATGCGCCGCCCTGCTGATAAGGCGCCGTCAACAGCGAATTGGTGCCGGTGCTCTTGCCGTAAAATGGCGCGCTGAACTTGTCGCTCGAATTGGTGTCGCCCAGCTCCAAATAAAAGCCGTAGTAGTTTGTGCTGTAGGCGAAGTGCGACAGGCTGCGGGTTGGATCAATGGGCCGATACGCGCGCACGCCATTAGCGTCCACGACATTGGTGAATGAGGAGTCGCCGCCCGAACCTCCCTCACCGCCGACAATCAAGCCTCCCGGCTGGATGATCTTTAGGAACTGACCGTTGGAAATATTCGTATTCGGCCATTTCCAAGTAACTCCACGTATGCGATTCCAGTTTCCGTCTGACTCCATTGCCGCCACGCTCGTCCCATTGCTGTATATATTCAGTGGCGCTAGTCCAAGACCGTCAATCTCTACCGCAACCGAAGCATTTGCGATGGACACCAGCCCGCCGTTGGCCGAGTTGGCGTTGGTGATCCCACCGTTTGCTGCATTTGTCTTCCAAACGCTGTCGTTGATGATGTTCTGGATGCTGGTTCCACTGATGATGGCATTACTGGCAATCAAGCTGCCATTGATGGTGGCGTTGTTCAGCACCGTCAGATTGCTGTTGATGGTGATATTCGTAACGGAAATGCTGTAGGCGTAGAGGTTGCTCAGCACCGTAAGGTTGGTCGTGATCACAATCGAGAGATTGGTAACGTTCAGATTGGTCAGGCTTTGACCGTCTCCTGCAAACACTGCCCCGTAGCCTGCCTGTATCGTTCCGCCCCGGAATATGAATCGGTCGTTGTCGTCAAGGTAGATTGCTGCCTGAGCCGCGTCATTGGTGAAGATCAAGTAGTTCACTGGCGAGCCGAACGGTTCCCCGGTTGCTACGTGAAGATTGGTCAACGCTCCACCGTCCCCGAGCAAGGCACCGTTGATGGTGACTGCCGGCAGATCAAAGTAAATGTATGGCGTCGGATTGGTCCCTAAACGCGCAACCATTCGGCTTGGAAGATTCGATGCCGTGTAATACCTGTTCTGCCATGCGGTGAAAGTTCCGTTGGTTTGAATCGAATACAACCCTCCCTGCGTCCCCGGATCCAGCGTCACCTGCAGACCGCCAGAGTTAGTCCAATACCACCAAGTGGTCAGGTTGAATGTCTCCGTCCCAGCGAACGTGTATGCACCGTTCACTGTGGAGATTGCGCTCCCGGCCACGTTAATGGTGTTGGTGTTGGCTGGATTTGCCTTCAAGACAAGGTTGGTCAACGTGGCCCCGGACTTGATGTTTGTCCGAACTCCCGTCGCCCCGAACTGGGTCGTGTCAAACAGCGCACCCCCACTGGCAATGATGTTGCTAAGGCCTGAGCCGTCTCCGTAAGCCACCCCGGTGAACGCCAGGTCTGAGAATATCCGAACTCCCAGTGGGTCAGCCCAACTCAGCATCGTAGTAGCGTTAGAGCTATACAATGCCCGGAAGCTTGGGGAAATGCTTGCAGTCCCTCCGTCAGTGATTACGCCAAATATCCAGACGTTTGTTCTGCCGCCACCCTTGATGGTTAGCTGAACTGCACTGTTCGATATCAGCACACCGCCAGTTGGCAACGAGATTGGCCTGAGATAAATCCCGTCATTGGTCCACCCGGAGGTTCCTTGAGAGACCAAGTTTGTGAGCCCAGACCCGTCGCCGGAGATCGTCCCGAATACATTGAGGTTGCTGGTGACGTTCGCATCACCCTGGGTGAGCAATTTGAGCGTCGTTAAGTTGCCATTGGGAAAAAACTTGATGTTGGTTTGCCCAGCGGCGGCGAAATTCAAATGGGAGCCTTCAAGACTGATGACCCAGATGTTGGTGTCGCTGTGCGCGCCGTTGGTAAAGGTGATTGACCCTCCAAGGAAAATGTCGCGCATGTCGTTGGTGGTAAGAAAAGCGGGAAAATTCGTCAGGCCGCTCGCGTCCCCGTTCGTCCGCATGTAGTAGTTCAGGATGTTGGTGTCCGCGATGATGTAGTTGGTCTGCTGGATCAAATGCTTCAGCCCGTCCTTGATAAGGTCCACCGCGTTGTAGGTGTTCGTCGAATCCGGCACCGGCATGAACATCTTCACCGACACCTGGTCCAGACCGACCCAGTAGTTGGCGGGCAGCAAATTGATCGTCGCCCTTGAATTTGTCGGCTGGAGGACCACCGGCACCCCGAACACAATATTCGTCGTCAACGCGACCGGGTCGCTGGCCAGGCTGATGGTGATCGGCCGGTTGTTGGTGGTCCCCGTGAACCGCTCCATTTGAAAATTGACCGTCGCCGCGGAAGCGATCATTCCGACCATTCCCAGCGCTCCCATCAGCACTTTTGCACCCGTCTTGCAAATCTCTTTCATAATTCGTTTCTAGTCGTGGTTTCCCTATGAGATCACCCCGCCCGTAATCGTCAGCGTGGCCAAATTCGTCACCCCGATTGGCTGCGAGCACTTCAAGCGAACGCTCGCCCCCGTCAAATTCTTCGTCGTCTCCGCGCCCGAATGGTCCTTATGCGTCAGCGCCACATCATCCACTCCCGACCAGGTCTGCGGGCCGGTCAGAAAAAACAACATGCTCGCCGCGTTGTTCGCCTGCTCGATTGTCAAATCAAACACCAGGTGAAGCTGGAAATTATCCCGCTCAAAAAACGCCATGCTCTCCGCCCGGAATAGCGCCTCCGCCTGGATGATGGGCCCGCCGTCATTGTCCCGCGCGTTCACGATGCTGGCGTAGTCCACCAGCGTCGCCCCGCCGATCAGGATCTTCCATGTGCCCCGGTCGCTCATGCGTTAGCTCGGCGCCGTAAACCCAAACAGCGCCTCGGGCACGCCCGCGGTCCACAGCCGCTGGTTGACGAACTCAATCATCGTGTGCCGATGCGCTCCCACCTGGTAAATCTTGTTGGCCCTTTTCGCGCCCATGGCGTTCAGCGAGAAAATCCAGCCCACCTGCGTGCCGGTAATGACCAGGTCCTCCAATTCCTTCGCATACGGCTGGCCAGGCAGCACCGCTGTGGCATCCTGCAGGCGCACCAGGGTGTTCACCTGCGCCTCAGTCAGGTTCGACGGCGCGAAGGTCGCGCTCGTCGAAAGTCCCCGCAAAATGATGTCCGCGATCCCCACATCGCTCGCCGGCACGTCCACCGTCTCGAATCCGAAATCCAGATCGAACCCGTTCATGCCGCCCATCGCGTTATACGGCGCGCCGCGCGCCCCGAGTGCCCCGCTGTAAATGTCCGAGATGATTTTCGTCTGGTCGAAACTCGTGTCCGCCCCGGCCGCTCCTTCCGCCGCCAGCCACCAATTGGCGTCGAGCGGCTGCACTGCATCTTTCCCAATGCAGGTGACCGCCATCGCCCCAAACGCGGTGCTCGTCGGTTTCAGCGCCAGGCCCGGCGGCTTGCTGATCCCTCCGCGCCGCCAGGTGTACGTCTTGTTCTCCGAGATCGACGATACCAACACCACGCCCGAGCCGCCGGCGCCGGTGATAATGGACTTGCCGATCGCGGTCGGCGTGAGATGCGCCGAGTACAGGAAATTCAACAGCCCGTTCGTAATCATGCCGACCGGCTTGAACGACAGCACGTCCTTCCGCGACTTGTGCCGCTGGCCCAGCGGCCCGTACGCGCTCTCCGGGTTCCATGATTCCGTGTTTTGATCCACGGAAATTTCCTTCTCGGTATAGAGCACCTGGCCGCTGATCGAGATGTAAGCCGGCCCCTGAATGACTGTCGGTAGTACTACGTTGCCCATAATTTTAGGTTTTCTTTGGTTTCAGCTTTTCAGCGTTCAAGGTTGAATGTTCGATATTTTCTCAATCAGTGAGTTGCACCCTGGTCACCCAGCTCCCCGTCATGCTCATCAGCGCCGGATCCATGGGGCCCCCGTCATTCCCTGCATTGGTCGTTCCCGTCGGATAAGCGCACGCCCTCAGCACCACGCCGGCGGCATCCGGGATATCCACCGGCCCGTTGTAAAGCACCGCCCTCGGATTGGCCTTGCTCGGGTAC
>Ga0068862_100005467_pt1 | contig 10619 bp, 12 predicted proteins | sample KBSSwiS52_FD_66598 | JGI IMG/M metagenome (GOLD analysis project Ga0068862, IMG submission 66598) | Switchgrass rhizosphere microbial communities from Kellogg Biological Station, Michigan, USA - KBS Switchgrass S5-2 | ecosystem: Host-associated > Plants > Roots > Rhizosphere > Soil ... | reverse complement strand
AGGAGGAAGAGTCCGAGGTCTTTCTTCAGCATGGGCTGTGTCTCAATCCACGTGCTTGCCGACCGCCAGCTGCAGCACATTGTGCTCGCTGAACTGGTCGCGTTCCAGGAAACCGCTGATGGCACCCTCGTGCATCACCGCCATGCGGTCGCTGACGCCGATCACTTCCTCCATGTCGGAGGAGATCATCAGCACGGCGACACCGCCGTCGGCCAGGTTGCGCATCAGCTGGTAGATCTCGCTCTTGGCGCCGACATCGATGCCGCGGGTCGGCTCGTCGAAGATGATGATCCGGGGCTGCATCGAAAGCCACTTGGCCAGCACGATCTTCTGCTGGTTGCCGCCCGAGAGCGTGCCCGCGCCGGTCGCGACGTCGAAGGACTTGATGTTGAGCCGCCGCCGCTGCGTCTCCGCGTTCTTCTCCTCCGATGCGCCGCTGATCAGCATCCCCGGCGCATAGCGTTTCAGATCCGGGAGCGAGATATTCTCGGTCAGCGAGAACTCGAGATGAAGGCCGGACAGCTTGCGGTCCTCCGGAACCAGGAACAGACCGCGGTCGATGGCATCGCGCGGCGCGACGATCGCGACCGTCTCTCCGCCGATCTTCAGGCTGCCGCCCTCCGGCTTATCGATGCCGAACACCGCGCGGGCCAATTCAGTCCGCCCGGCGCCCACCAGGCCCGCCAGGCCGAGGATCTCGCCGCGGCGGAGCGTGAGGCTAACCGGGTGGTCGGGAAAGGCGGTGGTGCGGAAGTCGATGATTTCCAGGGCCGGCTCGCCCGGCGCGATCTGCGGCGGAATGTAAAGCGACTTCAGATCGCGGCCGATCATCAGGCGGATCATCGCTTCCGGCCGGGCGGCGTCGCGATCGAGCGCGCCGACCATGCGGCCGTCGCGCAGCACCACCACGCGATCGACACAGGACTTCACTTCGTTCAGGCGGTGCGAGATGAAGATGATGCTGACCCCGTCGGCGCGCAGATCGTTCATCACGTTCAACAGCCGCTCGGTCTCGGACAAGGTCAGACTCGAGGTCGGCTCATCCATGATCACCAGGCGCGCGTCCAGCGACAGCGCCTTGGCGATCTCCAGCAATTGCCGCTGCGCCAGGGAGAGCTCTGCGACCGACGTGTCCGGTGCGAAATCGACGCCGAGCTTGTCGAGCAACGGCTGCACCTGCTCGTGCAGCTTCTTCTTATCCAGCAGCTTCAGCGGCCCGCCATAATGCGGCTCCCGGCCGATGAAGACGTTGCCGGCGACGTCGAGATTGTCGAAGAGGTTGAGCTCCTGGTGGACAAAGGCGATACCGCTCTTGATCGCTTCGTTCACGGTCAGAGCCGCATGCTCCCGGCCATCGACCTTGATCGTGCCCGTGCTGGGGGCAATCACCCCGCCCAGCACCTTCATCAGCGTGGACTTGCCTGCCCCGTTTTCCCCGATCAGGCCGACAATCTCGCCGCGCCCCACCGCGAGGCTGACGTCGCTCAGCGCGACGACGCCGGGATAGGTCTTGCTGATCCCGTTCAACTCCAGAAACGGATCGGTTGGTTCACCCATGAATAGCCCTGATGGAATCTAAAGGGATCGGAGTCTTCTAGCACCTGGTGGAATGGAAGCAGAGAAGCCGCTTTATTGCAACGAAAGGGCCGGTGCCGTCGCCGGCACCGGCCCCCAAGTTGCTCGGTCAGGCTTACTTACGCACCGTTACTTACCTTGGCGCTTCTTCAGCTCCGCCTCGAAGGCATCGACATTCGACTTGTCGATGATCTTGGTCGGGACGATCAGCAGCTTGTTCTCCGGGATCCAGGACTTGTCGCCTTCCAGAGCCTTGGCGAGGTTCTTCATGCCCTGGTAACCCCACTCATACGGCTGCTGCACGACGGTGCCGACGATGGTGCCCTCGCGGACGCCGCCCAAGGTGGTCGGATCCTCGTCGAAGCCGATAACCTTGATCTTGCCGAGCTGGCCGGCTTCCTTCAACGCTTCATAGATCTTCGGCGTGTTGTACGAGTAGAAGCCAATCATGCAGTTGATGTCGGGATTGGCGGTCAGCGTGTCCTCGACGTTGCGCTTGGCGCGGGTAAAGTCGATGTCGTCGCCGCGGACGTCCACCAGCTCGACCTTCGAGCCCTTGATCACGTCCTTCACGCCCTGGATGCGCTCCTTGGCGTTATCGGCACCGAGCAGGCCGACGAAGCCCATGCACTTGCCGCCGTCGGGCAGCGCCTTCAGCACCAACTCGCCAGCCTGCTTGCCGGCGTCGGTGTTGGAGGAGCCGATATAGGCGATGCGGCTGGTCTGCGGCGCGTCGGAATCGGTGGTGGCGAGCAACACCTGCTGGCCGATGCGGTTCAGCGCATCGCTTTCGGTCTTCGGATCGACCGCGCTGACCATGATCGCGGCGACGCCCGACGCGACCAGATCGTCCATCAGACGGATCTGAATCGCGGCGGAGGACTGCTCCGGATACTTCAGCACGAGGTTGTAGTTCGGCAACTCGGCCTGCGCGGCTTTCACGCCGGCTTCGGCGGCCTTCCAGAAATCGGATGCGCCATTGACCACGAAGGCCAAGGTCTTCTTGTCCTCGGCATGCGCCACGCCGGCGAAGGCGAGGCCCAAAGCCAGGGCAATAGCGGTGGATGCGATACGCTTCATTTCGTGACTCCTCCCAGAGAGTTTTGGCCACAGAGTTGATGAAAGATGGTTTTGATTTTTTACGATGTGGATCGCTTGGATCGCGGCGACGGCGCCGCCAGCTTTGCACTCCCCTGCTATTGCGTTCCGTTCTTACGCTTGAACGCTTTTCTATTTGTCTTACTTAAATACAAATCCCCGGCGGAAGACAAGGCCGGTTGTAGCCCGTAAGCGGCTCCGGAAGTTTGTGCATCTGCAAAAGAAACCCGCCAATCACATGCCGTCGATTGCGAACAAATTCGCGTCAGCGGCGAACGCCGCCTATCCGTCCTTAAAGGCGGGAAAATCAGCGGTTGAGGGCGGCGGGGCCGCTGACATAGCGGTTGCCCTTCAAAAAAAATCGCAGCGGCCGGTGCGCATCTTTGGTCAGGCCGATCCGCGTGCTCACTCCGATCTTTGCGGGCGAAGTACTCCCGGTCGCCGCCTCGAGCCCCAGCCACAGCCTCTTGTCCCGGGTGAGATCGAGCCCGTCCAGCGCCCGGTCAATCCGCAGCGCTTGCGCGATGCGCCCGGGCCCGCGCAGCAGGTCGCGCGGCTTGTCGGTGCCGCGATTGCGCACCATGGCGTCCATCCCCACCATCGGCTCGAGCGCCCGGATCAGCACACCCGATCCGACACCTTCCGCCTCGCTGGAGACATTCAGCATCCAGGCCGTGCCATAGGCGAGATAGACATAGGCGTGGCCGTGCTTGAGGAAGAGCGAGCGGTTGCGCGGCGTCAGGCCATTGAAAGCATGGCAGGCGGCATCGCCCTGGATATAGGCCTCGGTCTCGACGATCCGCCCGGCGAGCCAACCGTCATCCACGGCGCGCACCACGACCTTGCCCAACAGGAACCGCGCCAAGGCCACGGTGTCGTGGGGCAGCTGGGCGCGCGTCAGACGCCGGAGGTTAAAGGGGCCGACCTTCATCGCAGTGTCGCAAGGTTTGTGAGGGCCGCGGAGGTAGCACGGCAGCGCGGCGCGCGGCAATCCTGGGGCGCCCGGAACCGACATTGAAACTCAGGCTGCAGGCCCTATATTTCGTTGTGCAGCGCAGCATCAGACCGCGCTCAAGATTTCTCTGGGAGGAAGAACCGCCAAACCAACGGAGGTCTTCCTATGTGGCCCTATAACGAAGATGAAGCGGGCTGGTTAAAGCCGCGGGAACGCGCGGAGCCAGCAAGCCAAGTCTCAGCCGCCCAAGTCTCAAGCGCCCGAGTGTCAGCCAATGACAACGATCCGGAACGCCGCGTCTCACGCGGCACATCCGCCCCTGGTCCGACTCTGCTCCCGAAAAGCTGAGGGAACATTGGTCCGGATGCGGGGGTTGACCGGGTGAATTACACATTTCCGAGTGAGGAACCGCTTATGGGAAGCCGGGAGGATCGCATCCGCGCCAAGGCGCATGAACTTTGGGAAGAAGCCGGCCGTCCCGAAGGCGAGGCGGATGCCCATTGGCTGAAGGCCGCCCGCCTGATCGATGCAGACCAGCATAAGAGCCGGAAGAACAAGGGCGGCCCCGGTGTCGATATTGCGCCGGCCAGCGAAGGCAACAGTCTCGGCGACATCCGTCCCGCCGGGCCGGCGCGGGGAGCTTAGCGGCGATGCGCGAAGCAACGCAACGCAGCGCGCGTCCCGATGCCCGGCCGGTCCAGCGCTGGGTGATCGAGCCCAACGCCGCGGCCGATGACCCCTGGTGGCAAGGCCGCGAAATCTGGCAGCTGGTCGTGGCCGCGCCGAGTGCCGCCTTCGCACGCCTTGAGGCTGAGCGCTGGGCTCTACGCCAGCGCCGCTTCGTTCCGATCGGCAATGAGAGCCCGAGCATGAACGCCGGATTCATCGACGAGAAGCTCTACTTCGCCAAGGCGCTCCCGGAAGACGCCGGCCCGAACCTGGACGAGTTCGAAGCGGAGAGCGTGATGGTGCTCGCCGGTCCGATGCCGTCCCGCGCCAGCGCCTGAACGGCAGTCCTCCACCACTACCCTCCCCCGCCCGGAACCGGCAGCCGCAATCTCAACCAGGTGATCGCCACCGGCCAATATGCGTTGGCGCCGGCATCATGCTGGACGGCCAGATCGGGTACACTTGGTACAACGATACCGGCGACGCCGCCGACGCGAAGACCAACGACTACCATTCCTACGACATCGGCATCGGCAGCGCGTTTACCTTTTAGCCGCCAGGTTTCTTTCCGGCGTCAAGGAACTCGACCAGCGAAGCGGTGTTGGGAGTCCTTGGACGGTCAGTTCCGATTGGACGCGACGGACTCCCCTCCGGCGCGCGGCGGTCCCCAGCCAATGGCCGTCTCCCTGGCGCAAGTCCTTTAGGACAAGCCGGGGAGCCGCAGACCGGCGCATCCCCTGCCCGATCCTGCGGCATATCACATGGTCTCGACCTGACCCCTCCGCTTCCCCGGCGGAGGGGTTATTTCTTTGTCACCCACCTTCATGGATTCTTCGCGCGACAGCAGCGTCATGCTGTCTTCCACTTCGCGCTCGCCGCGTTGGATCGCGGCATTCACCTCAATCTCAATGCGGGTGCGCAGGAAGGTGCCGAGCTTGGTCTTGCGCGCCGGCGCCCTGTCATCGAGATGCCCGATCGGGAGCGGTGCGCTGCGGAGGATCGTGATCGAGCCGACGTCCCGGTTGCCTTGCACCTTCACGCGAAACACGCCGAGACGCGCGTCCCACACGGCAGTCTCGGCGACGGAGATGATTCCCCGGTCGATTGGTCTGCCATCGATATCGTTTCCTGCCATAGCCCGACTCAGATCTGCTCTCTGCCTGCGTTGCAGCCCCCACGGATGCCGCTTGTGGACGCCAACCTGGGCAAGCGGCTTCGCCCGGTCAATTGCCGGGCAAACATGCAGGTGTGTGGGCGAAGGCTGGAGAGCGGGAAGCGAGGCCGGTTCTCAGGCTGCGGTGACCGTTGTCACTCTGCCGCCCATTCGCCTCCCCCAAGGCGTCCTATGGTTGACGCCTGAGAATGTAGTAGCCGGAATCCCGGAGCCGCAGGCCGTCCAGGAACACGCGTGCCGTGACGCGTCCGAGATCGCCGAGGCTCTTCAGCAATCGGCGACCATCGGTGACGGAGATGGGCACCGCCTGCCTTCGCGCGGTCCCGATCAGCGACAAGCCGGTTTCGCCGCCAAGCCGCTCAATCGATTTCGCCGAGAAGACGTTGAGGTGCTCCAGCGGCACCACGCACATATAGCCCGCATTCTGCCGGGCACTGCTCCGCTCGGCGGGCGTTTGCCAATCGCTTTCCAGCGGCGACACGGCCGCCATGCCGCGCGACTTGAGCAAGCCGCGGATGTTCCCGGCCGGCGGAACGGCAACCTTCATGATTCCACCGGGAGCGACCCGTGCCGCAAGCTTGAAGAAGTCCGCGCGCGGCTCCGTCAGATGCTCGAAGACCTGCTCCGTGTGAACGATGTCGAATTGCAGCGCGGCGAGTTCATCCTCCGCGATCATCTTGACCCCGATCTCCTTGCCGAACGCGATCTTCTCGGGCGAGATCTCGGTTGCATAAACCTGCGCGCCCAGCGCCACGGCGACGCGCGCCCAAGCGCCATAGCCGAAGCCATAGTCGAGCAAGCGGACCTCGCTCGGGAGTTTGCGGACCCGAGCGAAGAGCTCGGTCATCTCTCCGGCAATGGCGTCGAACTTCGAGATCGTGAGACTGTTGATCTCGCGCGGAAACAACGTCGCCGCCGAAATCATCTCATTGTAGACCGTGTCGAGCAGAAGGCCGTTGGGCACGTGCTGCTGATAGAGGGTGCCGCACGCCCGGCAGTCGCAGAGCGTGAAATCGGTGCCCCGGAGATAGTCCAGGTTGACCTCTCCCTGGCCTTTGTAGTGGCTGAGAACGAAGGCCCGGACCGGGTCTTCGGTGTAAGGCGATGAGTACAACACCTCCGTCTCGTTCGATAGGCAGACCGGGCAGGTTTTACGCTCAACAAAATAATTAGTGTTGCAAGTGGATGCCGCCACGATCCCATACGCCTCGCGTTATCATCGTCGCGCGGAGGATCGCACAGGATGATGGGCGAACGCGAGCGATTAGCGCGCGTGCCAGGTCAGTCGAAGAACCCCCGGTCCTCTGCCGCGAGGTACTTCCCGGCACCTTCGGCGTCGATATCGAGGCCAAGACCTGGAGCCTCGAGAAGGTCGATCATCGAATCCTTCACGATGGGCCTCGGCAAGCCGATCACGATGTCCTCCCACCAGGGATCGGAGGCGCTCGGGTATTCGAAGGCGATGTAGTTGGCCGGCAGGGTGGCGCAGACGTTGATCAGCGCGCCCAAGCCCAGCAGGCCGTTGGCGGTGCCATGCGGGGCCATCAGGATCGAGTGCATGTAGGCGTGCTCGGCCACCCACTTCAATTCGGCCATACCGCCGACATCCGCCGGGTCGGGGCCGATCACCCGCACGGCTTGCGTCTCGATCAGCTCCTTGAAGTTATGGCGGAGGTAGATCTGCTCGCCGGTGTGGATCGGCGTCGCGGTCGAGAGTGTCAGCTCACGATAGGCCTGCGGATTGACCCAGGGCACGTAGTCGCCGGTCAGCATGTCCTCGAGCCACATGAGGTTGTACTTCTCGACCGCGCGGGCGAACTTGATGGCGTCGGGCAGCATCCAGCCCGGTCCGCAATCGAGCGCCAGGCTGACCTTGTCGCCGAGCACTTCCTTCATGGCGGCGACGCAATCGAGCATATGGTTGAAGCCGCGCTCGGAAATCAGCCCCTGATCCATCATGCCGTGATAGCCGGATTTCCCTTGCCGCACGCCGTAATGGAAGTCGGGGACCGTGTCCTTCATGTTGGAGTGGAAGGAGATGCCCTGCTTCACCATGAAGAACTTCTCGGGTCGCTCCATCATCCACTTCACGTCGGCGGCGTAGTCCTCCGGGCGGTCGCCGCTGCGCTTGCGGCGGATCGAGCCGTTGTAGCAGCGCACCTGGTCGCGCACCTTGCCGCCGAGCAGCTTGTAGGCGGGAAGGCCTGCGGCCTTGCCGGCGATATCCCAAAGGGCGTGCTCGATGGCGCTGACCGCGGCGCCGTAGGGCTTGAAGCTGCCGCGCTGGCGGATCTTCAGCATGACCCGCTCGACGTCGGTCGGGTCCTCGCCGATCAGAGCCTCCTTGAAGTGCAGCACCCAGGGCTTCAGATAGGTCTTGGTGTATTCGACTTCACCGAGGCCATAGAGACCCTCGTCGGTGACGATGCGGACGATCGGGTGCTTGCCGATGACGGCGCAGCGCAGGTCGGTGATCTTCATCTCAGCTCCAGGTGCGATCCCAGGAATATTCGTCGTCCCACCGGTCGGTCGGCTGCCAGATGCCGGTGGCATGCGGCTGCAGGTGTTGGGCGATCACCGCATCGACGACGTCGTCGATGCCCAGGCCCGGCTTGTCGGAAACCTGGATGAAGCCGTCCTGGACCAGCGGTTTCGGCAGGCCGGTGACGATGTCGTCCCACCACTTCACCTCGACCGAGTGATACTCGAGCGCCATGAAGTTCTCGGTGGCGACCGCGACATGCGCCGCCGCCATGGCGGCGATCGGGCTTTCCGCCATGTGGATGGCCATGGCGACGCCGTAATCCTGAGCCATGTCGCCGATCTTCTTGGTCTCGAGGATACCGCCTGAGGTGAGCAGGTCGGGATGGATCACCGAGACGCCGCCGCTCTTCAGCAGGGGCTCGAACGGCTCCTTGAGGTAGATGTCCTCGCCGGTGCAGATCGGCACGGTGGTCGCCTCCTGCAGCTGGCGATACTGGTCAGTGTACTGCCAGGGGATCACGTCCTCGAGCCAGGCGGGCACGTATTTCTCGATCCGCCGGGCGAGGCGGATGCCGTTCTGCAGCGAGATATGGCCGACATGGTCGATGGCGAGCGGGATCTCCATGCCGATGACGTCGCGCACCTCGGCAATGTACTGCTCAAGGAGATCGAGCCCCTTGTCGGTGAAGTGCAGCCCGGTGAACGGGTGCATGACGTTATGGACGTCATAGACAGCGTTGCGCGCACGCCTTTCCTCCAGGGACTTCATCGGCCCGCGGTCGGGACGGACCCGGTAGCCCTCGAGCGAACCGGCCGGCGCCACGACAGCGCCGGGGATATCCGCGATCTGCATCAAGCCGAGGTCCATCTTCAGGAAGGTGAAGCCGAGCTCCATGCGCTCTCTGAGGCGCTTGCCGGTCGCGGTCCCGCTCGGCACGGTGGCGTCGGTGTCGGCATAGACGCGCACCTTCTCGCGGAAACGGCCGCCGAGCATCTGGTAGATTGGGACGCCATAGGCCTTGCCGGCGAGGTCCCAGAGCGCAATCTCGACCGCAGAGACGCCCCCGCCCTGCCGGCCATGGCCCCCGAACTGCTTGATGCGGCGGAACAGCCGGTCGATGTCGCAGGGATTCTCGCCGAGCAGCCGGCTCTTCAGCATCAGGGCATAGGTCGCGCTGGCGCCGTCCCGCACCTCGCCGAGCCCGACGATGCCCTGGTTGGTGTAGATCTTGAGCAGCGCCGAGGTGAACGGTGCGCCGGTGATCTCGGCCACCCGCATGTCGGTGATGCGAAGCTCGGACGGCTTTGAGTGGGTGTTCACTCGGTTCAGGGACGTCTCATCGGGGCTGGTCCGTTTCGGCATGACTGATCCTCTTCCCGGTGGGCGGGTTCATGGCCCGCCGTTGGTTGGCACAGTTCGTCCGTCTCAGGGTCGAGTGCTAGCCCAGCTTGATCTCGTGGGCTTGCAAGTAGTCCCGGTTCATCTCGATGCCGAGGCCCGGCCTCGCGTTGAGCTTGAGACTGCCGTTCGAATTGTCCAATGGACGATCTATAAGATGATCGTACTTGCTCAGGTTCCATTCCGAAGTCTCGAGCTTGTAGAAATTCGGCACGGTCATCATCACCTGCGCGCCGGCCACCACATTGATCGGTCCCGCCGCGTCGTGCGGCGAGACCGGGATGTAATAGGCCTCGCACAAGGTGGAAATTTTCTTGAGCTCGCTGATGCCGCCGGTCCAGGTCACGTCCGGCATGATGTAGTCGGCGAGCTTGTTTTCGAGCACCGGCACGAAATCCCAGCGCGTATGCCCGCGCTCGCCCCAGGAGATCGGCGCGCTGATCTTCTCGCGCACCTGCTTGAGGGCGTTGAGGCTCTCGGGCGGGCAGGGCTCCTCAAACCAGTCGATCTGGCCGGCCTCTTCCAGGCTCTTGCAGAGGCGAATGGCGGTGGGCACGTCGAACCGGCCATGCGCGTCGATCAGGATCTCGACATCGGGGCCGGCGGTCTCGCGGATCAGCGCCGTGAGCTCGGCGGCCTTGCGTTGGTCCTTGCGGTCCATGCTGCCGTCGAGATAGCCGTCCTGCAATTCTCCCCTGGCCTTGCGCTGATGCGGGAAGGGATCGAACTTGAGCGCGGTGTGCCCGGATTCGAGGATGTCCTTGATCTCCCGGACCACGCCTTCCTTGCTGGTGAACTTTCTCTGGTCGGGGTGGGTGTAGAGCGCAATCTCATCGCGCACCGCGCCGCCGAGCAATTCGTAGATCGGCTGGCCGAGCACCTTGCCCCGGATGTCCCAGAGGGCGATGTCGATGGCGCTCAAGCATTCGACCGCCGCGCCGCGACTGCCCATGTAGGTGAAGCTGCGAAAGATCTTGTGCCAGAGATACTCGATCCGCGCCGGATTCTCGCCGACTACGCCGAGGCCGATCTGCCGCAGGATTGTGCACAGCGCGCGGTTGGCGAGCTTGGTCGTGGTGGTGATCTCACCCCAGCCACTCACGCCTTCGTCGGTCGTCACTTCGACGAACAGGAATTCTCCCCAATAGGACGCTTTGGACTCGATCAGCCAGGGCCTGACGCCTGTGATTTTCATCGCTTACTGTCCTGTACCAATGATAACGCGCGCGAGTGTTGGATCGGCCCCCGTCCTAGCCAGCTTGGGC
>Ga0068862_100005466_pt1 | contig 10620 bp, 7 predicted proteins | sample KBSSwiS52_FD_66598 | JGI IMG/M metagenome (GOLD analysis project Ga0068862, IMG submission 66598) | Switchgrass rhizosphere microbial communities from Kellogg Biological Station, Michigan, USA - KBS Switchgrass S5-2 | ecosystem: Host-associated > Plants > Roots > Rhizosphere > Soil ... | reverse complement strand
CTTGCACGCTACGGCGAGCGTCTCGCGGCCAGCGCGGCCACCTTCGATCCGCTGCATGAGGCGCTGACCGGCGAACCCACTCTCGTGGATCAGTCGCTCGACGACATCACCCGCGAGCTGATCGCCGCGCATCAGCCGGACGTGGTGGCCGTGACCGCGCCGTTCCCCGGCAACGTCTACGGCGCGTTTCGCACAGCGCGCGCGATTCGCGCCACCGCGCCGAAGATCAAACTGATCCTCGGCGGCGGCTGGGTCAACACCGAGCTGCGTGCGCTGCGCGACGCGCGCGTGTTCGACTACTTCGATTACCTGACGCTCGATGATGGCGAGCGCCCGCTGCTGAACCTGCTGACGAAACTCGGCGGCCGCGAGGCGCCGCTCGTGCGCACCTATGTGCGGGAAGGCAAGGCCGTCGTGCTGAAGACCGATCCGACGCAACATGATTTTCCCGCCAAGGACACGGGCATCCCGACGTACGACGGCTTGCCGCTCGATCAATACGTGTCCGTCATGGAGATGCTCAATCCGATGCATCGCTTCTGGTCGGACGGCCGCTGGAACAAGATCACCCTCGCCCACGGCTGCTACTGGAAGAAATGCTCGTTCTGCGATGTATCGCTCGACTACATCGGCCGCTACGACCGGCCGGGCACCGACATCGTCTTGCAGCGCATCCGCGCGCTCGTGGATGAAACCGGCGAGACCGGCTTCCACCTCGTCGATGAAGCCGCGCCGCCCGCCGGCATGCGCGCGCTCGCGAAGCGACTGATAGCGGAGAAACTCAGCATCACCTGGTGGGGCAACATCCGTTTCGAGAAAACCTTCGACGCTGAGCTCTGCAAGTTGCTCGCCGAGTCCGGCTGCGTGGCCGTGAGTGGCGGACTCGAAGTCGCCTCGGACCGGCTGCTCGGGCTGATGAAAAAGGGCGTCACCGTCGCGCAGGTGGCGCGCGTCACGCGCGCGTTCACCGATGCGGGAATCATGGTGCACGCCTACCTGATGTACGGCTTCCCCACCGAGACCGAACAGGACACCATCGACGCACTCGAGCGCGTGCGGCAGTTGTTCGCGGCCGGCTGCATCCAGTCGGCGTATTGGCATCGGTTTGCCGCCACCGCGCACTCGCCCATTGGCCTGGACCCTGACGCCTACGGAATCACGCTCCATCCGCCGCCGGACATTGCGTTCGCGCACAACGACCTGGCATTCCACGATCCGACCGGCACGGACCACGACTACCTCGGTGCGGGGCTGCGCAAGGCGCTCTATAACTACATGCTCGGTGTCGGCCTCGACGCCGATGTGCGCGAATGGTTCGAACCTCGCACCACCAAGCGTGCCGGCACGTCCAAAGCCGGCCGGCAACGCAAGGTCTATCCCGTGCCCGCGACCACCGTGCCGCCGAACCTCATCGAGCGCGCTCTCGGCTGATGTGTTGATCGCCTTCAACAAGCCGTTCGGTGTGATGTGCAAGTTCCGGCCCGAGCCAGGCCGCAAGACACTCGCCGATTTCATCCAGGTTCCGGACGTCTATCCCGCCGGCCGCCTCGACACCGACAGCGAGGGCCTGCTGCTCCTCACCGACGACGGCGCCCTGCAGGCGCGCATTTCGAGTCCGCGATTCAAACTCGCCAAGGTCTATTGGGCACAGGTCGAAGGAATTCCGGCCGAGGACGCGCTCGCCCGGCTGCGCAGCGGCGTGGATCTCGGTGACTTCCGCACCAAACCCGCGGCGGCGCGGCTGATCGATGAGCCTGCGGATCTCTGGCCGCGCGATCCGCCGATCCGTTATCGCGCGAAGATTCCCACATCGTGGATCGAGCTCACATTGCGCGAAGGCAAGAACCGCCAGGTGCGGCGCATGACGGCGAAGGTGGGCTTTCCGACATTGCGCCTGGTGCGCGCACGCATTGGGCAGATTGGCGTTGATGGTTTGGCGCCCGGCAAGTGGCGCGAGATCGACGCGGCACTTGTGGCAACGGCGCAGCGCTGAATCGCTGCCTGGTTATCTACTCCACTTCCAACTCGTCGAGAAGCTCATTCATTTCCTTCTGGCGTTTGTGCACCAGCTGATCGCATTTCTCGATGGCTGCCTCGCAGCGGATCTGCCAGTCGAAATGGTGCCCGGGCACGATGTCCTGGCGCATGAAGACCGCGGTGGGATACGCCGGATCGCTGGCCGGCGCGAACCACCAGTCGACGAACCTCGTGTTCGTGATCATCTCGCGAACGTGGATCCAGCCATCCTCGCTGACGGAAGTCGCGCCTTCCGCCCCGGCTGTCAGGGCGGCCTGCGCCTCCGGTACGTTCGCGTAGCCGATCGAAGCGGAGTACGACTGCGGTTGCTCGAGGTCCTGCGACTGACTCGCACACCCGGTGAGCCCCGCGCTCACGCAAACAATCCATCCGAACAGGATGCGTTTCATGTTTCCTCTCCTAACCCAGTCGGCCCGCTCCCCCACCATCAACCGTGAACACCGCTCCATTGACGAAGCTGGCTTCGTCCGAGCACAACCAGACGATCGCGTTCGCCACTTCCTCTGCCTTCCCCAGCCGGTTCATGCTCGAATGACGCGCGACGAGCAGCTTGTATCGCTCGGCGGCGCTCGGCGCGCGATCCGGATTCACCATCTCGGAACGTGTGAAACCGGGCGCCACCGCGTTGATTCGAATGCCCTGCTGCGCGTAGTCCACCGCGGCGGAGACGGTCAAGCCGTTCACCGCATGTTTGCTGGTGACATAGGGACCGTGTCCCATGTCACTCGGCTTGGAGCCGTAAATCGACGAGATGTTCACGATCGAGCCGCCGCCGTTCGCCAGCATGGCCGGTATCTGGTGCTTCATGCACAGCCACACGCCCTTGAGGTTCACGTTCATGACCTCGTCCCACTGCGCTTCGCTGACGTCGGCCAGCGGCACCAGCCGTGGACCGGAGATGCCGGCGTTGTTGACCGCGCAGTCGAGTTTGCCAAAACGGCCCACTGCCTCTTTGACCATGGATTCGATATCCGGGGCGCGGCTCATGTCGGCACGCACAAAATGTGCCTCGCCACCGAGTGCCGCGATTCGCTTCACGACCTGCGCGCTTTGTTCGGCGCGCCGCGCGGCGATCACGACCTTCGCGCCTTCCTCCGCGAACTTCAATGCCGTGGCTTCGCCCAGGCCCGAGCTGCCACCGGTTATCAATGCCACCTTGCCCGAAAATTTCTTCATTTTGTGTCAGTGCCCGTAGAAAGCCCTGGCGCGAAGCTTGTGCGCGATATCGCGCGCAATCGCGACCACCCCTGGTGGGGGTGAATCGAAGATTACGCATCCATAACGCAGCGTTGCAAAGTTTGCACGCCCCTCGGCTTCGATGGTCACGGCCCCGGGAACCTGGATCCTCATTTCGTCAGAGGTTCGCGGATTGGTGGCGCGACGGTACCCCAGATAGTGAATCTGTGGATATCCGCGGATCGCTTCGCGCCACTCCTCCAGCTTGATTGGATCGAGGATCGAGCGCCGAATCAGGTCCGTCCGACTGATGAACAGATCGTCGTCGAGCTCGATATCGCGATGTTCATCTTCGGGCGAACTGGCCAGGAACTGCATCAGGTTCTCGCGGGTCGGCTCGACGCCCTGAGGGTCATGGTTCAGGAACTTGACGACGTGAGGTTCATCCCGGCAATCCACGAACCAATAGTTCCCGCACCCGTCCTCGGAGAGGAACAGCCAGGAGACCGGCTTGTGGCCAGCCCTGATGCCCGCTTCCCTGATCTCGAGATTCAGGATGAGGATCGACTCCGGATCCATCAGTCTTTTCTCCAGAAATTCCGGGGTGTACGCCTGGATGGCAGTCGCGTATGAGCGGCAGGTCTCCGCGCCGAAATGAAATATCAGGTCTTCGAGCCGTGCCTTCATGGCGTGGGCGTTACTCGCGTCCCCAGGCGATGAAGTCGCCGTTGCGGAATCCCGGCTTCCCATAGGTGAACGGCTCGCCTCCGAGGCCTGTGACCCGCCCGCCGGCCGCGACCAGCACCGCATGGCCCGCGGCGGTATCCCATTCCATGGTCGTACCGATGCGCGGGTAGATGTCGGCTTCGCCCGCGGCGACCAGGCAGAACTTGAGCGAAGAACCGATGGAGCGGAATTCCGTCACCGGGTAGTTAGCCAGCAAGGCGTCGGTTTCGGGCGTCCGATGCGAGCGCGATGCCACCGCGGTGAGCCCGCCCGGCGGCCGGTGCCGCGCGCTGATGGCGGTGCCCATCGACGGCATGGTTCCATCGGGATCGGCATCGATGTGGCCGGCACGGCCCAGGCGCACGTCGCCCCAGTACAACTCGCGGCGAGCCGGCGCGAAGACGACGCCGAGTACGGCTTCACCTCCCTCGATGAGCGCCACGTTGACCGTGAACTCGTCGCGGTGACTGATGAACTCGCGCGTGCCGTCGAGCGGATCGACCAGGAAAAAGCGCTCCGCACTTGATGTACCAAGAATGGCCGGAACCTTGCCCGCGGCCACCGCCTCTTCCGCGACCACGGGCACGCCGGGCGCGATCGCCGCGAGATCCGCGAGGATGATCTTCTCGGCCGCTTCGTCCGCGGCCGTGACGGGTGAAGCGTCGGCCTTGTCGCGCACGGTGAAGTCCGTGGCATACACCGCCATGATGGCGCCGCCGGCGCGTTGCGCCGTGTAGATCAGCGACTGCAGCAGGGCGCTGTCGTTACCCACGCCGGGCCTCGCAAACCGCGGCCGCGAGGGCGCGCACGTCGGCACGCGCGAAGATCTCGGCTGCGCTGGCCGTCATGCGTCGCGTCCAGTTGGCGTATTCGCTGCTGGTGCCCGGTACGTTCACGGGCTCCAGCATGCCTGCCATGTCCTCCAGTTGCACGGTCACCAGCGCGGCCTGGCTCCGGCCGAGATAGGCGTGCACGGCTTGCGACAACGCGGCCGAGTATTCCGGAATCCCGCCCACGTCTTGCGGCCAGAGTTTTTCGCGGCGCAGCGCCCGCAGCAGGCGCGCGCGCGCCTCGCCGCGCTCGGTGCGGGCGAGCGCCGCGATTTCGGGCTGCCCCGCGTCTGACTGAGGATAGAAGCCCAGGCGCTCCCACAGCTCGATGTCGTGGCCGCTCCACCAGCCGCGCAGCGTCGGCAGGTCGTGCGTGGTAACGGTTGCCAGGGCGGACCGAACATATTCGGCCGGCGCAACGAACTCCCCCGCCTTCTGTTCGAACATGACCACCTTGTAGTGATACACACCGAACCGTGGCAAGGCCCGCCGGATCTCGTCGGGCACGACGCCGAGATCCTCACCCACCACCAGGCACTTCTGTCGGTGGCTCTCGAGCGCGACCACCGCCAGCAGATCTTCGAGTGGATAGTGCACGTAGCCGCCATCGGCGGATTTGAAACCGCGCGGTACCCACCACTGGCGGAACAGAGCCATGACGTGATCCAGGCGCAGCGCTCCGCAGTTGCGCATGCTGGCGCGGATCAGCGCGACGAACGGCGCGTAGGCGGCGCGCTGCAGCGCGCGTGGATCCTGCGGGGGAATCCCCCATTCCTGACCGCCGACGCCGATGGGATCGGGTGGTGCACCGATCGCGGCGCCCGTGCAGTACAACGACTGATCCGACCAGGTCTCCGAGCCCGATGCATTGACGCCCACGGCGTAGTCGCCGTAGAGACCGACATCGAGCGACAGTTCGCGCGCCAGCTCGCGCACCGAGGCCAGCTGCTCGGCGGCCAACCACTGTAGATAGCCGTGCAGGTCGACTTCATCGGCGTGCGTCTCGCCGTAGCGGCGCACCGCCGCACTGTCCGGCTGCCGGTACTCTTCCGGCCAGCTGTGCCAGCCCGCGGAGGTGCCGAGTCGCCGGCGCAGGTGTCCATCGAGGGCATCGAACAGCGTGTGCAGGCGCATCGGCTCGCCACGCTCACGCAGGAACGATCGGCACGCCGCCGCGCGCGCCGTGTGGCGCGCCAGGTGTTCGTCGCGAAATCGTTCGAAGGCCGCCTGCAGCACGGACATCTTGAGGCTTGCGACCGCCGGGTAGTCGACGTGCGTGGCGGCGCGTACCTTCGCGAGCCGCGTGCGGAAGCCGGGATCGGACATGATGGCCTGGGCGCGCCGCGACCCCTGCACCTCGAGCACCGCCGACACGTCGATGAACATCACGTTCAGGGCGTGGCGGCTCGAGGCCGAGTACGGCGAGTACAACGTCGGATCCGACGGAAACAACGCGTGCACAGGGCTGATGCCGACGAAATCCGCACCTGCCGCGGCCGCGAGTCGCAGCACCTCTTTGAGATCCGTGAAATCGCCGATGCCCCAGTTGCTGGCGGATCGAAGCGTATAGAGCTGTACGGCCACACCCCAATGTCTCGCACCGGCGGCGAGCCGCGTCGGCTCGTAACACTTCTCGGGCGTGACGATCAGCGGACAGTCGTCGTGACCTGCGAACTCGAGGTCGAGATGCAGCCGGTGGTAGCCGAGCGGCAGATCCTGCGGCAGCGCCAGGTCACGCAGCACGTACCAACGTCCGTCGTGCTGGTGCGAACCGCGTTCGGGCAGGTCCCAGGCGCGGACCTCGCCCCGGCGCTCACCGCCACCCTCGAGTTCCACGCGCCAGCGCAGCAGCGCGTTGTGTTCGATGGCCGGGGTATTGATCCGCGCGGCCCGCGCGCCATTGCGCAGCACGGTGACGTCGGCCAGCAACCCGCCAGGGTGTGCGGCTTCCGACTCGTGGATCTGTTGCTCGAGGGCCGCGGCGTCGCCGATCTCGCAATGCATTGCGCGCAGGATCGCGGATTTGGTTTTCAATGAGAAACGTTTCAGCTCGCCCGTGTAAGCGTGGTACGCGTCGCCAATACCGCGCGCACGCGCCAGCCGCTCGATCAGCGGCGCCAGTTCTTCCCTGAACGTCGTGTCAGCGGGCACGTTGCAGCGCCAGCGCCTGGTACGGCCCGACCTTCACCGGACCCGCGGGCAGGCGGAAGCCCGTCAGCACACCCACCGGGTGCGCCGTGTCGATGACCACGTCCCAGGCGCTCGAGTTGAATGCCGGCAGCTGGAATTCACATTCCGTTTCGCAGGGATTGAGCAGCAGCAGCATGTCGGGTGAGGACACAGTGCCTCCGAGTCCAACGGCGAGATTGCGCAGATCCGGATCGTTCCATTCCTGGTCGGCAATCTCGTGACCGCTGACGTGCCACCAGGAGATGTCGCGCGCATGGCTGGCGTGCAACGCGCCCTTCAGGAAGGTATCGCGCCGCAACTCGGGTCGCGCACGCCGCAAGTTCGCGAGTCCGCGCACGAATTGCAGCAACGAATCGTCGGCCGTGAGCTCCGACCAGTTCAGCCAGCTGATCTCGTTGTCCTGGCAGTAGGCATTGTTGTTGCCTTGCTGCGAGTGATACAGCTCGTCGCCGGCGAGCAGCATCGGCACGCCCTGCGCGAAGAACAATGTCGTCAGGAGATTGCGCACTTGCCTGCGGCGGAGACTGATTATCTGCACATCGTCGGTCGGTCCCTCGACGCCGCAATTCCAGCTCTGATTGTGGGTGTGCCCGTCGCGGTTCTCTTCGAGATTGGCCTCATTGTGCTTCTCGTTGTAGGTCACCGTGTCGCGCAACGTGAAGCCGTCGTGCGCGGCGACGAAGTTGATGCTGGCCGTCGGCTTGCGGCCATGGCGCCGGAACAGGTCGCTGGAACCGGCGAAGCGTTCGGCGAATCCGCCCAGCATGCGCCGGCCGCCGTGCCAGAAAGCCCGCATGGTGTCGCGGTAACGGTCGTTCCATTCCGACCAGCCGGGAGGAAAGTTGCCGAGCTGGTAGCCGCCGAGACCGACGTCCCAGGGCTCGGCGATGAGCTTGACGTAGGCGAGCACCGGGTCGGCGCGCAGCGCCGCGAAAAACGGTGAATTCGAATTGAAGCCGGAACGGTCGCGGCCCAGCACCGTGGCGAGATCGAAGCGAAATCCGTCGATGCGGAATTCTTCGGTGAAGTAACGCAGCGACGCGAGGATGTCCGCCTGCACGATGGGGTGATCGCAGGCGACCGTGTTGCCGACACCTGTCACGTCATCGTAGAAACGCCGGTCGGCGGCGCGGTGGAAGTAGTAGGCGCGATTGTCGATACCCTTGTACGACAGCGTCGGTCCGAGGTGATTGCCCTCGGCGGTGTGGTTGTAGACCACGTCGAGGATCACCTCGATGCCAGCCTTGTGCAGCGCCTTGACGGCCAGCTTGAGCTCGACCACCGGGTCCTTGAGTGCGTAACGGCGGCTGGGAGCGAACCAGCCCATGGTGTTGTAGCCCCAGTAGTTGGTAAGGCCGCGCTCCAGCAGGAATCCCTCGCTGGTGAATGCGTGCACGGGCATGAGCTCCACCGCCGTGACGCCGAGCGATTTCAGGTGCTCGATGACCGCCGGAACGGTGAGCGCCAGGTACTTGCCGCGCCACTCCGCCGGCACGTCGGGATGCAGCTGCGTGAATCCCTTGACGTGCAATTCATAGATCAGCGAATCGCGCCAGGGCACCGCCGGCTGCCGGTCGTCTTCCCAGTCGAACTTGCCGTCGATTACCCGGCACCGCGGCATCGCCGGCGCGCTGTCGGTGAAGCTGGGCTTTCCGCCGGTGGGATCATCGGCGTCGTAGCCCAGGAGCGATGGGTCGAGCTTCGGCTCTCCCACGATGTCCCGCGCCCAGGGGTCGAGCAGTAGTTTGTTGCCGTTGAAACGGTATCCCTCGCGCGGATCGTAGGCGCCGTGCACGCGGATGCCGTACAGCGTGCCGACGCGCGCCAGTTCCTGCTCGACGAAGCCGTGATGGATCGGCCCGGTGCGGCCCGGCAGTGTCAGCCGCGCGGTCTCGCGCGTGCCGCCGGCGTCGTACAGGCACACCTCCACGCGCGACGCCGCGCGCGAGCGAATCGCGAAATTGACGCCTTGACCCGTCCAGGTGGCGCCCAGCAGGTCGCCGGAGCCGTTGTTCATCCGCGCCTCAGGAACACCGCCGCCAGCGGCGGCAACCGGATGCGCAGCGCATATGGATAACCGTGCACGGTGTGCGCGAAGGCTTCGTAGCCAGGCACGCCGGCGAATCCGGACCCACCGAAGCCGGGAAAGTCGGAATCGAACACCACTTCATAGCGGCCCGCATCGGGTACGCCGAGCCAGTAGTCATCGCGCGGCACGGGCGTCGCGTTGAACACGCACACCAGGGGCGCGTACCCGGCCTCCTGGCGCAGGAAGGCGAACACGCTCTCGTCGTTGTTGTGCAGGTCCACCCAGCGGAAACCGCCGTCGTCGCAGTCGCTGGCATGTAATTGCGGAAACTCGCGGTAGAACCTCGCCAGCTCGCGATTGAGGTCGCGCAGGCCCTGGTGCGCCGGATTCTGCAACAGCGGCCAATCCAGTTGTTCGTGCTCGCGCCATTCATGCCACTGGCCGAATTCCGAACCCATGAACATCAGCTTCTTGCCGGGATGCGCGGTCATGTAACTCATGAACAGGCGGTAGTTGGCCCGCTTCTGCCACTCGTCGCCCGGCATCTTGTCGAGCAATGAACGTTTGCCGTGCACCACTTCGTCGTGCGAGATCGGCAGGATGAAGTTTTCGGTCCATGCGTACATGAACGAGAACGTGATCTTGTTGTGTTCGTGGCGGCGGTAGACCGGATCCTTGCTGAAGTATTGCAGGGTGTCGTTCATCCACCCCATGTTCCACTTGAAGGAGAAACCCACGCCACCGAGGTGCACCGGGCGCGACACACCGGGGTAGGCGGTGGATTCTTCGGCAATCGTCAGCACACCCGGGTGCTCGCGATGCGCCACGGTGTTGAATTCCTGCAGGAAGGCCAGCGCCTCGAGGTTCTCGCGGCCGCCGTACTTGTTAGGCACCCACTCGCCGGCCTTGCGGCTGTAGTCGAGATACAGCATCGAGGCCACGGCGTCGACGCGCACGCCGTCGATGTGATACCGCTCCATCCAGTACAGCGCGTTCGCCACCAGGAAGTTCTTCACCTCGTGGCGGCCGAAGTTGAAGATCTTGGTGCCCCAGTCGGAGTGCTCGCCGAGCCGCGGATCTGCGTGTTCGTAGAGCGCCGAGCCGTCGAACTCGGCAAGACCGTGCGCGTCCTTGGGGAAATGCGCCGGCACCCAGTCGAGCAGCACGCCGATGCCGGCCTGATGGCACTTGTCGACGAAGGCCATGAATTCCTTGGGCGAGCCGTAACGCGAGGTCGGTGCGTAGTAACCCACCACCTGGTAGCCCCAACTACCGTCGAAAGGATGCTCGGCCACGCCCATGAGCTCGATGTGCGTGTAGCCCATCTCGACGACGTAGGGAATCAGGTGTTCAGCGGCTTCGCTCCAGCTGTAGAACGGCGGTTGCCGGTTCCAGGAGTGTCGCCAGCTGGAAAGATGCACCTCGTAGATGTTGATGGGCGCGCGCCGCCAGTCGGTGACCGCCCTGCGTTTCATCCAGGCGTCGTCGTTCCAGCTGAAGCCCTCCAGGTCCGCGACGATGGAGGCGGTCTCCGGTCGAAGCTGCATGCGAAATCCGAAAGGGTCGGATTTCATGACGATGTCACCGCGCTGCGTACGGATCTCGAACTTGTACGCCGCGCCCTCGCCGATG
>Ga0068862_100005464_pt1 | contig 10620 bp, 10 predicted proteins | sample KBSSwiS52_FD_66598 | JGI IMG/M metagenome (GOLD analysis project Ga0068862, IMG submission 66598) | Switchgrass rhizosphere microbial communities from Kellogg Biological Station, Michigan, USA - KBS Switchgrass S5-2 | ecosystem: Host-associated > Plants > Roots > Rhizosphere > Soil ... | reverse complement strand
GCATGTCCAAGCGCCGGGGGGAATTCGTGCTGATGGAGGAGCTCCTGGAGGAGGTCGGGCGGGACGCCGCGCGCTTCACCTTCCTCACCCGGCGCCACGACAGCCCGCTCGAGTTCGACCTCGCGGTGGCCACGCGCCAGTCGGCCGACAACCCGGTCTTCTACGTGCAGTACTGCCATGCGCGGGTGGCGAGCCTTCGGAAGAATGCCGTCGAGCAGGGTGTCATGGTGCCGCCATGGAGTCAGGTGGACTTCGCCCCGCTGGCGCTGCCCGAGGAGCAGACGCTCATCAAGCGCCTCCTGCAGTTCCCGGAGCTGGTGGAAGGGGCGGCCCGAGCCCGCGAGCCACATCGCGTGGCGTACTACCTGACCGAGCTCGCCGGGCTCTTCCATCCCTACTACAAAGCGCACCGCGTGATCACGGACGACCGAGCTCAGACGCTGGCGAGGCTCGGGCTGGCGGCCGCCGTCGGTCAAGTGGTGCGAAACGGGCTCGGCCTGCTGGGCGTCTCGGCGCCCGAGAGCATGTGAGGAGCGCTGATGGCTCGACCGATGGCGCGTCAGCGGGTCAAGGGCAGACCGGGCGCTGCGCAGTGGCTCCTGATGGGCGGAGGGGTGGTCGTGGTCCTCGTCCTGACCTTCGCGCTCGGCATGGCGGTGGGCCGGAAGGGAGCGCCTCACCGCGAGCATGATCAAACGGTGGCGGAGCCGGGCCGGAAGCCGGCGGCCCCGGCGGGGCGTCGGAGCGGGTTGACCGATCCAGTTCCCGAGCGCCTGCCACAGGAAAAGCTCACGTTCTATCAAACGCTCACGGCCCCCATGAGCGCGGTCCCAACTCCTGCCACGGTCAGCGTGCCCGCGAAGCCGGAGCCGGCCAAGCCGCGCCCCGCGGGCGAGCGCGTGTCCAGCGATCGGCCGGTGGCGGCCACGCCGACGAGCCCCCCGAAGCCCGACAGGCTCGCGGGCCAGGCGGAGCGCCCCTCGGGGCCTCGCGCCGGGGAGGCGCGGGCCGGCGACTGGGCCGTGCAGGTCGGGGTTTTCAAGGATCGCGGCCAAGCCGAGAGCGTTCGGCGTCCGCTCGCGGCCTCCGGCTTCGACGCGTATCTCGTCGCGGTGCCTACTCCCGATGGCCAGACGCACTACAAGGTGCGCATGGGCAGCTTCAAGACCCGTGAGGAGGCGGGTCAGATGGCCGAGCGGGTGCGGCAGGAACGGTCCCTGACGGCTTTCGTTACCCCGAAGTAGGTATCGGCCGCGATGGATCGGAGGGAGGGGCCGGGTCGCCTCGGGCGCGTGGTCATCACCCGGCAGGAGGTGGCGACCCGCGTGACCGATCTCGGCTTGGCGATCCGGCGTGACTATGCCGGGCGCTTCCCCCTGTTCGTGGGGGTGCTCAAGGGCGCCCTCGTGTTTGCCGCCGACCTGTTCCGGGCTGCCGCGCTGCCGTCGAGCCTGGATTTCATGGGGGTCTCCTCCTATGGCGGGGATGCCCGCCCCTCGGGGATCGTGCGGCTCACCGCCGATCTCTCGATGTCCATCGAGGGGCGGGATGTGATCATCGTGGAGGACATCATCGACACCGGGCGCACCATCGCCTATCTGCGCCGGAATCTGGCGACCCGACATCCCCGAAGCCTCGCGTTCTGCGTGCTCCTGGACAAGGTGGCCCGTCGGGAGGTCGAGGTCACCGTCGACTACGTCGGCTTCGCGATTCCGGACGAGTTCGTGGTGGGCTACGGCCTCGACCACGACGGGTATTACCGGAATCTGCGGGACGTCGCCGTCCTCGATCCGAGCGCCTCTGCCTGACGCTCGAGCCGCCGGAGGCCGCTGGATCGGCTCGATCCTTGTGGTATAATTTCGGCGCCATGAACCCGTTCTACAAGAACCTTGCGCTCTGGATGGTGATCGGGCTGATCGTCATCCTCTTGTTCAACCTGTTCCAGGCCAACCAGTCTCCCCGCGGCGAGATCGTCTTCTCCGACTTCCTGAAGAAGGTCGAGAGCGGCGAAGTGCGAGAGGTGACGCTCCGAGGCAACTCGGTGACGGGACGGCTCAGCGACGGCTCGTCGTTCCGGAGCTTTACCGCCGACTACCCGGACTTGGTGAAGACGCTGCGCGACCGCGGCGTGAAGATCGAGGTCAAGCCGCCGGACACGAATCCGTGGTACGCCATCTTGCTGCAATGGGTGCCCATGCTGCTCTTCATCGGCGTCTGGATCTTCTTCATGCGCCAGATGCAGGGGGGTGGAGCCAAGGCGCTGTCCTTCGGCAAGGCGCGCGCCCGGCTCATCTCGGAGAAGCAGAACAAGGTCACGTTCCAGGACGTGGCGGGCGTCGACGAGGCCAAGGAGGAGCTCCGCGAGATCATCGAGTTCCTGAAGGATCCGCCCAAGTTCCAGAAGCTCGGCGGGAAGATCCCGAAGGGCGTGCTCCTCGTGGGGCCACCCGGCACGGGCAAGACACTGCTCGCCAAGGCCATCGCCGGCGAGGCCAATGTCCCGTTCTTCTCGATCTCGGGCTCGGACTTCGTCGAGATGTTCGTGGGCGTGGGCGCCTCTCGCGTGCGTGACCTCTTCGAGCAGGGCAAGAAGCACGCGCCCTGCATCATCTTCATGGACGAGATCGACGCCGTCGGCCGTCACCGCGGCGCGGGGCTCGGCGGAGGGCATGACGAGCGCGAGCAGACGCTGAACCAGCTGCTCGTCGAGATGGACGGCTTCGAGACCAACGAGGGAGTCATCCTCATCGCGGCGACGAACCGGCCGGATGTGCTCGACCCTGCGCTCCTCCGTCCGGGCCGTTTCGACCGGCAGGTGGTCGTGGCGCGGCCCGACGTCAAAGGTCGGGAAGAAATCCTCCGGGTTCACTCCCGTCGCATCCCGCTGGCGCCCAATGTCGAGCTCAAGGTGCTCGCGCGCGGCACGCCCGGCTTCTCCGGGGCCGATCTGGCCAACCTGGTCAATGAGTCGGCGCTCCTTGCCGCCCGGCAGGACAAGAAGATCGTCGAGATGATCGACTTCGAGAACGCCAAGGACAAGGTCCTGATGGGGGTCGAGCGGCGCTCGATGATCATCTCCGACGAGGAGAAGAAAACCATCGCCTACCACGAAGCGGGACACGCGCTCGTGGCCGACCTCCTGCCGGGCGCCGATCCGCTGCACAAGGTCACGATCATTCCGCGCGGCCGGGCGCTCGGGCTCACGCAGCAGCTTCCCACCGACGACAAGTACAACTATTCGCGCGAGTACCTCATCGACCGCATCACCATCCTGCTCGGGGGCCGCACCGCCGAGGAGGTCGTCTTCCACCAGCGGACGACGGGAGCGGGCGATGACCTGGAGAAGGCCACCGAAATGGCCCGCAAGATGGTGTGCGAGTGGGGCATGTCGGACAAGATGGGGCCGCTGACCTTCGGCAAGAGCGAGGAGCACATCTTCCTGGGGCGCGAGATGTCGCGTGCGAAAGACTACAGCGAAGACACCGCCATCCTCATCGATTCGGAGATCAAGCGGATCGTGACGGACTGCGCGGGGCGCGCCCGCCAGATGATCGAGACGAACCTCGAGAAGCTCCACACCTTAGCTCGCGCCCTGCTGGAGCGCGAGTCGCTGGACGGGGAAGAGATCGCTCGCCTGCTCCGCGTGCCGCCGCTCACGGGAGCGCCGGCCCCGGCGTAGACGCGACGGCAGGGGATGTTGTCTGGAGCCCCTGCCGTGCATGCCCCCGTGACACGGTTGCGCCGACTGAGCCGGCGCGCCAATCCAGGCCGTTCACTCGGAGACCGGCCCTTCTGAACCACCGATTCCAGGAATGACATGACGCACCGGAGTTGCCTGGCGGGGGTGACGGTCGGCGATGGTCTGAACGTGGCCGTCGTGGGTGTGCTCAACGTGAGCCCCGAGTCCTTCTATGCGGGCTCCGTCCGGACGTGTGGGGACGACCTTCTGCGGGCCGCGGAGGCCATGGCGCGGGCAGGCGCCGCCTTTCTCGACGTGGGCGCGATGTCCACCGCGCCCTATCTCACCGGCCGGATCTCCGAGCACGAGGAGGCCGACCGCCTGGGCTCGGCCGTGGGTCTCCTGGCGGGCAAGATCGACGTTCCCATCTCCGCCGATACGAGCCGCAGCGTGCCTGCGCGCGCGGCCCTGGAGGCGGGCGCGGGGATCATCAATGACGTGACGGGGCTCATGGGTGACGCCGATCTGGCGGCGGTCGTGGCTCGGGCGGGGGCCGGCCTCATCGCGATGGTATCCGACGGGGCCCTGGCGCCGTTGCCCCTCGGGTCCGGGGGGGTGGGCCACCCGTCGTCCGGCCCGGATGACCCGGTCGGGATCGTGAGCACCCGCCTCGCCGAGAGCTTGGCGCTCGCTCGCCGCGCCGGGATCTCGCCCGACGCCATCGTGATCGACCCGGGGATCGGCTTCTTCAGGCGGAGCGGCATGGCGTGGCACGAGTGGGACCTGGCCGTGCTGGCCGGACTCGGTCGGCTGCGCGCGCTCGAGCGCCCCATCTGTGTCGGTGTCTCGCGCAAGTCCTTTCTCGGCGCCGTGACCGGCGAGGGCGATCCCGCACGACGGCTGCCGGGCTCCCTCGCCGCGACCACGGCGGCGGTACTGGCCGGCGCCCACGTGATCCGGACCCACGACGTCGCCGAGACCCTCCAGGCCGTGCGGGTCGCGGAAGCCGTGCGTTTCAGCGCGGGCGTCGGGCAGGGGCCCTCGAGCTGACGATGTGGTCGGCGCTTCGCGCGTTCCGTATCACCGACGCCATCGACATCCTGCTCGTGGCGGTCGTGCTCTACCGCGTCTTCGTGATGTTCAAGGAGACGCGAGCGATCCAGATGCTCCTGGGCCTGGGCGGGCTGATGGTCGCGTCGTTCGTGGCGCGTCGCTTCGACCTGTTCAGCACCAGCTATCTCCTCGAGAACTTCTGGTCCTTCTGGGTGCTCGCCCTGGTGGTGCTCTTTCAGCCCGAGTTGCGCCGGGCGCTCGCGCGGCTCGGGCAAAGCCGTCTCTTCCAGGGCGTCACCGTGGGTGTGCGGGAGCAGCAGGGGCGTCTGATCGACGACGTCGTCAAGGCGGCCGACGCGCTCGCGGGCAAGCGGATCGGTGCCCTGCTCGTCCTCGAGCGCACGACGGGGCTCAGGAACTACGCGGAGCTCGGCGTGCACCTGGACGCCCTCGTGTCGAGCGATCTCCTCGAGAGCCTCTTCTTGCCCTACTCGCCGCTGCACGACGGGGCGGTGTTCATCCGGGGGGACCGGGTCGCCGCGGCGGGCTGCTTTCTGCCTCTGTCGCGCAATACCCAGCTCGGTCGGGCCATGGGGACGCGCCATCGGGCCGCCCTCGGCCTCGCGGAGGAAACCGACGCGGTGGTCCTCGTCGTCTCCGAGGAGAGCGGCCGGATTTCGCTGGCGGTGGGCGGGCACATGGAGACCCTGCTCGACCGCGAGGCGCTGCGCCGCCGGCTCGGGGAGCTCTTCTCGCTGGGACCCGCGCCCGACGAGCCGCCCGTCGCCTGGTGGATGCCCGCCCGGGATTGGCTCCGCAAGTGACGGCCATCATGCGTCACTGGGAGATGAAGGTTCTCGCGCTCGTCTTCGCGTTCGCCCTCTGGCTCTTCGTGATGACGTCGGAGAAGTCCGATCTCATCCTGACCGCGCCCATCGAGCTCCAGGGTGTGCCACAGGGCCTCGTCGTCGCCGCCGGTGAGCCCGAGAGCGTGGACGTCCAGCTCCACGGCCTGCGCGGCAGCCTCGCCCGTCTCGCCCCCGATCAGCTCAGGGCACGTCTGAGCCTGGCGGGCGTTGAGCCCGGCGAGGTGACCCTGCGAGTGCTCCCCGAGCACATCACCGTGCCGCCGGGTATCACGGTCCTCCGCATCAGTCCCTCGCGGATTCGGCTGACCCTCGCCGCGCCCTCCTCGCCTCCGGGCGAGCCCAGGAAAGGGGCTCCACGCTCATGAGCCGGCTGTTCGGCACCGACGGTATCCGCGGCGTCGCCAATATGGAGCCCCTGACCACCGAGCTGGCCTTCCGGCTCGGTCGACAGCTCGTGGCGACGCTGCTCGACCATCACGGCGTCAAGAAGGTGCGGCTGGTCGTCGGGCGCGACACGCGCCTGTCGGGCCCCATGCTCGAGGCTGCGCTCGTCTCCGGCGCCCTGTCCGCCGGTGGCGATGTCTACACCGTCGGTGTCCTGCCGACACCGGCCATCGCCTTCCTCACGCGCCGGCTCGAGGCGCATGGCGGCATCGTCCTCTCCGCCTCGCACAACCCGTTCGCCGACAATGGGATCAAGATCTTCTCCTCGGAGGGCTCCAAGTTCCCCGATGCCTGGGAGGATGAGATCGAGGGGCGGCTCGCCGCCCCCGACAAGGCACCCAAGCCCACCGGGGCGGAGATCGGGAGCATCCTCCGGTACAAGGGCGCCGACACGGACTACGTGAGCGATGCGCGCCGCGCCTGCCTCTTCGATCTCGGTGGAATGACCATCGTGCTCGACTGTGCCCACGGCGCGACGTACCGGGTCGCGCCCAAGGTCTTCCGGAGCCTCGGCGCGCGCGTCATCGTGCTGGGCGCCCGCCCGGACGGCCTCAACATCAACCTGCAGGTCGGGGCGCTCCATCCGGATGTGCTGAGGACGCGGGTGCTGTCGGCGGGCGCGCATCTCGGCATCGCCTTCGACGGCGACGGCGATCGGCTGATCTCGGTCGACGAGCGCGGCGAGATCCGGGATGGCGACTACGCGCTCGCCATCTGCGGCCGCCATATGGCGAGCAAGGGCCGGCTCATGGGCGGTGTGGTCGTGACCACCGTGATGGCGAATCTCGGGCTCGACAAGGCGCTCCGGGACGCGGGGGTCCGCACGGTCAAGACCCAGGTCGGGGACCGCTACGTGCTCGAGGAGATGCAGAGGGTCGGCGCCAACCTCGGCGGCGAGCAATCGGGCCACTTGCTCTTCCTCGATCACTCGACGACAGGGGACGGGATCGCGTCCGCGTTGCACCTGCTCGGCGTCATGCGGGAGACCGGGCAACCGCTCTCCGAGCTGGCGGCGTGCATGGTCAAGTTCCCGCAGGTGCTCGTCAACGTGCGGGTCAAGGAGCGCCGCCCATTTGACGACATTCCCGGTCTTGCCGACCGGGTGAGCGCCTTCGAGGCCGAGGTGAACGGGGCGGGGCGGATCCTGCTCCGCTATTCGGGCACGGAGTCGCTCGCGCGCGTCATGCTCGAGGGGGAGGAGCAGGGCTATATCGAGCAGGTGGCGGGGGAAGTCGCAGCCATGATTCGCACCGCCATAGGCGTTGCATGAGCGAGGTGAAGGGAATCGGGGTGGACCTGGCCTTGATCACGCGGATGCGGCAAGTGGTGGAGCGGTGGGATGAGCGGTTCTTGCGCCGCGTGTTCACGGACGAGGAGATCGCCTACTGCCGGCGCCGCCGCGACCCGGTTCAGCATCTGGCTGCTCGGTTTGCCGCCAAGGAGGCGACCCTCAAGGCGCTCGGGACCGGGTTGTCGATGGGCGTGCGGTGGCGAGAGCTCGAGGTACGGCGGGAGCGGGGTCAGGCGCCGACGATGGTGCTGAGCGGGCGCTGCCGCGCGATCGCGCACGCGAAGGGCGGCGATCGGGTGCTGCTCTCGCTCACGCATGATGGGGACTACGCCATGGCCCAGGCGATGCTGATCGGCGCCGCGGCGAATGACCCTCCATTGCCCGGATAGCGTCGTGTCGCGCCTGAGCCCCCTGGTCGTCCAGGGGCGCAGCGCGTCCACGCGCGCGGTCGCGCCCTCCGCCCCCCACGAGACGTAGCCGTGCTGCCCGTCTTCACGGCGGCCGAGATGCGGGCGCTCGACGCCCGCGCCATCGCGACGCTCGGGATCCCCGGGATCCGGCTGATGGAGCAAGCCGGCGCCGGCGCCGCGGATGCGATCGCGCGTATGTTTGCCCCCATCCGCGGCAAGCGCGTCTCGATTCTCTGCGGCAAGGGGAACAATGGCGGCGACGGCTTCGTCGTCGCGCGACGACTTCGGGCGAAAGGCGCGCGCGTCCAGACCGTGCTGGTCGCTCGGCGCGACGACGTCCGCGGCGATGCCCGCGCGGCGCTCACGCGGCTCCGGGGCCGCGTCGAGGAGATCGGTGTCGAGGCCGACCTCGACCGAACTGCCCGGGACCTCGGGCGCGCGCACGTGGTGGTCGATGCGCTCCTCGGAACCGGTCTCACCGGCCCCGCCCGCGGGCTCATGGCGCGCGCCATCGAGATGATCAATGCCGCGGAGCGGCCGGTCGTCTCACTGGATCTGCCGTCCGGCCTCGGCTCGGACACGGGCGTGCTCCTCGGACCAACCGTCCGGGCCGGCCTGACCACCACGTTCGCCGGCTACAAGCGGAGCCTGCTTCTGTATCCGGGCGCGGCGTGCGCCGGACGCGTGGTCGTGATCGACCTCGGCATCCCACCTGACGAGGTCGCGCGCGGCATCGCGACGTTCCTCCTCGAGGAAGGCGATGCGCGCGCGCATTTCCCGAGGCGGACCCCCGACGCCCACAAGGGCAGCTACGGCCATCTCCTCGTCGTCGCCGGATCGCTTGGCAAGACCGGCGCCGCTGCGCTCGCCGGCCGCGCGGCGCTCCGGAGCGGGGTCGGCCTGTGCACGATCGCGACGCCGCGGTCTCAGCAACCCGTCGTGGCCGCCATGCACCCCGAGCCCATGACGGAGCCTCTGGCCGAGACGTCCGGCCATGCGATCGGACGGCAGGCCCGAGCGGCGATCCTCGATCTGGTCGCCGGCCGCGACGCGATGGCGCTCGGCCCGGGCCTCTCGCTCGACCCCGAGACGCAGGCACTGGTCCGGGAGCTCGTCGCCGAGGTGAGTCAACCCATGGTCGTGGACGCCGACGCGCTGAGCGCGCTCGCCGGTCACCTCGACGTGCTCGACCGGGCCGCGGGTCCGCGCATCCTCACCCCGCATCCCGGCGAGATGGCGCGGATGCTCGGAACGACGGTGGCCGAGGTTCAGGGTGATCGCCTCGAGACGGCGCGGGACTTCGCGCGACGGCATCGCGCGCACCTCGTGCTGAAGGGCGCGGGCACCGTCGTCGCCGCGCCGGACGGTCGCGTGTTCATCAACTCCACCGGCAACCCGGGGATGGCCACCGGAGGCTCCGGGGACGCGCTCACCGGCATGACCGGCGCCTTCCTGGCGCGCGGGCTCGATCCACTCGCGGCTGTCACGGCGGCGTGCTACCTGCACGGGCTGGCCGGTGACTTCGCCGCCGCCGAGTGGGGAGAGGAGGGCCTGATCGCGGGTGACATCGTGGAGGCGATCGCCGCCGCGATGAAGCCGCCGAAAGGAATGCCAACGCGGTGAGGACCGAGGAGAGCATCGAGTCGCGGAGCCCGGATGAGACCCGGGGCATCGGCGAGCGACTGGCCGCGCGGCTCGGCGCGGGCGACGTGGTCGCGTGCATCGGCGAGCTCGGTGCGGGGAAGACCTGCTTGATCCAGGGGCTGGCGCGGGGGCTCGGCGTCACGTCCGAGGTGACGAGCCCGACCTTCGTCCTGGTCAACCAGTACCGGGGCCGCCTGCCCGTCTACCACCTCGATGCCTACCGCACCCTGAGCCTCACCGAGCTCGCGGACATCGGCGTGGAGGAGATGCTCCACGGGGACGGCGTCACCGTGGTCGAGTGGGCGGACAAGCTCTTGCCTCTGCTCCCGGCCCGCACCATCACCGTCGCCATCAGCGGCCTCGGGGACGAGCCGCGGCAGATCACGATCACCGGCTGAGGGCGCCGGTGATCTCGCACGTCATCGGGCCTCGTGCTTCGCCGTCGGCGCCCGCACGCGCTCGCGGCGACCGCGCCCGTCGGTGGTGTTCGCGCCCTGTATCGCTCTCGGCACGTTGACCCTGCTTCGGCCCGCGTGATACCTGGGAGGGCATGGGTGGGGCGCTTCAGATCCGCGAGTGGCCCGCGGAAGATCGGCCGCGCGAGCGGCTGTATCACAAGGGGGCGGAGGCGCTCGCCGACGCCGAGCTCCTCGCCATCCAGCTTGGCACGGGCGTGCCGGGGCTGTCGTCCATGGACGTGGCGCGCGAGATCCTGGCGCAGCACGGCTCGCTGTCCGCGGTCGCCGCTCTCGGGGTGGCGGAGCTGGCGCATGTCCGGGGCGTCGGGCGCGTGCGTGCGATCCGGCTCGCCGCCGCGTTCGAGATCACGCGGCGCCTCCGGTCGCGCAACGGGACGAGCCGCGTGGTGCTCTCGAGCCCGGAGCAGGTCTTCGCGCGGTACGGTCCGCTGATGGAGGACCTGAAGAAAGAGGTGTTCCGCGTGGCGCTGCTCGACTCCCAGAACGGACTCTTGCGCGACGTGGTCATCTCGGAGGGAACGTTGTCGGCGAGCCTCGTGCACCCGCGAGAAGTCTTCAAGCCGGCCATCCTCGAATCCGCCGCGTCCGTCATCTTGCTGCACAATCACCCGAGCGGGGATCCGTCGCCGAGCCGCGAGGATCTGCGGCTCACACGGCAACTGGTCGACTGCTCGAAGCTGCTCGATCTCCGCATCCACGACCACGTCATCATCGGCCGCGAGCGGTTCGTGAGCCTCGCCCAGCGCGGGGC
>Ga0068862_100005448_pt1 | contig 10634 bp, 11 predicted proteins | sample KBSSwiS52_FD_66598 | JGI IMG/M metagenome (GOLD analysis project Ga0068862, IMG submission 66598) | Switchgrass rhizosphere microbial communities from Kellogg Biological Station, Michigan, USA - KBS Switchgrass S5-2 | ecosystem: Host-associated > Plants > Roots > Rhizosphere > Soil ... | reverse complement strand
ACCGTGGCCGGCCGGTCCGAATATGACCAGGAAGATCGGGCCAGCCTGCAGATCATCGGCATCGAGGCCTGGCGCCTGGTGCTGCGCATCCGGCAGGCGCGCAAGCTCGAGATCCAGTCGCGGGTGTTGCAGAGCGCCGTCAATGGCATCGTGATCACCGATCCGGAGGGCCGGGTCGAATGGGCCAATGCGGCCTTCGAACGCATCAATGGATACACGCTGGCGGAGATGGCGGGACGCGATCTCCGCTTCCTGCGCTCCGGCGAGCAGGACGAGTCCTTCTACCGGCGGCTCTGGGAAACGATCGCCGATGGGCGCTCCTTCACCGCGGAGTTCATCAACCGGCGCAAGGACGGCGAGCTGGTCACCGTCGAGCAGGTCATCACGCCGGTGGTGGGCGCCGGCGGTCAGATCGAGAAATACATCGCGATCTCCGAGGACATCACCGAGCGGAAATCGGTGGAGAGCCGCCTGGTCTATCTGCGGCAGCATGACGAGCTGACCGGACTCCTCAATCGCGCCAGCATGGTCGATGTGATCGACCGCGCCATCGCCGAGCACGAGCGCGGCGGCCCGGGCTTCGCCTTGCTCTATGTCGGGCTCGACCACTTCAAGGTGGTGAATGACCGGATCGGCCGCCAGTCGGCCGACGAGGTGCTGCAGCGCGTGGCGGTGACGCTGAACGACTGCCTGCGGCCGACCGACAATGTCGCGCGCTGCGGCGGCGACGAGTTCGTGGTGCTGCAGCGGATGGCGAAGAGTGCCGACGACGCGGCCAATCTGGCGCGCCGGCTTTCTACGGCATTGACCGGCGCGATGGAGTTCAGTCCGGTCGAGGTGCGGCTCGGCGCCAGTGTCGGAATCAGCGTGTTCCCGGCCGACCAGGGGACCGCCGATGAGCTGCTGACTAAGGCTGAACTCGCGATGCGAAGGGCGAAGACCGAGGCGCGCGGCAGTCTCCGCTATTTCACGCCGGCGCTGCAGGAAGCGGCCCAGACCCGCGCCAAGCTCGCCTCAGCCTTGCCGGCGGCAATGCGCGAAGGGCAGATCTTCCTAGTCTACCAGCCGCTGATCGATCTGAAGACCGAGACCGTGATCGGCTGCGAGGCGCTCGCCCGCTGGAAGCACCCGGAACTCGGCATGGTCTCGCCGCTGCAGTTCATCGCGATCGCCGAGGAGACGGGTCTCATCGGAGAGCTCGGCCTCTACATCCTGCACCGGGCGATCATGGATTTCGTCGCCGCGATCCCGGGCTTCGTCAGCAAGAACCTGACCCTCTCGGTCAATCTCTCCTTCGGCCAGTTCGCCGAGGACGAGTTCGTGGAATCGATCCGCGGCGCGCTCGACGTCACCGGGTTCCCGCCGGAGCGGCTCGAATTGGAGCTGACCGAATCCATGCTTGCCTTGGAGCCGGAGCGGGCGAGCGAGACCACGCGGTCGCTCGCGGCCTTGGGCTGCAAGCTCGCGATCGACGATTTCGGCACCGGCTATTCATCGCTGGCGCAGCTGCGGCGCTTTCCGGTGGATTACCTGAAGATCGACCGGAGCTTCGTGATCGACCTCGAAAGCGGTGAGGGGCCGCAGGCGGTGGTCCGCGCCGCGATCGCCATGGCACACAGCCTCGGCATGGCCATCATCGCCGAAGGCGTCGAGACGCAGCAGCAGGCCGACTTCCTACGCGGCGCCGGCGCTGAAGTGGTGCAAGGCTATCTCTATGGCAAGCCGATGCCGATCGAGGACTTCGCCGCCATGGTCGGCCAGACCAGCCAGCCGGCCCAATCCACGACCGTCCGCGCCACCCATACCGCCTCGCGCCGGCTGCACTAAAATCTTCCCGGCCCGGTTCCCGGGCCGTTCTTGCAGATCCGGGCCATTTCCTTTAGTTTCCGCGCGATTGTCGCGAGTTTCGGGGTGTAGCTCAGCCCGGTAGAGTACCTGCTTTGGGAGCAGGGTGTCGCTGGTTCGAATCCAGTCACCCCGACCAGCGGCAAAGACAGACGAGAAGGCGGATCGAGACATGCAGGCGCGGATTTTCAAACCGGCGAAGACGGCGATGCAATCGGGGCGCGCGGGCGCGCAGCAGAAGTGGGTGCTGGAATATGCGCCATCCTCGCGCCGCGAGGCCGATCCTTTGATGGGGTGGACCAGTTCCGACGACACCCGCCGCCAGCTCCGCCTCAACTTCGAAACGCGCGAGGAGGCGGTCGCCTATGCCGAGCGCGAGGGTATTCCCTATATCGTCGAAGAGCCGGCGGTCAGAAAAGTTCAGCCCAAGGCCTATGCCGACAATTTCCGGTTCGACCGGATCGGGAACTGGACGCACTGACCGCGCCATACCCCACGCGCCCCCTTGGGCACGGCCCCGTAGCTCAGCGGATAGAGCAACCGCCTTCTAAGCGGTAGGTCGCTGGTTCAAGTCCAGCCGGGGTCGCCATACTCCCGGGCGCGCGCCGATCAGTTGGCCGCGGTGCTCAGCGTGCCGCCGATATTGTTGAACACGAGCCTGAGGCTGTTTCCGGTCAGGCGCAATGCGGCAATGATCACCACCGAGATCAATGCTGCGATCAAGCCGTATTCGATCGCCGTCGCACCCAGTTCGGACATCCCAAAGCGTCGAAGTCTCTTGCGCAAACGCATCGACCTGCTCCGCATGCTTTTTGCTTCACGTCAGCTAGCTGTGAGCAATGGTATGGGCAGGACGGGGTCGGAAGCCAGTCCTAACTTTCTCCGAATCGCACACCCGGCGGCTACGCGTTCTCAAGCCGCTCGCACGCCAGCGATGTAGCGTTCGACCTCTTCGCGCATCACTTCAGCTTGCTTGGCGAGTTCGGTCGAGGCTTCCAGGACCTGCGCCGCGGCACTGCCGGTCTCCTGGGCCGCAGTGCTGACGGTGACGATGTTGGCGGAGACTTCCTGGGTGCCCTGGGCCGCTTGCTGGACGCTGCGCGAGATCTCCTGCGTTGCCGCGCCTTGTTCCTCAACCGCCGAGGCGATCGCGGTCGAGATCTCGTTCACCCGGTGGATGGTGGCGCCGATGCCGCGGATCGCTTCCGCCGAGCCTTCGGTCGCGTCCTGGATCGCTTTCACCTGGCCGGTGATCTCGTCGGTCGCACGGGCGGTCTGGGTGGCCAGGGTCTTCACCTCCGACGCGACCACCGCGAAGCCCTTGCCGGCTTCACCGGCGCGCGCGGCCTCGATGGTGGCATTGAGGGCCAGGAGATTGGTCTGGCCGGCGATCTCGTTGATGATGCGCACGACGTCGCCGATCTTCTGCGCGGCGTCGGCGAGGCTTTGCACCTTGCCGTTGGTCTCCTCGGCCTCGACCACCGCCTGGCCCACGATGCGGGTCGATTCCGTCACCTGGTTGCTGATCTCGTGGATCGAGGCGGAGAGCTCCTCGGTCGCGGTGGCGACGGTCTGCACATTGGCCGTGGTTTCCTCGGCCGCGCCGGACACCACCGTCGCCTGACGCGCGGTCTCCTCGGCCGTGGCGGTCATGCTGGTGGCGGTTACCTGCAACTCGGTCGCGGCGGCCGCAACCGTCTTCAGCACGACCGTGGCCGCGCGGTCGAAATTCTCGGTCAGCGTTTCGATCGCCTGGGCGCGCTGGGCCCGGGCCTTTGCCTCTTCCACTTCCCGCGCCTGCATTTCGCGATTGCGGATCAGGTTCTCGCGGAAGACCTGCATGGTCGTCGCGATCTCGCCGATCTCGTCCTTGCGCTCGACGCCGGCGATCGGCGTATCGGTGTCGCCTTCCGAGAGCAGCCGCAGCCGCGCCACCGAGGCGGCGACCGGTCGCGCAATGGCGAAGGACGCCATCAGGTATCCGAGCCCGAGCCCGCCCAGCACGCCGATGATCGCCGAGCCGATCATGATCAGCTTCACCTGGGTTCCGGTCGCAAGGGCGTCCGCGACCTCGTGATTCATTTCTTCCTCGGACAGGGCGGCATAGCCTTCGACCGCATCGCCCAAGGCATCGGCTTCGGCGCGGCTCTGCACCGCGGCATCGATGATCTGCTGTCGCGCTTCGTTCGCATCGACCTTGTCGCCCAGTGCCTTGGCGCGCGCGACGGTTTCATTGAGCTCCGGCAAATAGGCTTCGAGCGCCTTGGCGATCTCGGCCAGCTTCGCGGCCTGTTGCGGATCGGCCTCCTTGCCGGCCTCGGCGAGTTGGTCGGTGAGGCGCGTCCGGCGCGCGTCGATTTCCTGCACGGCCGCTGCGAGGCTGTCGGGCGAGGGATCGGCCGCGATGCGGAACTCGGCGCGGTTGAGGCCGAGGACGTCCTGATGGATGCGCTCGCCGAGCGCCGAATCGAAACCGCTGCCGGCGACCTGCTCGGCTTCTTGGTCGAGCACGGTCACGCCGTGCACGCCCACCATGGCAACGATGGCGATCACCACCGACATGGCGCCGACCAGCGTCAGCAGCTTGAAGAGAATCTTCCAGTTCGAGAACGCCCGCATAGCTCCTCCAGACGCCACCCGAATAGACGTGGCCCATCGTCAGCTTGGGCGTGACTTCCTAAATAATGATGAATTTCAGGCGGTTTCCTGGCGGATTTGAAGTGAAATCTTGGGAGAAATGCCCGGCATCGGTCACCCGCGATGCAGAAAGGGGAATCCCAACAGCGCAGCGGCAAACGCGTTCCAGATCGGTCTCGCACTGGGGAGTGCAGGAAAGACGGTTCGGAGCCGCTCCATTTTGACCGGCCGGAGGGATCACGGGGCCTGATCATCGGTTTCTATCCCATGAAGGATTGCGCCGCCTTAACCGCTGGAGCGGTCGGCCCGGCAGGCTCCTTGGATTTGGAGGTTCAGATGAAACGCGCCCTCCTGGCCGCTTCGGCCTTGCTCGGCCTCATGATCGGAACCAACGCTCTCGCCGGAACCCCGGCGCCGGAGGGCGGCAAGGTCTGCATCAGCGCGCAAGATTGGGCGACGGTGGTGCGCGACAAGTCCACCGGCGTCGCCATCAAGGTGATGGCGGATATCGACGGCATGGAAGCCAAGCAAGTGGTGCAGCGGGTCAATTCCGAACCGCCCAAGACCCATTTGTCCGCTGATCATGTGATCGTGCTGGGCGCCAAGGTGCTGGAGACCGGACAGCCGGCTTCCTATGTGTTGGTCGCCTTCTTCAACCAGGGCTGCCTGGTCGCCTCCGGCCGCGCCGATCCGAAGGGCGCCGCCGATCTGCTGGAAGGCGAATCGACCTGATATATCAATAGCGCCCTATTCACACATCTTGAGTGCGGGCTGTGCGTTGTGACGATCGCGCAGCCCGCTCTCGCTTGAATGTTGGGTTGATCTGTATCAAATTTCCTGCAGGCCACGCGCCCGCTGCAGGCGGCCGGCGCGTCGGAAATATGGGGTGACAGGATTGCCTGACCTGGAAAGGCCGGACGCCACCGTCCTGGTCGTCGATGACGACCCGGACCTCTTGCAGTCGCTGCGCGTCCTGCTCGAAGCTTACGACTACACCGTGATCATGGCGGGCAACGCCGCCGCGGCGATCGCCGCGGTGTCGCAGCGCAAGCCGGATATCGTGCTGACCGACATCTACATGCCCGATGCCGACGGTTTCGAGCTCATCAACGCGCTGCGCCAGCACAGCCACGACGTGCCGGTGGTGGCGATGTCGGGCGGCGGCCGGGTCGGCGGGTATGATAATCTCTCGGTCGCAACCCATCTCGGCGCCGCCGCGGTGATCGACAAGCCGTTCTCCAACTCCTCCCTGATCGAAACCATCGAGCGCGTGCTGTCCGGGCAGAAGACGGGGCGCTGACCGGCCATGCATTCCCTCATTCTGATCGTCGACGACGACGAGGCGATCTGTCGGGCCTTGAGCGTCGCCCTGCACGCACGCGGCTACGACGTGCTCTGCGCCGCCGATGCGAGAATGGCGGAGCAGCTCGTCGATGCCCGCATGCCCGACCTGATCCTGACCGATATCGTGATGGAGGAGGCGGACGGGCTGGAACTCATCAACACCATCCTGCGGGTTCGCCGGCTGTCGGTTCCGATCATCGCCATGTCGGGCGCCGCTTCCGCATACGGCTTCGACAACCTTGCCATCGCCGAGCGGCTGGGGGCGCAGGCGACGCTCGCCAAGCCGTTTTCGAACACGCTGCTGTTCGAAACCATCGAACGGGTCCTGAACGGAACCGGCACCCGCTAGGCGGTCGAAACAACTCGAAAAATCCGAGCGCTTTGCGCCGGCGGCATCCTATGGGCTAGCATGTTCACCGCGCCGCTCTCCCGCGCGCGACAATCCGCATACATCAGGAGGCGACATGGCCGGCAAGTATATTTCCTTGACCGCGAAGGATGGGGGCAGCTTCCGTGCCTATCTGGCGCCATCGGCTTCGGGCAAGGGTCCGGGCATCGTGCTTTGCCAGGAGATCTTCGGCATCAACGCCTACGTTCGCGAGGTCGCCGATCAATACGCGGCTGAAGGCTATACCGTGCTGGCGCCGGATCTCTTCTGGCGTATGGAGCCCAATGTCGAGCTCGGCTACACGCCGCAGGATTGGCAGCGTGCCTTCGACTTCTTCAAGCGCTTCAATGTCGACAAGGGCATCGAGGATATCGGCGTCGCCGCGCAAGCCTTGCGCACCCGTCCGGAGAGCACCGGCAAGGTGGGATCGCTCGGTTTCTGTCTCGGCGGCAAGCTTTCCTACCTGACAGCCTGCCGGGTGAAGGTCGATGCCGCGGTCTGCTATTACGGCGTCGGCATCGAGCAGAACCTAGATGAATCGAGCAACCTCAAATGCCCGACGGTGATGCACTTCGCCGATAAGGATCAGTTCGTGCCGGTCGCGGCGATCGAGCGGATCAAGGCGCATTTCGCGCCGCGGCCAGAGATCGAGATCTACGTCTATCACGGCCAGGACCATGCCTTCGCGCGGACCGGAGGCGATCATTATGACAAAGCGTCGGCCATGACCGCCGAAGCGCGCAGCAAGGCCTTGTTCAAGAAGGCCCTGGGTTAGGGAACCGCCCCTTATACCAAGGGGTTATTTCATTCCCGGAAAGCCCCAATTACTAGAATCACTCCAGGCAAACCACCCAGAGGAAGCATCATGGCCAGCTCCAGCGCCACACTGCATGAAGACAATCTCAAGCCAAAGACCGTCGACCAGCATCGCGCTTACGTCTCCCTGCAGGAAGAACTCGAGGCGGCCGACTGGTACAACCAGCGGGTCGAAGGCGCGACCGACCCCGAGCTCGCGGCGATCCTGGCGCACAATCGGGACGAAGAGAAAGAGCATGCCGCGATGGTGTTGGAATGGCTGCGCCGCGGCGATCCGAAGCTGGACGAGCATCTCAGAACCTATCTCTTCACCGAGGGCTCGCTCCTCGACATCGAGGCCGCCGCAGAGGGTGGCGGCGGGGAGGGCGGTGAAGGCGGGGCCGGCGACGCCGGTGCATCCGCCGACAGCTCGCTCGGTATCGGCAGCCTGCGCGGCACCGGCAGCCTCGTCGTCACGGGAGCGTAGAACCATGAGCCATCTGCATCGCCACCTCGCCCCGATCTCCAGCGAAGCCTGGGAGAAGATCGAAGAGGAAGCCAAGCAAACACTGAAAACCACGCTGGCCGCGCGCAAGCTGGTCGATTTCTCCGGACCCAAGGGCTGGCAGAAGTCCGCCGTTTCGACCGGTCGGGTGAAGGCGGCCGAGCCGGCGCCGCGCGCCGGGGTTACGGCCGCGGTCCGCCAGATCCTGCCGCTGACCGAGTTGCGCGCGGTCTTCGAGCTCTCCCGCGAGGAACTCGACGCGGTCGATCGCGGCTCGGACAATCCGGATCTCGATCCGGTGACCGCGGCTGCCAAACAGATCGCCCTCGCCGAGGACGGCGCGGTATTCCACGGATACGGGCCGGCGAGCATCCGCGGCATCTGCGAGGAAGCACCGGGCGGGCCGATCCCGATCACCCACAATTACGAGGACTACCCCGTCGCGGTCGCCAATGCGATCACCCGCCTGCGCAATGCGGGTGTCGATGGTCCCTATGCCATCGCATTGGGGCCGCAGTGCTATACCGGCCTCACCGACACCACAAAGGGCGGCTACCCGGTGATCCAGCATGTGCGTCGACTTGTGGACGGGCCGATCATTTACGCGCCGGCGGTGGATGGCGCGGTCGTGCTCTCGATGCGCGGCGGCGATTTCAAGCTCACCGTCGGCCAGGATTTCTCGATCGGCTATCTCGACCACACGGCAAAGACGGTGACCCTCTATCTTGAGGAGAGCTTCACCTTCCAGGTGCTCTCGCCGCAGGCCGCGGTGCGGCTGGCGTATAGCGACGGGAAGAAGAAGTAGGACTACGTTTACGGCCTTCGCACTTTGAGGGCACGGAAAACCCCATCAAGACTTTGAGGAAGAACGCTTTTGTCTCGCTCGCGAGGCAGAAGCGTTTTTTCGTTCTGTAAACGCTGGGTCGACGTTGTGGTGGGTCCGAACCCACTTCCGGGTCGGGCCGGGGTGCTTGATTCTGTCTGCGTCCGGTCTGCGTTGCGTGATTCTGTCTGCGTCCGGTCTGTGTTGCGTGATTCTGTCTGCGTCCGGTCTGCGTTGCGTGATTCTGTCTGCGTCCGGTCTGCGTTGCGTGATTCTGTCTGCGTCCGGTCTGCGTTGCGTGATTCTGTCTGCGTCCGGTCTGCGTTGCTTGATTCTGTCTGGGTCCGGTCTGCGTTGCGTGATTCTGTCTGCGTCCGGTCTGTGTTGCTTGATTCTGTCTGCGTCCGGTCTGCGTTGCTTGATTCTGTCTGCGTCCGGTCTGTGTTGCTTGATTCTGTCTGCGTCCGGTCTGTGTTGCTTGATTCTGTCTGCGTCCGGTCTGTGTTGCTTGATTCTGTCTGCGTCCAGTCTGCGTTGCTTTATTCTGTCTGCGTTGGGTCTGCGTTGCAGCGCAACAAGCAGCCCAAAACTCCCACAAACACTGATGACCGAGTGTGCGGACGAGTCTGAGTGTTCGCGTCGGGCACCATGCCTGCGACAACATTCACGATGTCAAACAGCGCACCGATCATACCACGATCGGTGCCGCTTGTCTGCACTGCACCCTGTCTGAATTCGGGAGTATGCAGCAGAAATTCGCTAAGGCTTGCTGATGTCGGTGTCGAACGACACCGCCTTCACCAGACACCAGGCGCGTTGGCCAGTGCTGAGGCCGAGATCCTTCAAGGAATGGCGCGAGATGCGGGCCCAGACCGGCACGCCGATGTCGAGCAGCACATCCGCATAGGGACCTTCTCCCGATGAGATCTCGGTGATGCGGCCCTGGAACTGGTTCAGGATGCTGATGCCGTCGACGCGGTTGCGCGCGAGCGCCACGTCTCTGGCGCGAATTCGAATATTGATCGGCGTGCCGGCGGGACGTCCGGCGCCGGGGACGCGGAACTGACCGCCGGCGAAATCCAGCACCGACAAGCCGGAGCCGTCATCCTCGACCGAGACCTTGGCCGGGATCGCGGCGCCGGCGGCGTTGCTTTCGAGAATGTCGCCGAGGCCGAGATCGGCGAAGACCTCGTAGATCGTGCCGACGCGGCGGATCCGCCCCTGGGCGACCACCGCGACGCGGTTGGCCAACCGCACCACTTCATCGACATTGTGGCTGACGAAGATGGTCGGAATCGAGAGCGCGCTGCGCACCCGTTCGAGGAAAGGCAGGATCTCGGCCTTGCGTTTCTCGTCCAAAGCGGCGAGCGGCTCGTCGAGGAGGAGGAGGCGGGGCGCGCTCAACAGGGCGCGGGCGAGCGCCACGCGCTGCTTCTCGCCGCCGGAGAGATCGGTGACCCGGCGGTGCAGGAAGCGCTCGATCTCCAGGATTTCGAGCACCGTGCTCTCGGCGATGTGGCGCTCGGCAGCGGGCGCGCGGCGCCAGCCGTAGCGGATATTGTCGCGCACATTGAGATGCGGGAACAGGCGCAGGTCCTGGAACATGTAGGCGACGCGGCGCTTCTCCGGCGGCAGGTTCACGCCGGTGGCGCGATCGAACAAGGTCGTGCCGTTCAAGCGGATGCGGCCGCGATCCGGCCGGCCGAGGCCGGCCAGCCAGTTGAGGATCGTCGTCTTGCCCGCACCGGACGGGCCGAACAGCGCCAGCACGCCGTCGGTCGACGTCGCGAGCGTGATCTCGACTTCGGCCGAGCCCAGCTTCTGTGCGGCATCGATCTCAAGCATTGAGCACCGCGCCAATCGTATTTGACCCTCTCCCCTGGTGGGAGAGGGATACGCAGGCTTGGCGAGGCGTAGCCGAGCCTAGCCGAAGTTGGGTGAGGGGGGCGCACCGGCAGGTGCGCGCGCTCGCCAGAGCGCCAAGGTCAAGCGCTTGCGCGCTGCGTGCCTGCGGCACGCGCCCCCTCACCCAGCTGCGGCTAAGCTTGCTTGCGCTCGCTAAGCCTTCGCAACCCTCTCCCACGAGGGGAGAGGGAAATTTCAAATGCGATCGAACTCCCCACAGCATCAGCGCCCGCCCCGGGCGGTGGCCCAGCGGTTAAGCAGATTGGCGCCAATCAGCGCGGCAAGGGCAATCACCACGGCGATCAAGGTGAGCCGCAGCGCCTGAGTATCGCCCTGGGGCGATTGCAGCGCGCGGTACATTGCAAGTGGCAGGGTCTCGGTCTCGCCGGGAA
>Ga0068862_100005441_pt1 | contig 10639 bp, 7 predicted proteins | sample KBSSwiS52_FD_66598 | JGI IMG/M metagenome (GOLD analysis project Ga0068862, IMG submission 66598) | Switchgrass rhizosphere microbial communities from Kellogg Biological Station, Michigan, USA - KBS Switchgrass S5-2 | ecosystem: Host-associated > Plants > Roots > Rhizosphere > Soil ... | reverse complement strand
GTCACGTGGTCGCGGCACTTGCCGGAGAAATGGCCGGATGCTTGCACTAAGCCGTCACCGTGGAATCACCCTGTCGTATTGTCCTGGTTGCCGGGGCTCGTCCGAACTTCATCAAGATTGCTCCGATCGCGCGCGCGCTCGCCAGCGAACCGCGCGTGTTCTCAACAACGCTGGTGCACACGGGCCAGCACTACGACGCCGGCATGTCCGACGTCTTCTTCGACGAGCTCGGCATCCCGCGTCCCGATTTCAATCTTCACGTCGGGTCTGGTAGTCACGCGCGCCAGACGGCGGCGGTGATGACCGGCTTCGAAGACGTGCTCGTCAAGACGAAGCCCGACATGGTACTGGTCGTCGGCGACGTCAACTCGACGGTGGCCTGCGCGCTGACCGCGGCAAAGCTTCAAATTCCGGTCGCGCACGTCGAGGCCGGGCTTCGCAGCTTCGATCGGTCGATGCCGGAAGAAATCAACCGGGTCCTCACCGATCAGATTTCAGACTGGTTGTTCACGACCGAGCCCGCGGCCCAGGCGAACCTGGTTCGCGAAGGCGTCGATCCCGCACGCATTCACTTCGTGGGCAACGTGATGATCGACAGCCTGCTGTTCTGCAGGGAGCACGCCCGGCGTCTGGGCATTCCGGCGACGCTCGGATTGACGAGCATCCCTTATGCGGTGCTGACACTGCACAGACCGCACAACGTCGACGATCGCGACACGTTCGAGCAGATCATGCACGGCATCGATCACATCTCGCACGACGTCGTAATCGTGTTCCCGATGCATCCCCGTACGCGAGAGACGCTCTCGGCATCGCACGCCGCTGCGGCGATGCTCGAGGCGGGCCGCCTGCGCCTGGTCGAGCCGCAGGGCTATCTGGAATTCCTCGGACTCGTCGAGCGCAGCGAAGTCGTGCTGACCGATTCGGGTGGCGTGCAGGAAGAAACGACCGTGCTCGGCGTGCCCTGCCTCACACTGCGGCCCAATACCGAACGACCGGCCACCGTCAGTGAAGGCACCAACAAAATCGTCGGCACGTCGACCGAACGCATCATCGAAGCGTGGGAGGGCATCAAGGCTTCAGCGCCACCAGCGGGGCGCCGGCCACAGCTCTGGGATGGACGGGCGGCTGAGCGCATCGTCGAGGTTCTGCGCCGCGGCGTTGAGAGCGGCGCGATCGCGCGGCGGGCCGATCGAGGCGTGGAAACGATGACGCCGCGGCATCGGCTGGCAATGAAGCGAACGGGGTAAACGGGGCGCGCGCACGCGTCCTGGTCCAAGTTCAAGTTTCTGGTGTTCGGGTCCGGCGAGAGTTTCGACTCGCGTGGAGAAGCTACATGTCTGTACTGGACATGCAAGGTGTGGGAGAACCGCAAAATGGGCGCGATGCTCAGGAGGATACCCTCCTCACTTCCCACCGCTTTGCGTCGCGACTCGCCGAACTGAGCGGCAGCGGCAAAGTCGAGCAGCTCATCGTCGATACGCTGGCACAGGTCGCGAGGGCCGATCAGGCCTCGCTCGCGCTGTTCGAAGAGCGTGAAGGTTACATGGCCATCAGCGCGACGCGCGGGTACCTGGCAGAGCTCGTCAGCGACGTTCGGGTCAAGGCCGGCGAGGGTCTCATGGGCGACGTGTTGACGTCGCACCTCCCGAAGATCATTGCGGACGTCAGCCAGGAACCGTCGGCCGCCCGCCGCCGGATCCGCTACCGCACGCCGTCGTGCCTGCTCATCCCGCTGATCGCGGCGGGACGGCTGCTGGCGGTGCTGAACCTGGCGGATCGTTCAGACGGCCAGGCATTCGGCCACTCCGATCTCGCGAGGCTGCGGGCGTTCGTCGCGCCGGCGACACTGGCGCTCCTGGCGGGCCGGTTGAGCAAGGACAAAGCCGATCTCGCCAAGCTCGTCGCGACCGATCCGCTGACGGGGCTGTTCAACCGTCGGCATTTCGCCGCCCGGCTCGAGGAAGAAATCGCCCGCGCGTCGCGCGACGGCTCGAGCATCACCGTGCTGGCCGTCGACGTCGACTTGTTCAAGGCGGTGAACGATCGGTTCGGACACGCGGCCGGTGACGCCGTGCTGCAGGCGGTCTCGCTCGTCATCCGCCGCGCGATTCGTTTCTTCGATCTGTGCGCGCGCATGGGCGGCGACGAGTTCGTGATCGTGCTGCACGGGGCGGAATCGAACGCGCTGCAGACGGCCGAACGCCTTCGCAAGCGGGTCGCGAACTGGCAGCCGGATCCCTCGCTGGGATTGCCGGCCGACATGAAAATCACGGTCAGCATCGGCCTGGCGACGTTGAGCAAGGACGAGCCGGAAGCGCAAGAGCTGCTGGCGCGCGCAGATCGCGCGCTGTATGCGGCCAAGATGGCCGGACGAAACCGGCTGAACGTGGAACCGAAATAAATGCGTGGCATCACGGGGGTGAGATCCTGACATGTGCGGCATCATCGGATATCTAGGACCAAAACCTGTCGTTCCGGTTCTCCTCGACGGACTGCGATGCCTGGAGTATCGCGGTTACGACTCCGCGGGCATCGCGCTCGCGCAGGACGAGTCGATCGAAGTGCGCCGCAGCGCGGGCAAGCTCTCGCACCTCGTCGACTCCATTAACGAGGATCCGCTCGAAGGCAAGTACGGCATCGGCCACACGCGCTGGGCGACGCACGGCAGGGCCACCGCGGGCAACGCGCATCCGCACCGCGACTGTTCGGGTCGCACCGTGCTGGTGCACAACGGTATCATCGAGAACTATCTCGAGCTGAAGCGCGAGCTGGCGGGCGAGGGGCATCACTTCGCGACCGAAACCGACAGCGAGGTCATGGCCCACCTGGTCGAGCGCGAGTCGAATGGCGACGGGCTCGAGCATGCCGTCCGCCGTGCGCTGCGCACCGTTCAGGGCATCTACGGCATGGTGTTGATGTCGGCCAACGATCCCGGAAAGATCGTGGCCGTGCGCGAGGGGCCGCCGATCGTCGTCGGCGTGGGCGATGGCGAGTTCCTCGTCGCGTCCGACGTCGCCCCGATTCTTCCCTACACCCGCGACGTGATCTTTCTCGAGGACGGCGAGATCGCGGTGATCCGCCACAACCAGCTGGTCTTCCTCGATCGGAAAGGCCGCGTCCTGTCGAAGTCGCCGGCGCGGGTCGATTGGGACCCGGCGATGGTGCAGAAGGGTGCCTACCGCCACTACATGCTCAAGGAAATCTTCGAGCAGCCGCTCGCCGTGCGCCAGACCTTGAGCGGCAATAGCAAAGAGGGCCGCATCGCGCTGAAAGCACCAGGGGTCAAGGCACGGCTCGAAGAGGCCAAGCGGGTTCAGATCGTGGCGTGCGGCACGTCGTGGCATGCGGGCCTGGTCGGCAAGTTCCTGATCGAGCGGCACGCCCATCTTCCGGTTGACGTCGACTATGCATCCGAATTCCGGTACCGCCAGCCGGTGAGCGATGACAGCACCCTGACGGTCGCTATCACGCAATCGGGGGAAACAGCCGATACACTGGCCGCCCTTCGCGAGGCGAAGGAACGCGGGGCGACGACGCTGGCGATCTGCAACGTGGTGGGGAGCATGGCCACCCGTGAAGCGGACGGCACGCTGCATACGCATGCCGGTCCCGAGATTGGCGTCGCGTCGACCAAGGCGTTCACGTCGCAGCTCGTGGCGGTCAACCTGCTGGCGCTGCACCTCGCGGAACTGCGAGGTACGCTGTCGCGGGCGTCAATCATGGAAAAGCTCACGGCCCTCAAGGGTGTGCCCGCGCTCATCCAGGAGGTGCTGGCCAGGGACGAAGAGATTCAGCGTATCGCGAAGCGTCACTACAAGAGGAACGGGTTCCTCTTTCTGGGCAGAGGCGTGAACTATCCGATTGCGCTCGAAGGCGCGCTGAAGCTGAAAGAGATCTCCTACATCCATGCCGAGGGGTACCCCGCGGGTGAGATGAAACATGGCCCGATCGCCCTCATCGACGAGACCGTGCCCGTCGTCGCGATTGCCACGGAGGATCTGTTTGCGAAGGTCGCGAGCAACATTCAGGAAGTGAAAGCCCGCGGGGCCTCGGTCGTGGTCATTACCGACGTCAATCCGGAACAGTTGGCCGGTATGCTCGATCCCGCCCAGGACAGCGTGGTGCAGATTCCGGCCGCCGATCCGTTTTTGACGCCGCTGTTGTCGGTGATCCCGCTGCAGCTTCTGGCCTATCACATTGCGGCGCTCCGAGGCTGCGATGTGGATCAGCCGCGCAACCTGGCCAAAAGCGTGACCGTTGAGTAGAAGCAAGCATGGCCGCGGGCGTGGGGCCCCACGGCAACATCAAAGAAGGAAGGTTTGATCCCGTGAACACAGTCGCCATTTCGTCGCCCAGCATCCTCGATCGCATCCGGACCCGGCAAGCCAGGGTCGGCGTCATCGGCCTCGGCTATGTCGGCCTGCCGCTCGCCGTTGAGTTCGCGCGAGCCGGCTTCAGCGTCACCGGCTTCGACATCGATGAGTCCAAGAACGCACGCATCAACGAGGGGTCGAGTCATATCCCCGACGTGCCGGACCACGAGCTGGCGGAAGTCGTGTCGAACGGGAAGCTGCGTGCAACGGCCGACGTGGCGCTCCTCGGTGCCATGGACGTCATCGACATCTGCGTCCCCACGCCGCTGCGCAAGACGAAGGACCCCGACATGTCCTACGTCGTCAAGGCGGTCGAGGCGGTCGCGGCAACGGCGCGTCCCGGTCAGCTCGTCATCCTCGAATCGACAACCTATCCCGGAACGACGGACGAGCTCGTACAGCCCGCACTCGAGGCCTGCGGCTTGAAGCCCGAACGCGACTTCTTCCTGGCGTTCTCGCCCGAGCGCGTCGATCCGGGCAACGGGCGCTTCGTCACGAAGAACATTCCGAAAGTGGTCGGGGGCATCGGCCCCAAGAGCGTCGAGGCGGCCTCGATGCTGTATAGCTCGGTCGTCTCGAGCGTCGTACCTGTCAGCTCGACCAGGGTCGCCGAGATGGTCAAGCTGCTCGAGAACACGTTCCGCGCGGTGAACATCGGCCTCGTGAACGAAATTGCCCTGATGTGCCGGCGCATGGACATCAACGTCTGGGAGGTCATCGAGGCGGCCAAGACCAAACCGTTCGGCTTCATGCCCTTCTATCCGGGACCGGGACTCGGCGGTCACTGCATTCCCATCGATCCGTTCTATCTCTCGTGGAAGGCTCGCCAGACTGGATTCGAATGCCGGTTCATCGAGCTCGCGGGGCAGATCAACTCGTCGATGCCCCACTACGTCGTCGAACGCGTGGGCGACGCGCTGAATTCCGTGAAGAAGTCGATCAACGGTTCGCGTGTTCACCTGTTCGGCATCGCGTACAAGAAAGATGTGAGTGACGTCCGCGAGTCACCGGCCCTCGACATTCTCGAACTGCTGACCAAGCGCGGGGCCGTGGTCAGCTACACCGACCCCTACGCTTCAACGGTCGAGCTTCACAGCGGTACCTTGTCGAGCCTTCCGTTCGAAGTGGCCATGGCGTCGCACTGTGATTGCGCGATCGTCGCGACCGACCATGGTGTGTTCGACTACGAGCGGATCGGAGGGATGGGCCTCGTCGTAGACACGCGAGACGCCATCAAGGTCAAAGGACCGAACGTTTTCTCAATTTGAGACAGAAATTTTTCCACGAAAACGGCAGCCGAGGGGGTTGACGGCCGCCGTTTTCGTGTACACTCGCTCTCTCCCGCCCAAAGTTTTTCCTCCTAACCCATTTGGCTAGCACGTTTGGAGACCCATTCTGGCTAGACCGTTTGGAGAATTGTCAAAAATCCGTCCCTCCCTCAAAGTTTCCTTCGCAGCGTTTACTCAACAGCAACACGGTTGAAGCTGCACGGTTACTTCACCAGACAACGCACTGAAATTTGATGGCGGCCTCCCGTAAAGACGGGAGATCGCTGCGGTAACACCGGGGCCGTGCAGTACGCACGTGCACTTCAGGTGACTCATGCGAATTGCCTATCTGACCGCTGACTTCGGTATTCCCGTGCTCGGGACCAAAGGGGCGTCAGCGCACGTCCGGGGGCTGGTGAAGGCGCTCCAGGAGGAAGGCCACGAGGTGTTCGTCCTCGCCTCCAACATCGGCGACGACGAGTCCGGCGAGCACTTTCTGATGCGGCAGGTGGCCTTCGGCAGCGCCTTGACCGAGGTGCACGACGCGCTGCAGAACGAGCAAATCTGCCAGGGCACGCGGCTCGCGAAGGACCTCCGGAACATCCTCTACGGTCTGAGCCTCGAGATTCAGGGGCGCCTTCTGCTCGAAGCCTTCGCCCCCGACTTCATCTACGAACGTCATTGCCTGTTCACCACGGCCGGCCGCGAGCTCGCCCGCTACTTCAACATCCCGCTCCTCCTCGAAGTGAATGCGCCTCTGGTCCTCGAGCAGCAGAAGATGCGCGGCCTGTCGCTGCCGCTCGTGGCCCGGACGGCCGAACGGCTCGTCCTCGAGAGCAGCGACCACGTCTTCGTCGTGTCTCAAGCGCTGCGGCAATACATGACCGAGCTCGGGGTTTCAGGGGAGAAGGTCTCTGTGATTCCGAACGCCGCGGACCCTGATCTGTTTGGTCCGCTAGTCGAACCGTCAAGAATCCGTCACACGCTCGGATGGGACGACCGGTTCGTCATCGGGTTCGTCGGCAGCATGAAGCCGTGGCACGGCGTCGATGTCCTGCTCCAGGCCATGCGCATGCTCGGCGGCTCGAATAGTCCATTCAGGCTCCTTCTCGTCGGCTCGGGTCCCGAGCTCGACAACCTGCGCGCACGTTCAGCCGAGATGGGGCTCAACGACGTCGTTCACATGTCCGGCTCGATTCCCCATCAGCAGGTGCCTGACTATCTCCGCGCGATGGACGTGGCGGTGGCGCCGTACGCCCCGGACGCCGACGAGTACTTCTCTCCGGTGAAGTTGTTCGAATACATGGCGATGGCCCTGCCGGTCATCGCGGCCCGCCTCGGGCAGGTGAGCGAAGTCATCGAGCCGGAGCGCACCGGCTGGCTTTTCCGGCCTGGTGACGCGTTCGAACTCGCCGGCCTCATCGGACGCGTCGCATCGGAGCGCGAGCTGTGCCGCACGGTCGGTCTCGCGGCGCGCGAGCGAGTGATGAACGAGTACACGTGGCGGCACAACGCACGACGCGTGATTGCCGTTGCGGAAGACGTTATCGCGACGCGCCGGCCGGTGGCTTCGGGCGTTGCGCACCACGTGAGAGCCACGGTCGGTTCCGGAATCCGACGAAACGAGATCAGCGAATGAAAAAACGACTAATCCGGGCTTTCAATCAGACGCTCATGGGCGAGATGACCGCCCTGGTTGGGCCGTATGTGCTCGCTCGCTGGCGGCTGCTCGCCGGCTCGGCGTTCGCAGTTGGCGCTGCCACAGCCGCCGACGTGCTCCGGCCGTGGCCGTTGAAGTTCGTCTTCGATTATCTCCTCGAAGGCGTCAATTTCCTGCCGCCCAGCGTTCCGGTCATCGTCGATCCGCAGACAACCGCGCTCCTCGGCATCTGCGTGCTGATCTTCGTCGTCTGGATGCTCTCGAGTATCGCGGCGTACTTCGGCAGCTACCTGTCCGACCGCCTTGCCGAAGAGGTCGTCTTCGAGCTGCGCGTCGCCTTGTTCAGCCGCCTTCAGCGTTTGTCGCTGACCTATCACGACGACAAGCGCATCGGCGACATGCTGGTGCGAATTACGCGCGATACGGACTCTCTGCGCGAGCTGTTCGGGAAGACGTGGCTGCAGTGGACGGTCGCCGGGCTCACCATCATCGGCACCCTCGGGGTCATGTTCTTCGTCGACTGGCAGCTCGCCCTCGTTGGCTTTGTGACGCTCGCCATGCTCAGTCCGATTCAGTGGCGGATGCGCTGGCAAATCAAGGAAGCGTCGAAGGAGAAGCGCGATCGCGAAGTCGAAGTCTCGTCGGTGACCCAGGAAACCATCGGCTCGCTGCGCGTCGTCAAGGCGTTCGGCCGCGAAGACGTTCAGCAAGAGCAGTTCGATCGCGAAAGCGCAGGCAGCCTCAGGGCGGGCGTCAAGGCGGCGTGGCTCGAAGCCCGCTACGTGCGGACCGTCGACATCATCACGGCGGTCGCCACCTGCGGAATTATCTGGTTCGGCGTCAAGAGGGTGCTGGCCCACCAGCTTACGGCGGGCGACCTCTATCTGTTCGTGCACTACGTGCGCAGCCTGAACGGCCCGCTGCGGGAAATCGCCAAGCAGAGCGTACGCATGGCGCGCGCGCGTGTCGGACTCGAACGCGTGCTGGACATCGTGCAGACCGATGCCGGCACTCCCGAGAGCGCGACGGCCCGCCCCGCGCCTCGCCTGAGAGGCGCGATCGAGTTCGACAAGGTCTCGTTCAGCTACAAGGCCGATCGTGAAGTGCTGCGCAACGTGTCGTTCAAGGTCGAGCCCGGCGAAGTGGTCGCGCTGGTCGGCTACACGGGCGCCGGGAAAAGCTCGATTATGAGTCTCATTCCCCGTCTGTACGAGCCCGGAACGGGCCGGGTGATGATCGACGGCGAAGACATCCGCGACTTTGAATTGAATTCCCTGCGCGATCAAATCAGCGTCGTGCTCCAGGAGTCGGTGCTCTTCCAGACCACCCTTATCAAGAACATCCAATACGGACGGCCCGACGCCACCAAGGAAGAGGTCATCACCGCTGCGCACGCGGCCAGGCTGGAGCAGTTCGTCAAGCGGTTGCCCGACGGCTACAACACCGTGATCGGTGCGCGCGGCGCCACCCTGTCGGGTGGCGAGCGGCAGCGCGTCGCGATCGCGCGCGCGATGATCCGTAACGCACCGATTCTCCTCCTCGACGAGCCGACAACCGGTCTCGACGCCGAAAACGAGCAGCTCGTGGTGGAAGCCCTCGAGTTGCTCATGCGCGGCAAGACGACGCTGCTCATCAGCCACCGCCTGAACCTGATCGATCGTGTCGATCGGGTGCTCGTGGTGGACGGGGGACAGATTGTCGAGTCGGGCTCGCCGGCCGCGCTTCGCGCAAGCGGAGGACTCTACGCGCGCTTGTGCGAGTGGTCGGCGAACGGAACCGTGATCGATGGGCCCCGTCCAGTGGTCGCCAAACCGACAGTCGATCCCAAAGGAGACGTATGTCAATCCGTGGCCCGCTGAACGAAAGCGGAATGCCGGGCGACGTGACGCCGGACGCAGCCGAGATTCTGACGAGCCGGCTGGAGCAGCTCCGCGATCACGATCGCATGAAGGTCGTCCTGCAACGCGCGCTGGACGATCTCTCTCCTCGGCCCGTCCAGGTCCAGGATTTCGAGATCACCTACTGCAAGGTCAAGCCCTGGCGCGACGTGTCGCTCGCGCTCTCGGTGGACTCGCAGCACGGGCCAGGCACTCCATGCCGCCAGCTGGTCTCCGGCACCATGTGGGCGACGATTGACGATGCGCGCACGCACCTGCGCGAAGAGCTGGCGTCGAGCCACGCCGCCGAGCCCGGCCGCATCGGCCGGCCGCGCCCGTCGGCCTTTCTCGTACCGGAACTGGCTACCGTTCTCCGCTTGTTTCCAGCCGATTCGATTCTGACGAGCCTGGTCCCTGCCACCGACGTGACCCGCATGACGGCGCTCCTGAGCGAGAACATGCCGGAGTGCCGCGATGAGGGGTGGCGGATGCGCGACCTCGAGGTCGAGCCCGTTCACTACAAGCCGGGCCGGCTGTGCACCCTCCGGTATGGCGTCACGCTCGACCATTTCGAGCGGGGCGAGTCGCAGCGGCTGTACCTCTTCGGCAAGGCCTACCGCGACGACCGATGGCGACAGTCGTTCGAGACGCTCGACACCACGTGGAAGGCGTCGGTGGCCAGCGGCGGTGCGTGGCAGGCGGCGCGGCCGATTGCGGCCGTCGGCCCGTGGCGCTTCGTCGTGCAGAGCGCGGTGCCAGGCGAGCGTTTCCGGACGGTGCTCTCCGACCTGACGCCCGATAACGCGCGCCCCGAGCAGCTTCGCCAGATTGGCCGCCACCTCGAGGCGGTGGCGCGGGCCATTCATTCGATGCAGCAGGCGCCCCTCGGAAGCGGCCCTCGCCTCGACGTGGCGGCGCTGCTCGCCGCACAGCGGCGGAACCTCGACTACCTCCATACGGTGCACGAAACCACGGCTCGCGAGCTCGAGCGGCTGCGCACCGAGATCGAACGGGTTGCGGCGGCGACGCCGGCCTGCGATCTCGTGCTCGCGCACGGCGACTTCGCGCACGGCAACGTCATGCTCAACGGCAACGACGTCGGCATCATCGATTTCGATCGGATGGGCCAGGCCGAGCCGACCTACGACGTCGCCTACTTCCTGACGCACCTCACGTCGTTCACCCTCAGACATCCACGCCGTGCGGCTCACATGCAGCCGCTCTGCGATCACTTCAGGACCGCGTACCTCGACCTGGCGCCGGAGGTATCGCCGCAACGCCTGGCTCTGTACGAAGCGCTCGATCTGTCGGCCTACGTCCTGAGGAATTTCCGCAAGCAGAGCCACCAGGCCCGATGGCTCAAGTGGGCGACCGGGCAAATCGATTCGGCATGGGAACGCCTCGATTACGCCACGCGGGCGAGGAGGAAACGGTAATGGGCTCGCACGAGACCGCCGT
>Ga0068862_100005440_pt1 | contig 10642 bp, 6 predicted proteins | sample KBSSwiS52_FD_66598 | JGI IMG/M metagenome (GOLD analysis project Ga0068862, IMG submission 66598) | Switchgrass rhizosphere microbial communities from Kellogg Biological Station, Michigan, USA - KBS Switchgrass S5-2 | ecosystem: Host-associated > Plants > Roots > Rhizosphere > Soil ... | reverse complement strand
TCTGAGCCGGGGTTGCTTAAGCCAGGTCAAATTAAAGATTGAATACATAGTGTAGAAGTGGTTCGTTCATAGATTGGAACCATGGCAAAGCTCCATTAACCTTGATTCCATGCTCGGAATTTTCTTTTCATGGTTACTTTTAACCGCTATTCCGATGGGTTATAATCAAAGGCAACAGCTAGCAAGAGTTGAAGCTCATGCTATAATCCTTGCTGCTACATCCAGGCAAACCCGGCTTTTTATTGATATATGCCCATTATAAGCTATCTTGAGCAAAAGCACAATTCTCTGAAAAACACAAACCTACAGCACGCCGGCTATTCAAAGAAATCAGCGGTCGTGGTAACTAAGGATACTCTTCAGCATCTTGCTTTTGAAAGTTCTCTGCAGGCAAATATTATCACCAGTGCCGGCAGTGGAAAAATAATAATTGCCAACAGGGCTGCCTGCAAACTCCTTGGCTTTTCCAAAAAAGAATTATTGACTAAGAGCAGGTCAAATATTTTTGATGTAAGGGAAGATAGCTTCATAAATATGCTGCACCAGGGAACGTCCGAAGGGCAATCGGCATTCCGGGTAACTGCTATAAAAAGTAGCGGTAAGTCATTTCCCTGTGAGATCACTACTGCGGTTTTTATTGATGAAGGTGGGATTGAAAAAGCGATCTATACTATTGCCGATATGAGACAAAGTATCCTGAGACAAAAAAATATTGATACCAAAAATGAAAGAATAATTACTGATAATATTGTTCTTGCTAAATCAAAACAAAGGAAAATTGACACCCGGAAGGAAAAAATAATTTCCAATAATATTAAACTGACCGCAGCTAAATCAGCCGCTACGGTGGCAGAAAATAACGAATGGATAAAATACATAGCCAAAACTTCATACGATGTAATGTGGGACTGGGATGTAGCTACCGGCGAAATTTATGTAGGCGATAGTATCCGGGAAGTATTTGGATATAATGTCGAAAGCAACATGGTGAATTTTGAGGATTTCAAACAATGCCTCCTGCCGGAAGAAAAAGATACTATTGAAAAGAAAATATTAAAGGCTCTTAACTCCGATAAGAAAACCTGGAGTGATTCTTATAGCTTCAAACGCCATGATGGTTCTGTAGCTTTCACTACCAGCCGTGCAAGCATTGTAAGAGATGAGGAGGGGAAAGCTATACGTTTGATAGGCGCTATCCAGGATGTAAGTAGCTTACAGGAGCTGGAAAAAAAGCTGCAGAAGCAAATTACTATACAAAAGGAACGAAGTGAAATGTCTGTTATGAGTGCTAAACTTTCTTTTGATGGGATATGGGACTGGAATTTACTGACGAATGAATTTTTTTTTGGAGAAGGGTTTAAAGAAGTTTTTGGCCATACAATAAAAAACAACAGGGGCACCACAACCGACTGGTTCAATTACTTCCATCCTGATGATAAGGAAGCTGTTGTAATTGGATTATACGACGCCATTGAGTCATCCGCTTCTCATTGGGAGAATGCCTACCGTTTTGTGAGAGGCGACGGATCCATCGCCAAAGTATTTACCAGGGCCAGCATCATCAGGCATACAGATGGGAAAGCCTACCGGGTGATAGGCGCCATGCAGGATATTAGTAAACAAAAAGTTGTGGAAGAGAGGCTGGAGGAGGAACTGAGATTAAAAGAAAAGCAGATCGCTGAAGCTGTGGAAGGAGCAAGGAAAACGGAAAGGACTGATATAGGAAAAGAACTTCATGATAATGTTAACCAGTTGCTTGGGGCATCAAGATTGTATCTTGAAATGTCGCAACGGGGAAAAAAGAACAGCAAAAAGTATTTAAACCGTTCTTCTGAATACACACTCACGGCTATTGAAGAGATCAGGAAACTAACGAAGGCGCTTACAACTGATGACATTCAAAACATTGGACTTTGCGAGTCAATTGAAAATGTTACCAGGGATACCATGCAAATAAACCCGGTAAAAATATCCTGTGCGTTTGAGAGTTTTATAGAAGATAGTGTAAACGATAAATTCAAGCTTAACATTTTTAGAATAGTGCAGGAAGAATTGAATAATATTTTAAAACACGCCAAAGCAACGGAAATTACCCTTAGTCTTTCGCAAACTAAAAAATCCATTATACTTTCAATAACAGATAATGGCGTAGGATTCGATACCCATAAAATAAAAAAAGGAATAGGGCTGGCCAATATCAGAAGCCGTGCAGCTTCCTACAACGGAATAGCTGATTTTGTATCGCAACCTGGCAAGGGCTGTGTTTTGACCGTAACAATTCCTCTTATAGACGGGCTGTTGAACAAAAGATCCGGGCTTGAGTTAATGGAAGACAAGAAAACCATCCTGGTTAATAAAATAAAAAATATTATTGTGGAACTGGCTCATTCAGATGAACAGCTCAAAACCAATTCTTCAGATTACCTCACTATGAAACTCCGGTACGATTATACTTATCTCGCTAATCTTTTTTCGGAAGTAGAAGGCACTACAATTCAGAAATTTATTGCTTCCCAAAAAATTGAAAGGGTAAAAGAACTTATATTATTTGATGAATTGAATCTTACGGAAATAGCGGGGAAGCTACATTACAGCAGTGTGGCACATCTGTCCAATCAATTTAAAAAAGTCACCGGCTTAACCCCAACTTACTTCAAACAACTGAAGGAAAAACAACATACGTCCACGCACAATGTGTGAATGATGTAAATAATTTATACCCATTTGTAACACTTCCCCGGGTTTATATAGATAGTTTTGCAACTAAATTTTCCCTGATTACAAAAAGCTGGGAATTCAATCTACAAAATTCACCTATGAAAAAAAATTCTTCTCCTCAACAGGGTAGCCTGTTGTACACACGCAAAAGCTATTATAAAATCTTCAACAAATGGTCTGTGTTAGTTCTACTGGCCCTTCTTGTAGTCGGCTGTAAAAAAGTTACAGAACAACAAGGACTTGTTGGCGTATGTCCCAAGGTAATCTCAACAGACCCCGCAGATGTAGCCACAGCAGTAAGTCTTAACAGGACTGTCGATGCAACTTTTAATGAAGCGATTAATCCTGCTACCATCAACACAACGACCTTTACAATAACCCAGGGAACGACTCCCGTTGCAGGTTTGGTTACGTATACGGGGATGACCGCAACTTTTTCACCGGCAAATAGTTTTTTGCCTAACACTCTTTATACCGGTACTATTACCACTGGTGTTAAAGACATGGCACGTAATGCACTGATAAGTAATTATGTGTGGACCTTCACAACAGGTGTTCCTGATCTGACACCCCCAAAAGTAATTTCTACAGATCCAGTCAATGCTGCAACCGGTGTGGCGGTTGATAAATTAGTTTCTGCCACTTTCGACGAAGTAATAGATTCTTTATCAGCAGTAACAAGCTTTACAATAGCTAATACAACGCAGGGAGGAACTGCAGTAAGCGGATCGGTTTCTTATAGCGGCATGACTGCTGTATTTACCCCACTGTTCAATCTTGGTTCCAATACAACTTACACGGCAATTATTACAACAGGAGCAAAAGATCTTGCAGGAAATCACCTTGCAAATAATTATACATGGAGCTTCACAACAGGAGTGTCAATTGTTCCACCTGGCCTCTTAGGAAGCGATTCTTTATTCGGAGCTTTCGGGGGAAATGCAGGGATAACCAACCAGGGATTATTTACTGTAATTAACAATGGAAGTATCGGTACCACTGCAGCCTCTACCCTTATCACCGGTTTTCATGATGGTGCTGCAACCTATACAGAAACACCTCTGGATTCGGGAAATGTTACGGGTACTATATTTACAGCTCCACCAGCTCCAGGAAATGCTGCATCTTTTACACTTGCCACCAAGGCCTTGTTAGATGCTAACGCTTCTTATAACAGTATTTCTCCGGCTTCAAAACCAGGAGGCATTGACCCCGGTGCCGGCGAATTAGGTGGCCTGACCTTGGCACCTGGGATCTATAAATCTGCAAGCGGCACTTTTAATATAACAAATGGAGATCTTACCCTGGATGCTATGGGAGATCCGAATGCACAATGGATATTCCAGACTGCGGCCGGACTTACTGTGGGTGTTGCAGGACCAGCAGGAGCACGCAGTGTTAAAATGATAAACGGAGCCTCGCCCAGGAATGTATATTGGTATGTTGGCAGTGCCGCCGTTATTAACGGAGCAGGAGGTGGCGTTATGGTGGGAACCATCATTGCCTCTTCTGGAGTTACATTCTCTACAGCAGGAAATGCAGCTCTAACCGTGCTGAATGGCCGGGCGATTTCGCTGGTTGCTTCTGTTACCATGGTAAACACGATCATAAACGTTCCATAATTGACTATAAGCAACTGATTTGAAGTCAGGCAATTTATCTAATAAACAATACACTTAATTATAAAAAGCGAAACATGTTACATTTTCATAAAACAAAACAAAAATTTGCCTTCCTGTTCATGATGTTAATCTTAGCAGGTATGACAGGTCATACGCAAAAAGTACAACGACCACAACCGAAATGGTGGTTTGGGGAATCGGTAGCGGCGAATTTCAATACTTATCGCGGTACTACGCAGATGCTCAACAATAGCTTAACTGTTCCAACTGCGTTTCATAAAGGAGATGGCGTAAAGCCTTACATATCATTACTGACCGAGTACCGGCCGAAAAAGGTATGGGGTGGAATGCTCAACATTGCATATGATAACCGTGGCGCTAAATTTGATCGGGTGATGGCACCCTGTAATTGCGCAGCAGATTTATCAACCAGTATCAGCTACATTACTGTAGAACCCAGTTTAAGATTAGCCCCGTTTGCTTCTGCATTTTACATATTTGCCGGGCCTACATTGAGCTTCAATATATCCAAGTCATTCACCTACAAGCAGGAAAAGCAAACAGATACCAGGGATGACTGGAGTGACATGCACAAAGCGGTATTTTCAGCCCAGGCAGGCGCAGGTGTAGATATCCCGGTTTCTTCACGAACCAGTGCTACGCAAATGACCCTTTCTCCTTTTGCATCTTTTCTTACAGACTTTGGTCATGACCCCCGTTCAGTAGAATCATGGTCAGTGTATACAGTTCGTGCAGGTGTTGCTCTTAAGTTTGGTACAGCCAGGAAAGTAATACCAGCAGCAACAAAAACAGCCGAGCCTATAGTAGAAACAATTGCCCCGGTAGTTGTGGAAAAGGAAGTGCAGTTTACGGTTCGGGCACCTAAAGTAGTTCCCTTAAACCGCAATGTAAAAGAGACATTCCCCATTAGAAATTCAGTTTTCTTTGACCAGGGATCCAATGAAGTTCCAACGCGCTATGTATTACTAAACAAAGCAGAGGCAACAACATTTAGAGAAAGTCAACTACAGGAAGGGCAGCCGGGTAATTTAAATAACGGCCGTTCGGCAAGACAGCTAGCAGTATACCATAATATTTTGAACATCATGGGTGATCGTATGCGTACCAATCCCCAAAGCACGATTACATTAACCGGTGCATCAGATAAAAATCCAAAGGAAGGCAAGCTACTAGCCGAAAATATCAAAAAATATTTAGTAAACGTTTTTGGAATTAATGCTTCAAGAATAAGTGTTGAGGGAAGAGACAAACCGGTTATTGCATCAGAACAACCTGGCGCTACAAAAGAAATCGCATTGTTACGTGAAGGAGATCGCAGGGTAGATATAGAAAGCGCTTCCCCGGAATTATTGCTGCAGGTAGGAGGAAGTACTTCAGCATTTTTGAAGCCCGTAGAAATAAAAACCATACAGGAAGATCCCCTGGACAGCCATGTGCTTTTTAATACAGAAGGGGCTGATGACTTACTCAAATCATGGTCTATAGAAGTTACAGATGAGCAGGGAAATGTGCAACACTATGGTCCTTATACAAAAGACCAGGAATCAATACCCGGCAAAACTATTTTAGGCAACAACACACAGGGTAATTACAAAATTGTGATGCTTGGCGAAACAAAAAGCGGTCATTCTATTAAGAAAGAAAGCTCTGTTAGTTTGATGAAAGCTAATGATCCCACACAGGAAGGACTTCGTTACAGCATCCTGTTCGATTTTGATAAGTCAAAAACAATTGCTTCCTATGAAAAGTTTCTTACTGACATTGTAACACCTTTGATTCCTGAAAATGGAAGTGTTATTATTCATGGTCATACTGACATAATCGGAGAAGAAAAGTATAACCTTAACTTGTCCCATGAAAGAGCTACAAGTGCCCAGCAAATCATTGAACGTGCTTTAGCAGGCAGCGGGAAAAAAGGAGTTAAGTTTGAAACATACGGATTTGGCGAGGATATTAGTATGTCACCTTTTGAAAACAATTTTCCGGAAGAACGCTTTTATAACAGAACCGTAATTGTTGACATAATTCCAGCTAAGTAATCATTAGAGGAATTTCAAAGCACAGGATCACGGGCACAGGCGCCTGTGTCCTGTGCTTTTTTTATTTATATTTTTTCTCCGGAATAATGAATTTATAACTAGATAACACCAGTGCAGACCTGTGGCGCTTGGAGTTTGTATTACCGAACAAGGAATGACCTTCATACGACAATTTGCATTAAATATTTTGCATTGGCCGACAAAGAAACACCTACTGCTAATGAGGTTTGGGGTTATTGGGCTGGATTGCTATGGAAAAATAATCGAACCTTATGGCGTCAAAAGTTTAGCAACTCTCTTCAAATCCGCTATAAAATGGTTCGAGAATTGGACAGTTTGGGTAACAGGTTGAAAGATGTAAGCCCTGGTAGCTGCTGCTTTCAGGGCTTTTATATTTTATAATTACCTGGCATGGTTCGTCTCACGAACCATTATGTCTGAGCCCGGGTTGCTTAAGTCAGAACAAATTAAAGATTGAATACATAAAGTGACGAAGTGGTTCGTGAGAAAACACGAACCAGGGCGGAGGGGAGATTATCAACATGTTGATTTGTTACAATTTCAGAAATTGAGCCAATCCAATTTATTTATTTGAATTGCGTATTACCCTCCATAGCCCCTCTCTAAATGGCTTGTTTCGAAGAGACGTGTATGCCATAAGTTCAATATTTTTACGAGACCAACAACGACACAAATGAAGATTTACTTTTTTTTTGTTGCAATAAGCTTTCAGTCTGCAATTGCGCAAAACCAAATTAGGGAACCGCTGCCTTCCAACAAGCCAGGGATCTATCAATTAGCCCAAATAGAAAGAAAGTACGGTATGTTTATCCATTTCGGCATCAACACATTTTACGACCAGGAGTGGACCGACGGAAGCAAGCCTGCCGCTTCTTATCGGCCCCTTGCAGTAGATGCTGACCAGTGGATTAGTACGGCCAAAGAGGCAGGCATGAAATATGTGATATTGGTGACCAAGCACGTGGATGGTTTTTGCCTCTGGAACAGTAAGTATACGACGTATGATGTAGGCAATTCCGGCAATAAAACAAATGTAGTAGAAGGTGTTGCCAGGGCTTGTAAAAAATATGGTATAGGCATGGGCATTTATTACTCCCTTTGGGATAGGCATCAAAATGCTGATCTGGCTGACACGTCATTAGACAACGCCTATAATAAATATGTAGTTAATCAAATTAAAGAATTGATCGGTATTACTAATAAATACACAAAAGTCGTAGAGTTATGGCTGGATGCCGGCTGGGAAAAAAGGAGGGAACGCTGGCCCATAGCTGAAATTTATGAAACGGTAAAAAAAATGGCGCCTCAATGCCAGGTGGGTGTAAACTGGTCTATTGGAAGACCCGATAATCCTGATCCTGACTCGGCATTTGTATTGCCAACGATGCAAAAAACAGGTTACCCGATACGTTATTTTCCAAGTGATTTCAGGATGGGTGATCCTTATCTTCCTGCAGATCCTGATCCAAAATTATTTTCTCATAATGGCAAGTTATATTACATGCCGTGGGAAACCACAGTATGCATAAGCCAAAAATGGTTTTACAATACAACGGATACACTTTATAAAACTCCGGAAGAACTTCTGCAATTATACAAAAGAGCGACATCGCAGGATAATGTACTCATTCTGGATTTGCCACCGGACCGCAGTGGAAAGTTAAGAGAGAAAGACCGGCAATTAGTATTCGCCTTAAGAAAGCTGATCTTCAAAGAAAACGGAAATTAAAAAGAATAAAGTCAACTGATGCATCATGGTGGATACGAACAGGGCAGAGCATAGTATACCACCTGATTTTGACAGGATCAGTAAAGGCGATCTGGCGGCGATGTCTGGCGACTAACTGAAAGCCCTTTCTTCCTGCCAATAAGAATTGCCATTTACCCCGTCAAAAGATTAATTTCAAAGCAATGACGCTATTGTAAGAAATAGCAATATTTCAATGTAGGTGTAAAATAAACTGTTTGAGATAATATTAATGTGGATAGAACAGAGCCAGAAGCGAAGTTCTTACTAAAAAGGTTGCGCTCGATGCCCCAGCCAATTTTTCAAAGTTATACCTGGTTACTCATTTTCAAACCTCCCGGTTTTCTCTGTAATTACAATCCGGTAAATAATGGGCCTGACATTTGGGCGAAGATGAGCCCTTCCTTCATCTGTTTCAGGAGCAATCGCAGTCTTACTTATTTTCATATGCATCGTTCTATCCGCAAAAAGGCTAATAGCAGTGAACCTGTCGCGTTGATCTGAGAGTTCCTGGTATTCACCCCATGCAATTACACTTTTCCAGTTAGTAAAACTTTTCATTTCATCCACTTCAAAACACACGTTTGGATTTTTTCGCATTATTTCAATTTTCATTCCCATTAGAGAATGAGCAATAATAAATTTTCCATCATACACATAATTAACGGGCACTACATAATTTTTTTCACCGTCATTGCATCCTATACGGCCCAATACATTTTCTTTTAATACGTCTTCAACTTGCTCATTAGTTAACTTTCCAATCATATAAAGACATTTTAAAATCCTCCGTTAACTTTATCTTCAGTACAACGTTACTCACTTTCGAATCTGCCGGTTTTTTTATCAATCACAATCCGGAAAATAACAGGCTTGCTATCATCCGTCAATTGTATTTTTTTATCCTGATCGTTGATGTCAGACATAATAGAGGATTCACTTATTTTCAGAAATAGCCTGCGATCAGCAAATGCCCTCGAAGCATCCTTATATTCCTGTGCGTCCTCTACTTCCTTGTATTCGCCAAGTACCATCACGCTTTCCCAGTTCTTATGATCTCCCACTTCGTCAACCTGGAAGCAAACCCGGTTGTTTTGCCGCATCACCTGCGTTTTAAAACCTCGTTGTGAATGGCAGGTAATATACCTGCCGTCATACAGATAATTAAAAGGATACACATAAGTATTGAAGCCATCGTTGCAGCCAAGGTGGCCCCATACATTGTCTTTTAATATTTCTTCGATTTCCTCACTAGTTAAGTTTTCAATCATATAAATACATTTTAAAAGTTTCTTTCATTTTATAATAGACAATTACTCATTTATCAGCTAATGCAATCCCAATGCTCTTTCAATTTCTTTATATGTGCGTCATTTTTATACCATAAAACTACTTTTTGCGCAATTCCAAAATACTGATATCCGTCATTAATAACTTTGATTATTATCACTTCGGGCAGGTCTAAAATTACATTTTTCAGATGGTGAATTCAATTTCCGTTTGGTCCCTGGAGTGATGATTATGTTATTTGCCAGGTCAATTCTTCAAATCCTGAATGTCCAGATGGGACAATTCAAAATTTTGATCATTTGTCCATTTTTATTTTCATTGAAATCCTTTTCCATTCTGTATTTCAGCGAGCATCGCGAGGAAAATAATTTTCATCGAAATCAAAAGCCGGCTGGGCTTAGACGTGTCAGGCAACAAGTTAGTAATCGTTAGCGGGTGTAAAATCCTTTTTTAACAGCCAGCCTTTGGTAGTTTTTCCTTTATCACTGGTAAATATCACGTAGCGAAAGTCGTTCGTTTCATCCAACATGGTAAGTGTTGCATCGCCTGCGGTTAAGTAAATATCACTCCTGCTGTTTTTGTCCGGTGCATTGTAAAAAAAGGCAGTATTGATAATTGTATATACATTACCTGGATGAAGATCATGCTTCCCCGATGATGAATCCGGAACTGGCGCCAATTTTTTTCGGGGCTTGTAGCCTGCATTTAGAAAGGGTGTATTAACATTCTTTTTTAGGTTGCCCTTCGTTTTTTTCAATGGTTTATTGGCAAGAATAACTTTCAATGGTTTATTGGTAAGGACAACGGCTGAATCTGCAGTATCGATTAATTTCTTATCTGGTTGCACAACCGCACCTGGTTGAATATTCTTTCCCTGGTCATAGAATGTATTATATGTCGCAAAACCGGCTAAGCCCAGCGCAATTATAAACACAACAACAAACAAAGACTTTGAAACGCGGCCTGGTTTTGTTGAATTATATCTGGCCTCATATAACTCTTTGTCCCTGGTGTCCACCTGGTGTTGCAATTCTTTCAACAGTTCTTCTTTCTCGCCAAGCTGTGTTTGCAGTTTAAGAATTTCTTTTCTCCATATGGATTCATTTACCTGAAGCATTGCCGGTTCTCCTGCTGAAACATTCGTGCCTTTCTTTCTTTCCTCCATAACTGTTCCCAAATGAATA